>Ga0265338_10004212_pt1 | contig 19603 bp, 13 predicted proteins | sample 42126metaG_FD_193579 | JGI IMG/M metagenome (GOLD analysis project Ga0265338, IMG submission 193579) | Rhizosphere microbial communities from Carex aquatilis grown in University of Washington, Seatle, WA, United States - 4-21-26 metaG | ecosystem: Host-associated > Plants > Roots > Rhizosphere...
CGAGGACGTATCCGCCGCCTGGGGACTCGCCCACCTCGGAATTTCCTTCGGCTGCGCGTTCGTCGATTTCGACCACGACGGCGCGCTGGACGCCGTCTTCGTCAACCAGGACGGCCCGCCCACCCTCCTCCGCAACGACACGGCCACGGGCCACAGCGTCGAATTCAAGCTCGCCGGCCGGGCGCCCAACCGCGACGGCATCGGCGCCGAGCTCCGCGTGGTAACCGCCGCGGGCGCGCAGGTCCGCCAGCTCTATGGCGAGCACGGGGTCGTGACGAGCGAGCTGCCGGTCGTGCACTTCGGCCTCGGCGACGACACCGTCGTGCGGGAACTCACCGTCCGCTGGCCGTCCGGCGCGGTGCAGGTGCTCGCGGACCTGCCGGCCGACTGCTTCTACACCATCACCGAACCGGAGCCTCCCGAGGGCCGGCCGCCGCACCGGGGGCCCGCCGTCCGCCAGACGCCGGCGGGCGAGGCGCTCTTCGCCGAGAACGCGCATGGGGCGGGCCTCGACTACGCCTCCGCGGCCCGGCCGTTTGACGAATTCTTCCGCCAGCGCCTGCTGCCGCGCCGGCTCGGGCTGCAGGCCCCGGCCCTCGCCGTCGCCGATGTGAACGGCGACGGCATCGACGACGTGTTTGTCTCGGGCGCGCTCGGCCAGGCCGGCACGCTTTATCTCGGCCGGCCGGACGGCCGGTTCGTCCCCGGACCGAGGCAGCCCTGGGCCGATGCCCGCGAAGCGGACGACACCGGCGCGGTCTTTCTCGACACCAACGGCGACGGCCACGTCGACCTGTTCATCGCCGCCGGAGGAGTGGCTTATGACGAGGGCGACGGGCGGCTCAACGACCGCCTTTACCTCGGCGACGGCCGGGGCGGCTTCACGCCGGCGCCCGCCGGCGCGGTGCCGGCCGACGGCGCCAGCACGACGGCCTGCGCGGCCGCCGATTTCGACGGCGATGGCCGGATCGACCTCTTCGTGGGCGGACGCCTCGTGCCCGGCAAATGGCCCGACCCGCCGCGCAGCTTTCTCTACCGCAACGCCGGCGGACGCTTTGAGGATGTCACTGACCAGCTTGCGCCCGGCTTGCGTGAAGCCGGCCTGGTCACAGCCGCCGCCTGGGCGGACGTCGACGGCGACCGCCGGCCCGATCTGGTCCTCGCGATCGAATGGGGCCCGGTGAAGATCTTCCGCAACACCGGCCACGGATTCGAGGACGCCACCGGCCGCCTCGGCCTCTCCGGCGTCACCGGTTGGTGGAGCGCGCTGACGGTCGCCGACGTCAACGGCGACGGCCGACCCGACCTGATTGCCGGCAACGTCGGCCTGAATACGAAATATTCCGCGACCCCGGCGGCGCCGGCGGTGCTCTTTGCCGGCGACCTCGACGGCTCCGGCCGCGACGCGATCCTCGAGGCCGGCTACGACACCGACGGCCGCCTTTATCCCCGGCGGGGCCGCAGCAAGCTGGCCACCACCTTCCCCTGGATCCGGACGAAGTTCCCGACCTACGCCAGCTTCTCCCGCGCCACCGTCGAGGATATCTTCCCGCCCGAGCGTCTGCGTGCCGCCCGGCGCCTCGCCGCCACCGAGCTCGCCAGCGGCATCTTCCTCCAGCAGGCGGACGGCACGTTCCGGTTCGCCCCGCTCCCCCGAGCCGCGCAGCTGGCGCCAATCAACGGCTTCGTCTTCACCGACCTCGATGGCGACGGCCAACCCGATCTGTGTTGCGTCGGCAATTTCTTCGGACCCGAACCCATGACCGGCCGCTTCGACGGCGGCGTAAGCCTGCTGCTGCGCGGCGACGGCCGGGGCGGGTTCACGCCCGTCCTGCCCGGGGAGAGCGGCCTGCTCGTGCCGGGCGACGCGCGCGCGGTCATGCGGCTGGCGCCGCTCAATGCCGCCGGCGGACCGCGCATCGTGGTCGCGCAGTCCCAGGGCCCCCTGCAGCTGTTTCTGCGCAATCCCTCCCGACGGCCATGACCCGTCCCCCCATCGAGAATCTGCGCATCTGCGGAGCCCAACCGCTGCTCCCGCCGGCCGCCCTCGCCCGCGAGCTGCCGCTGGACGACGCCGGGGCCAACTTCGTCGCCGCCAGCCGCCGCGCGGTGGAGGACATCATCCTCGGCCGCGACGACCGGCTGCTGCTGGTCGTCGGGCCCTGCTCGATCCACGACCCCGAGGCGGCGCTGGATTTTGGGCGCCGGCTGGCCGGCGCCGCCGGCCGGCATGCCGGCGAGTTGTGCGTGGTCATGCGCGCCTATTTCGAGAAGCCGCGCACGGTCCTCGGCTGGAAGGGCCTGATCCATGATCCCGGTCTCGACGGGAGTTTTCAGGTCAACCGCGGCCTCCACCAGGCGCGGAAACTGTTGCTCGATCTCGTCGCGCTGCGCCTGCCGGCAGCGACCGAATTTCTCGAGACGACCATCGGCCAGTATTACGCGGAGCTGGTGACCTGGGGAGTGATCGGCGCGCGCACGGTCGAGAGCCAGGTGCATCGCGCCCTCGCCTCGGGGCTTTCGATGTCCGTCGGCTTCAAGAACCGCACCGACGGCGACGTGCAGGTGGCGGTGGACGGCCTGCGCTCGGCGCGCCAAGCCCACTGGTTCGCCTCCGTGACCAAGGACGGCGTCCCGGCGATGCTGAGCACGGCCGGCAACGACCGCTGCCACCTCGTGTTGCGCGGCGGCCGGGAGTGGACCAATTTTTCCGCCGGCGACATCCGGACCGCGGTGGACCTCCTGCGCGCGGCCGGCCTGCCGCCGCGCGTCATGATTGATTGCAGCCACGGCAACAGCCGGCGTGATCCGGAGCGTCAGCCGCTGGTCGCCGCCGACGTGGCCGCGCAGGTCGCGGCGGGCTCGGACGCAATTTGCGGGGTGATGCTGGAAAGCAATCTGGTCGGCGGGGCGCAAGACGTCCGCATCCGGCCGCTCGCCTACGGCTGCAGCATCACGGATCCCTGCCTCGCGTGGGAGGACACCCTCCCCGTGCTCGCCCGGCTGGCGGCGGCCGTGCAGGCCCGACGGGACGGCGCCCGCGGCCGCGCTTTACTTCCGATGAACGCCGGCTGGCGCGACAACGCGTCACTGCTCGCGGCACCGGTCGGCTGAAATCGGCGATATCGCGCCGCGCGGTCGCCGCCCAATCTGCGATGGAGGCCGGCTGGTTGCAGGCGCCGTCCGACGTCGGCCAGTGACGGCGCAAGCAAGCTTGCGCCCTACACGACGGAACGCCGGTGGCAGTTGGGCCATGCTGCCGGGCTGTTCGCCCCTGAATCGCGGCAACTCGTCCCAAAAAATTTTGAGGACGAGGGTGCGTGGGTACTTTCCCGCCGACCGCTTCCATCCCCTCCCCGTGGCGCTCGTCCCCGGGGCCGCTTGCCCTAATCATGAAATCACCCCGACTGTTCGCCGCAGCCTATGCCGCCGTTCTCCTGGCGGGGCCACTCGCCTTCGCCGACAACGCCGTCCTCTACTGGAATCAGCAGGCGCTCGACGCGACCCGGCTCGCGCGCAACCCGCCGCCGATTTCCTCTTTCTTCTTCGCGACCTACCACGCCGCGATCTTCGACGCCGTCAACGGCATCACCCGCAAGTACCAGGGCTGGCTCGTGAACGAGCCCGCGCCGGCGGGCGCGGACCTGGACGCCGCCATCGCCGGCGCGGCGCACACCACCATGGTTGCGCTCTGGAGCGCCTCCTCCAATCCGCACAATCTGCAGCTGGCCTACGAGAAGGCCCTCGCGCTGATTCCCGACGGTCCCGCGAAGACCGCGGGGATCGCCTGGGGTGAGCACGTCGCCAAGCTGGTCCTGGCGAAGATCGCGGAGTCCGGTTACAACAAGCCCATTCCCGGCAAATACTCGAGCGATGAGCCGGGCAAGTGGCGCGAGACTCCGCCTGGGTTTCGCCCGGTCACGCTCCCTTTCTGGGGGCATGTCACCCCATTTGTCATGACCTCGCCGGACCAATTCCGCTCGCCCCCGCCGCCCGCGCTGGGTTCGAAGGAGTACGCCGAGGAAGCCGCGTTCGTCGCGAAGGTCGGGGCCCGCGACGGGGCGGAGCGCAGTGAATATGAAACCCTCAGCGCCGCCTTCTGGTCCGACGACCTCGGCACCGCCACCCCGCCGGGTCACTGGAACATCATCGCCCAGGACCTCGCCCGCCGGAACAACCTCCCGGTCCCCGACGCCGCGCGCCTGTTTGCGTTGCTGAACATGGTTGAGGCCGATGCCTGCATTTCCTGCTGGGACACGAAGTTCTTCTATCGCACTTGGCGCCCCGAGACGGCCATCCGCCAGCTCACCCCGGAGCTGAATCCCTACGCCACCGTCCAGCCCGACTTCATTCCGCTGCTGGTCACGCCATCGTTCCCCTCGTACACCTCGGGCCACAGCACGTTCTCGGCCGGCGCTTCGCGCCTGCTGGAGCGGTTTTTCGGCACCGACGACATCGAATTCACCGTCACGTCCGACGGCCTGCCCGGCGCGGTGCGCACGTTCAAGAAACTCTCCGACGCGCGCAATGAGATCGGCATGAGCCGGGTTTGGGCCGGCATCCATTTCATGGCCGACAATCTCGAGGGCCAGAAGGCCGGCATCAAGATCGCGGACTGGGCTTTCGATCACGCCCTGCGGCCGCTGTAACCGGCCGCGACGGCCCCTTCCGCAAACATGGCCGCCCGGCTCATCGTATCCCCTCCCCCGCCGCCCCCGCGCTCGCCCGGCGCCTCCGGGGCGGGCAGCCCGCCCCGACCGACACCCGCCATCCGCCTTTCTCCGTCCCATGCTCAGAAACCTTAGCTCCCTCCTGCTCGCGATCGTCCTGCTCCCTCCCGCCCGGGCCGCTGATTCCGCCTCACCGATCGCGGACGCGCGTCCGTTCGCCGCGCGACCGCCGCTTGCGCCGGGCGCCAAGCCGTTCCAGGAGCTGCCGGCCGCCGAGACCGGCCTGACCGTCAGCAACGTCTACAACGACCCGCGCATGTGGGGCGACCGCTTCCGTGAGTACACGCTCGGCGCGCTCGAGAGCGGCATCGCCGTCGCCGACTTCGACCGCGACGGCTGGCTCGACCTCTTCGTCATCTCCAAGAACGGACCCTGCGCGCTCTACCGGCAGACCGCGCCCTTCAAGTTCGTCAACATCGCGGCCGCGGCCGGCGTCGACTGCACCCAGGTCGCCAGCCCCGGCGCCCCCAAGACCGGGGCCACGGTGGTGGACATCAACCAGGATGGATATCCCGACCTCTACATCTGCCGCAACGGCGCGCCCAATCTCCTGTTCGTCAACAACGGCGACGGCACCTTCACCGAGCGCGCCCATGACTACGGCCTGGACGTGAACGACGCCTCGGTCATGGCCACCTTCGCCGACTACGACGGCGACGGCTACCTCGACTGCTTCATCCTCTGCAACATCCTCGACTTCTCCAAGAGCCCGCTCGGCCAGCGCGACTATCTCTTTCACAACAACGGCAACGGCACGTTTACTGACGCGACCAAGGCGGCCGGCATCTGGGGCCTGACGCAGGGCCATTCGGCGATCTGGTTCGACGCCAACGACGACGGCTGGCCCGACCTCTATGTCGCCAACGACTTCGAGACACCCGACCGATTCTATTTCAACAAGGGCGACGGCACCTTCGCCGACGTCGTCGACCAGCGCCTGCCGCACGTCACCTACTTCTCGATGTCCGCCGACGTCGGCGACCTGAACAACGACGGCCGGCTGGACTTCATGGTGTCCGACATGCGCGACCACACCCGGCGCGCCTACATGGACGGAATGGAGGAGGTCGGGCGCGGCCTCTGGGAAATGGAGCGCGTGACCGAACTCATTCCCCAGTACATTTGGAACGCCGTCTATCTCGGCACGGGCACCGGCCGCTACCAGGAGGTCGCGCACCTGCTCGGCGTCGACGCCACCGGCTGGACCTGGTCCGCCCGCATGGGCGACCTCGACAACGACGGCCGCGAGGATCTGTTTTTCACCACCGGGATGATCCGCAACTTCATCGACCCGGACATCGTGGACAAGCAGAACGTCGCGCCGACGCTTGCCGCCCGCGCCGCGGTCTGGAAGAACGCCCCGCCCCGCCGCGAGCGCACCCGGGCGTATCACAATCTCGGCGACCTGAAGTTCGCGGACGTCGCCGCCGCCTGGGGGCTGGACCACGAGGGCATCTCGTTCGGCTGCGCGCTGGTTGACCTCAACAACGACGGCGCCCTCGACCTGGTGTACGTCAACCAGGACGGGCCGCCCACCGTCATCCGCAACGCCACCCCCACGGGCCACAGCGTCGAATTCAGGCTCGCCGGCCAGCCGCCGAACCGCGACGGCATCGGCGCCGAATTCCGCCTCGAGACGGCCGCCGGCGTCCAGGTCCGCCAGCTCTACACCGAGCGCGGCGTGGTCACGAGCGAGGCACCGATCGTGCATTTCGGTCTCGGCCCGGACACCGTCGTCAAGAAGCTGACGATCCGCTGGCCCCTCGGCGACGTGCAGGTGCTCGAGAATCTGCTGGCGGACAAGCTCTACACCATCGCCGAACCGGCCTTTCCCAACGGCGTGCGCCCGCACCGGCCGGCCGCCCACCTCCAGGACCCGGCGCCGGCCAACGCGCTCTACCACGAGGAAGCCCGCGGCCGCGGCCTCGATGCGGTGAGCGCGGTGCGGCCCTTTGCCGAGTTCTTCCGCCAGGCGCTGCTGCCGCGCCGCCTCAACGGCCTCGCCCCGGCCGTCGCCGTGGCTGATGTCAATGGCGATGGCCTCGACGACATCTTCGTCTCCGGCGCCGCCGGCCAGGCCGGCGTCCTCTACCTCGGGCGGCCTGACGGGAGCTTCGCGCCCGCGCCGAACCAGCCGTGGGCCGAGGCCAAGGACGCGGACGACGTCGGCGCGCTCTTCTTCGACGCCAACGGCGACGGCCATCCCGACCTGCTCGTGACCGCCGGCGGCGTGCAGCAGGACGAGGGCGATCCGCTGCTGGACGACCGGCTGTACCTGAACGACGGCCACGGCAATTTCGCCCTCGCGCCCGCCGGCACCCTGCCCCGCGACGGCGAAAGCACCAAGACGTGCGCCGCCGCAGACTTCGCCGGTGATGGTCATCCCGGTCTATTCATCGGCGGCCGGCTGGTGCCCGGAAAGTGGCCGGCGACCCCCCGGAGCTTCCTTTACCGCAACGAGGGCGGGCGTCTGGTCGACGTGACCGACACCTTTGCGCCCGGCCTGCGCCACGTCGGCATGGTCACGGCGGCGGCGTGGGCCGACGTCGACGGCGACGGCCGGCCCGACCTCGTCCTCACGCTCGAATGGGGCCCCGTGAAGATCTTCCACAACACCGGCCATGGCCTGGAGGATGACACGAGCCGTCGCGGCCTGGCCAAAACGACCGGCTGGTGGAGCGCGCTGACGGTCGCGGACGTCAACGGCGACGGCCGCCCCGACCTCATCGTCGGCAACGTCGGCCTCAACACCAAATACCACGCCACGCCGGCGGCGCCGACCGTGCTCTTTGCCGGCGATCTCGACGGCTCTGGGAAGTCCACCCTGGTCGAGGCGCAGTACGACAACGACGGCCGCCTCTACCCGGTGCGCGGCCGCAGCAAGCTCGCCTACACGTTCCCCTGGCTGCGGAAGAAGTTCGCGACGTTCGCGGACTACGCCCGCGCCTCGGTTGAGGACATCTTCCAGGCGGAGCGACTGAAGGCGGCCACCCGCCTGGACGCCAATGAACTCGAGAGCGGCATCTTCCTTCAGCAGCCGGACGGCACGTTTGTCTTCCAGCCGCTGCCGCGCGAAGCGCAGATCGCCCCGATCAATGCGTTCGTCTACGGCGACCTCGACGGCGACGGGCACCCCGATCTGTTCTGCGTCGGCAACAATTTCGGTCCGGAGCCCTCGACCGGCCGCTTTGACGGCGGCTTGGGCCTGCTGCTAAAAGGCGACGGCCACGGACATTTCTCGCCGGTCGCGCCCGCGGAGAGCGGCCTGATTGTCCCGGGCGATGCGCGTGCGGCCTCAGCGGTGGCGATCCCGGGGCAATCGCAGGCCCCAGCGATCGTCGTCACCCAAAGCAACGGACCGGTCCTGTTTTTCAGTCCCAAGGCGGCCGGCCCGACGTCGGCTCCGCGGTGATCCTCACGAGCTCCAGTCGATCCCCTGGATGCCCTCCTGCCATGAGCCGAAGGCATCGGCTCGATGAAATACTTGATCGATCGCCAGCGCCGCCGGTCACCGCGTTGGCAGGTTTCGTGCAAAGCCGATGACCCGCCGCGACTTTCACCATGCGAACCACACCATCCACCATCCTCGTTCTTCTGCTGGCCGCCGCCGGCCCGGTCTGCGCCCAGTATGTGCCGCCCTCGCCGCCGGCGCCCGTGCCCGGCCTGATCGACGACTATGTCCGCGGCGCCGATCCCGCGCTGAAACCCTGGGACTTCGGCATCAACGAGCGCCTGCGATCCGAGAATAAGTCGGGCGCGGGCACCACCCACGCCGGCTCGAACTGGGATTTTGCCTCGGCGTCGCCGACGACGAACACCAACGACTACTGGATTTCGCGGCTCATGCCCCGCGTCGGCTACACCAGCAAGGAGTTCTCCTTCCTCGTCGAGGCGCGCTCCAGCTATTCGTTCAGCGACAACCGGTACAATCCCACCGCGCCCGGGCTGGGCTTGAGCGAGAACGACGGACCCATCCAGCTGCAGCTGGCCTACGTGATCGTTGGCGACCCGAAAACGTCGCCCATCTCGCTCAAGATGGGCCGCCAGGAGCTGACCTACGGCGACCAGCGCATCCTCGGCAGCGCCTTTTGGCTGAACGAGCCCCGGACGTTTGACGCCGTGAAGGTGCGGTTCCAGCAGCCGACCTTCGGCGTGGACCTGTTCGCCGCCAGCGTCGTGTACAACCGGCACGATGGATTTAGCCGGTCCAACGCCCAGGACATCCTGTCGGGCGCATACGTTGACCTGCCGGGGCTGTCCAAGACCGCCGTGACGGAGGCGTACCTTCTGGCCCGCACGGTCGCCCGGGGTATCGTCACCGACGACTGGTCGCACGTCGCCGCGCCCTTCCGTTTCCCGGCGCCGCAGGACATCTACACCTTCGGATTCCGCACCAAGTCAAAGCCCGGCGCGCTGGGGCCCTGGGATTACGGCCTGGAGATCATGTGGCAGGTCGGAGATCGCACCGCGGTCTTCCCCGCGACCCCGGTGGCGGCGGCCCTGGCCGCCCCGCGCTTGCAGCACGATGCCTGGGCGTTCGTGGCCCAGGCGGGCTACACCTGGAGAGACTCCCTGCTGAAACCCCGGCTGGCGCTCATCGTGAGCGCGGCCTCCGGCGACCGCAATCCGACCGACGAGAACAGCGGCACTTTCCAGAATCTGTTTCCGTCCAATCACGGCCTCTACGGCGCCATGGATCTATCGAGCCTCCAGAACATCGAGGACATCCGTCTGTCGCTTTCGCTGAAGCCCACCGCCACGACGAGCCTCGCGGTTGATCTCCACCAGCAGTTCCTCGAGTCCACGCGCGACTACTGGTACAACGCCGCCGGCGTGCCGCGGATCACGCCGGGGGCGGCGCCCGGCAGCGGACGCGGCTACGGCGTGAATCCGGGCTATAACGCGGACCTCGGCCAGGAGGTCGATGTGATCGCGGGCTGGGCGGTCACCCGCGGGGTGCTGCTCGAGGCCGGGTACGGTCATTTCTTCCGGGGCGACTACATCAAGCAGTCCTACCACGTCACGGGCTCGAAGGACGCCAACTACGGCTTCGTGCAGGTGACGGCGAATTTCTGACGCGGCGCAGGCAATCGTGGTGCCAGTCTCCGACTGGCGGTCCACGCCGGCACAGTTCCTCGTTGTCTGCCGTCGGCCTCGTAGCAGCCGACGTCAGGAGGCTGGCCAGCCTCGTCACCTCGTCTGCTACCCGATCGGCAGACGTTGGGCGCGACCTGCCAAAAGCTCTGACGGACGGCAGAGGTCGCCGCCGCATCGAAAGTAGCGCCGGCGTCTCGCCGGCTGTTTCCGTTTGCCCCGGAAATCTGCCGTTGGAGGGCGCTGCGCTGTCAGCGCCGATCTAGCATCCGGCGGCGACGGAGCGCCGCCCTCCAGATGATGCATTTCGCGGAAACGCCGAAATCGCCGGCTCCACGCCTGACAACGCCTCCGCTGCGCCGCGCCTCTTCGTCTCACGCTCCTCCACCGCGATCAGACATCGCGGTTTCAACCGTCGCATCGCCGCACAAGAAATCCGCCCCTTGATCGGTGCAATGTTCTAGCTCACCGCAAAAAGTGAAATCTGCTCGTTAACGCGCTGCGGGATATTACCATATTCGCTCACGACATGAAGGCCCTGCGCTCGATTATGGCAGCACTCTTCACGACCGCCGTCGCGGCGAGTGATCAGCCGAGGTCCGCCTCCAAAACGAATGCGGAAATGATGCGCGAGCTACGGCTGCAATGGTTGACGACGACGCCGACGCCTGCTGGCGGCACCGGGAAGGTTGCCGCGGTGCTGATGGATTGGCCGCTCGATGAGCAGACGGCCACTATCCTCGCTTCGGCGGCGGGCGATGCGAGCGTCTACACCACGGGGACCTTTGGTATCATGGGCGGAATTGGTGACGAAAATGCGCGGAAAGCTGCACTTTCATTTATCGAGAGCGCAAACAAACACCTTGGTCTCGCGACTCCCACGACAGATTTCTCCTATCCGGACCGCCGGCACATCAGATTCTTTTTCGTCACCGATATCGATGTCCGGAGCGTCTCGTTTCCGACGACCGAGGTTGAGAAACGTGGCACGGACGCTTACGACCTGTATGCCCATGGGCAGGCCGTTCTGACGGAGATGCGTCTGCTTACTCAGCGGGAACGTGGATACTGAATGATGAAAAGGGCGAACCAGGCGCTGTACCGAATGGCGGCCAAGCGGCGTCTTATCGCTATGCCGGGCCCCAGAGGCAGTCGCCTTCGGTGAGCTCTAACCGTTCGGCGAAATCAGCAATTCCCCATGAAAGTCCCTGGATTGCGCAGCGACCACGCTATGGTGGGTGGCATCGTCTATTTCGGCCGCATGTTGGACAAGATCCGCCTTCATGCCGCCGGCCGGCTGCCGCCTGGCTATTTCGTCGGGACCGCCAATCGCACTCATTTCGACTCGCGCTGCACCCGGTTCCTTCAGGTCGACTACCACGCGCTCGCGGCTCGCGTCCTCGACGGCGGTTCCGATGAGGAGATTCTCGAATGGTGTTTTCAACATGGGCACCGGCCATCCGAGGAGGAAATCGAAATCTGGAACGGATTCATGATGAAGCGCGGATGGCGCGACGCGGGATGCGGAGAGCTCCAGGAAGAAAAGCTCCTTCTCGGCTTTGCCGCCCGAGACGACATCCAGACTTGGTTTGATCTCCACGCAGCCGAAGAAAAGGGTCCGGGCGACTAGCCTCAAAAGGAAGGGGAACGTGGCGGCGCGCCAGCCGGCCGCACGTGGTTGGTCCGGCGCGTTGGGACCAATCGACGGGGAGCGCTCGGTGGCGAGCGGCCAATCAGAGGCTCAAGAGAACATCGCACGGTTCCGTCAATCGAATCCGCGGCGCTGGAGAATGTGATTGCCGTCCCTCCGACCGCGCCCATCGAATCCGACTGCAGACCGGTGCGCGCCCAAGCCGCGGAATGCGGTGTCCTCGATTCACTCATGAAATCCCTGATCGCTCCCCTCGCCCTTTTTTCCGCCACGGTTCTGACCACCGCGCTGCCGGCCGCTCCCGATCTTTCCAACTCCGCGTCCGCATTTGTTCGGGCGCAGGCCAAAAGCCCGGTCAAGTGGGAGACGTGGAGCCCCGAGGCGCTGGCCCGGGCCAAGACGGAGAACAAGCCGGTCTATGTCTTCCTCGGCTCGTCCCTGAGCGAGCTCAGCCGCGCCACCTGCGAGCAGTCATTCGCCAACGCCGACCTCGCGGCCTATCTCAACCAGCAGTTCATCTGCGTGCTCGTCGACGGCGAGGAGCGGCCGGACGTAGCTGCCGCGGCGCGCCATTACCTGCAGACGGTCAAGCAGGCCGTCGGCTGGCCCGCGCACCTCTGGCTCACGCCCGAGCTGCAGCCCTTCGAGGGCGCCGGCTACCTGCCGCCGTCCGAGGAATGGGGCCGGCCGAGCCTCACCATGGTTGCGCACCAAGCCGGCAATGCCTGGGCCGCCGATCCGCGCGCCTGCCGCGGCCATGCGGCCGAGGCGGTCGCCACAATGTCCCAGCACCCGCCGGAGCCGTCCCCGGACCTCCCCGCCGCGGTGCTGTCCGCCAAGCTGTCCGAGGCCGCCACGGCGTGGCGCGCCACGTTTGACGCCGAGCACGGCGGATTCGGCACGGCGCCGAAATCGCCGGAACCCGAGCTCCTGCGCTTCCTGCTGCACGGTTCGCCGGCCGATCGCGACGCGGCCCTGGCCACGGTCAAGGCGCTGCTCAACGGCGCGGTGGACGATCCGCTCGATGGCGGCTTCTTCAGCCGCACGACCGACGCGGCCTGGCGCATCCCCTACCTCCAGAAGACGCTCAGCGACCAGGCGCGGCTGGCGCTCGCCTTTCTCGACGCTGCCCAGGTTTCCGGCGACCCCGCGTTTGCGCGCGCGGCGCGCGGCATCCTCGACTACGCGCTCAGCCGCCTCGGGCGCCCCGACGGTGGATTCGCGTCCGCCGAGGACGCCACCCGCGGCCCGGCGGCGGCGTATTATGTCTGGACCGCGGCGGAGATTGACGCCGCGCTCGGACCCGCTGCGGCTGCGTTCAAGTCCGCCTACGGCGTGCAGGCGGACGGAAACGTGTCCGCCGACGAGGACCTCTCGGGAGCCTACCACGGGAAGAACCTCCTCTTCCGCGCCACCGCGCCCGGCGATGCGCAAGCGGAAACCGCGCTTGCCGCCGATGCGGCCAAGCTGCGGAAGATCCGGGACCAGCGCTCGGCCCCAGTCCTCGACGATCGCGCCACCGCCGGCGCCCACGGACTCATCCTGGCCGCCCTCGCCCGGGCCGGCATCCAGCTCAATGAACCGGCCTACCTCGCGGCGGCCACCCGCGCATTCGCCGCCGTGCAGGCGCAATTCGTCGTCTCCGCCGACGGTGATCTCCGCCGCCTGCGCGACTCGGCCGCGCCCGCGGCGCCGGCCGACTATGCCGCCCTCGCGCTCGGCTGCCGGGAACTCGGCCAGGCCGCCAAGAACGCCAACGCCGCGGCGCTCGCCGACCGACTGCTGGCGCGAGCGGGCACCGTTTTCTTTGACGCCGGTCGGGGCCGCTTTCTGGCCGCCCCCGCCGCGCTGCCCGTCGGCATTTTCGTGCGCGCGCCGGCCTCCGGCGACCCGCTCGCGGCGGAATCCCTGACGTTGCTGGCGGGCGCGCCGCCCGAGCAGGCGACCATCATCAAGCGGGCGCTGGCTTCCCAGCTCACCGAAGGCGCCACGCCCGCGGGCGACGTGCTGCTGGCGCTGCAGAAATGACGCCAGACACCAGATTCGGATACGGCCGGCGTAAGACCCCGGCCCTACAGCTAAACGGAGGAGCGGCTCACCAGCGGTTCGCCCTCCACGGACGGACTATCCGAAACCTGGAGGGCGAGGCGCCGCCGAGCCGAAACCTCGAATACCGACGCGGCTCACCAGCGGTTCGCCCTCCACGGATGGACGGTTCGATACCTGGAGGGCGAGGCTTCTCGCCGAGCCGCGCGGCCAGTCCGGTCTGATCACGGGGTGGCCGGAGCCGAATCCTGAGGATCGTAACCGAGTAAATTCCGCGCGTTCTTCAGGCTCCAGATCTGGCGCGGGTTGTTCGAGGTGCCGTAGACGATCGCAAATCCCAGCGGCCCGGCGCGAAGGCAACGGGCGAACAGCTGGCAGCAGTCGCGGTGGCTGAGCCACTTCGCCCGCAGGCGCGGGTATCGCTCAGCCAGTCCCATCGATGCCGAGCGCCCTCGGCCCGTCGCCGTGGACCTGGGATCGTCGTCCGGGAGCACGGCACCCAGCCGCACACACACAACCGACAGACCGCGCGCCGCGGCGTAGAACCGGCCCAGCGCCTCACCGTAGACCTTCGAGACCGCATAGAGCGAATCCGGTTCAGGCGGTGTGGCCTCGTCAAAGACCCGCCGGTCCGCCAACGAGTAAAGACTTGCGCCCGCCCGCTCCTCCGCCAGCCCGATCACGTGACCCGAGGAGGCGAACACCACCCGCGCGACGCCGGCCGCGCAGGCCGCTTCGAACACCTGGCGTGTGCCTTCAATATTGGCCGGCAGTATCTCCTCCCACGGCGCCTGGAGATCCGCGGCGGCGGCGAGATGAATAACCGCCTCGGCGCCCGCGAATTCCCTCGCCAGCGAGGCGAAGTCACGAACATCCGCCACCACGCTCGCGAATGCCTGCCGCTCCCGGGTCAGCGCCTTGATCTGGAACTCCCCCGCCAGCCCCGCGCGAAGGACCCCGCCCACTACGCCTTCCGATCCGGTGATGACGACCTTCATGTTCTCGGTGCTCCTGTTCAACGGGAGATCAGATGCGCGACGCACCATTTGTGCACCAACGAAAAGAAGGTTCCGATCGATCCAGAAGACGGGAATCCCCAGACACTCTGGCTTCGCGGCTTCCGAATGAAACAACGCCCGCCCGTCGAGCATTTGCCCTGGCGGGCTCAGAATTCGAGCGGGACGCGCACCACGACGACGCCCATGATCTCGCCGACCTGGTAGCGTCTGGAATTCGCTGGCGACCTTCGGTTGTGGCAGTCGACGCAGGCAGCCGCCGCCGGCATGTCCGGATAGACAGCGGTAACGTAGCGCCGGCCGCCCAGCATCTCCGGTCCGTAGTAATTCTGGCCCGGGTGGCTGGTCACGAACGCCAGTCCTTTTTCCTCCAGTTCGGTCTGGGGCGCGTTGCGCGGGTTGATCGGATTGAGCGAGCGCAGGGCATAGCTGAATTCGGCCCCCTGGCTCTGAATCGCCTCGGCCGAGCGCCGCAGCATCTCGCACGGCGACGGCCAGGATTCACCCGGTTTGGCGCCGGCGGAAGCGTTCGCTGCTGGCGCGTCCCCAGCCTGCTGCGCGATGAAAACGCGACAGTACATCTCCCGATCCGCCGCGATGACATAGTGCAAGGCATCGGCCTGGTTCTGCGGACTGATGGCTCCGTTGGACGGCGGGGGCAGCGCCGGAGCGGCACCCGGTCCTGTCGCCGAGTTCCCGTCGGCGCCGAGCGTGAACAAGACGATTACCATCAACAGGCCGACGAGAGACAATGCGGCCGGAAGCGCGATTCGGTGTTGAGCTTTCATGGTCGTGTCTCGGTGGCGGAAAGAGGAACGAACCGGCCTTGCCGATACGTCAGCACCTGCAGCGCGCCCGTTCGGTTGCCGGAATTGTCGAATCGAAGAATGCCGGTCACTCCGGCAGTTGGGAGGGTCAGGGGAAACTGGCGATAGCCAACGTCATTCCCGGCCCGACGCAAGGCCTCGATCAGCACCCGCGCGGCATCATACGCCGCCGCCGCGCTGAAATCCGGTTGGGCGTCATATCTCTGCCGATACTGCCTCTCGAACCGCTCCGCCCGCGCCCGGAGATCGGCGTCCCCCTCAAACTCCGCCACCAGCACCCCGGTCGCAGCGGCGCCCGCGGCGGCGACAAAATCCGGCGAATCAAGCGGGCCGGGGCCGGACAGACGGCCGCCATAGCCCGCGGCCCGCAAGGCCGCGGCCAACCGGCCGGCCCGCGCAGGCGGCAGCGAAAGAAGCACACCGTCCGGAATGGCCGCGACAATCGTGTGAACCAGAGAAGCGAGTTCCGTCTTCGGTGCGCTGTCATCTTCAATCCGGTCCAGCCGGGTTGACGCAACGCGCGCAGCCGTTTCCAGGTCGCGGCGGACCGCACGTCCGGGACGTCCCGCCGGCACCACCGCCCACCACCGGAGCGGGGGGTGGTCCAGTCGTTGCGCCGCCGCGAACAGCGCCCCGGCTGCCTCATCGGTGCGCGGAACCACCCGCACGGCCCAGGGGACCCCGGCTTCCGTGACCGACGCATCGGGGCAGAGGCTGGCCACCGGCACGCGCGTGCGGCCGGACACCTGCAGGATCAGATGGGTGGCGGCGCCATCGGACGGGGTGATGATCGCGTCCACGTGGCGGTTGGAGACCAGGACCACCGCATCGTTGCCGACAGTCCCCCACTGGCCGTCCCCGCTGCGCATTTCCAGTCCGACTTTCCCGTCGCCGGCATCGTTCGCCTCGGCGACGGCCAATTGCACGCCGCGCACCAGACTGGTCGCATCCGTTTCGGACGGCGGCGCCACGAGACCCAGCGTCACTATGCGCGCATCGGCGGCGCCGGCTAGCCGAGCGAGCAACAGCCAAATGAGCACGCAGCGCAATCCGACTGGCATGGGCTCGGCGGGCTAGTCGCGCTGGGCGATCGCGGGGGTGAATTCCGGCTCCGGCTCGAAGGCCCAGCGCCCATGCTCAAATCGCACGAACCGCACCGGCGCGATGTTGCTCCCGGTGCCGTCGAACTGCATCCAGCCGGTGACCCCTTGATAGAAGTCCAGATTGCAGACCCGGTCGCGGATGCGCCAGCGGTTCGGGCCCGCGTGCTGGATGGCATCGATCAGGATTTGGGCGCCGTCGTACGCATAGGCGGCATAGGCATCGGGCGCACGGCCCCAGCGCGCCCGGAAACGGACCACGAAGCCGTCCCAGAGGGGGTCCTTGCGCGCCGGATCGAAAAAGTACGTGATCACCATGCCCTCCGCGGCCTCGCCGGCGTTCTGCAGGAAACGATCGTCCATCAGGAGGTTGGTTCCGAAAAAACGGGCCGGGATGCCCGCTTGGCGGAATTGCTTCACGAAACCGCCGACGTCATCCGGCTCGCCGATGAAGAAAACCGCATCCGGTTGGGCGTCCTTGATGGCAGCGATCTGGTGATGGATGTCGGCCTTGCCGGGAGCAAAGAGCAGTTCCTGCACCGCCGGGGACCCCAGGCGCCGGGCGAAGGCCATGAAGGAATGCACCCCGAGACGTCCGTACCGGTCGCCCTCGCGCAGGATCGCGATGCGCCGGCAGCCGAAGCGGCGCACAATCAACTCGGCCAGCCGAGCCTCTTCCACGCGTTGATCGGGAAAGACCCGGATCAGCCAGGGAATCATCGTCTCGGTCAAACTCGGGTCCGGGTCCGACGTGTTGACCATGACGATCTCGGTCTTGAGGGTGACGCGCAGCGCGACGTGCGCCTCGGCCCCGTCGATCGTGCCCAGGAATCCGAGCACCTTGTCATCGGCCAGATCCGAAGTGACGTTGGCCGCGCCACCCCATTGCGCCATACCGTCCCGTTCGACCAGCTCGAAGGGGAGTTCGCCCGGCGGGCGGCCGCGGTTGGCCTCTTCGATCGCGAGGACGACGCCCTCGCGGGTGCGCACGCTGCGGTCCCAATCGGGCCCCCCGCGGGGGGAATTGAGCAAGCCGATCCGGAGCGATTTCAGGTCGGGCGGAGGGGGATAATCGCGGCCGGGACCGCGAAATTGCATCCGGGTGACAAAGAAGCGTTCGTAGGGCTCGATGTTGTGAAAGGGCCAGAGTTCCTTGGGCAGCCCGGCGTAGTACGGATACTTCTGATCCGGCTTGCCGTAGATGAAACGGGGCGAGGCCGTCTCCGCCGATCGAATCTCTGTCGGCGCCGTGGGCACGGCGCCGGTTTCTGCTGCAGCCGCGGCACCGGCGGGAGCGGCGGCGGCGAGAGCGAGCAAGCACAATCCGTAGATTTTCATGGGAGCCTCCGGGAGGATGAGCGCGCTCAAGGATTCGACGTGACGGCCGGTGGAGCGGTCGGCGCGGCAAAGGTGCCGCGGCTCAGACCGTTGGAAGTGGCGAACCAGGCTTCGTGGTCATCGGCCCAGATGGCCGTTACAAAGCCATCCACCAACGCCGTCGTCATGGTGCGGGTCTCGGGCTCCTTGCCGGGTAGATAGATCCGGATCACGCCGCGGCCCTGCTCATTAACGGTGTAGTTGGCCCAGCTGTTGCCGTCAGTGACGGAAGCGCCCCGGTCCGTGGCGAGCCAGGCGACGTGGCCCCGGGCAAAGACAGTGTTGATGAAACTGGACAACAACGGCGTCTTGTCCTGCACCCACGTCCGCCACGTCGCCTCCTTCGTGTCATAGCGAGAGAGCCCGAAATAGGTGGACTGCCAAAGAATGCCGTCGGCGAACGCGACGCCGGAGGTAACGTCGACGACAGGCCCGCTGTCGGGCACCAGCTGGAACTGAAAATCGCCGTCGGGATCGCGATAGGCCTTGAAGCTGCCGGTCCGGGGATCGTGCTCTACAATGCCGCCGGCCCAGACGCCGAGGTAGACAACCCCGTTGCCCGGAGCGATGGAATAGCACCACGGCTCTTCCATGACCGTGTTGTTCTGGTCATAGATGCTCCAGCTCTTGGTCTTGATATGGTACGCGCCGGTGCCGGCCGCTGTCGCGGCCCAGACGGTGTCGTCCATGATCGCCACGCCGTAGACGACATTGTTGGGCAGGCCGCTGTTGGTCTGCGTGAACACGGTGAACCGCCCTCCGCTGAAGCGGGACAGTCCCTGCATGGTCGCGAGCCACAAGTCCCCGGTGCCGGGATCCTGGGCCATCCACAGCACCGTCGGATGGCTCAACCCGTCCTCCGTTCCATAGCGGCGGAACCGGCCGTCCGTTTCGCGCACGCACAGCCCGTTGTTGGTGCCGACCCACAGCCGGCCGTCACTGGTTTTCAGGACGCAATGCACTTTGTGCGACGGGAGGCCGTCCTTCTCGCCGAAGTTCTCAAACCGCGTCACGACGGGAAACGGGAGGGCGGCACCATCGGCCGGCGGCGTCACGGCCGGCGCGGCCCGGCCGCTCCCGGGAAGAAGCGAGAGGACGAGCACGATGCCAGCGATGGCGCGGATGGAAAGAGTGTGTGGGGTTTTCATGGTGGCGCCTAAAGCGTTTTGAGGTACTCGACCAGGTCGTTCAGCTGCTCCTTGGACCAGTAGCTGCTGACGCCGTGTTGGTCGTTCTTCTGATAGGTGGTCCAGAGCTCCTCCAGCGTCTTCGCCCGACCGTCGTGCAGATAGGGGGCGGAGGCGCCGATCCCAAGCAGATGCGGCGTGTCGAACATGCCCGACGCATCGCGGGGCGCCTTCGTCCCCACCGACCGGAGCAGCCGATCCGTGAAAATCGGGGGCCGGTGGCAAGTCTGGCACTGTAGCGCCAGGGGGATCGGCGTGCCATCGGTGCGCCGTGTCGCGAAGAAGAGCTTGCGGCCGCGTTCCTCCGCCGGCGTGAGCGGTTTGCCCACCCGGCTCCACGGGAGGTTGCGCGTCGGCGGGAGATGCTCGAGGAACGTCGCCAGCTCGTCCAGTTGCACCCGCGGGATCGGATCGGTGCGCATCAACACCCGCGCGAACCGCGGGCCATCCTGGAACTGCAGCGTGGGGTTCCTCCCGTTCCACTTGAACGGGGCGGTGCCGGCCACGCCGCACAAGCTGCGGTTGTCCAGCAGACTGTCGCCAATCCCGCTGCCGTCGAAATCATAGGAGAGTCC
>Ga0265338_10004213_pt1 | contig 19601 bp, 14 predicted proteins | sample 42126metaG_FD_193579 | JGI IMG/M metagenome (GOLD analysis project Ga0265338, IMG submission 193579) | Rhizosphere microbial communities from Carex aquatilis grown in University of Washington, Seatle, WA, United States - 4-21-26 metaG | ecosystem: Host-associated > Plants > Roots > Rhizosphere...
CTCCTCGCGCTGCCAGGCGATCGAACTGTGAGCCTGAACACACCGCCTGCGCAAAGAGGGGCGGAAAGAAAATGGTTGACAACCAGATCGAATAAAGTATACAAAATCCCACCATATGAGTAAACGTTTGCCCTGCGTGGTCCAGCAGTCATTTCGGGCGCAGGACGATTCTCGAGGATTCGAGTTGCGGATGTTCGGGACGCAACTCTTGGCAGAGAGGTGAGTTCTGCCCGTGTCAAAGGAGGATGTATGTCTAGGAACTCTTCGCGAACCTCTGTTCTCAGCGTTGCACTGATTCTTTCCATCGCGCTTGCTCTTGGGGTTCCGGTGGCATGGGCACAACACGGTTCCGAAGGAACGGTGACAGTCACTGTTCTCGATGCGAGCGGCAGTGTCGTGCAGGGAGCGCAACTGGAGCTTCAGGACACCGCGACGAATGACATACGCAAGGCGGAGACCGGCCAAGGAGGTACACACTCCTTTGTGAATCTATCGCTCGGAAAATATCGACTCAGTGTTTCGAAGACAGGATTCAAGACGCAGGTGTTCACGGATGTGGTCGTGCAAGCAGCCCGCACCACGGACATTCAAGCTGCGCTGAAGGTCGGCGCGATCAATGAGACTGTCGAGGTTCAGGGGGGAGCAGCGCCGCTGGTTGAAACCACAACCAACGCAATCGGCACCACAGTAGACATGAAGCAGATTGAGGACCTGCCGATCCAGGGACGTGATCTCGCTCAGTTGTCGCAGCTGATTCCCGGATACACGGGAGGCCAAGACAATATGGGGGGCACATGGAATGGTCTCCCTTCCATCGACCAAGGGAACAATATTGATGGAATCATTGGCAGTCCGAGTCGCATGAAGTTCGGCGGGAATGCAGCACCAGCAGTCTCGGCGCGTCTGGAAAGCATCGAGGAGATGACTGTCCAGACCGACCAACTCGACATGAACCAGGGCTTCGGACAGGCGAGCATGCAGGTCAACTTTGTGACTCGTCGTGGCAGCAACGCGTTTCACGGACGTGTCTTCGAAGATTTCAGGAATGCAGCGCTTAATGCCAATAGCTGGGCTAACGATGCGGCAACTTCTCTCGATCCCGCGAATCCCCAAACAAAGAATCCGGTCAAGCTGAATGACTTCGGGGGCAGCGTCGGCGGCCCGATCATCAAGGACAAGCTCTTCGTTTTTGGCACATTTTCCGAACAAAAGCAGCCTGGCACGGTGCAAGCCAACAACTGGCTGTTCACTCCCGCCGCTCAGTCGGGGATATTTACCTACCTGGACACGAATTCAGTCACGCAGACGGTCGACCTGTTCCAGTTGGCGCAGAGCCAAGGCGTGCCCAACAACAACCTCAGTCCAGCTACCTCCGCGGTTTTCGGCGCCTATCCTACTGGCGGTTTCACGACGACAGACATAGGTGGCGACCTAAATGTGCAAAACATCGCCTGGCAAGTCTCCAATCCGACTACTTTCTATTTCCCGGCGGTCAGGGTGGACTTTACACCCAACGACAAGATGCGGTTCAACGTCGCCTGGAATATGACCAAGATGACGCAGCCGGGCGTCCATCCGCCGGACTTCCCGGGTTCTGCCTGGGCGAAAACAGGCGCGGGCGATCACAGCAAGAACTATTCGGCGGCGTTCGGGTTTGACTGGACGCTCTCGCCCAGTATCGTGAATAACTTTCGTGGTGGATATCTCTACAATGCGGCGATGTTCTCCTACAATGCGGCGCCAGTTGACCTGAATGTTCCGCAAGTCGGTTGGAACTACACCGGTGCCGGTGGCACACGCGCCACGCAGATGAACGGGACTGTGGACTGGCTTCCGGTGGGCACGTTCTATCCTCTGCTCAACGCATCGGATAGCGTGAGCCTGCAGCACAAGGCGCACACAATGAGTTTCGGCTTCTCGTGGTATCAGGAGCAGGACCACTACTACAATGCTGTCCAGGGGTTCCCGGTTGTGAGTCTCGGGTTGACGGGGTCAGATCCTGCCGTAAATGCCATCTCTTCGATTCCCAACGCAACCGGTACCCAGATCACGCAGGCCAAACAGCTCTACGCAATCCTGACTGGAAGAATCTCTGGTGTGAACGGAGAGTATGCTTATGATCCGGGCACCAAGGGCTACAACTCCAACAAGTTATTGGGATACAACCTTGACGAGTTGCAGCGGGCTTGGGCTCTGCACTTTCAAGACTCGTATCGTTTGCGGCCGAACTTAACCCTCAACTACGGCCTACGCTGGGATTTCACTGGCCCCGATCACGACCTCACCGGTGGGTATCACAATGCTGATCCGGCGGCGATGTTTGGTCCGTCCGGAATCAACAACCTCTTCAATCCCGGATCCCTGAATGGGGATATGAACCCGCAGATCGCGCAGCGTCCGCGTCCATTCAACAGTTGGAACGTGAGCCCGCAGCCAGCGTTCGGAGTTGCGTGGAACCCTCATGGAGGAGACGGATGGCTCGGGAAGTTGCTGGGTGGAGATCGCACGGTGATTCGCGCCGGTGCATCGCTGAAGAAATTCACCGAGCCGCAGCAGTATTTCTGGAACCAGGCGTCCGACATCGGGGCTTTCTTCTATCAATTCTTTAACCTGTTTGCCAACAACAACCCGGGTACCAGCAACTTCGCTCCGGGAAGTTACATCTTGGACACGCCATTTCTTTTCAACAACAACCAGCCCTTCCAATTACCCAGCGGCAAGTCCTACGCTTTGTCGCCCCAGACTTATCTGAAGAGCGAGGCACTCTCGGACTTTACTTTCATCGGTGGGCCCGGAGCGAATGGTATTGATCCGCACATCAAACAGCCGTACACCGAGTCCTGGAACGTCGGGATTCAGCGTCAACTGGGAGAGAGCCGTGCCCTCGAGATTCGTTATGTAGGCAACCGGACACTGCGGCAATGGATGTACCAGGACATTAACGAAGTGAATATCTTCCAGTCCGGACCGTACGGGGTACTCACGAATGTGAAGGCGGCGATGGGGAACCTGACGGCAAACAATGCAAGTGGCAACACGAGTCTTGCCGGTTCCTATGCCAATCATGGCCTTCCGGGGCAGCAGGCAACGCCGCTGTTCGACGCGGCATTCGCCGGAGAGGGACTTGGCGCGGATGGGAGTCTCGCAGACTACACGGACGCCACCTTTGCAGCCATGGTGGCCACCGGCCAGGCTGGAGCGATTGGTGGCCGTATGACGAACAATAACGGAGCGGCGCCATACTTCTGCAACCTTGTCGGTTCGTCGTTTGGGCCGTGCACGAATCCCTTGAATGGAGTGAACTACACTGGCGGAGCCGGAGCAGGACTTCCCATCAACTTCCTTCAGGCTAATCCCTTTGCGGCCGGAAACTCAGCTTTGTATCTAGTGGCACAAGGGTACTCAAACTATAACGGCCTCCAGGTCGACTTCCGTCAACGGCAATGGCATGGCCTGCAGTTTGACGCGAACTACACCTGGAGTCACACTCTGGGCCTGAGTACGCCCAACAATTGGCAGGGGCAAACCTACACTTTCACCCTACGCAATATGCGACTGGGGTACGGGCCGTCTCTATTCGACATTCGGCACTCCCTGAATATCAACGGCACCTATGATCTTCCCTTTGGCCGAGGCAAGACATTCCTCGCGCGTGGAGGCGTGCTGGACAAGGTCGTGGGCGGATGGTCGATCGGATCGATTTTCAACTTCCAGACAGGAACTCCTTTCTTGTTAGGTGGCGGAAGTGGCAACGGCGACCCGACAACTGCGAGCACGTTTAACAACAACCCGAATGCGGACGGGTTGGGCGATGGCGGCGTGGTGCTCCATGGAGTCACTCCCGCGCAACTACAAAGCTCCATCGGCGTCTACCGCATCCCGGGACAGGTAGCGGTGGACTTTATCAATCCGAAATACCTGGCGAACAATGGAGCTGGAGGCGGAGCTAACCCCACATACATCACTCCCAACGTGACGCCCGGGACCATCGGGCAGAGAGTCTGGCTCTACGGACCTCACTATTGGAATGACGATTTGTCGATTACGAAGCGTTTTCCGATTACGGAAGGGGTCAGGTTCACGTTCCAAGCGGAGATGCTGAATGTCTTCAATCATCCGAACTTTCAGCCAGGCGTGGGCAGCGGATGCAACTACTATTGCTTCTCGGCTGGCTACCAGTTTCCGTTCATACAGGGCAGCGGCTTTGGCATTGGGGGCATCTCGCCCAACTATAGCGGCGCCTCTCCGAATCAGGGAGCACGTGTAATCGAATTGCGGGCGAACGTCGAGTTCTAGCTCGCTTGGATCGGTACTTGTCAGCGGTGCTCGCCGGACGCGATCGTCGGGATCGCTCCGGCCACGCCCAGCAAGATCGGGCTCGCTCGATGGGGAAGCCCTGCTTACCATGAGATTTGTCCATCGTCGATGGGGTCTCGCCGCTCTGTCCTTTGCGCTGCTTGTGCCCAGCGCGCTGAGTCAGGGCAAACTCGAGGACTATCAGCGGGCCCAGCAGTTTCTTCCTGGCAACCTACGGCATCTTGTCTACGTCGCGGACGTAAGTCCGCATTGGATCGAGAAGACAAGTCGGTTTACCTATCGAAAGAGCGGCCCTGCCGGATCGGAGTTCGTGCTCGTCGACGCGGAACAAAATACGAGTACTCCGGCCTTCGATCATGCGAGATTGGCGACGGCGCTGTCCCAGGCTGCAAAACAGGAGTACTCGGCGTCAGCTCTCCCCTTCGAAGATATCGAGTTCGCAGACGGCGGGAAGTCCATTCGCCTCGCTATCGACAGCGTCCAGTGGACGTGTGCGCTGGCAACATACGAATGTAAGAAAGACGCGGCACGGCCAGAGCGGGCGAATGAGGTGGTCTCGCCCAACAAACGCTGGGCCGCTTTGGTACGAGATCATAACCTCTATCTGCGCGATACTTCGACGGGGACAGAACTACAGTTGACGCACGATGGTGTTGCGGCATGGGACTATGCAACTCCGCTGCCGTCGCTTCGCCCAATGGTCGATCAAGGGACACAGGATGTGAAGCAACCGGCCGCCGTCTTCTGGTCACCTGATTCCTCGAAATTAACTACTTATCGCCTGGACTCCAGAAATGCGGGTCGCTTCACCAGCCTGCAGTTCGTGCCGCCGGATCAACTGCGGCCGCGGGCATTCACCTATGTTTATCCTCTGCCCGGCGAGGTTCTGGCGAAGGCCCAACCGATTATTTTCGACGTTCAATCCGGGAAGCGCATGGACGTTGACGGCGCTTCCATCGAACTGCCTTTTCAGGATGGACCCGGATTTGAATGGTTCCCCGACAGCAAGAGCTTCCATTACGACTACGACGAACGTGGTTTTAAAGCGAAGGAGCTGCGCGTTGTGGACGCGTCGACCGGAGAGCAGAAAGTTCTGTTGCGCGAACAATCGGAGACCTACGTCGATCCGGGTGAAACGTTCTATCGCTTCGTGGAAGGCACAGGGGAAATTCTTTGGACTTCGGAGCGTGACGGGTGGAACCATCTGTATCTCTACTCCAAGACCGGAAAGTTAGAAAACCAGGTTACCCAGGGGCCGTGGGTTGTACGGGGAATCGAGTACATCGACGAAAAGAACCGGCGAGTCTACTTCTCGGCGAACGGACGCGAGAAGAATGAGGATCCATACCAGACGCATCTCTACAGCATCGGACTTGACGGAAAGGGATTGCAGTTGCTCGCACCCGAGAATGCCAATCACTCCGTCAGTGTCTCCCCCAATGGCGTCTTTTTTGTAGATAGCTATTCGAGGCCAGACTTGCCAGGGCAGGCTGCATTGCGGCGGACGAAGGATGGGTCCGAGGTACGGGTTCTGGAAAAGTCCGATGCAAGCGCGCTGGTAGAAATGGGATGGAAGTATCCGGAGCCATTCCAAGGAAAGGCCGCAGATGGCACGACCGATCTTTATGGAATGATTTGGCATCCGTCGAAATTCGATGCGGCGAGGAAGTATCCAATCGTCGAGTTTGTCTATACGGGACCTCAGGCGTTCTTTGTGCCCAAGAGTTTTGGGGGTGGCTTCTGGTCGCAGTCGATGGCGGAACTGGGCTTCGTCGTCGTTATGGTGGATGGGCGCGGCACCACCGGACGCTCCAGAGCTTTCCATGAATACTCATACAGGAACCTGGGCGGGTCGTTTGAGGATCACGTGGCGATGATCAAGCAGATGGCCACGCAGCATCCGTACTTGGATGCATCGCGGGTTGGGATCTACGGAACGTCAGCGGGCGGCTACGGCGCAGCGCACGCCATGCTCGCTTTTCCGGAGTTTTACAAAGTAGGGGTGTCCACGTCAGGCGATCACGACGCGCGCCTCGATAAGGCGTGGTGGAACGAACTGTACCAGGGCTACCCGATCCAGGATGACTACACTGGCCAGTCGAACGTCACGATGGCGGGTCGTCTGCAGGGGCGCCTGCTGCTGGAGCACGGAGACATTGACGACAACGTGCATCCCGTGGAGACGATGCGCTTCGTGGATGCTCTGATGAAGGCCAACAAGAACTTCGACATGTTATTCGTGCCCAACATGTTCCACGGAGAGAGCGGAGACCATGCGCTGTATCTCGTCCGCCGGCGTTGCGATTACTTTGTGCAATACCTCCTCGATGTGAAGCCTCCCGCAAACTTCGAGATAAAGGAGGATCGGGAAGGCGGCGGAAGCGCGACGCGTCGCCGACGTCGTTGAGCGCTCGCGCGCCAGTGTATTGGACGACGAGAACACCCGATGCCTATGGACCGTAGAGATTTCTTGCAGGGAATCGCCGCCACTGCTGCCGGCCTGGAGCTACTGTCCGGCAGGGTTGGAGCGTCGGCAGATCTAAATCCCCTCGCTCCGGGGCTTCCACGGCGGACGGTTGTGTCCGGATCTGCCGTTTCGATTGAAGGCTATTCTTTCGTCTCGGAATTCAAGACGGAAGCCACGACGTGGAAGGTTTACGAAGATCTACGAACGCGTGAGGGGGCCCTGGTATTTGTTTCGTCCACGGGCGCAACCCGTCAACTCTCCAAGAGTGCCGAAGCGTCGATGCCGGAAGGAACCCCATACTTCGGTCTTGCTCTCAAAGATATTGGTACGGCCTCGGCTGATCTGCTGGCCGATCGTCTGTTGCGGGATGGCGATCCCGATCCCGACCTGGTGAAGTCCGCTGCCCCGCCGATGGCGTCAGCGGAGAAAAATCCCCGCACATGGACGACATTTGTAGGAACTAAAGAAGCGTACGACGTTACGCCTGTTTACCGCAATGGTAATACCAGGACGTACCATCCCGTTCAGTACGCTGCTCAACTTGGCGAAGCTCTGAAGGAAGGGAAGCTCTACGACGGCCTGGTCGGCGGCTGGATGCCGGCCGTTCGCAAAGTCGTTCCGATATCGGATCGCGCTAATTGGGAAGTGATCGTGTTCGGCGAGGTTGGGCCGAACAAGAATAAATACATCGTGCATACCTGGCATCGCACCGCGCGGGTTGAGGATGGCAAACTGGTCGAGGTCGTATACGGTCATAGCTATCCCGCATATCCACCGGCTCGACAAGATCCCAAGCCGGAAGAGTTCTATAGTGCATTGTTGGCCTTTGCAGACTATTGGGATCAGCAATTGCATGATTTCGCGCCGACGTCGCTGCCTCAAGATGTCTGGGTCGACATCTCGAAACACTCGTTCGCCAAAGAGTTGATGACGCGGCCAGGCGGCGTGTGCCCCAAGTACGGGGCCGTCGATCGCGACTATGCCGGCTCGGAATACGACGGATTCCAGGATATCTTTACCAGCGCCATCTACACCAACATGGAGTGGGGGCGTCTTGAAACCGCCCGACTGTTCATCGACAACTATTTCACCGAGTACGTCGACGGCAGAGGAATGGTCGACATGCGCGGCCCGGAGACGGCGCAGTTCGGCATGACTCTCTCGCTGTTGGCACGGTACTTTCACTACTCGCACGACAGCGCTCTGATCTTGAAACACCGGGGGAAGATTGAAGCGACGGCGAAGTTGCTGGCGGACATGCAAGATGAGAGTCTTCGCCTTCCTGAAAGTGATCCGGGATACGGCCTAATCCGTGGGTGGAGCGAATCGGACTCCTGCCTGGGAGAAACTCCATCGTTATATTGGCAGCCGTATTACGCTAACAGCGCGTTTGCGGCGCGCGGGTTCAAGGACATTGCGCAGGTATGGACCGACATTGGGCGCCTCAAGTCGGTGCCGGGCATGGATGGGTTGGCTACCAATTGGTTTGGGCGCAGCAAGGCCCTACGGAGCCGGACCATCGAGAGCGTTGAGAAGAATGTAGTCAAGGACAAGACTCCGCCATACATAGGTCTGTTCCCTGGGACAAGCCTCACCTTTCGCGAATCGCTCGAGAAAGAGCGGCCCAGCCCGCAACAATGGCCGCACCGTCCATACGCTGAGTTGCTGCAGGCCGACGTCCTGCCGCCGCGCCTGGCTAACGTAGTGATCGACTGCATGCGCGCCTACGGCGCGACTACTCTGGGCGTCGTGGCCAACGTGTGGCGATTTCAGGAAGACGGGCGCGAGATTCTAGGCTTCATTTCATATGGATATGCGCAGATGCTTCTGCGGTTGGATCGAATCGAAGAGTTCTTGCTGTTTCTTTATTCGCATCGTTATCATGCCCACACTCGCGGAAGCTGGACTGCGGGCGAAGTGACAGGCATCACCGGTGACTCAGGGACTTATTGCGTTCCGGCACAGCAGACCATTCCGCTGCTCGTTCGTTGGATGCTGGTGCTAGAAGACTCCGACGAAGATAGGTTGTACTTAGCGAAAGGTGTACCTCGGGAGTGGGTGGGTTCCGGCAAGGAAATCGGCATCGAGAATGCTCCCACGCGTTGGGGCCGCGTTAGCTTCAATCTCGCAGCGAAGGCAGCGTCCAAGGTGGTCTTGGGGCAAGTGGAATTGAGCGGAGCGTCGGTTCCAAGCGAAGTGCATTTCAAACTCCGTCTTCCGGAGAAGATGCCGCTTCAAGGGGTGACGGTGAACGGAGAGCCCGCGTCGCTGGGAGGCGTTCACAAGGATACGGTCATCATCACGACTGCGGGCAAGCGGAGGTTCGAAGTCATCGGCCGGCTCGGCTGAAAGATATCCAGAGATGCTCGCTTGATACCGATTACACTCACTCGCGAAGGCGATCAGACACTATGAAAACACTTGTCCTCATTTTCTGTGCCGCATTTGTGTTTGGACCGTTGTCGCTGGCCGGGGCTGATGACTCCACACTGGCGGCCACTCCTCCTATGGGCTGGAATAGCTGGAATCATTTTGCCTGCAAAGTTACGGCCGCCGATGTTCGAGCCGCAGCGGATGCCATTGTCAGCAACGGAATGAAGGCCGCAGGCTACACCTACGTAAACATCGACGACTGCTGGGAAGGTGCCCGGGACGAGCAGGGAAGAATTCAGCCCAATGCGAAGTTCGGCGACATGAAGGCGCTTGCGGACTACGTTCACAGCAAAGGATTGAAGATCGGCATTTATTCCTCTCCGGGGCCCAAGACCTGTGCAAAATATGAAGGCAGCTATGGACATGAAGAACAAGATGCCCAGGAGTACGCCGCCTGGGGATTCGATTATCTGAAGTATGACTGGTGTAGCGCGGAAAAGGTCTATCAGCGCAGACAAATGACCGAGGTCTACAAGAAGATGCACGACGCGCTGGTGCGAACCGGGAGGCCGATTGTGTTTAGCTTATGCCAGTACGGTTACGAGCGCGTCTGGCGTTGGGGTGCGTCAGTCGGTGGGAATTCATGGCGTACCACCGAAGACATCGATGATCATTACGATCGGATGTCGGTCATCGGATTCGATCAGGACGGGCTGGAGCCGTTTGCTGGACGGGGACACTGGAACGATCCCGACATGCTCGAGGTTGGCAATGGCGGCATGAATCATGACGAAGCCATCACCCACATGAGCCTTTGGGTGCTCCTGGCAGCACCGCTATTGGCTGGCAACGACCTCTCCAGAGTGACCCCGGAGACACTCGACATTCTCACGAATAAAGAAGTGGTTGCGGTTGATCAGGACGCGAAGGGAATTCAGGGGCGTCGGGTTGCGCAAGAGGGGCTGCTGGAAGTGTGGGCGAAACCTCTTAACGATGGCGGAATGGCGGTCGGCCTTTTCAATCGAGGAGAGTCCAGCAATCCGATTACAGTGAACTTAATAGACATTGGCGTGAAGGGTTCCGCGAACATTCGCGATCTGTGGAGGCACAAAGATCTGGGTGCTTTCAACACGAATTACACGGCGGAAGTGCCACGCCACGGTGCTGTTCTCATCAAGGTACAGTGAAAATGATCCCTCCGACTTCACGCCGACAATTCGTTGTGACAACCGCTGCCGCTGCCGCTTCTACACTTGTTCCGAGGGGTTTGTTCGGGGCGACGAGCCCTGGAACGCAGCGTGCGGTGATTCGTGCGGATTCAGAAATTGGAGTAGTACGCCCTGAATTTCACGGACACTTTATCGAGCATCTCGGATCGTGCGTCTATGGCGGCCTATGGGTGGGAACAAACTCGCACATTCCCAATCTCAACGGCTATCGTAAGCAGGCCCTGGAGTATTTACAGGCCTTGGGCGTTCCCGTCCTGCGCTGGCCGGGGGGTTGCTTCGCCGATGATTACCACTGGCGGGATGGCATTGGCCCTGCGTCGAAGCGACCGAAGCGCGTGAACATTCACTGGGGCGGCTATGTCGAAGATGGCAGCTTCGGTACCCACGAATTCATCGGCCTCTGTCGATTGCTGAATGCGGAGCCTTATCTGGCGGGCAATGTCGGCAGCAGCACTCCGCACGAACTGCGTGACTGGATCGAATATTGCAACTATCCATCGGGCAGCACATTGTCTGACGAGCGTGGAGCCAACGGCTCACCGGAACCATTCCACGTACGCTACTGGGGCGTGGGCAACGAGAGCTGGGGCTGTGGTGGAAACATGAGGCCAGAAGAGTATGCGAGACTCTACCGCGATTTCGCGGTCTATTGCCGGGAGTTCGGCGGCACAGAACTCTTCCTCGTCGCGAGTGGCCCGTCAGGCAACGATTCCCGCTGGTCGCGCGGATTGATGGATGGTCTTGGCTGGGAGCGGCCGCAGGGTATGTCGATGCACTATTACTCGGGCGGAGGCGATCACTCCACGAACTTCACGGTCGATCATATGAACGAGCAATTGGCTTCCTACGCCAAGGTGGAGGAGTCCATCGTTCATCAGCGGGCCGTCCTCGATAGCTATGAGAGAGGCAAAGAAATCGGCCTTATCCTCGACGAATGGGGCGTTTGGGACAACATCCCTGTGGAGGACGAGAAGCGCTACGGAAAACTTTGGCAACAGAGCACGATGCGCAGTGCGGTGGCCGCCGGGCTGGGGCTCAATATCTTCAACCGCCAGGCAGACAAGCTGTACATGTGCAACATCGCGCAGATGGTGAATGTGCTCCAGTCCCTTTTGTTGACGGATGGGCCCGAAGGAGAACACTGCGTGCGGACTACAACCTATCACGCATTCTCGCTCTTTAAGGCGCATCGAACAAAAAAAGCCGTCCGAGTGGAAGCTGAAGATTCTTCACCCCTCGGGTTGTCGATCTCAGCTTCCAAGAGTGACAAAGAACTTGTGCTGACCTTCGTCAATCCTCGTCATGACGCCGACATGCAAGTGGAATGCGCAGTGAAGGGGATTAACATCGGTGGAGGCGGTGCGCAAATACTTCACGACACCGATTGGAACGCGTGCAATAGTTTCGATAGCCCAGATCGTGTTGTTCCCAAGCAGCTCACCGTCCGAGGGGATCAATCGAAGATCGTGCTGGATCTGCCGCGTCTCTCAGTGGCAACCGCGGTCGTGCCTTTTCGCTGAAGTAGCCATCAAGACTTCGACCGATGGTTACCATTGTGCGAATCTGCAAGAGCGGCGGTGCGCTTTTGTTCGAGGGCTTGCTTTAGGGACTCGCCGGCATGTTCAATATGTTGGCGTAGTAGTTTGCAGGCTGCGGCGGTGTCCCGCTGCCGGCACAGTTCCAGAATTTGGTGATGCTCTTCGTTGGCCCGCTTCATGCCGTGCGTGAGGTACAACTGGAGGCGAGTGTACCTTTCCCCACTGTTGTTAACGTTGCGGATGATGGCCATGAACCGTGGCTGGTTGGCGCGAGAGTAAAGGATGGAATGAAATTGCCAGTTCAGCCTTCCCCAGGTGGAGACGTGGTCATCCCGGCGGAGTTCGCCGACATACTCCCGCAGAACTGCCGCTGCTTCAGAGAAATCTTCTTCGGTGAGAAGGGGAATCGAGAGCTTCAGGACTTCAGGTTCGAGCAGCGCGCGAATGGAGAAGAGTTCCTCAACATCATCGGGAGAGAGCGCCGGCACAACCGCGCCGCGGTTGGGGACGATGGCAATCAGACCTTCGGCGTCGAGTTGTCGCAAGGCTTCGCGAACCGGAATCCGACTGACTTGGTACTGTGTCGCGATGGCATCCTGCCGCAACTGGGCGCCTTCCGGTATTTCTCCCCGAATGATCTGATCGCGTAACTTGTCAGCCACAGCCGATGTTAGCGATTGGCGCGGAATCGCCGAATCTGATGCGATATCAGAGGCCATCTTCAGCAGGTTCTCATCCTAGAACCACGTTTGTTAACCACCGTTCACCGTCTACTATATCGTATGTTTTATGCAAAAATGCGTTCATTCTCTGGCGCCAGGAACCCGGGGGAATACGTTCCTCAGGTATCCCGCGAATGGGAAGAACAACCTCTGGCGTGCCCTAGCGTAGTAGACACGCGCATCTGTCAGAGTCAGTGCATTGATTTGTGCCGAAGGTCGGGATCATCATGGCCGCTGCCATCACGCGGGCTCCGGCTCCGGGAAAGATGGCGCGCAAAGCCGCCGAGCGCCCCGGTTTTTGCGACGGTGAATACATTCTGGATGAGTTTCCCTCAGCGCAGGCCCAGAGTGTTGCTGAAGGTCAGTAGAAGGATGACGCCAATTGCCGGCAGTTGAGCTGTTGAAAGTGAAAGCGCGTCATGGGTCGAAATGTGGAGCGGCTGGATCAAATATCTGTCCTCGGCGACCAGGGGAAACAGAACGCCAGAGAAACGGGCGAATGCCACCCACTGCTGCAATCGTCCCAGCCTCAATGACTGAGAATAGGGTGAGAAAACCTCACAATGGAGAATAGGCTTCTCGAAGGTAAACATACATTCCGCCGGCTTGCGGCATCGTGGCGGAGAGTTCTCCGTAGCAAAGGGCGCCAGCAATGGTAAGTACTCCCGCCACTCCCCAGGAGACCAGCAGCCACCCCGCGCTTCCGACGTGGCGGGCCATCTCGGCGGGAACAATGAAGATGCCCGAACCGATCATGGCGCCGATCACAAGCATGGTCGAGTCGAATAGGCTCAAGCCGCTCATGAACTTGCGCGTGTTTTGGTCTTCTGGATTTGGAGTTGCTCTGTCGACTTCCTGGGCCATAGGCGTCCCGACACCGTGAAATTGAGTTTGACGATTGCATATTGTATCCATAAAATACATCGGTGCCTATTCATTTAGCGCTCGGGCACAAACTGTGTCTCGAGGCCGTGTCTGGTTTTCGGATCGGATAGCCATAATGATGAGTGCTGTATGCCGGACCGTCCGAGTGATTGATTCTCACACGGGGGGCGAGCCGACCCGACTGGTGGTTGGCGGAGGACCCGACCTTGGGACGGGGCCGCTGCCGACCAGGTTGGAGTGTTTTCGGGCCCGGCACGATGATTTTCGCTCCGCCGTGGTGAATGAACCACGGGGCTCCGACGTAATGGTTGGAGCACTATTGTGCGAGCCAGTCGATCCCACTTGTGCTGCCGGTGTCATCTTCTTTAACAATGTCGGCTATCTGGGAATGTGCGGTCATGGGACCATTGGTCTAGTAGCAACCCTGGCCTACATGATGCAGATTGTGCCCGGCCTTCACAGGATCGAAACGCCGGTGGGAACCGTGAGTGCGATTCTGCATGAAAGTGGTGAAGTGACTGTCAATAACGTCGCCAGCTATCGTAGCGCTGCGAATGTGGAAATCGACGTTCCGGGATACGGGGTAGTGCATGGCGACGTGGCTTGGGGAGGGAACTGGTTTTTCCTCGTCCGCGACCATGACATGGAACTGGTGCTCAAGAATATTGACCAACTCACGACGTTTACTTGGGCGATAAGGCAGGCGCTGCGCACAGGTGGTGTTACGGGTGACGATGGGCAGGAGCTTGACCACGTTGAGCTATTTGCTCCATCTCAAATTCCGGGGGTGAACAGCAGGAATTTTGTGCTTTGTCCCGGGAAAGCATACGATCGCTCTCCCTGCGGTACGGGGACCAGCGCCAAGTTGGCTTGTCTCTATGCAGACGGCAAGATCCGGGAAGGCGAGATCTGGCGACAAGAGAGCATCGTCGGAAGCGTATTTGAAGGCAGCGTGAAGGTGAGTGACGGCAAGGTTTATCCAAGCATCAGGGGATCGGCGTTTGTGAATGCAGAGGGTGAGTTGGTTTTGGATCCACGGGATCCGCTGTGCTCCGGTATTCGCTCGTGAGTTATGGAGCATGAGCCAGGAAACCTGTGATGTCGGGCCACTGCGACGATTCTTGTGGATCAGATTACGGGTTCGAAGCCGGAGATACCGGCTCAGCCGTATTTGCCCTCGCGGGAGGGAAGGACGATGACCATGCCTAGTTCGATCACCTTGATGGTGAACGGTGCCCCCGTGACCGTGCCTTCGGGTGCCACCGTGGCTGTAGCCACGATGATCGCCGGGCAATCGTGCCGGACATCGGTGACGGGCGAGCCGCGCGGGCCCTTGTGCGGGATGGGCATCTGCTTTGAGTGTCGCGTGGTCATCAATGGAATGCCGCATTGCCGAAGTTGCCAGATCCGATGTGAGCCGGGCATGCAAGTGACACACGATGAGTATTGATTCACAGCGATGCTTTGACGTTCTCGTGATCGGCGGAGGCCCCGCCGGGATGGCCGCAGCGGTCCGTGCGGCGGAGTGCGGTGTGGACGTCGGAATTGTGGATGACAACCTGAGTTTTGGCGGCCAAATCTGGCGAGGAGAATCTGAGTCTCGAATAAGCTCGGATGCGGTCCGATGGAGCGAACGTCTGCAGACGGCTAGCGTTACCAGCCTGAGCGGGAAAAGAGTCTTTAATCAACCAGAAGCGGGCGTGTTGCTGGCTGAGGGAAATGATGGTCTGTGCGAGCTTCGCTACACGAGTCTGATTCTGGCGACTGGAGCACGGGAGCGCTTTCTACCCTTTCCCGGCTGGACATTGCCCAATGTCATAGGTGCTGGCGGTTTGCAGGTCATGGTCAAGTCCGGTCTCCCGGTTCAGGGCAAGCGTGTAATCGTCGCCGGGACGGGGCCATTACTGCTGGCAGTGGCTGCATATTTGCACAAGCATGGTGCCGAAATTCCCATCATTTGCGAGCAGGTATCGTTAAGCGCTTTGGTACGCTTCGGTGTGGCACTCCTCAGCGAACCGTCGAAGATCGTCCAGGGATTGCAGTTGAAGCGGGATCTTGCCGGGATCCCGTTCGCCACGAATAGCTGGCCGCTTGCGGCGCGGGGTCAGGACACTCTCGAGAGTGTCACCATTTCTCGGAGCGGAAAGCCTGAAACAATCGAGTGTGACTATCTGGCCTGTGGGTTTCATCTGGTTCCCAACCTGGATCTGCAATTGCTTCTGGGTTGCCAGATCCGGGCGGGCTGCGTGCAGGTCGACGAATTCCAACGAACGACGGTTGAGAAAGTCTTCTGCGCAGGCGAACCGAACGGCATCGGAGGAGTGGAGTCGGCGCTTGTGGAGGGCCAGATTGCCGGTCTTGCCGCCGCCGGCGACACGGTGGCCGCTCGAAAATTGTTCGGTGAACGGAAGAAATCGCGCCGCTTCGCCCGCCGTCTCGATCAGACATTCCGTCTGCGTCCAGAGCTCAAGGGCCTGCCATCTGCGGATACTCTAGTATGCCGGTGCGAGGATGTTCCATATGCGCGTCTCCAGCGGCAAAGATCGTGGCGTGAGGCGAAGTTGCAGACACGCTGCGGAATGGGCCCCTGCCAGGGAAGGGTGTGCGGACCGGCGACCCAGTTTCTCTTCGAGTGGGCGCCAGATTCGGTGCGGCCGCCGGTATTCCCCGCGCGCGTTGAAAACCTGGCTGTCTTCGCAGGTGGTCCGGAGCCGGTGAACAGCGCAGTAGGAGGAGGTCTTCAATGAACTGGAACGGCGTGATGCCCGCGGTAACAACTTGCTTCAATCAGGATCTTGCCATCGATCATCGCTTTCTGAGAGAGCATTGCCGCTGGCTTCTCGACAACGGATGTACGGGCATCGTTGCGCTCGGTTCACTGGGTGAGGGCGCCACCCTGTCGTTTGACGAGAAGATGGAAGTATTGCGCACCTGCGTCAAGGCTGTTCAAGGGCGGGGCCCGGTTGTGGCTTCTATCTCGGCGCTTACAACTTCCGAGGCCGTGGCCCTCGCGAAGGGCGCTACCGATTTGGGTTGCGATGGGCTGATGGTACTGCCTCCTTATGTGTATAAGGGTGACTGGCGTGAAATGAAAACGCATGTCGCGGCGGTATTCAACGTCACTCCACTATCCTGCATGCTTTACAACAATCCAGTGGCCTATGGAACAGACTTCTTGCCTGAACAGATACAGGAGTTGGCTGCTGAACATGAGAACTTTGAAGCGGTCAAGGAATCGAGCACAGACGCCAGGCGGGTATCCGCGATCCGTGCGCTGCTGGACCGGCGGCTCGAAATTTCTGTTGGTGTGGACGATGCCGTGTTGGAAGCGATCGGGGTCGGAGCGACGGGATGGGTCGCTGGTTTGGCGAATGCCCTTCCGCGCGAATCGGTGGAACTTTTCAACTGCGGCATCAACAGAGAGGATGACAAGGCTTTTGAGTTGTATCGTTGGTTTTTGCCGTTGCTTCGAATGGACACAGTTCCAAACTTCGTTCAGCTCATCAAATTGGTGCAAGCGGAAGTTGGCATTGGGAATTCCCGCGTGCGGGCGCCGCGCCTCGAGTTGGTAGGGAGTGAACTCGAGCAAGCCCGGAAGATTATCCGTGACGCATTGCGCTCCCGGCCACAATCGGTGGTCAGCTATGCGTTGCCGAATGGAAAATAAGATGCTGGCATCCAAGTCAAAACTATCAGGTCGCTCGTTGGTCGGGTTTCGGGAAGGTGCGGGCAGGGGAGAGGGCATGTGCGCCTGGAACCCGCAGACGGGCGAGCGCTTGCAGCCAGATTTCGTTCCGGCAACCACGGAAGAAGTGGAGCTTGCAGTTCGCCTTGCGGCGGAGGCCTTCGACGTCTACCGTGGCATTTCCGGCCGGGAGCGAGGCGCGCTCCTGCGTACGATTGCCGCAAAGATCGAATCGATTGCGGGTGACATTGCTGAACGTGCCGGCCAGGAAACGGCCCTGCCGCCTGCGCGCCTGCAAGGTGAAACGGCGCGCACCTGTGGCCAACTTCGCTTGTTTGCACAAGTCGCGGAAGAGGCATCGTGGGTGAACGCGCGTATAGATCGAGCCGATCCCAATCGCAAACCTGCCCCGAAGCCCGATATTCGCTCGATGCTGCGACCGCTCGGGCCCGTGGTCGTTTTCGGCGCCAGCAACTTCCCATTGGCTTTCTCCGTCGCAGGCGGAGATACAGCTTCAGCTCTTGCCGGTGGAAATACCGTGATCGTAAAGGCACATGCCGCGCATCCGGGCACCAGCGAACTGGTAGGTCGTGCAGTCCAGGAGAGCGTTCGCGAATGTGGCCTGCCCGAGGGCGTGTTTTCACTCCTGTTTGGCAGTGGTTCGCAAATTGGGACAGCGTTGATGAGGCACCCCTTGGTGAAGGCTGGGGGGTTCACCGGGTCACGCGCCGCGGGTAGAACCCTGATGGACGTCGCTGCCTCGCGACCCGAGCCGATCCCGTTTTATGCGGAAATGAGCAGCACGAATCCTGTTTTTATTCTGCCGGGCGCCTTGCGCGAGCGGACGGAGAATATTGCTGCCGGATTGTTTGGGTCGTTCACGATGGGAGCGGGGCAATTCTGCACTAAGCCGGGCATGGTCTTTCTGCCGCAAGGTGCCGACGCGACCATTTTTGCCGACAAGTTGCGCCAGTTGGTTGCCGGATCCACTTCGTTCCATCTGCTTACGAAGACAATTCATTCTTCGTACGACTCTGCAATCGCCACACGCAAAGCCGACGCAACCGTCAAGCTTGTTGCCGAAGGCCCGAGAGATCCAGGGGAATCGGGTTTTGCAGTGAACTCCGCCCTGTTTGAAACGGATGCAGCGTCTTTTCTTGGTTCTGAGTTGGACTCGGAGATCTTCGGTCCCGCCACTCTTCTTGTGCGCCATACCAGTCGCGATCAAGTACTCGCGATCGCTCGTTCGCTCGAAGGCCACCTGACAGCGACCATCCACGGTACAGAACAAGATCTGCGGGAGTTCGCCGACCTGGTCGCGATTCTCGAGAGCAAAGTCGGCCGGTTGATCTTCAACGGTTTCCCGACCGGCGTCGAAGTCACTCACGCCATGGTGCATGGAGGTCCGTATCCTTCGACTTCGGATGGACGTTCCACTTCGGTCGGAAGCCAGGCGATTTTTCGCTTCACACGCTTGGTCTGTTATCAGGGGTTTCCTGAGAACTCACTGCCCGACGAACTCAAGGACGCAAACCCACTCGGCATTTGGCGAATGATCGAGGGTCAAATGACTCTGGACAAGTAGCCGGCGTTTACCAGCGTTGATGAACCTGTCGGCGGATCTTTCTGTCGTAGACACTCCGGATGGCAGACATTGCGTCGGGTGTAAGAGGTGGCAGGTCGGAGGCGTGGCAGTTGTCCGCGACTTGTTCCGGTCGTTTGCCGCCAGGAATCGCGCACGTGACAGCGTCGAACATCAGAATCCAGCGGAGAGCAAACTGGGTCGGGGAAACGCCATCCGGCAGAACTGAACGGATCTCTTCGACCGCCTCAAGTCCGGTCTCAAAATCCACGCCCGAAAAAGTCTCGCCCACGTCAAACGCTTCTCCATGGCGATTGAAGCTGCGGTGATCCTCCGCAGCGAAAGCAGCATCGCGAGCGAACTTGCCGGTGAGCAAACCGCTGGCCAACGGCACGCGTGCGAGGATGCCAACCTGCTTTTGTTTGGCCTGCGGAAAGAAGAGTTCCGCAGGCCGTTGGCGGAAACAGTTGAAGATGATCTGTACGGTCTGGACATTGGGGAACTCGATGGCTTTGAGAGCTTCCTCGACCTTTTCGACGCTGACGCCGTAGTAACGGATCTTGCCGGCTCGAACCAGATCGTCGAGCACCGCAAATATCTCCGGACGGTAATAGACTTCCGTGGGCGGACAATGAAGTTGCAGCAAGTCCAGAGAGTCGACTGTGAGATTTCGCAGACTCTCTTCAACCCATGCGGTCAAGTTCTGGCGAGTGTAGCCGTCGACAACCTGCCGTGGCAGGCGGCGGCCAGCCTTGGTAGCGACAATAATCTCCTCCCTGCGGGCCTTCCTGAGCTTGGCGATC
>Ga0265338_10004214_pt1 | contig 19598 bp, 19 predicted proteins | sample 42126metaG_FD_193579 | JGI IMG/M metagenome (GOLD analysis project Ga0265338, IMG submission 193579) | Rhizosphere microbial communities from Carex aquatilis grown in University of Washington, Seatle, WA, United States - 4-21-26 metaG | ecosystem: Host-associated > Plants > Roots > Rhizosphere...
CGCGGGCGGCGGTCCCGGTCAGGGTGAACCCGGTCAGGGTGAACCCGGTCCGGGCGGGTACGGGCCGAACCCTTACGACAGCGGGCGGTAGGAGCGCCGCTGACCGCGAGCGTGCGGGGCCCGGTGGCCGCGCACAGCAGCGGCGGCGCGGCCCGTGGCGGCAGGCCGAGGGCCACGTCCGCGAGCTGGACGTAGCGGCCGTGCGCCGTTACCCGCTCGCCGTCGAGCAGGCCGCGCAGCGCCGCCAGGTACTCGCCGAGCAGGGTCAGCGGCGAGGCGACGCGCGCGCCGGCCATGCCCATCCAGTCCTGCACCCCGTGGCCGACGCCGACGGTGAGCCGTCCGGGGAACATGTGCTCCACCGCGGCCGCCTCCATCGCGGTCAGCGTCACGTTCCGCAGCGGGGCCGGCATCACCCCGATCGCCAGCCGCAGCCGCCTGGTCCAGGCCAGCATCGCCGCCGCGATGGTCAGCGAGCCGCCCCAGAAGCAGTCCTCCCAGGGCCACAGCTCCGCCAGGCCCGCCTCCTCGGCCGCCCGGGCCACCTCAGGCAGCCGCTCCGGCGGGACCTGCGGCAGGCACGTCGCCCCGAGTACCGTCATCCCCTCATCCTGCCGTCCCCGGGCCGGGCCCGGGCCGGGCCCGCACCGGCCACGGCGCGGTAGGGACAGCGCGCGGAGGGGGCGGGAGCGCGGGGCGCCGGCCCGGCGCCGCTGGCGAGCCCGGTACCCCGGGTGAGGCTGTTGTTACTAATAGTAGTTAAATGGGGACAGGGAGTCATTGTCGTGAGTTAGGCGGACGAGATGAAGAGGCTGCCGGCTGTTCTTGCACTGGGCGCGGTGGGGGCCGGGATCGGGCTGGCCGGCTGCGGGGCGGGGGGCGCGTCTTCTTCGTCTTCTGCGTCGGCTGCGGCTAGCCAGGCGGCGAATGCCAGCCAGGGGCCGGCGCACGCGGCGAGTCAGGCGCCGGCGACGACGCCGGCCGTCACCCAGACGGTGACGAAGGTGCAAACGGTCAGCGCGGCGCCGGCGTCGAGCAGCGCCGCCCAGCCGCCAGCCGCCCAGCCACCGACCACGCAGCCGCCGACCACGCAGCCGCCCGCAGCCCTGCCCGCGCAGCCGGCCGCCGGGCCGAATGTGACCGATCCGTGGGCGGTGGTTTCCGCCTATTACGGAGACATCGAATCCGGGGACTACACCCAGGCTTACGCGCTGATCGGTAACGGGGCGACCACCGGACAGTCATACCAGCAGTTCGCGGACGGATATGCCTGCACCGGGGGGGAGCAGGTGTCGGAGAACTGGGAATCAGCCGATCAGGTCAACTTCGACCTCGCCGCGGTCGATAGCTGCACCGGCGTCACGCAGTATTACACCGGCACCGATACCGTGGAGAACGGCACGATCGTCGGGGCCGACATCACGCAGACCGGCTAGTTCTACCGGCCAGGCGGCTTCTCGGAAACCGGTGAAGTTTATGAAAATTGACGGGCCGCGCAGGCCAGGACGCCCCCCCGTGCGATTGCACTATGCCCAGCGGCCCGGCCGCTTACCCCGATAGCCGATCATCAGGCGACGGCAAAGCCATCACGGCGGCGGTGTCCAAGGGACCCGATTTACCGGATCCGGCGGAGAGCTTACTCCATCAGTAGAGATATGATTAACTGGTGTTAGCGCATGCACAAAGCCATGGCAGCCGGGCTGCGGGGACCCGGTATTTACCAGCTGAGTGCGGGATGACGGGGTGGGTCCTCCTGGCGCGCTACGACGCAGCCTCGCCATGATGGCTGTCGATACCAGGAAAGGCGGACGGATTCTAGTGGCCCAAAAGATCACAACACTCTTCATAGACGACATTGACGGCGGGGAGGCGGACGGGACCGTGCGCTTCGCGCTCGACGGTACTGATTACGAGATCGACCTGAACGCGAAGCACTCGGAGGAGCTCAGGTCGGCCCTCGGAAAGTACGTCTCGCACGCCCGCAAGGTTGGCGGCACCGCCCGCCGGACCAGCGGCCGCGCCGCAGGCCGGATGAGCCGCGGCGGCAGCTCGGCGCTGAACACGACCGAGATCAGGAACTGGGCGCGGGAGAACGGTTACGACATTAAGGACCGCGGCCGCGTTCCCGCTGATCTGGTTGCAAAGTACCAGGCTGCGACCGGCAAGTAGCGCTACGTAGAAATACCGATTTTCTACCGTTCGTCTACTGACGATTGGCCGAATAAGATGACGCCCCCGGCGACGGATCGCCGGGGGCGTTTTTCTACAGCTAGGCCAGGGATCACGTAGAGCTTTCGAGCATATGCGGATTGCTCGCCACCTTCGGACACCACTGTGCTATCAGCCGCCCACTGTGCTATCGGCCGCCGCGGGTATCGGCCGGACTGCTATCGACTGACCCGCTTTCGGCCGGCCAGCTATCAGCCAGGCTTTCGCGCGGGCCGGTATCAGCGGGATGGCTATCCGCGTTATCGCTAACATCGCGGTCCGGCCGGCCCAGGTCGCTATCGTTGTCTTCCGGTACCACGTCATCACTGGCCGTGTCTTCTTGTGCCGGATCGCGGGTATCCGCGCCTTCTCGCGCAGTTGCGTCGGCGGCCTCTGCCGTCCCCTGGTCCCGGCCGGCCGGCAGCCAGGGTGAGCCCGGGAATCCGCCCATGGCCGGGTGATCCCGCTCGGTGAAGAGCCACGCGCAGGAAACGAGCAGCGAAATCACGAACACGAGGAACACCCAGAAGGTTGCCGTCAGCCCGGAAGAGATTGACAAGCCGAGCGCACTGGCCTGTGCTGACGAAATTCCGAAGAGCGCCGGAGAAGCCTGCTGGCCGGCCTGGATAAACGCGGAAACGGCCTCTCCCGCCAGCACCACCACCGCTCCCGCCAGCAGCAGCCCGCCCTGCCGGGCCGGGCGCCACAGCGCGGCGACAACCGCCACCGCGACCACCGCCACCATCACCAGCACGTTGCCCGCCACCACCATGGCCGGGTTGTCGAACGCGTTGCCCGCGGTGACCGTCTGGCTAGTCCCCTGGGCCGTCGCCACCAGCGTGTAGCTGTCCCAGGAGGGGGCGAAGGCGGCCGCCGCGCCGATCCCGGCCAGCACCAGCAGGGCGAGCGGTCCGGCGTGGGCACGGCCCGGCCGCACCAGTCCTGACCGCTGCCGCGGCGCCTGCGGTTGCTGCCCGGCTGGCCGCAGCGGACCCGCCGTCAGGGCCAGCGCCGAGCCAGCGGTGCAGGCAAGCCAGCCGGCCAGGCTTATCACCAGGCCAGAGCCGAGCGACGCGCCGGCCGAGACCACCTCACCGAGGTCCGCGATGAACAAGCCGAACGTCACCGCGCTTAGCCCGAGCCCGAACAGCGCCCCGCGCCGGGCGGCGTCGCTCGGCCGGGCGACGCTGAGCGCGACCATGGCCGCCGTCAGCGCCCAGCCGAGCACGTAGGCCAGGTGCGGCACCACCAGGTTGGCCTGCGACAGCAGGCTCTGGCCGCCCTCGTAGGCGGGGAACAGCCCGGCCAGGCCCAGCACCACCCCGAGGACCAGCAGCATCTCGCCGACCAGCAGGGCACCGCCGCCGCGCGGCCGGCCTAGCCGCCGGGCGGGGCGGCCGCCCCGCTCGGGGGCAGTAGGGGTGATCGTGCCTGGCACCTCAATCGAGGCAAACCGCGACCACGCCTGCTGCCAGCCGTCACGGTTCTCCGGCCAGCGGTCGACCGGCGCCTCGTAGGGCGCGCCAACCACCCAGATGCCGTAGAACCGCTTGCCCCGCCCGATCTCGTACTTCTCGCCGCGATGCGAGATGACCGCCTTATCCGGCACGGTCTCGCCTCCATGGTCACGCTGCGCTTAATACCTACGTGGCACACAGTAGGCAGCGGAACTGGAAGCTGGCTGAACGCCGCCTCAACACAACCGCACAGGTCACCGGGGATGGTTGGCGCGTCGAGCCGGTCACCGGCCAATGCCAGTAAGCCATGGGACCGCGGGGGCTCACGGGTTCCCGGTGCAACCTCTTCCGGGAAAGAATCGAAATTCTTCATGATCACGGAAACTTTTTAGGGTGATAGCACCAAAAAGTTTCCGTTTCCACGCTTCTGACCAGTGGTGTGAGGCGGCGGGGCGAGGCGGGGCCGCTGGGGCGGTGCGGCCTGGCTGGCGTGGTGCGGGGAGTGTGGTGGTGCCAGGGGCGCGGTGACGTGGTGATGCGGGGTGGAGCGGTGCGCCGGTGGGGCGTGCGCCGGTTGGACGGTGCGTGGGTGGGGCGGTGCGTGGGTGGGGCGGGGGTTAGTCGGGACGGGCGCTGTGCAGGGCGTGGACCGGGCCGTCGCCGCGGCCGAGGCCGGCCAGGCCGTGCGCCACCGCGTCGCTGGCCACCGCCGCCGCCTGGCGGGCTGCGTCCGGCAGGGAGAGGCCGGCCGCCAGGCCCGCCGCCAGCGCGGCGGAGTGGGTGCAGCCGGCGCCGTGGGTGGCCGCGACCGGGTAGCGGGGCACCGGGATCGTCAGGTGCGCGCGACCGTCGAACAGGTGGTCGGCGGGCAGCGCCCCGTGGCCGCCGGTGACCAGGGCGGCGCCCGCGCCCATGGCCACCAGGCGCTGCGCCAGCACCGCCCGGTCCTCGGTGTCCAGGCCGGTGAGCGCCTGCGCCTCGGGCAGGTTGGGGGTGACCACGGTGGCAAGCGGGAACAGCCGCCCGGTCAGCGTGGCCACCGCGTCCGGGCGCAGCAGCGCGGCGCCCGAGCTGGCTACCATCACCGGGTCCACCACCAGCGGCAGGCCGGTGCCGGCCAGCTCGGCCGCGACCGTCTCGATGATGACCGCCGACAGCAGCATGCCGGTCTTGACCGCGTCGGCCCCGATGTCGCTGAGCACCGCCCTGATCTGGTCGCGGACGAACCCGGCGTCCTGCTCGGCGATCGATGTCACGCCCAGCGTGTTCTGCGCCGTCAGCGCGACGATGGCGCTGGTGCCGTGCGCGCCGCAGCGGGCGAACGCCTTCAGGTCGGCCTGGATGCCGGCCCCGCCGCCGGAATCGGACGAGGCGATCGTCAGCACCCGGGGAATCACGCGCTGAACCCGGTGGCGGCCGGCCCGGTACTGGCCGGCACCGGCCCGGCCAGGCCGCCGGCCGGGCTGGAGGCGACCGCGTGCCAGCGGCGCGGTATCCGCCCGGCCTGGGCGGCGGCGTAACCCGCCTCGACCGCGAGCGCCATCGCCACCGCCATCCGCTCGGGGTCGGCGGCGCGGGTGATGGCCGACGCGACGAGCACCGCCGCGCAGCCCAGCTCCATCGCCTGGGCGGCGTCGCTGGCGGTGCCGATGCCGGCGTCGAGGATCACCGGCACCCCGGCCCGCGCGGTGATCATCGCGATGTTGTGCGGGTTCCTGATGCCGAGGCCGGAGCCGATCGGCGCGCCCAGCGGCATCACCGCGGCGCAGCCCGCCTCCTCCAGGCGCAGCGCCAGCACCGGGTCGTCGTTCGTGTAGGGCAGCACCGTGAACCCGTCGGCGACCAGCAACTGGGCGGCGTCGAGCAATTCCACCGGGTCCGGCAGCAGCGTCACGTCATCGGCCACCACCTCCAGCTTGACCAGGTCGGTCTCCAGCGCCTCGCGCGCCAGCCGGGCGGTCAGCAGGGCCTCGGCGGCGGTGTGGCAGCCGGCCGTGTTGGGCAGCAGCGCCACCCCGGCCCGCTGCACGGTACCGATCAGCGAGCCGTCCCCGGTGCCGCTCACCCGCCGCATGGCGACGGTGGTCAGCTCGGTGCCCGAGGCGGTCAGCACCTTGCCCAGGACGTCGAGCGACGGTGCTCCGCCGGTGCCGACGATGAGCCGTGAGGTCAGCTCGAGGCCTGCTAGGTGCCAGCGGGCCGGCCAGGCGGGCACTCCCCCGTTCGGGCTGGTCATTGTCTTTATCCTCCCTGGACGGCGGTGACGACCTCGACCACGGTGCCCTCGGCCAGCGGGGTGCCCGGCCAGGCGCGGCGCGGCACCACCGCGCCGTCGACCGCAGCGGCGACTCCCTTGGGCGAGGGGACGAGCTGGGCGACCAGGTCGGCCAGGGTGGTGCCGGCCGACAGCTCGCGGGGGTCGCCGTTGACGGTGACGATCATGAGAGCCTTTCCGGGGTGAACGGCCGCCAGGCCGGGTGCGGGTCGGCGTCCCGCAGCAGCGCGCTGACCGCGTCGGCGGTGACCGCCGACAGCAGGATGCCGTTGCGGAAGTGGCCGGCCGCGATGATCAGCCCGCCAGCTCCGGCCCGGCCGACGATCGGGCCGTTGTCGCTCGTGCCGGGCCGCAGCCCGGCGCTGGCCTCGGCGAACAGCAGCTCGCTGACCGCCGGGACGGCGGTCGCGGCGTCCCGCAGCAGGTCGTGCACCGCCCCCGCGGTCACCTCGCGGTCGTCGCGTTCCTCCTGGGTGGCGCCGACCACCAGCTCGCCGTCGGCGCGGGGCACGAAGTACAGGTCGCGGCCCTGGACGAGGGCGCGCACGGTGCGGGTGAGCAGCTGCGGCAGCCCGCCGGGGTGACGCAGCCGGAGGATCTGGCCCTTCACCGGGCGGATGGCCGCGCGGACCGCGGCGGGCACGCCCTCGATGGTGCGGGTGGCGTGGCCGGCCGCTACTACCACGTGCCGCGCCTGGTAGGTGGTGAGGACCAGGCCGCCGGGGCCGGGCAGCGCCACCTCGGCGGTTGCCGTCCCCGCCCCGTTGTCCCCGGCACCCGCGTCCGCGACCCGCAGCACGGTGCCGGTCACCAGCTTGACGCCGGCCCCGGCGGCGGCCGACCGCAGCGCCGCCAGGTAGCGGCGGTTGTCGACCGACAGGTCACCCGGGGCCAGCACGCCGCCCCGGGTCGACGGGGCCAGGAACGGCTCAAGGCGGCGGGTCTCCCGGGCGTCGAGGCGCTCGGCCCGCAGCCCGGCCGAGTGCCGGAACTCGGTCAGCCGGTCAAGCGCGGCCAGGTCGCCGCTGTCGTACGCGACGGCCAGGGTGCCCTCGCTCCGCAGCCCGGTGAGCTGGCCGGTGACGGTCTCCAGCTCCTGGTTGACGGCCGGGAAGCGCTCGACCGCGTGCAGGTTGAGCTCGAGCAGCCGCTGCTCGCCGAACACCGACTCCGACACCGGGCCGAGCATCCCCGCGGCGACCAGGCTGGCGGTGTCGCTGGCGCGCGGGTCCCCCGCCCGCGGGTCGGCCCAGTGCAGGTTGTCGCCGGCCGGGTCGATCATGATGACGGCCAGGCCGTCGCGGGCCGCGCGCCAGGCGACGGCGGTGCCGATCACCCCGCCGCCCGCGATGATGACGTCCGCGTCCACGTGTCTTCCCGCTCCCTTCGCCGGCATTACCCGGATCAGGTTCGACGGTCGGAGGCCACCCGCCTCCCTCTCAGCCCGCGCCCGGGCTCCCGTGCATGTTCACCGCTGTGTCACTTAACCAGAGTGTAACGCTGGTCCCGGTGACCGCTCCCGGCCGGACCGCCCGGGACGCGGGCGGGCATGATGGTCGGGTGAACGACGTGCGAGCACGGCTGGCGGACGCGCGCCTGTACCTGTGCACCGACGGGCGGCGGGCGCGGGGGGACCTCGCGCCCTTCCTCGACGCGGTGCTCGGCCACGGGGTGGACATCGTGCAGCTGCGCGAGAAGGGCCTGGAGGCGGCGGAGGAGCTGGCGCTGCTAGAGGTGTTCGCGGCCGCCTGCGCCCGGCACGGCGCGCTGCTGGCGGTGAACGACCGGGCCGACGTGGCCCTCGCGGCCGGGGCGGACGTGCTCCACCTGGGCCAGGACGACCTGCCGGTGCCGGCCGCCCGGCGCATCCTCGGGCCGGGGCCGCTGATCGGCCGGTCCAGCCACAGCCCGGGGCAGGCGGCCGCCGCGGCGGCCGAGGACGGGGTGGACTACTTCTGCGCCGGGCCGCTGTGGGCCACGCCGACCAAGGCGGGCCGCCCCGGCACCGGCCTCGGGCTGCTGTCCGCGGTGACCGGGCTGGGGACGGCCCGCCCGTGGTTCGCGATCGGCGGGATCAGCTACGACCGCCTCGGACCGGTGCTCGACGGGGGCGCGACCCGGGTGGTGGTGGTGCGGGCGCTGACCGAGGCGGACGACCCGGCCGCGGCCGCGGCCGGGTTCGCCCGGCGGCTGCGGGCGGGCTAAGCGTCGCGCAGGCGCAGCAGCGCGCCGCCGAGGACGAGCGCGCCCGCCGCCCACAGCGCGGTGACGCCGAGTCCCTGCCACGGGGTCAGCGGGAGCGCCTTGACCCCCACCGTGGCCTGGACGTACAGCCCGGCGATCATCGGGGACAGCTGATCCAGGTGCCGCGCCAGCACCTGGTCGGGGAGCACTGAGGTGATGACGGGGAACAGGTACAGCAGTGCCAGCACCAGCCCGACGCTCACCGCGGAGTCACGGACGGCCGTGGTGACGCCGAGGGCGAGCAGCGCGATCAGCGCCAGGTAAAGCACTGACCCGAGGGCGGCCCGCAGGTCGGCGCCGTCGGCGAGCGACAGCAGCCGGTAGCCGTGGGCGGCGGTCAGTCCGCGGCCGGGCAGGATCAGCCGCCCGGCCAGCAGCGAGCCGCCGACCGCGGCCGTCCCGGCCAGCAACGCCGCCACCGTGACGGTGACCGCCTTGGCCGCCAGCATCCGCAGCCGGCGCGGTATCGCCGCCAGGGTCACCCGGATCATGCCGGTGCCGTACTCGTCGCCGATCACCAGCACACCGAGCACCGCGATGACCGCCTGGCCCAGGTAGATCCCGGTCAGGCTGATCTTGGCCGGGTCGGCGGCCGCCGACAGGCAGCCGCCGCGGGCCGCCGGGCAGGCGAAGGCCCCGGCCGCGGCCGCGCCCACCGCGATGGTGAGCGCGGCCGCGGCCAGCAGCAGCCAGCCGGTTCCGGCCGCGGTGCGAAGCTTGGTCCACTCCGCGCGCACCGCCCGGCTCATGAGACCTCCTCGCTGGCGCTCGTCGGCCGCATTCGCGGGCGCACTGTGCTTACCGATTCGCTCGCAAGCTCGCTCATGCGTCCCGCCGCCGGAGCAGGCAGGCGGCAGCGCCCAGGGCGGCCGCGGTCCAGGCGCACAGCACCAGGATGCCCGCCCACCAGGAGAGCGGGTAGTAGCCGTTGCCCGGCAGGTACTGGGTGAGCACCTGGTGGTAAGCCGGGAACGCCTGCTGCACCGCGAACGCGGCCGCCGGGAACAGCCGCAGCAGCCAGTCCTCGGCTCCCAGCGGGAGCAGGCCGGGGATGACGGCGAACAGGAACGGCAGCACGATCAGCACGATCACGCCGCTGACAGCGGCGACCCCGCGCCGGGCGATCACCCCGACCGCCAGGGCGAGCACCGACGCGATCGCCATCACCGCGGCGGTGCCCGCCACCATCCGGACGGTGGCGAGGGCGGACAGCGGCGGGATCCAGTAGCCGCCCGCCCGGAACCGCCACTCGCCGAGCGGCAGCGCCAGCGCGGTGCCGATCAGCCCGGTCACGAACATGACCGCGGCCAGCACGGCTGCCTTGGCGGCGAGAACCCGGCCGCGCCGCGGCGTCGCGGTCAGCGTCGCCGCGATCAGGCCGCGGCGGTACTCGGCGGTGACGAACACCGCCCCCACGATGACCATCGCCAGCAGCGCGAAGAAGGTGCCGGTGGCGATCGCCCGGGTGGGGCTCTGCCCGACGCCGTCCGGGCCGTCGGGAACGTTGGGCGCGATGTCACCGGAGCCGGTCACGCTGAACGCGTCCCCGCTTTGCCGGTAGGAGCCGTAGAACGGGTTGGCCGGGCCGACCCCGAGCCCGTTCTGGCCCAGCGGGCCCGTGCCGTCCCCGGCGCCGACCGAGGTCCCGGTCCAGCGGCCGGCCGGCCAGGAGCTCGCCAGCCGGTCGAACGAGGCGGTCGCCAGCGTCGCCGTGCCGGTGCCGCCGCCGCTGCCGGGCGACTGGCTGAACACCTCGTAGGTGGGCGAGGTGGCGAACAGGCCCACCTGCGCGGTAGCCGGCAGCCCGGGCAGCGTGACCAGGCCGGCCTTCGTCCAGTGGGTCCCGTCGGCCGAGTCGTAGCCGGTGACCGTGTCCCCCGCGCGGACCAGGCGCAGCCAGCGGGGCGACGACGCGGTGACCGCACCGGGCAGCGCGGCGACGTCGCCGGTGTAGTCGTACTGCAGCCGGGTGCCCTGCTGGCCGGTCACCAGCATCGCCGCGTAGGCCGCGCCGGGGGCGGCGGACGCCTTGATCATGATGCCCGCCTTGGCCCACGGCTGGAGGCCGGGCTGGTACCCGGCCAGCGGGCTGCCCGCCTGGCTGATGCCCCCGTTGGCGGTGTAGCGCCCGGTCAGCGAGGTGACCCGGACGGTCATGGTGCCGTCGCCCGCCAGCGGCCGGTGGACGAAGTAGAAGGAGTCGGTGACCGCCTCGCCGCCCGGGCCGATCGGGGCGGCGGGGCAGCCCGCTACCTGCGTCCCGTTGACGTAGCTGCCGCAGCCGCCGTGGTAGAGCAGGCTGACGCCGACGGTCAGCAGGCCGGCCAGCAGCAGGCCGACGACCCAGCCGCGGACGGTGCGGAACTTGGTCCACTCCGAGCGCAGGAGCTGGGCGAACCCGTCGCGGCCGGCGTCGACCCGCGGCCGGTAGGGGGTAACGGCGGTCATGAGCTGGCTCCCGAATGGAACTCGACCGCTTCGCGGGTCAGTTCCATGTAGGCCTCCTCCAGCGTCGCCCGGTGCGCGGCGACCTCGCTGAACGGAACCTGGGCGGCGGTGAGGACCGCCACCACCCGTTCGGGATCAAGCCGGGAGACGGCCAGCAGGTCGGGGGCGGTCGCGGCGACCTCAGCCCCCGCGTTGGCGAGGGCCGCGATCGCGGCGGCGGCGGCCGGCGTGCGCAGCCGCACCCGGTCGCCTGAGGCGGCCGCGATCAGCTCGGCGACCGGCTGGTCGGCTACCACCTTGCCCCGGCCGACCACGACCAGGTGGTCGGCGGTGTCCTCCAGTTCGCTCATCAGGTGGCTGGAGACCAGCACCGCCCGGCCCTCGCGGGCCAGCCCGCGCAGGAAGGTGCGCATCCAGGCGATGCCCTCGGGGTCCATCCCGTTGAACGGCTCGTCCATGATCAGCGCGGGCGGGTCGCCGAGCAGGGCGGCGGCGACGCCAAGCCGCTGGCGCATGCCCAGGGAGTAGCCGCCGGCCTTGCGCTTGCTGACCGCGGTGAGCCCGGACAGCTCAAGTACCTCATCCGCCCGCCGCCCCGGCAGGCCCTGGGAGTGGGCCAGCCACAGCAGGTGGTTGCGGGCCGAGCGGCTCGGCTGCAGGGCGGCGGCGTCGAGCAGCGCCCCGATGCGGGTCAGCGGCCGGCGCAGGGCGGCGTAGGGCTGGCCGCCGATCAGGGCGGTGCCGGCGTCGGCCGCGTCCAGGCCGAGGATCACCCGCATGGTGGTGGACTTACCGGCCCCGTTCGGGCCGACGAATCCGGTGACCTGGCCGGGCTCGACGGTGAAGGTCATCCCGTCAAGGGCGGTGGCCGGGCCGAACCGCTTGCGGAGCCCGGCGACTTCGATGGTGGCTTCCATGGGCAGTCACGGTAGGCCGGGGCGGCGGCCGGGGTCGTCCCCCGGCAGAGCGGTCTTCGGTGGCCTGCTTCCGGCCGCCGGAACGGGGGCGCGGTCCCCCGCCCGAGCTACCCCGCTCCTCATTAGCTGGGGGGACGCGCGGGGCGGCGGCCGCGGCGACAATAGAACCGACATGGGCAGCGGGACTGGGCCGGCCGCCGGCCGGCTGAAGCGGATCACCAGTGCACCGTTCGCGCGCGCGTGCGCGGTGACGCTGCTGGCCGCGGCCGCCCTCGGCCAGGCGATCGCGCAGGCGGTGACGCTCAGCGGCGGCGGCAGCGCCCGGGCGGCGGGGCCTTCGGCCGTGCTCGCGGCCGAGTACGTGCTGCCGCTCAGCCTGCTGGCGCTGCTGGCGACGGTGCCGCTGGCGGTCTACCGGCCGGCCGCGGCCGCGGCCGCGGTCACCTTCGGCAACGCGGTCGCGCTGTTCTCGTTCGGGCAGCTGACGGCGGGCGGGGCCGTCGCCGAGCTGGCCGCGGCGGGCTGGCTCGGGCTGGCGGGCTGGCTACCGCTGGCGGGCGGGCGGGAGCCAGCGGTCGGCCGGGAGCCGCCCGGACGGCCGGGCGGGGCCTGGCTCAAGACGGCGGGCGGGACGACACCCGGCCGCTACCTGGCGCTGGCGCTGGCCATTCCCTTCGCCGCCAGCGCGGTGGCGGGCGGCGGATGGCCCGCGGTGCTGCTGGCGGCCGCGGTGCCAACGGCGGCGGGGGCCGGCATCGCCGTGTGGGCGGGCCGGCTGGCGCGGACCAGGTCGGCGACGGGCGAGGCGCTGGCGGACACGCTGCTGGCGCACACCGCGCAGGCCGAGCGGGCGCGGATCGCGCGGGAGCTGCACGACGTGGTGGCCCACCACATCTCCATGATCGCGGTGCTGTCCGAGACCGGGCGGCTAGCCACGCCGGGACTGCCCGAGGCGGGGGCCCGGCGGTTCGCCGAGATCGGTGACACCGCCCGGGCGGGGCTGACCGAGATGCGGCGGCTGCTCGGCGTGCTGCGGGAAGACGCGGCGCTGCCCGGGCCGGGCGACGGCCCGGACGCGCCGGAACGGCCGGGGCGGCAGCCAGCCGGAGCGGACCAGGCCGCGGCGGCGGACCGGGCGGGGCCGGCCGAGCCGTCGGCCAGGCCGCCCGCGGGCCGGGCCAGCCGTCAGCCGCAGCCGGGGCTGGGGCAGCTCACCGAGCTAGTCGACGCCGCCCGCGACGCCTCAGCGGCCGGCACCAGGCTGATCATCTCCGGCCCGGTCGCGCCGCTCGACCCCGGGGTGGAGCTGGCCGCCTACCGGATCATCCAGGAGGCGCTCACCAACGCGCGACGGCACGCACCGGGCGCGGCGGTCGACGTCGAGCTGCGCTACTCCCCCGGGTCGCTGCGGCTGCGGGTCAGGGACAACGGGCCGGGACCGACGGCGGGCAGCGGGCACGGGCTGGCCGGGATGGGTGAACGGGCGTTCTCGGCTGGCGGCTCCCTCTACTCGGGGCTGGCGCCGGGCGGGGGCTTCCTGGTCGAAGCGGTGCTCCCGGCCGGCCACGGTCCGGCGGTAAGCCCGGCCGGCCGGCCGGGATCCAGCGGCCTGGCGGGAGCAGGGCGGTGAACGAAGGACCGGTGAACGGCGAGCCGATCGGCCTGGTGGTCGCGGACGACCACGAGGTGGTGCGGGCCGGGTTCGCGGCGCTGCTCGGCACCCAGCCCGACTTCCGGGTGCTCGGCACCGCGGCCGACGGGGCGGCCGCGGTCCGGGTGTGCCGTGAGCTGCGGCCGGACGTGGTGCTGATGGACGTGCGGATGCCGGGAACCGACGGGATCGAGGCGACCAGGCAGCTCGTCGGGGAGGCGTCGCCCCGGGTGCTCATCCTGACCACCTTCGACCTGGACGAGTACGTGTTCGACGCGCTGCGGGCGGGGGCCAGCGGGTTCCTGCTCAAAGACGCCACCGCCGAGCTGCTGTTCGAGGCGGTCCGGGTCGTGGCGGCGGGCGAGGCGCTGCTCGCGCCGGGCCTGACCAGGCGGCTGATCAGCGAGTTCGCGAAGACCCGGCGGCAGGCGGCCGGGCCCGGGGCGGCCCCGGCGGCGCTGACCGCGCTCACCCCGCGCGAGACCGAGGTGCTGCGGCTGGTCGCGGCGGGCCTGTCCAACACCGAGATCGCCGTGCGGCTGTTCGTCACCGAGGAAACGGTGAAGACCCACGTCAGCCGGATCCTGTCCAAGCTCGGGCTGCGCGACCGGACCCAGGCGGTGGTCGCTGCCTACGAGTCCGGGCTGGTCGTACCGGGGCGGTAGCCGGTCAGCACCAGTGCGCCGGACGCTCGAGCACCACCCCGCCGGCGGTAGTCACCTTCGAGGGCAACTGTGCGTTGCGGACCTTGTCCGGGCCGATCCTGGTGTACGCGTCGACCGACTGCGCCAGGCGGCCGGAGAAACGCCGGGGCGGGAATGCCACCACCACGAGTTTGTCCGGGCACAAGCGCCTGACCGACGAGATAGCCGGGCGCAGGTCGGTGTCACCCGATATCAGCAGGGCAGTGTCGTAAACGTCCCGCACGGCGTCCTCAACGAGCGCGATGGCGATATTGACATCGGTTTCTTTCTCTTCATAGCCAGCCCACCGCGCACTGCACGTTGGGCAACTGCGGTTCTTTTCCTGGAACCGCCCCTCTACCCGGATGACCTTGTCGCAGTGGGCGGCGAGCGCGTCGAGGTAACCTGCCTGCCGCCTGCTGCCCTCCGGGTCGTCCAGCACCCGGGCTGTGCAGTACCAGACCTGCTGTAGCTCCTGGTCCGGCCAGATAAGGCTTTCCACCAGGGCCTGCAGGTCGAGCCAGAGGTACCGGCGGCCGCGGTCTGCCTTGAGGCCGTAGTAGAGGTTGAAACCGTCGATGTAGGCGACCACGCGATCCATCGTGCATCTGCCTTTGCGGTGAGGGGGGAAGAGTGATATTGTCTGCGTACCCGGTCAGGGTGAGTAGCCCCGACCCGACGGCCCTGCGTGCACGCGGGGCCGTCTATTTTTATGCCTACACGCCGTTAACCCGCCTACTGCGTACTTTGCGAATGGTAACGCGTTGCCATTCATGGCTAGGTGGGGCTAAAAATTGGAGCCACGCCGTATTTGGCGTGACTCCAATTTACCTAATGGGTCTGACATTCGGGACGGAAAAGAATCGGCTGGGCCACTTGGGCCAGTCGCACCCGGACGGTGGCCGCCGCCCGCGAGTCCGGCCCTCATCCGGCCGGCCGTTGACGGCCCGCCTGAGCGGCTCCGCCGCCTCTTGCTGTTATCCAGTTGGGCGAGTGCGCCGCCGCAGCAGCGCCTGCGCTGATGCTGTTATCTCAGCGATCTAGTTATTGCGTCGATGAGGGGCGCGGGCAGCGCCACCATAGCCACTTTGGTCACGTAGCTGCAGGCTGGTGATTTTTTATGGAAATAAATTAGTGCTATGGCAACAGATTATTTCCACTTCGCTAATAAGTTCCACGATGATAGGGCCGAGTGGGGGAATCTGGCTGCTGGTTCGCCTCGCCGGGCGGGGAGGCGGGCCGGGCGGGGAAGCGGGCCGGGCGGGGGTCAGCTGCTCCCGTTCGGGATGATGACGGTGATGCCCTGGGCGGCGAGGACCTTGGCGCTGATGGCGCCTAGCTGGGCGAATTCCTCGGGGGTGAGGGTGTCTAGCAGGAGCTCGCGGACGGCGGCGACGTGGCCGGGGGCGGTGGCGAGGACCTTTTGCCAGCCGTCCTCGGTGAGGACGGCGTTGATGAAGCGGCCGTCGCCCGGGCACGGCTCGCGGCGCACCCAGCCCTTGCCCTCCAGGCGGGTCACCACGTGGCTCAGCCGGGACAGCGAGCTGTTGGCCATCGCCGCCAGCTCGCTCATCCGCAGGGTGCGGCCGGGGGCCTCGGACAGGCCGGCCAGGACCAGGTAGTCGAAGTGGTTGATGCCCGCGTCCCGCTGCAGCTCGGCGTCGAGCGCGGCCGGGAGGCGCAGCAGGAGCGCCACCAGGGGCCGCCAGGCCGCCTGCTGTTCATCGCTGAGCCAGTCCATGGACAGGATTCTATAACTGGTATAGTTGAAGCATCAAGTTGGTATGCGGCTGCTGGAGGTCCTCATGGCCGGACGCTCGATCTTCGACCCGCTGGTGCCGGCCGGCGCCTACGACGCGTTCGCGGAGCGGGCCGCGCCCCGGTCGGCCGCGCAGCGGCGCTGGGAACCGTCCGACGGGGCGCTGCCCGCGCTGTACATCGGGCACGGGGCGCCGCCGCTGCTTGACGACCCGCTGTGGATGACCCAGCTAGCCGACTGGACGCACGCGATGCCCAAGCCGCGGGCGGTGCTGATCGTCTCCGCGCACTGGGAGGCGGCGCCGCTGATGCTGTCCGCGCCGGCCGCCGGGACGCCGCTGGTGTACGACTTCGGCGGGTTCCAGCCGCGGTACTACACCCTGACTTACCCGACCCCGGACGCCGCCGCGCTGGCGGCCGAGGTCGCCGCGCTGATGCCGGGCACCGCCCCCGTCCACCAGCACCCAAGCCGCGGCCTCGACCACGGCGCCTGGGTACCGCTCAAGGTCATGTACCCGCTGGCCGACATCCCGGCGCTGCAACTGTCCATCCCCACCGCCGACCCGGGCCGGCTGCTGGCCCTGGGAGCCCGGCTGCGGCCGCTGCGCGAGTCGGGGGTACTGGTCATCGGGTCCGGCTTCCTCACCCACGGGCTGCCGTTCCTCACCCCCGAGATGCTCACCGGGGAGTCGGTGCCGGGCTGGTCGGCCGACTTCGACCAGTGGGCGGCCGACGCCCTGGCCCGGGGCGACGTGGACGCGCTGGCGGGCTACCAGCGGGCACCGGGGATGCCGTACGCGCACCCGACCGCCGAGCACTTCCTGCCGCTGTTCATCACGCTGGGGACGGCGGCCGACCCGGCCCGGCCGGCCGCCACCGTGATCGACGGGTACTGGATGGGACTGGCCAAGCGGTCGTTCCAGGTCGCCTGAGCGCGGGCGGTGCGGCCCGGCGGCCGTCACCGGGCCGATGCTTGCCAGCGGCCCCGGTCGGATGATTGCCTGGTCACCGTGAAGACCGAGTGAGCCGCAGGTCGTCCGCCGAGCTGGTGTCCTACCTGCTCGAGCCGAAGAACTGGATCATCGTCACCACCCTGGCCGTCGGCTGGCACGCGGCCGGGGCGACCGGACTGGCCTGGGGGGCGGTGGCGGCGCTGTTCGCCGGGGTGCTGCCGACGGTGTTCATCAGCCGGGGGGTGCGCCGCGGCCAGTGGGACGACCGCTACGTGGGCGCCAAGCGGCCCCGGCTGATCGTGCTGTCGTTCATCATCGGCTCCGTCACGGCCGGGCTGGCGCTGCTGGCGGCGCTGGGCGCGCCGGGCGAGCTGACCGGGTACGTCGGCTGCATGCTGGGCAGCGTCGCGGTGCTGGCCGCGATCACCACGGTGTGGAAGATCTCCATTCACTGCGCGGTCGCGGCCGGCTCGGTGACCATGCTGGCGCTGCTGTTCGGCCCCTGGCTGGCCCCCGGCTACCTGCTGGTGGCGCTCACCGGCTGGTCCCGGGTGCTGCTCAAGGACCACACCGCCGCGCAGGTGGTGGCCGGGTCGGTGCTCGGGATGGCGGCCGCGGTGGCCACCTACGCGGTTATCCCGCACCGCTAGCGCGGGCGGCTACAGCGGCCAGATGCGGGCGGTCTCGTCGGTGCTGGCGGTCGCCAGCTGGCGGGTTGCCGGGCTGAACGCGACCGAGCTGACCGCGCCCGCGTGGCCCTCCAGGGTGCGCGCGCAGCGGCCGGTGGCCGACTCCCACATCCGCACGGTGGTGTCCGAGCTGGCGGTGGCGATCAGCTTGCCGTCGGGGCTGTAGGCGACCACGAACGCGGAGTCGGTGTGGCCCTCCAGGGTACGGATGACCGTGCCGGAGGCGGCGTCCCAGATCCGGGCGGTGGCGTCCTCGCTGGCGGTGGCGACCACCCGCTCGGCCGGGCTGAACGCGACCGACCACACGGTGTCCGCGTGACCGCTCAGTATCCGCAGGCAGTTGCCGGTGCCGACCTCCCACAGCCGGGCGGTGCCGTCGAAGCTGGCGGTGGCGATCAGTGCGCCGTCGGGGCTGAACGCCACCGCCGACACGATCCCGGTGTGCCCGGTCAGCACCCGGGCGCAGGCACCGGTGGCGGTGTCCCACAGCCGGGTGGTGCCGTCGCCGCTGGCGGTGGCGAGCATCTTGCCGTCCCGGCTGAACGCCGCGCCGTAGACGATGTCGCTGTGCCCCTCGAGCACCTGCAGGCTGCTGCCGCTGATCGTGTCCCACAGCCGGACGGTCTCGTCGTAGCTGGTGGTGGCGAGCATCCGGCCGTTCGGGCTGAACGCGACGCCGAACACGGCGATGGTGTGGCCGGTCAGCTCGCGGATGCAGGCGCCGGTGCGGGCGTCCCACAGCCGGGGGGTCAGGTCGGCGCTGACGGTGGCGACCACCGCGCCGTCCGGGCTGAACGGCGCGGCGAACACCGCGTCGGTATGCCCGTCCAGCGTGTGCAGCAGCTCGCCGGTGCTGGCATTCCACACCCGGGCCGTCTTGTCCTCGCTGGCGGTGCTGAGCCGGGCACCGTCCGGGCTGAAGGCCACCGAGTTAACGGCGCCCGTGTGGCCGGCGAGTACGCGCGCGCCCGCCGCTTCGATAACACTCATGTAACCGCCTCTGAGATCCCGCCGCGCGTCCGGTACGCCGTCATCTGATACCGGGCCATCCGCGGGCAGGCATATTCCGTTAACGCGCGCCTCATTGTCTACTGTCTGGCCCGGCACGCGACGGCTTTTTCGCGGGTTTGACGCCGGTGTTGCACCATTTCGTGACATAGGGCGGCCCGCTCAGCCTTGAGTGGTCCGGAGCATACCGGCTGGCGGGCGAGGCTGGCGGCGGTTACCGGGAGGACGGCTCCGGACGGGCCCCGGGGCGGCTACCAGAGGCCGGCCGGCTGCCGGGTGACCCGGTTGAGCCGGTTGAAGAGGTTGGTCAGGGCGATCGCCAGCACCAGGGCGGCCATGGCCTGCTCGTCGTGGTGCCTGGCGGCCTCGTCCCAGATCGCGTCGGGCACCGGGTCGGGGTTGTCGGCCAGCCGGGTGGCCGACTCGGCCAGGGCGAGGGCGGCCCGCTCGGCGTCGGTGAAGTACGGGGCGTCCCGCCAGGCCGCGACCGTGGTGAGGCGCTCGACCGACTGCTTGCTCTTGGCCGCCGCGGCCGCACAGGCGCTGCAGCCGTTGATCTGGCTGACCCGCAGGTGCACCAGCTCAAAGGTGTCCTCGGGCAGCCCGCCCGCCTTGACCGCCTTGTTCAGCTCGCTGATCGCGGGCCAGGCGCCGGACAGGACCGCGGCCGGGTTCTGCATGCGTGCTTCCATGTCGGTGCTCGCTTTCCTCGTTGGGTATTGTCGGCGGTAGCCCCGCTCGCACACGGTGCCGCCATCGAGGAAGACCGTTCCGGGGAGAGGAATGTGACCAGATGGCAGACGTCGACTCGCTCGCGCTCGAATTCGAGGGGCACCGGCCGTACCTGCGCGGGGTCGCGTACCGGGTGCTCGGCTCGGCCGGTGACGCCGAGGACGCCGTTCAGGAAGCCTGGCTGCGGCTCAGCCGCAGCGACGTGACGGGCGTGGTCAACCTGCGCGCGTGGCTGACCACGGTGGTCGGCCGGGTGGCGCTGAACATGCTGGAGGCGCGCGGCGCCAGGCGCGAGGACATGGACCCCGAGCCGGTCCCCGGCCCGGGCCCGCTGGGACGAGGCGATCCGGAGAACGAGGCGCTGCTGGGCGACGCGGTCGGGGCGGCGCTTCAGGTGGTGCTGGACACGCTTGAGCCCCGCGAGCGGCTGGCGTTCGTGCTGCATGACCTGTTCGCGGTGTCGTTCGACGAGATCGCGCCGGTGGTCGACGCCAGCCCGGCGGCGGCGCGGCAGCTCGCCAGCCGGGCCCGGCGGCGGCTGCGGGCGACGGCGCCCGGGCCGGTCGCGGCGTCGG
>Ga0265338_10004215_pt1 | contig 19591 bp, 11 predicted proteins | sample 42126metaG_FD_193579 | JGI IMG/M metagenome (GOLD analysis project Ga0265338, IMG submission 193579) | Rhizosphere microbial communities from Carex aquatilis grown in University of Washington, Seatle, WA, United States - 4-21-26 metaG | ecosystem: Host-associated > Plants > Roots > Rhizosphere...
CACATCGTTGATCCCGCCGCACCGGACAATTCCGGCAAAGTGCTGGAAACCGAACGCCAAATGTTCTCCTTGCGCGACGGCGATAACCAAAATCCGTACTCCTGGGACTTCGACCTCTGCAGCCTCACGCTCGGCAATTTCAATTATCGCCAGATGACGCTCGTGCGCGATTACGCCAAGCTCATCGAAACTGACATGGCAAGTGGCGCGTTCGACACGGTCTTTTCGCTTAACCCGAAACCGCCCGAAGAAGCGCCGGCTCCGCTCGATCTCGCCGATCATCATCTGATCATTTCCTGTGACGCGGCGCAGGCATCCGCGATCACCCGCGCGCGGACCGGCGCCAGTTATATCATTCAAGGGCCGCCGGGCACCGGCAAATCGCAGACCATCACCAACCTTATTGCCGATTATGTGGCGCGCGGAAAACGCGTGCTGTTTGTGTGTGAAAAGCGCGCGGCGATTGATGTGGTATTCCATCGGTTGCGCCGGCAGGGATTGGACGAGCTCTGTTGTTTAATTCACGACTCGCAAACCGACAAGAGGGCATTCATTCAAAACCTCAAGCAAACGTACGAGCAATTTCTCAACCAGGGCGGCGCGGATTCGGACGCGGAGAAAAATTGCACCGCAACCTTGCGTGCGATGGAGCAGGACCTCGCCAGTCTCCGGAGGTTTTCCGATGTCATGCGGCAATCGCATCCGCGCACGGGCATCGCGGTGCGTTCGCTCCTTCTTCGGCTGGTGGAACTTCGCGGGCATGCCCGTGAAATGCCGCCGGAAGTGGAAGATCTTTTGCCGGAATATCCGCTGTGGCTGCAGCACGGTGAAGTCGTTGATCGGCTGCGGTCGGCGCTGGCGGATCTTGGCGAAGATCTTTGCTTTGGAAAACATCCTCTGCGCTGGCTTGGCAAGGGCGTGTTGGAAGCGGATCGTCCGATCGAAACTCTCTCTGCTCTGCTCGACCAGGCCGAGGATCTTTTAGACGCGATTGAAAGTGCTTTGGAATTGTCCGGCTTGCCCGCCGAATTGTGGGACACGTTCGAGGAAATTCAGGCGGTTTTGGAATTCGCTGTCCGTGCCGAACCACTCGCGCAGCGGACGATGCTCGGCGTTATTACCAAAAGCCCCGCTGCGAGCGCTTTCGATGAACTTGCCGCTGACTGGGATGCCAAAGCGCAGGCCCTCAGCCATGCCCGGCACAAAACAGCCGCGTGGAAAGAGCCCCTCTCACCGGATGACACACAGAACGCGCTTTCGCAGGCGCAAGCATTTGAGAAATCCATTTTCCGATTCCTGCAGCCGGCCTTCTGGCGTTTGAAAAAGACGCTCGAGGCAAGGTATGATTTCAGCCAACACGCGGTCGCGCCCGCCTGGAGCAAGATTCTCAAAGACCTCGCCGCGCAACACGAAGCCCAGGCGGCGTTTGATGAAGTGACCACTAAAGCAAGCACGGCATGGCAGACCGACGACGCGACTGGCATCCGCGGGCTGGTAACGGAATTGCGGGCGGACCGCCGGACCGCTCATCCGTCGGTAAAAGCGTTGCTCAAGCAGCTTGCTGAATCGACCGATGCGGGCGCACTCATTCAAAGCCTGGTCGCCATTCACGAGCGTTTCACCGAACTGGATGGCACGTTGCGCTCGTTGCTGGCGGAGCACGAGCAGTTTGATTTCCTCGAACTGACCAAGGTCCTTGCAAAGTTGCGGGAACAGACCGGCGTGCTTGCGGAGTTGGCGCCCATTCTTGGCGAGTTGGTTGAATTACCGGACGTGTTCAGCCACGCACTGCGCCGGACCGAGATTCCTCTCGACCAATTCGAAGGTGCCGTGGGTCACAAAAGTCTCAACCAGGTTTATCGCGAAGATCGCGCGGTGAACCGCTTTGAAGGCCGCACCCTGGCGCGGAAGATGAGCCAGTTGGAGAAACGCTACGGCGAATGGCTGGCGCTCAACGCCCGGCGGATTCGAGCGGCCGTCCGTCAGAAATTTTTGGAGCACGTCAATATTTCATCACTGCCGGCTTCGCAACTGCAACCCGAGCAGAAGCCGTTCAAAAAATCTTATGCCGCCGGTCGCCGTGACCTGGAGCATGAATTCGGCAAAACGATGCGCTACAAATCCATTCGCGATCTGGCCGCGGGCGACACCGGCCAGGTCATCCAGGATTTGAAACCGATTTGGCTCATGAGTCCCCTCAGCGTTTCCGACACGCTGCCGCTGGACCCGGATTTGTTCGACGTGGTCATCTTTGACGAGGCCAGCCAGATCCCGATGGAGGAAGCGATTCCCGCGATTTATCGCTCGCACCAAGTCATCATTGTCGGCGATGAAATGCAATTACCCCCGACCACCTTCTTCGCGTCCAGCCGCCGCGAAGAGAACAGTGTCGTGGTGGAAGAAGAAGGTGAACGCGTGGAGTTGGATCTTGATTCTGACAGCCTGCTCACGCAATCGGCTCAAAACCTTCCATCCACGCTTCTGGCGTGGCATTATCGCAGCCGCTACGAATCACTCATCAGCTTTTCCAACGCGGCCTTTTACAGCGGCAACCTGTTCACGATCCCGGATCGGCAGCGCGCGCTGGCTGATCAATCGGAAATCCTCGTGCAGTCCACGGACCAGGGCGGCGGAAACGTCGAAGCGCTGCTCGCGCGCAGCATCAGTTTTCATTTCATGGAAAACGGCGTTTATGAAGATCGCACGAATCCGAATGAAGCAGCTTATATCGCGCAACTCGTGCGCGGCTTGTTGCGATCGGGGAACGGACTCAGCATCGGCATCGTGGCTTTTTCCGAGGCGCAGCAAACCGAAATCGAAAACGCCTTGAGCCGCCTGGCCGAGGACGATAGCGATTTCTCCTCGCGGCTGGACACTGAATATGTGCGCGAGGAAAACGACGTTTTTTGCGGACTGTTCGTCAAGAACCTCGAAAACGTGCAGGGCGACGAGCGCGATATCATCATCATGAGCGTCTGCTACGGGCACGATGCCGGCGGGCGAATGCTGATGAATTTCGGCCCGATCAACCAGCGCGGCGGCGAAAAGCGGTTAAACGTCATTTTTTCCCGCGCAAAACATCACATGGCCATCGTGAGTTCGATTCGTCACGACGACATCACCAACGAATACAACGACGGCGCGAACAGCCTGAAAAATTTCCTGCAGTACGCAGCGGCGGTGTCCAAAGGCGACGCCGCAACTGCTCGGCGCGTGCTGGAGAATCTGAATCCTCTCTCGCGCAAGGCCCTCGCGCCGTCGAGTAATGGCGATGCTGTCATTGACGCCTTGGCCAATGCGTTGCGCGCGCGCGGTTACAACGTCGATTTAAATGTTGGCCAATCCAAATTCCGCTGCGACCTCGCCGTGCGCTCCAACTCGGACAGCCTCTATCAACTCGGCATCCTCGTGGATACCGACGGCCATTATGCGAACCCGAATTTGTTGGATCGTTATTTGATGCAGCCTGCGATTTTGCGCGCGTTCGGATGGCGCTTTGCCTTGGTGCTAACCAAGGACTGGTATCATAATCCGGAAGACGTTCTTGCCCGTCTCGAGAAAGTTTTGCAGGGCGCAGAGACTGCTGAAGAATCAGAACCGGAGGCGGAAGAATCCGCGGAGCCTGCGCCGGTCGTGGAAGAGAGGGCAGTTCAGCCGGTGCCCGGAGTGCCACCAGTCGTGCCAACCGCCGCTGCGCCTCCACCGATTCCGACGCCAGTTGCCAGCGTCGGTTCCGTCCGGCGCTTCGAATTCGTCGGCGGTTCATCGCAAAAATTCTGGGAGATTTCCATCGCCGGAAATTCCTTCACCGTTCGATTCGGTAGAATCGGCACCGCCGGCCAATCGCAAACGAAATCGTTTGCCGACGAGGAAAAAGCGAAACGCGAGGCTGAAAAACTAATTGCCGAAAAAGTGAAGAAGGGTTATGTGGAAAAAGCCTGAGGAAATCGGTTTTAAACCGCCCTCCAAATGTCCGCACCTATGGCTTGCCGCGGGTTTTCGTTCTCAATAATCTCAGCGCGGCATGACTCCCACGGAATTGGAGCAAACCATCCGCTCGCTGATGCAGCGGCCGATGGCGGACGCCGAATTGCGCGAGCAACTCGAACAGCTCGCCGCTGCTGAAATTTCCTTTTCCGGGTTCACCTGGCTTTTCGGGCCCGAACTGTATCGCCGCAACCGGGTTCTTTTTCGCCCATTCATCCTTTCGCGATTCAGCACCTACATGACGCATCCGAAATGGAAGGTAGAAGTGATTCATTGGAAAGGAGACAAGGCGAGAATTCTCGATGCCTGGCTCGGCGAGGTGGATAAGAATGATGATACCGATCTATTTCGCAGGCTCTACGAATGGAAACTGAGCGGGCGCTTCGATTGGAAAAAGCGCGCTGCGCGGGCCAAGGAAATCATCGCCGACCTGCAATCACGATTTAGCTCCGCCGGCAGTCCGGCGCGACGACAGACCGTGCTCAGGAAATTCGATTTGTGGTTCGACCTCGATGAACCATCGGCCTGCGCGCTTTATTCCGCTGATCCCGCGGCAGCTGGACCCTACATCCTGCGCCGTTTGCGCACCGGTTGGTTCGGCACCGGACCCAAGCGCGTGCTCTGGAGCCGGCTCCTCCAACTCGCCGATCAGCACAAGGACCAAGAATTTCGCTGGAAGCTTTATCGCAAACAAATTCCCGTCGACGATTGGGCGAAGGAATGTCTGGCGCTCTGCAGCCGTATTCACGACTCCGCTGAGCTGATTCGCGAACTCGAAAAGCGGCATCCCGATGGTTGGGGCATAAATCTCGCTGACGGATTTTTCCAACTGGTGCAAAGCCGGGGTCGCGACGTGTTTCCTTACCTCATGCGCCATTTGCGACAGGTTTGGGGCGGATGGTTTACGCGCGGAACCTATGGAAAAATGGCCGATTACGCGCGGGAAAAAGGCTGGTGGGATTTGTGGTCCGCACTCATTCGCGTGTGCAGCCGGCCGAAGGAATTCAACGAGGAGATCGAAACCTTGCTGGATGATGAAACGCTCCCGGAGAAAACGATCGTGGAACGACTGCTGTTGCTGGCCGGTGTTTCGCGGGAATGGAACTGGGCGGGATTCGGCCTGGCCGCGGTGCACCAACTCGAGGAGCCGGTCGCCCTGAAATTCTACGAACGCTTTCCCGATCTATTGCGCGGTCCGTACAAGGTGCACATCCAGTCGCATATGTGGGGACGGACTTACCCCCAATTGCTCGACCGTTTTATTGCCGCCGGCGACGCGGACATGATTGATATGCTGGCGAGCCGGATCGTGACCCGTTACGGCCGCTGGGGCCAGGCGCCGAAAATGTTGGCCGACGCGGACAAACTCGCGGACTACTATTCCGCCCTAAAGACAGACGAGGCGGCCTTTTCGCGTCGCGCCGCATACGTTCTGGGACAAGTGCCGGCGTTTTCCATATTTGCCTACAATCATCTCGTGCGCGAAAACCGGCTCGCGCGGCTGTTGTTCGAGCGGTCGGCGTCCTCTTATCTGGCGGATCCCCGCAGCCTGGCGGATTTGGTGGAGGCTTCGGAAATCCACGTCATGTCCCTCGCGTACCGCGCGCTTGGATTCAACGACGGGCGCGCTCGTCAACAGGCCGCCACGCATCTTCCCTTGTTGTTGGGAACCTTGTTGCGTCCGATGCAACGCGACACTCGGACGCTCGCTTTCGCCGCGCTGGCCAATGCCGCGAATACTCCCGAAACCGCCCGCTTGATTTTGGAACGCGCCAAAGACGCGCTGAACCTCCCCGACGTGCGTTATCCCAAGGAAAAATTGGTTGGGCTGATCGCGCAAATAATCCATCGCCGGCCGGAGTTGCGCGGGCCGCGCGAACAACCGGTTGTTTACGAAAAAGCAACATGATTGCCGCCTTCGATTACGCCAGTCCGAGCCTGTTCGAATCCGACCGCGAACGCGCGCTGCTCGGCGTTTCGGCCAATGCTCGGCGGCCCGTGCGCTTTCATGGCCGCCTGACTCGGAACATTCCGTTGTTCCGATTCACTCTCCGCGCGCTCGGCGAGGCCATCTGGTCGAACGACACGTGGATGTCTCAGGGTGAATTCGGAAGTTGGATTCTTGACCCGGTCATCACCATTCATCCCGACCGCATTTTCTTTGAAGCGTTCAGCCAGGACCGAAGCGTTTACGCGATGGTCATCGCCAACCCGGCGATGTTTGCGACCGAGGGCGAAGTCGTCACCGGCACCACCAACATCGACTTCAGCGCATGGCTTTGGGGCGCCTTGAATGAATTACGCTCCAGCCGCGAAACGTGGTTGCGCGTCGGCGCGCAGGGATTCGAAGTGAAAACCAAAGGCGCAGGGGGCCGGTTCGAGCAGAAAGTCGATTTGCCCGACAATTGGGTTCGCGGTTTTCTCCAGGTCAGCGGCGCCATGGCTATGCCCGGCACGCGGCTCACTGTTCGGCCGGCCGATTTGCTGGCCGCCATTCGCTTTTTGCGTTACACCAAAGCCAAAGTCTCGCCGCGGGCTCTGCGCTATGAATTCACGCCGGGCGAAGACGCGCGGATTATACTTGAACCCTGGGAGCAGGTTATTCGATTGCGAGGCGCGGAGCACAATTACACCGAGCCGCGGACCATCCGCACATGGGGTCGCCGCCGGCTCAGCCTGATTGAGCCGCTCCTGCCGTTTGCCACGAGCGTCGATATTTATTTGAAAGGCCGCGGGCTTCCCAGTTTCTACGCGGTGAAACTACCGGACCTCACTTTCGTTCTCGGGCTTTCCGGCTGGACGGAACAAAGCTGGACGGGCGCCGGAAGTTTCGATTTGCTGAACGACACGGCTATCGTTAACGACGAATTGGTCAACCAAATTCATCAACAACTCGCCAGCCGCTTTCACGCATCGCCCAAGGACCTCGAAAACGTCCTGTATCAGAAGACCGATCTGATCTGGCGCGGGTGCGAACGGCTCTGCCGGCAAGGGCGCGCCATTTTCGATGTTGAATCCCGCGATTTCCGGCATCGTGAACTTTTTGAAGAACCTGTCGATGAGGCCAAAATGTTTCCGCCGGATGAACGCATCGAGCGCGCGCGGGCGCTGATCGCCGCGAACGCCGTTCCCTTTGCACGCTGTGAACCCGAAGAAACGCGCAAGACGAAGAAGCTGAAAACTCCCGACGGCCCCATCACTCGCGAAGTGGTTTATCGCGATTGGCGCGTCACCGGCAACGTCGGGACGGAAAAGACTGAAATTGTTGTGGGGGATTCCGGTCGGATCATTTTTGGGACCTGCGCCTGCCAGTTTTTTCAGGACAACCTGCTGGGCAAGGGGCCGTGCGAACACATGATAGCGCTCTTCCGGGCGAGCGCGGACGGACGAAAGGATTTGCCGACGTCCGCCCCGGCGTCATCCGAGCCGGCTCCCCCTTCCAGACAGAATCCCAATGGCGAAGAGGAATCCGAAGCTGAACCCGAAGAAGATTTTGACGAAGCAGACGAAAATGAGAATGATGAAAGCAGATAAGGCCCGGCGACTGTGGATTAGCCGTGAGTGCCGCGGTGTTTCGCCGCGGAGGAGTGATGCTAGCCATACTTCGCCAAGGTTCCCAACGTTCGCAACGTCGGGAATCCCTGAGTCCAGAGCCTCGAAAGTAATCCGCCGCCGGGTCTTATCTGCCTTCATCGCCACCGGAGACACTGCCGCATGAGTTTCGCGTGGCTCAAAGCTCTCTTCGGCGGCTCGCGCAAACGCGACATCTCCCGCCTCGCTCCCACTGGCGATGCCTCACCGGGCGCGGGCGCAACCGAAGAGTTGGTGGACGTTTCCGGCGGCCCGCTTAAGGAACAACATCGACGGCGAGCGCTGCGGGACAAGCGCCTTCTGCCAAAAGTCAAATCGCCAGTGCGGCAGATGGGTTTTACGAAACGAAAGAAGGTGATGTCCGCCGCCGAAGCCGGGCGCTTGTTTGGTGCCACGATGCGCACCCGCAATCGCAATTTGCGCGATTTGCTGGCCGACGAGGATCAGCTGCAACGGCTTGGTTTGCCTGTGTGGAAAACGGAGGAAGATTTGGCGAACGCGCTGGGAATTTCACTGAAGCAATTATGGTTTTTTGCGATTCATCGCGAGCGCGAGCGGCAGCCGCATTATGTTACATTTGCCATTCCAAAACGCTCCGGTGGCAAGCGCCTCATCATGGCGCCGAAACGCCGGCTGAAAGCAGTTCAGCGAAAGCTCTTGGAACTGCTCGTCGAAAAATTGCCGGTCAGTGAGCAGGCACACGCATTCCGCCGCGGGCGCAGCATCCGCACCGGCGCCGAGCCGCACGTGGGCAAAAAATTTATCCTTAAACTCGACTTAAAGGATTTTTTTCCGTCGGTCACGGCTGCTCGCGTTCGTGGCTTGTTGATTGCCTACGGATATTCGTTTCCAGTGGCCACCACCCTCGCAGTTCTGATGACCGAAGCGGAACGCCAACCCGTGGAAGTCGACGGCGAGGTTTTTCACGTTCCCGTTGGGCAGCGCCACTGCGTCCAGGGCGCGCCTACCAGCCCAGGTATCTGCAACGCCCTGCTGCTTCGGTTAGACCGGCGCTTGTCTGGCTTCGCGAAAAAGCACAATCTGAATTATACACGCTACGCCGACGATCTCTCTTTCTCAGGTGCAATGGATCGTGTACAGGCAGGCAAGATCCGTTCCGTTGCAAGCCGCATCGTTTCGGAAGAAGGCTTCGTCATTAACACCGCGAAGACTCGGCTGATGGGTCAAGGTAACCGCCAAACCGTCACGGGTGTTGTGGTGAATCAAACGCTTGGGCTGTCACGCCAGGAGCGTCGTCGCCTGCGCGCTGCGGCACATCAACTTCTTCACAAGATCGACGCCCCGGCTGCGCTTCATGTTCAACTCCAAGGAAAAGTTGCGTATCTCTCCATGCTAAATCCGAAGCAAGCGGCGCCTTTTCAACGATTGACGGATTGATAAATCAACTCCGATGCGGGATTCCTTGCGCCTGCCATCCTACCCATTTCGTTGACGCCAGGTGCTCCCGAGTTTCTTCCATGATCGGCCCCGCGATCGAAGTAAAAGCTTCTGAGAAACACTCTATCGCTTGAAATCTCGAATCAGCACAGCGGTTTCCCGGTGACCACGTTGTTCCGCCCATTCGGCTGCGTTCCAATCCTTGCCATCCCCGTCATTTGCGGTTGCAGCTGGGTCTGCGCCAGCGGCAAGCAGCAATTTGACGTTTTCGTTGCGTGCATTATACGCAGCGTAAATCAGAGCGGTGTGTCCATCGGCGGTGGAAGCATTGACATTGGCACCCTTGGAAATCAAAAGTTTCAATGTCTCGGAGTAGGGGCATCTGGCCGTTTCCATTAGTGCGGTAACCTCAAAATTGTTTTTTTGTTCCAGACGCGCTCCGGAGGCCAGGAGGAATTCGATCGTGTCGCCGTGGCCGGTGCACGCCGCCCCGGTTAAAGGCGTTTGTCTGCGGCCGTATTCATCCGTAAAACCGGGTTCGTTTGGATCAGCGCCTCTCGAAATGAGCACCTCGGCGACTGCTTTGCTTCCGTGAACAGACGCAGCATACAGAGCTGTGACTTTGCCCGCCCCGCTTTGCGCGTTTAAGTTGGCTCCCCGATCCAGCAGGAGCTTGACGACACCCGGGTTGCCTCCGTCCACCGCAAAGATCAACGCGAAGTTCCCATCTTTCTTCAACGAGCGCGCGTTTACGTCGGCGCCTTTTTCCACAAGTAATTTAACGGCATCCAATGCCCCGGCCTTGCAGGCGAGTATGAGCGGCGTCCATCCGCGGTCGTCGCGAGACTCGATCGCCGCTCCCCTGGCCAATGCCGCGGTCATCGCCGCCACATCTCCTCGTTCCGCAGCCGCGCAAAGCGACGCGTTCGCATCGGAAGGATCAGAACGGCTGGCTGTCTGTGGCGTGTTGGAAAAAGGAATCAGCCAAAATCCCGGAATATGCCTTCCTGTGACAACCAATCCCTGGCTTGTCGCGAAGAAAAGTGAGGGGCCAATGGTGATTTCCTCACGGAACCCCTGTGGCGTGGAAAACCTCACGTGCTGACCGCCACCTTCGGCGTCCGTCGCGACCCATGCGCAGTCCCGATCCGACTCGCTGCGAAAAAAAAAGCAGAGCGGCGTCACTTTCGCCTGAGCTTGTCCATTGCGAAAACTCACGAGGACGGCGTGGCTGCCCATTTGTTTTTTCAGGGTGGCCTCGCCATGGTTATACCCTTCCAATATCAGACGGTTGGCAAGAAACCAAATGGTGTCTCCAGACGTTGTGACCCGGGCGGCCTGGAGCGGCACTCCCAATGGGTGACTCCAGTAGGTTGTTTCATCGGCAGACGAGGCTGCACGCGAAAAATAGATTGTTCCCGATGCCGGCATTTCATAATCAGCTTTCTTTTCAGACAGCAGCCGTTCCAATGAGGATCGATTGTTTGGCATGCCCCACCAGAACGTTTTCTGGTCAGCGGTCACTTGTCGGAAGAGGCATCCTTCATCGAAACTATCAAAGCCACCCATACCGTTCGAATGCGGCAGGACAGCTGTTTCCGTCCACGAAGCGGCGGTTTCATCGGAGGTGTAGATTTTGCCATTAATCATCGCGCGCAGTGAATGTCCGGGACCCGGAAAAATGGTGGGGGAACCATATTGGTCGAGCGTGTCCAGTACATTCGCCGCCGGGCGGCGCCGGGCGCTCGCCAAAATGAGCGATTCCTTTTTGCCTTCTTTCAATTCAATAATGGTGTCGCTGGTCGTTAAAAATAAACGGCCATCTACCAGGCTCAGGTGGCAGTGTCCCCAACCGCCTGTTTCAACGGGGATATTCAGATCTTCCCAGGTTTGTTCCCTGAAGGCATAGCGTTTAAGGCCCGCATCGGTGCTCAAGTAAAGTGACTCGCCAAGGACTTCAAATTGCCCGCTGTTTTTAAAAGGCACCTCGATGATATCGGCTTTAAAGTTCGAGGGATTCACAGCGAAGAGAGTTCTTCTAGGTGCGGATCCGGCATCACTGGCAACGTTCAGCCATATTTTTCCGCCTCGGAACATGGCATGAAGGATGGTGGCATCCGGTATTCCGTCCGAACGGCAGTCCAGCCGTTGATAAGGAATGCTCCAAAAGTGGTTCACTTGAAAACAATCGCTCTCGGCGAAACTAAAGGAAGGCTTTGCCGGTACGGTATAAGTCGCGGTTTTCTGCTCCGGTTGAATAACATTTTGACACCAAGTTCTCGCTCTTTGAATGAAATACGCGGCATCTTTGAACTGACGGCTGGAAGCGGGCGTGTTTCCCTGTTTTAGCCGTGTTTCATACTCGTCCAACAGGGGGAGCAGCGGGATTACGTCGGCAGCCTGAAATTGAAAATCGTAGTCTCTTGGATAGCTGTAAAAAACCGTTTCAAAACTCTTTTGGTCGAAAACGGTATTGGTTGTCAGATAGGCCTTCATGTTGGCCAGCTCCCGTTTTTTGAAGCCATCACTGACCGCGTCCGTGAAGTCGCGGTGAAATTTCGCGGCGGCATCTATTTTTTCTTTGTTATCCTGATAAATGAGATGGTTGATATCCGTAGCCAAGTCGATGGATAGCCGTGCCATGGCAAAATCCGATGCACCCTGGACCGCAGCTTGGAAAAGAGAGGCCCTGGCCGCCCTTTCCTTTGAATCATCTCTTGCGACTCCCGCATAGGCCAAATAGTAGCCTTCGACGTTCACGAGATTATTCGTCGACCCACAAAGCTCCTGGATAAACTCGTGCCAGAGGCGGGAGGTCCTGGGCAGGTCCGCCGCGCGCCACGCAATGATCACCGGAGATTCGAACAGCCCTCGCTTGTGCAGGAACCCGGCATTGGCATATTTTCGGTAAATGGAAATGCAGTCGTCAGGAGTCTCGCACCAAAATCCGCCGGAACGAAGTTCGATGTCGGCCAGCGAGGGGTTTTCGCTGACAGCAATATCTTTGTTCCCATAGATAAACATTCGGTGCTTCGGATAGACTTTGTACGGCCACCGGTGTTTTTCCATCAGCGCGCATGTTTGTCGCGCCAGGAGACGTAATTCCGCTAACTCATCCTCGTTTCCGGCACGCGATTCGGGATGAGCATAAAATTGTTGCAGGAGTTGGCTGGCGCCTTCCAGCAAATCGACCGCGAGAAGGTATGCATTGGTACTGGGGGACCCCTGGGTTTCCCATGCCGGCCTGATATTTTGTTGAAACAACTCGAAAGCACGAACCGCTGGCTGAAGCCGCGAAAAGTCCGGCGCAAACCCGGGGTGCGTGGGATTCATAACGTACCAACCGATCTGCTGAGGTGTTCCCTTTTCGAGATAAACCCGAATTCGCAATTCAGCCAACTCAGGGGTATTTTTACCGAGAGCCCAACTCGCCTCGCAGGCGGACTGTGCCTCGTCCAACAAACCCCATTTCATGGCCCATTTCGCATCCTCAAAATATTGTTCCGATTCGTTTTCCGGGTTCCATGCCGGAGCGCTGGAATTTAGTTTCAGTGCCTCAATGACCTTTGCCTTTAGTTGCGGGACGATCTGCGGGAAATTGGTGCGAGGGCAGGCCAGTTCAATCAGCATCGGCTCTGCGCCTTGCGGTGGTACCAGCCGGATGTTCAATTTGAGAACATCCCGGGAATACGAATCGCGATCAATGACTCCATCCAGCAGATAGCTTCCATTCCAAAAGGGGGAGTCTTCCATGCCGTTGAATTCCTTTTCCGAGCTGAGGAGTTGCATTCGGCGTCGTTCAAGGACGAAGAGTTTCGGTTCGCGGCTCAACTCTTCGATGGCCAGGGCGGTCAACGCCCGCTCCATCTCTTCGGATTCCTTGGATTTTACCGACGATCGTATGCCGACGATGGAAATGGGGATTGCATCTTTCGCTAAAACAGAAAGCTTGGGCGCAAACGCGGAGATTTGTCGTGCGAAACCTGGAGCCCATTCCACGGGATTGAATGGCTGCAAGAACCGGGCGCTCGACAAAATCACTCCCGGTTTCACGGCTATTAGCCTCGTGGTGAGAAACTGATTGGTCCCTGCCCGGGTGCTTTCCAACAATAACAACCCGTCCGCTCCGATGATCCGGCCCAATTTTAGGCAATCCTGGTTGCCCGCGGACAAGGATTGTTCCCGGCGAACCTTGTCGATTTCGTCCCGCTCGAATAGCTCAAGGTTCCCAAATTTGGACAGTTCGACGGAGAGTGTGGCGGCGGCGTTCGCGTCGGATTTCGGATTACTGATAATGGCCAGCCGCGCAGGAGAGGAGGGCAATATTGCGGCTGAAATGCGCAGGAATTGAATGGCAAAGACAATCGCCATCCAAGCGGTCAGAGCGGTTCGCCGCGTTTTCATATCAAGGTTCGTCACTTAACGATACAGGGAGGAAAACCTCACTTTTATCGTGATAAGCATCGAACAAGCCATGCGACGTGCCAGCCTGCCAAACTAGCGCCAGATTGCGAAAAAATTTCAAAGAATTTATCGCGCTCGATTGTCAACCGGTCACATGGTAGACCGATGTACCCCCCTTTCGAAAAATAGAGGCCCATAGTCTGTTTTACCAAATTCGAGAAGAACTATTTTCTCCTTATCTACCAGCACGAAAAGCGAAATCACTGCTTCTTGAAAACATCGCCGGGGGCATCCGGATCGATCTCGGACAAATCCAAGCCTCCGTTCGGATCCCGCCGATGCGCGATATCCAACTGTTGCGCAATGTGCCGGATAGCCTTGGCGGCGTGGTGTTTCACGATCCCGACACCACTTTGGTTGGCAAATATAACGGCCAACAGACCATACTCATCCACCGAAACGATGAAGATGCTTTGTTTCTCTCCCTGTTGGTAGACGCTGCTGAAATTGGTTTCGTTGACGAGATTGGCTATGGATTGGTTGGCCAGGTAGGTGCCGGAGGACAAGGCTGCGATGGTCGTGAGATCAATATCGTTTGCCAAGCCCTCGCTCGTGATAAGAAAGCCACCAAAATCAATGACCGCGGCAACGATGGCATCGGTCTTACGCAACAACTCCTTCAGTTCCTTATTGAGCCGCTGAAGGTCTTCTTCTATTAGCTGGGGAAAAGTGTCCATAGTCAGGCGCAGCGCGCGAGCAATTTGAGTCTCGGGACATATTTATTCAGGAGCATGCGTGTAATCATGTTCAGGGACTCGAATATTCCCTCGCACCGCTGGGCGACGGCGGGAAAAGAAGGAACCTGCTGGTCGCGATCGTTGAGCAGAAATTCCATGTAATCCAGCGGCGCAGCCGAGGGCAAGTCCCGTTTGTTGTATTGCAGAACGTAGGGGATATCGCTCAAGGGGAGTTCAATCGACTTTAAGTTTTCCTCCAGGTTTTCAAAGCTTTCGACGTTCTCATTCATTTTCTCGTATTGCGAGTCGGCGACAAAGACGATGCCGTCCACCCCGCGCAACACCAACTTGCGAGTCGCGTCGTAGATGACCTGGCCGGGAACGGTGTAGACTTGGATTTTCGTTTTAAAGCCCTTGATAGCCATCGCCTCGATGGGCAGGAAATCGAAAAACAGAGTGCGATCGGAACTGGTTGCCAGTGAGACTAATTTGCTTTTGCCTTCCTTCGGGGCCGGGACGTGATCGTGCAACTGGAGCAGGTTCGTCGTCTTACCGCCCATGGCCGGACCATAGTAGACAATCTTCAATTGCATTTCCCGCATTGCGGAATTGATCACAGCCATAAATCTAATTGGGCTTTTCCAACTCGGACACGAGTTCCGCCACCAGGTCGGTGGAAACGGGTTGGCCCGGGGCGCCAACCATGGCCAGAAACATGTCGCGGGAGTGGAATATCTGCCAGGAGCGGTTGTCGAAACTCAAAGAAACACTGCTGAGTTCTCCCACTCTCAATTCACGCGTGCTCTGGCTCATCTTTCGGAAAATTTGGGGCACGAACGCGGCGACCGTGTCCGGGTTCAAACCGCTGGGAAGCTGGTCGGCTACCACAAAGCCTTCGGAAGAGGCAATCAACGCGCCGGTTATTCCTTCCAATTGGGTGCATCGTAAAATCACGTTCTCCGGCGCGGATCGCGGTTCGTCGTCGGTTCTGTTGCCAATGATCGCCTCCTCGGCTGAGGAATTCAGAATCGGCGATGAGGGAACGGATGGCGCCGCGACCGGCTCTTCCATTGCCGCTTCGGCCAGTGGAGCGGCAGGCGGTTGATCCTGATCGGGGTTCCACCAGACGATACCCGCTTTTGGTTGCCTTCGGGTTTCAGCGGGCACCGTTTGTTTTGCCGGCTCGGGAAATAAATTGGGAATTTCCTCGTCGATCGTTGCCGCCGGTTTGGCGCGATGTCGCCCGCGTTGGCTCGCGAGAAACAGGGGCGCCACCGCGATCAGGGGCAACTCCAGGGTGAGATCATCGTCAGTTGAAACCGTCGGCGGCACGATGGGCCTGATCCAGGCACGCACGGTTTTCCACGGAAAAACCAACCGACCGCGCTTGAGGGCTCGTTCGGCGATCTCCGTCGGCATGGCCAGTTTTAAATCGGCGCCATTCAATCCTTCAATTTCGGTGCGGACTGAATCTGGCCAGCTTTTCGCCATGGCCTCCAAACTTAATACGAGTACGCCGGACTCATCGAGCGGCTCCGGCGGCTGAGGAACTGGAAGGACGATTCCACGGTCGGCAACAACCGGCGGAGCGATTTCAGTCGACCGATCAGCCGGTTTTCCACGAGGCGCGGGGGCCTTGCGGAAAAACATGGTTGCATCGGAGTTAAACTGGTTTGGCTGCGCGTTGTCAGGAACTCCCAATTGCCGGAGGTCCGTTTTCGAATCACCCGGAACTGAGAAGGGGTTGGCAGCCGACGATTCCAGCGCTCGATGGGACGAAGGGAAAGAGTCTTTGGTTTCCGCCGGGATGCTGGACAGTTCCCGCGGTTTGCAACGCGATATTTGGGCGGGGTCAATCTGCGGATTCAAAGCCGAGGCGCGCGCGGAAAAAGTCGTCTGCCCAGTTTGGTCCGTAGCTGCGAGAGCTGCTTTAAGAATCTTTCGAAGAGACTTCCGAAAGAAATTAAATGCGCGGTTCTTCATCAGTTGGATTTTGATGTTCAACACAACAGGTCGCTGCGCTTCAATGAAGGTTGGCTTTTGGCGCGCGATGCCGGCGTCGCCTACTGCGCTCGACGATTTTCATTTCTTCCCGGCCATTAATGTTTCGGCTCGAGTTCCGGCGGAATTCCTTTTGCAGGAACCGTGCCACCAACCGATTGCGGACATTTCACACTGCAAAACCTCTGAACTGGCCGTTCCGGATTTGAAAATGGTGCAACGACCGAGCGCGGCGAGATCTCCACAACTATGTGTGCGGTCGTGCCACGAAGTGTGCGCAATCGCACACTTCCCGTGCGCGGCCGCACAGTGTCGAGCGCACGGTCAGCGAAGCGAATTCAGCGCGCCCGAATCGTTCCCCGTTAAAATACGCCAGTTTCATTCGGGAAATAATGCGTTCCACGCATTGGCACGAAGGGTGCATATCGACCGCCGAAAGAAAAAATGAGCACCCTCGAAAAGATTTTAGTCGCTGATGACAGTCTCACGATCCGCAAACTTGTGGAATCGGTTTTGTGCGAAGAAGGCTACGAAGTCACCACCGCCACCACCGGGGCTGAGTGCCTGGAACAGGCGGCGGCCAAAAAGCCGGACCTTATTCTTTTGGATTACATCCTGCCGGACATGCAGGGCACGGACGTCTGCCGCAGTCTGATCAATTCTCCCGAGACCTGGGAGATCCCAATTTTGATGATGAGCAGCAACGGGAATGCGATCCGGCAACTTTATCAGGACCTCAACAACGTCGCTGATTATCTCACCAAGCCGTTCGCGCCCAATGTGCTGAAAGCGGTGGTCGGCCATCTCCTTCAAAAAGAAAAGCCGACCGGGAACAACGCGACCAGCAACGGGGCCGAGACCACCCTCTCGAACCCGACCGCGTCGCCAGTATTGGCGGCCATCACGGAGAGCGCTTTGCCGAAAGACTTGATGGATAAAGTGACCCGGCTGATCGGCTTGATGGAGAACCAGCCGACACCTGACGATGTTGCCCAACGCGCCGCGAAAGCCGCTTCCAGTGACGCGACGGCGTCCCCCGCGCCCGCAGCGGCCCGGCCAAAAGCCCGGCGTGCCCGCAAGACGATCGCCACCGCCCCCACGCCTGAGGGATTGCTGCGCAAATTCAAACTGGCGCTGAAGAAGCATTTGCGTGTGCGCATGCTTTTGATCCCAAGTTGGGAGTCCGGACGCGGCGGCCAGGAACCGGCGGAATTTTATTCCGAACGAGTCCTCGCGAAAGATGTTTTGACAGAGTTGAGCGCTGATCTGGTGAGGGCGACCGGAGCCGCCCCGCAGGGGAACGGCGCACTGCGTTGCCCGGTGACTTTGTTGCCGCTCGATTCGGTGCTGCATTACCTCCACACCAACCATTCCACCGGGGAATTGCGGATTGAAACCGGAGAAGAGACGGTGCTCGCCTGCCTCGACAAAGGGGAAGTCGTATTGCTCACCAGCAACCACCCGCGGAATTACTGCGCCGGCGCCTCCTGTAATTTTCAGGCCGTGCCGCATTTGGTCATCAGTGAAGCGGTTCGCGCTCAGGAAGAACAGAGCGTGCCCTTCTTCACCTCGCTGAAAGATGCCGGCCAATTGCCCCCGCAATCGCCGTTGGAGGATTTACTGCGCAGCCAGGGCGAACACTGTTTGATCCGCGCCTTCAAGGATCCTCATGCGATCGTTTCTTTTCTTCCGACGACCAAACTCTCGGCGCTCGCCCGCGCCTGCACGTTGAACTTTTCTTTGCAGCAGCTTTTGTTGACTTGCTATCGAACCGTGAACGACTGGTTCGCCGTCGAGACCGTGATTCCCGACATGGATGCGACCTTGATTCACTCGTTTGAATTGGCGTCGCACATCCGGGACCTTTCATTGAATGCGGAAGAGGCGCGAGTCCTGACGGCGGTCCGTCCGGGACGCACGGTTCCCGAGTTGGCCGAGGTTTTGCAGCAGAAGCCATACGAAATTTGCCTCGTGCTGTTCCGACTGGTCAAACTCGGGCTGGTCCGGCCCGGACCGCGCCGCACGAACGACTCCCGCGTGGACGAAGAGATTTCAGCCTCCACGCCAACCGAGCAGCTGGCCATCAGCCCGGAACCGGTTCCGGCGGAAAAAAATCAAAATGCCGACATTGCTCAAAACAGAGACTCGGCGCCGGTTGCAGCCGTAATCATTAGCGAACCCACCGAGCCATCCAGCGCAACATTGGCAGTCGAAACAAAGCCAATTTCAGAACCGGCGGAAATCACCGAATCATCCGCAGCGACGAAAACGGAACCCGCGGCAACAACGGTGCCGGAAGCGATCGTCACGGCGACACCAGTGCCGGCCGATGTCGCGACGCCTGAGCCCGCGACAGTGGCGGCATCAGAGCCAGTCGCCGCACCCGCATCCGATCCGGTCATCGAGCCGGAACCGGTCGCTCATCCGGAACCGACAGCTTCGTCGGATTCACCAGCCACTTTGGAACGCGCGGAAGTTGGAACATCCGATTCGCAACACCCAACCGTTTCCGTTGTCACCGGGTAAACCGGCAAACCCATAAGTAAACCCAAACCATAGCCCAAACTCTTAAATATATGTCTAAAATTCTCATTGTTGATGATCTCCCGACCGAAGTGCAATTGATGCAGTCGGCGATCGCCACTCTCGGTCACACCACAGTGGTTGCGACCGATGGCGAACAAGCTCTCGACCTGGCGCGCCGCGAAAACCCCGATCTGATCCTTCTGGATGTGGTGCTGCCCAAAATGGACGGTTTTCAAGTCTGCCGGAAAATTAAGAAGGATGCGCAGATGTCACGCATTCCCGTCATTCTCGTCAGTTCCAAGACTCAGGAAAGCGACAAGTTTTGGGGCCTTAAGCAGGGGGCCAGCGCGTATATCTGCAAGCCGTTCTCGCCGCAGGAATTGGCCGAAACGGTAGCCAAGAATTTACGTTAACACTTTCCCTCATGCCTCTGTTCATACTACCAACCAACCTGGATACCGCCGTCGGCGGCGCGGAACAACTCGGCCCCCCGAAGCCGAGCCGCGCCGTTGGCGGCTCTTCTGGGAATAGAAGGCTGGCCAATCACTAATCCCGCACTCACGCTTTCATGACCGCAACCCTTGCCCCCACTTCTTCGTCCAAACGAACCGCGCCCAAGGCAGACTCGGGCGCTTCGGTCAGCCGGTATACGGTTTTCCGGCGCAACCAACAGTTCTTTGGGCTGACAATCAAGCTGGTGCGCGAGGTGTTGTCCGGCCAGCCGCTGACCCGCGTGGCGCGCGCGCAGGAACAAATCCTGGGCGTCTTGAGTTTGCGCGGAGAAATTTTGCCGGTGGTGGTCATCGACCGCTGGCTCGGCCTGCCGTTTTCACCCGATGACTTGAACTTGCCCATCCTGGTGCTCCGCCACGCGGATTTCCTGGTGGGGCTGCGAGTCGACGCCATTCAGAGCGTCGTAAACGTGCCCCAAAACGAGGTGCAACCGC
>Ga0265338_10004216_pt1 | contig 19584 bp, 14 predicted proteins | sample 42126metaG_FD_193579 | JGI IMG/M metagenome (GOLD analysis project Ga0265338, IMG submission 193579) | Rhizosphere microbial communities from Carex aquatilis grown in University of Washington, Seatle, WA, United States - 4-21-26 metaG | ecosystem: Host-associated > Plants > Roots > Rhizosphere...
GAGCAATTGACGCGACCATGCGCCGGTAGCGACCACCACATGCTCTGCCGAACGGTTGGCAATGTTCGTCATCACCATCCAGCCGCCGCCCTCGCGCGGGATCAGCTTCATGGCGCGCTCATTGATCAGCGCGCCGCCTTCCTGGCGGAACAATTCTCCTAACGTCTGCACGCTGCGTTGTGGGCTGATGGTGAAACCGTTGCCCGGTACCAGCAGGCCGCGCGTGACCTCGCGCGCAATGCCGGGGAACATCTGGCGGAGGTCGTCGGCATTGAGTTCCTCGACTCGGATGCCGTGGCGTTCGCGCACCTGTCGCTCCACCGCTGCGTTGGCGGAGTCGGCCTCGCCTTCCCACACCTGCACCTGGCCGACCGGACGGATCAGGTCGCGATATCGCCCCGGTCCCAGCAGTTCCTGCCAGCAGTTCAATGATTCCCGATGCAGCGCGCGCATCGCATCGGAGATCGCCAGCATGCGCTGCAAGCGTCCGGACTCGATCCAGCGCAGCAGCCACGGCAGGGCGCGCGGGAAATACGCCGGCCGCACCGACAACGGCCCCAGAGGATCGGTCAGCCAGCCCGGCACCTTGCGCAACATGCCGGGCAGCGCGATCGGCACCGCGGTATCGGGGCTGAGCAATCCGGCATTGCCGAACGACGCGCCGCCGGCCGGCCCCAACGGATCGAGCACCGCCACCGCGACGCCCGCGCGTTGCAAGTATAGCGCCGTGGACAGGCCAGCCACGCCGGCCCCGATCACGATCGCCCCGTGCTGTGCGATTGTCATCGTTCCCGCCCCTTATCGTTGTGCCTGCATCGTGGCCGCGCGCCGGCCGCGCAACAAGGCGTCGAGCAATAGCACCAATCCCGTGATGGCGATCAGGAAGGCGCTGACCGCGGCGATGGTCGGCTCGATCTCCAGGTGCAGACTGTTCCAGATGCGCACCGGCAACGTCTGTGCGCGAATGCCGGTGAGGAACAGCGAGATGATCAACTCGTCGAACGACGTGAGGAAGGCAAACAACGCAGCGGAGATCAGTCCCGGCGCCGCGAGTGGCACCACCACGCGCAGAAACAGCCGGGCTCGACTGGCGCCCAGGCTGAGTGCCGCGCGTTCCAGGTTGACGTCCACACCTTGCAGCGTGGAGAGCAGGATCAGCAGCACGATCGGCAAGGCGATCACCGCGTGGCAGATGCCGATCCACAGCAGGTTGCCCACCAGGTGGAGCCGGGCGGACAGGAAATACATCGCAATCGAGGTGATGACGGTCGGCACGATGATCGGCAGCAGCAGCAACGACAGCAGCAGTTTTTTCCCGCCGAACGCGCCGCGCACGAACGCATAGGCGGCGAAGAAGCCGACCGTGGTGGATAACACGCAGGCAACGACGCCGATCACCAGGCTGTACCACAGCGACGCCTGCCATTGCGCATCGACGAGAAACCGGACGAACCACCGCAACGAGAAGGATGTCGGCGGGAACTGCAAATAGCCCGCGCCGCTGAACGCCAGGATCACCACGATGACGATCGGTGCCATCAGCAGCAGACAGATCAGCACCACGTAGCCGGGGAGAATGCGATGCATGGGTCAGGCGCCCATCAGCCGGCGCACATCGGTTACCCGATAGTAGATCGCATACAGGATCAGCGTCACCACCAGCAGGAACAGCGACATCACAGCGGCGGCCGGCCAGTCCAGCGTGATCTCCACCGAGCGCTCGATCAGCATCGCCACCATCACGTCGGACGGCCCGCCCATCAATGCCGGAGTTATAAAGAAGCCGATCGACAGGATGAACACGATCAGCACGCCGGAGATCACCCCGTGCAGGCTGAGCGGCAGGTAGACTCGGCGGAAGATCATCGGGCCGCTGGCACCCATGCCGCGTGCCGCCAGCAGCAGGTTGCGGTCGATCGACTTCATCGCCGCGAACAGAGTCAGCACCATGTAGGGCAGCAGCACATAGGTCATGCCGACGACGATGCCGATCTTGTTATAGAGCAAGGGCAGCGGCGCATCGATCAGGCCCAGCGTCTGCAACGACTGGTTGATCAGTCCGGTGCGACCCAGCAACACCATCCAGGAATAGGTCCGCACGATGATGCTGGTGAAATACGGCACGACGATGCAGAACACCACCAGGGTGAAACGCAGGCCGCTCCGGTTCGCCAGGTAGTAGGCAATGGGATAACCCATCAGCAGCACGCTGACTGTCACCAGCAGCGAAATCCAGTTGGTGGCGAGGATCGCCTGCTGCATCGGGCGCGACGCAATCACCGAGACGATCTGCGGCCAAAGCAACGATGGGTCGCTGTCAACGAACAGGGTGTGTATGAAGAACCAGCCCAGTGGGGCAAGGAACACGATCGCCAGCATTGCGAAGGCCGGCAGCATCAGCAGGGCGTTGCGGTTCAGCATCCAAAACTCCCTCTCCCGATCCAAGATTCCCCCTCCCGGTCCAAGCTTCCCCCCCGGTCCAAGATTCCCCCTCCCGCTTGCGGGAGGGGTCAGGGGAGGGTGCAGCGGACCGCACGCACCCCTTCCCTCCAACCTTGGTCCGCTTCGCGGTCCAAGCCCTCAAAGGGCGCGGGAGCATCCCTCTTCGCATTCCGCGCACGCCGATGCGCAAAGACCGATGCTGCTCCCACCATGATCAGTCCAACAGGATCAAACTTTGCGCGACGGGCCAGCTTACCGTCACGCGAGCGCCGGCTTCGGGGCCACTCCCATCGCCAACGTTCGGCTGATCGATGGTGAGCAACGTGGCGGCGCCCGCCTGCACCACGGTGCGGATCATGCTGCCGAGAAAGGAGCGCCGCCGCACCGTGCCTTCCACCCGGTTGGCGTGGTCACCGCCCCCGAAACCAAGTTGTTCCGGCCGCACGAACAGCGCCGCCACACGCCCCGGCGCTGCTTCCTGCCTGATCATTGCGCGCAGTGTCAGTCCGTCCCGCGTGTGCAGCACAGCCTCACCGTTGGCAACCTCCGCAATGGTGCCCTCGATCAAATTCGCCTCGCCCAGGAATCGGCCGACGAACGCGTTGATCGGGCGTTCATAGATCTCGCCCGGCGGCCCGAGTTGCTCGATCCGGCCATGGTTCATGATGGCGATGCGGTCGGACATGTTCATCGCCTCCTCCTGGTCATGCGTGACGTACAGCACCGTCATGCCCAGGCGCTGTTGAATCTCCTTGATCTCCACTTGCATGTCGTAGCGCAGATTCTTGTCCAACGCGCCAAGCGGCTCGTCCATCAACACGATGCTGGGGTGGAACACGATGGCCCGAGCGATCGCCACGCGTTGCTGCTGCCCGCCGGACAGTTGCCGCGCGTAGCGTTGCGCGAAGCGTTCAAGTTGCACCAACTCCAGCGCCGCCTGTACGCGTGGCCGCAGTTCCGCGTCCGCCACATGCCGCGCGCGCAGCGGAAACGCCACATTCTCGAACACGTTGAGATGCGGAAAGATCGCATAGTTCTGGAACACCATGCCCAGCCCGCGTCGCTGCGGCGGCGTCTGCGTGATATCGATGCCGTCGATCCGGATCGCGCCGCCATCGGGCGCCACGAAGCCGGCAATCATCATCAAAGTTGTCGTCTTGCCTGAACCGGACGGCCCCAGCAGCGAGAAGAACTCCCCGGGCCGGATCGCGGCGCTGATCGTGTCCACGACACGTTCTTCGCCGTAGCTCTTGGTCAGACGGTCGAGTTCCAGCGCACCCTTGCCGATACTCGGCAAGGGTGCGGGGTTCATTGCAAGACCCACTTCGACCAGGCGTCGCTCACCTTGGTCCGGTTCTCCGCCCACCAGCGGATATCGTTACGGAATCCCTTCGATTTGGTCCACGGCAGCTTGGTTGCCGGATCGAGCAATTGCGGCGCGGTCTGTGGGTACGCCTTCTGATTGACTGGGATCGCCTTGTAGGCGCCCAGCCAGCGTGCCTGCACCTCGGGACTCAGGCTATAGTCGATGAACTTCACCCCAGCGGCTGCGTTCTTTGTCCCTTTGGTCAACCCGTAAGCCTGCGCCAGCACCTGATTCTGATTCCATTGCGCGGCGAGCGGAGCACCACCATCCGCCGCGACCTGCACGCGCGTGCTCCAGATCACGCCCATCGCGACTTCCTTGTCGGCCAGCATCTGCGCGGACAGAGCGCCGGTATCCCAGAACTTCGGTACCGCCGGCTTGACCCGAGACAGCGACTTGAACGCGCGTTCGATATCGATCGGATACACCTTGTCCATTGGCACGCCGTCGGCGAGCAATGCGATCTCCAGGTTCGGCGCGCCCGATGCCATGTCCGCCAGAGTGCGTGTGCCAGGGAACGCCTTGATGTCCCAGAACTCAGCCCAACTCATGGGTTCCTTGCCGACCGGATACACGGTGGTGTTGAACCCAAGCACAAACGCGTAAACGAACGAGCCGACCTGGTAAGTCAGGCGCACACCAGGATCGATGTCATCCGGATTGGTGAGGGAAAAATCCTTGTACGGCATTTGCTCTAGCGCCCCCGCCTGCTCCAGTTGCAGCAGCACGTCGTCGCCGGTATCGATCACGTCGATATCGACCTGCCCGGCCTTAAACATCGCCAACAGCTTGGCGGCGGTGGAAGCAACTGGTACGATCTCGATCCCGGTCGCCTCACGGAACGGATCGTAGACCGTCCGCTTCTTCACCTCATCGAATGCGCCGCCGGGCGTGCGCACGACAAGCTGCTGTGCCGCGGTGGCGTTGCGCGTCCAGATTATCGGCGCAGCAACAGCAGTTGACGCCGCCGCCCGCAACAGGCCGCGCCGCGTTGGGGTCATCCCGATCAGCATCTGCGCCTCTCCTTTTGCCTGCCCGCCCTGTCTCGGCAGCATGACGCATTCGACACCGATCGCAAGCTTGAAACGCACCTCAAGTATTGACCAGCACCTCGCGCGGCAGCGACGTCAGCAGTTCCGGGCCAACCTGCGTCACCAGCACGGTCTCGCTCAGCGAGGCGCCGCCGGCCGAAGCGTACATATGGAACACCATGCCGGGTTCGATCACCCAGTCCGCCTCGGGGTGGAAGATGCGTGTGAAGTCACTCGTGTGCGGCCCGGGATAGGCGTAGTAGCCGAGCGTATAGCCGGTGATGTTATCGTAGCTGTCACGCAGCCCGGCCTGCAAAACGCCCTGCCGCAAGATGGCGTCCACGTCACGCGCCACCGCACCAGGCCGCATCGCCGCGATCTGCCGGTCCTGGATGGCTGCGAGGCGTTTGCCGGCCTCGGCCAACACCGCTTCCGGTGCGCCGACCGAAACGCAGCGCATGGTGCGAGCGCTATAGCCGGCGATGCGAGGGGTCAGTTCGATGTGCACGATGTCGCCCGGGGTGAGCAGGGCATCTTCCAGGTGGCCGTGCAGGAAGTCCCAGCCCCGCCCTGCGGTTATCGGACCGGGAGGGCCCGGATCGGCGCCCAGTTCCACGAAGGCGTTCACCGCCGCGCGCGCGGCTTCGCGTTGCGACACGCCCGGCACGCACACCGCGGCGGCACGGCGCAGCGCTTCGTAGGCGATCCCGGCGCACTGGCGCAACAGCGCGATCTCCGCCGGCGATTTGATCAGCCGCAGCCGCCATATGATGTTGCCGAGATCGACAAAGCGTGCCCCGGGCAAGGCAGCCTGGATACGAGCGAAGCGCGCCACCGGCATGCAGTAAGAGTTGTAGTCCAGTCCGATCCGCGCCTGCGCAAGGCCGCGCTTCGCCAGCGCATCGCGCAGCACCGGCATCGGGTCTTCCCAATCGCGAAACGTCAGCACGTCGTCGATCCAGCTTCGTTGCCGGCACGGCGTCGCGTCCAAGGCGCGAATCAGGAAGAACGGCTCGCCCTCCAGCGGAATGCCGACGCAACGCCAGCGGTTTTCCGAGTTGCCGTAGCCGGTCAGCCAGGCCATCGCCTCGATTTCGTCGAACAGGGCGATGTCCACTTCGGCGGCGCGCATATGCTGGCGCAACTGCGCGACGCGGCCAGAGAATTCGTCGAGTGTGAAGAAGGGATGCGTGCCCATGCCGTCGTCCTTATCAAAACCTTCCCGCTGCATCAGAAACCTCTCCCGCTGCGCGGGAGAGGTCGCCGCACAGCGGCGGGTGAGGGTGCCGCGGCCCCCCTTGGCCAACTTGCTTCAGAACTTCGGGTCGACCCGATCACCCTCACCCTCCTCGCTCACGCGTCTCGACCACCAGGTCAAGTGCCCAGTGGCACGCCTCTCCCGCGCAGCGAGGGAGATTGTTCCTAAGCCTGCTCGCAAACCGTCAGCATCGTCAGCAGATAGATCCGCACCATATCGAGATAATCGACGATGTCGGCGCGCTCGTCCGCATGGTGTGTTAGCGGCTGCCAGGGTCGCAGACGATCCCGGACATCCCCGCCTTGCGATACTTTGTCTTTGCGAGGAGCGTAGCGACGAAGCAATCTCCCGCCTGACGAACCGTCGGCCACGTCAGGCGGGAGATTGCTTCGTCAGCACGCTTGTCGTAATGACAGGAAATCGCGGCTTCCCATAATGATACCACGGCCCGCCGGGGCCTCCTCCCGAAGCACTCGCCCCCGACACCAAAAGCCATAATAATGCCAGTTCACACCGAGGCGAGGCGCGCGCTTGATAGTCACCGAATTTCCCCATGCCGTCCGCGAAATCGAGCACACGCTGATCCCGCTGCGTGACGGCACCAACCTGGCGGCCCGCATCTGGCTGCCCGAGGACGCAGGCCGCAACCCGGTTCCGGCGATCCTCGAATATCTGCCGTACCGCAAACGGTCCGGCACCTACGAGCGCGACGCGTTGACGCATCCATACCTGGCCGGTCACGGCTATGCCGCCGTGCGTGTCGATATCCGCGGCAGTGGCGAGTCGGACGGATTGCTCACCGATGAATACGCCCAGCAGGAACAGGACGACGCGCTGGAGATCATTGCGTGGCTGGCAGCGCAGCCGTGGTGCACCGGCGCGGTCGGCATGATGGGAATTTCCTGGGGCGGGTTCAACGGACTGCAGGTCGCCGCGCGCCGGCCTCCGGCACTGAAGGCGATCATCACGCTTTGCTCGACCGACGACCGCTATCGCGACGACGTACACTACATGGGCGGTGCCAAGCTTCGGGCGGGTTTAGGCTGGGCAGCGTTCCTGTTTGGCGCGATGTGCTACCCGCCCGATCCCGCGCTGGTCGGCGATCGATGGCGAGCGATGTGGCTGGAACGCCTGAAGCATGTGCCGTTGGTTCTGGAAACATGGCTGCGCCATCAACGGCGGGACTCCTATTGGCAGCACGGCTCGGTATGCGAGGATTATAGTGCGATCCATTGTCCGGTCTTCGCAGTCGGTGGCTGGACCGATGGATACACCAACGCGATCCCGCGCATGCTCGAACACCTGACGGTACCGCGTAAGGGCCTGATCGGGCCTTGGGCGCACGCCTATCCGCATTTTGCATTTCCGGGTCCGCAGATCGGCTTCCTGCAAGAGGCGCTGCGGTGGTGGGATCATTGGCTTAAGGGCGTCGATACCGGCGTCATGGCCGAGCCGATGCTGCGCGCATGGATGACCGAGAGCGTGCGGCCGGCGCCATATCACGAAACATTGCCGGGACGCTGGATTGCCGAACCATCATGGCCATCTCCGGACATAACGGCCGAGCGCCGTTATTTCACCGATGACGGACTGCGGGCGCAGGCTGGAAGTCTTCTGCCACAAGCGGTGTGCTCGCCACAGACGGTCGGCAAGGATTGCGGCAACTGGTGCCCATTCGGCCGCGCCGCGGACCAGGCCGGGGATCAACAGGCCGAAGACGCGCGGTCGCTGGTATTCGAAACCGCGCCGCTCGACAGCCTGGTCGAAATCCTCGGATCCCCGGTCGTCACGCTCGATATAGCGTCCGATAAGCCGCTGGCGAACCTGGCCGTGCGGCTGTGCGACGTGCATCAGGATGGCGCCTCGCTGCGGGTCAGCTATGGCATCCTGAACCTGGCTCACCGTGATGGCAGCGCGATGCCGGCGCCGCTGGAGCCGGGCCGCCGCTATCAGGTGCGCATCCAACTCAACGACGCAGGCTCGGTATTTCCCTCGGGCCACAGAATCAGGGTGGCGCTTTCCACCGCCTACTGGCCGATGATCTGGCCGAGCCCGGACACAGCGACGCTAACAATATTCGGCGGCACGCTCGATCTGCCAGTGCGGCCGCCCAATGCCGCGGATGCGCTTCTGCCGCCGCTGCCAGGCCCGGAAACGGCGCCACCGGAAGCGACGACCGTGGTCCGTCCGGGGCTGCTACGCATCGATCGGCTCGGGCTGGAACTGGGCACCGAGGGCAACTTCCAAGCCCACATCGACGAGGACGATCCGCTCAGTCCCGTCGTCGAGATGCGCCAGACACAGAGCATTTCGCGCGAGGCATGGCAGGTGCGGATCGAGACGAAGATGCGTATGTCGTGCACCTATGACGCCTTCGTGCTGCATGCAACGATGCAGGCGTGGGAAGGAGATACCGAAGTCTGCCGGCGAGAATGGGACTCCAGCATCCCACGAGATTTCGTTTAGTGGCGGCCGTGCGTCCCGGTTGTTAAGATGGCGGACTTATTGCTATAGTACTTGTCGGCATGTGACTCGGCGCCACGCATGGGTCGGAGCGACATTTTACCAGGAGACGCAATGTCCATGTTCGGCGGCCGCTGGCTGTTGCTGCTTGCGCTGGGCTCCTTCAGCCTCACCTTGGTGGCACCGCTTCCGGGGCGCGCCCAGCCCGTGCGACCAGACGATCAGGCGATCGCCGCCAGCCTGGCGAACATGCTGCGGGCCGCACGGTCGGTGATTTCGAACAAACAGCCACTGATCAACGATCCGTCGATCGGCGACAAGGGCCTCAGCGGCAAGGTGGTCCTGGCACAAACTCTGGAGGTGTACAGCAAAGGCACCGGCACGGACCCCCGTGCCGGCGATCAAACCTCGCGCGCCGCAAGATTGCTCCATGACGAGATGGATGCGATCGTCGAGGTTGTCGATGCCAACCAGGACACCATCAACGCCAAGGGAGTCGGCTTCAAGGCGTTCATCCCCGCGGTATTCGCGCGGCTCGTCAACGAGGCCTTCGCCCGTCGCGCGGGAGCAGAAGCCAGCGTGAAGGTGACCGCCCCGAAGGACCTGGTGCGCAATCGCAAGGCCCTGCCTGATGCTTTCGAGAACTCGGTAATCACCGGGAAATTCCTCTCGCCGTCCTGGCCCAAAGGCCAAACCTACGAGACGGTGGTGACCGATGGCGGCCGCCAGGAATTCCGTATGCTGGCACCGGAATATTACGCCACATCCTGTCTCACCTGCCACGGTTCGCCGAAAGCCTCCCTCGACATCACGGGATATCCCCGCGAAGGCGCAAACGCGGGCGATTTGGGCGGCGTGATCAGTATCATTCTGGCGCAGTGACATCTCGCGTGCTGGACCGCCTGTCCATCGCTGCCCGGCTCCAGCTACTATCCGTTACCCTGATTCTCGTGATTGCCGGCAGCAATCTATATCTTGTCCGAACCCTCCAGCAGGCCGCAGACAAGGCGCTGTACGCCGACCGCACCGTCAACCAGATCGAAACCGCGCAAAGTGTGCGGGCCGCCTTTGACTCGTTACGCTACTGGCGTGCTGACCTCGCCGTGTCGCTGCTGGTTCTGTCCGAGCGGAATGCGACCGCCGCGCGCGAGCGGCTAGGGCGGCAGCTACAGGAGCTGGCGACTTTCGATCCCACCGCCTCCGCCACTCTGCAAACTGAAACCGCCGCATTCGATCAATATGCCGCCCAGGCCGTGGATGCCTACACGGCCGATCGGCGCGTGATCGGCAACACGCTGTTCGCAGAGGCGCGAGTCCACAGCTTCCACGCAACGGAACGACTCGATCGGTTGGAGGAATCGCTCGCCGCGCAGGAACACGCCGCGCGGGATGCCGTGGTGCAGAGTGAGGCCACCGCACGCTATGTGTCGCTGCTCGTCGTTGCGGCATCGGTCCTGTTCGGTATTGCGCTAACCGTGCTGATCCTGCGATCCATCCTGCGCCCGCTGACGGCCCTGATTGTCGCGGTGCGCCGCATCAGTGCAGGCGATGTCACGTCCGAACCCCCCGCGGCGGGCCGCGGCGAGTTGGGCGAAATGGGGCATGCCGTCCGACTTCTGCGAGAGGGGTTGCTGGCGCAGGCACATCTGGAGCAGGAAAACGAGCGCCAGCGGCAAATGCTGAACCAGGCGATCGAGTCGATAAACGAAGGATTCTCGCTGTACGATGCGGACCGTCGTCTGGTTCTTTGCAACTCGTACTATCGATCTTTGTACGCCCCGATCGCGGAGCCACTCACCCCGGGTACGGCGTTCAGCAGCATTCTCAGCGCCGCAATAGAACGGGGCGTGATCGAGCCGGCTGACTCGCACGCCGAAGCCTGGATCGCCGGCTGCCTGCGCGCTGATGCCCAGCGAGCCGAGGTCTTGATCCCTCCACAGCATGAACCTCTGCGCAGCCACGATCCGGCGCCGCAGCCGAACACACCCACCGTGGCAGCGCTCGCCGACGGCCGGGACGCAGCGATCGAGTGCCGGTTTGGCGATCGTTGGGTGCGCATCAGCGAACATGGAACCCAGGATGGCGGCATCGTTTCCATTTATTCCGATATTACCGAATTGAAGAAGCGCCAGTTCGAACTCGAGCGCGCAACCCGCGTGAAATCCGAGTTCCTCGCCAATATGAGTCACGAACTGCGCACGCCTCTGAATGCCATCATCGGCTACAGCCAGTTGCTACAGGAAGACGCGGAAGATAGCGGATCGACCGATCTGCTTGCCGACCTTAAGAAAATCGAAATGGCCGGTAACCATCTGCTCGGCCTGATCAACAGCGTGCTGGACCTGTCGAAGATTGAAGCGGGCCGCATGGAGGCCTTTATCGAGCCGATCAACGTTCCAGCACTGCTCAGCGAAATTCAGATCATGATCGCACCGCTGATTGCGCGAAATAGCAATCGACTGGAAGTTGTCTGCGCCCCCTCCATCGGGACCATCGACACCGACCAGACAAAACTTCGCCAGTCTCTGCTCAATCTACTAAGTAACGCTGCAAAGTTTACCCAAGAGGGCCTGATCAGGCTGGTCGTCCAGCAGCGTGATGAAGATCAGATTGCATTCAGTGTCCGCGACACGGGCATCGGTCTGACCGAGGTTCAGCTTGGCAACTTGTTCCAGGCATTCAGTCAGGCCGACGCTTCGACCACTCGCCGCTATGGTGGTAGCGGCCTTGGCCTCGCCATCACACGCAGCCTGATCCGGTTGCTGGGTGGCGATGTGACGGTCACCAGCGTCCCAGGTGAAGGCTCTACCTTCACGATTGTCTTGCCGCTGACGCAGCGAGCCGACACAACGTCGGACGAGCCGCCACAGGCTACCGACCAACCGCCCGCCGCCGGAAGCGGCGCGACAATTCTGGTGGTGGACGACGACATTGTGGCCCGCGAGATCATCGGCACGCATCTGGCGCACGATGGCCACCGCCTGATCTTTGCTGCTTCCGGCGCCGAGGCTCTCAAGGCCGCACGCGAGCACCGGCCCGATGTGATCACGCTCGATATTATGATGCCGGAGTTTGACGGCTGGTCCGTGCTGCATACTTTGAAGCAGGACCCCGACCTGGCGCACATCCCGGTTGTGCTGATCAGCGTGACCCCGCAGGGCAGCCTGGGGATCGAACTCGGCGCCGCTGAGGTGCTCACCAAACCGATCGATCGCGATGCGCTGTTGGAGGCGATCAGCCGTTGCTGCCACGGTGACACGCGCGGCACAGTGCTGATTGTCGATGACGACCCCACCATGCGTGAGATCGCGCAACGCGCCGTGGAACGGTTGGGCTACAACATCGCCTCCGCGGGGGACGGCGAGCAAGCGATCGCCTGGCTGGAGACCAATCCAAAGCCCATTCTTATACTTCTCGACCTTCTCATGCCAAGAATGGATGGCTTTGCCGTACTGCGGCGATTGCGAGAGCGCCCCGAATGGACGGCGTTGCCGGTGCTGGTGGTGACCGCAAAACAACTCGATCCCGCCGAGGAACGTTGGCTGCGCGACATGGCCCAGCAAGTGGTGGGAAAGGGGGACAGCGGCTATCTTTCGCTTGTCGATACGGTGCGCGACGTGCTCGCCCGTTCGACCGAACTAACCGCGGGCTGAGAACCGCCATGCCGAAGATTCTACTGGTCGAGGATAACGAAATGAATCGCGATATGCTGTCGCGCCGCCTTACGCGGCACGGCCATGTCGTGACTATTGCCGTGGACGGCCAGGAGGCGCTCGACCGCGTCCACGCCGATCCGCCGGACATCGTTCTGATGGACATGAGCCTGCCGGTGCTGGACGGGTGGGAGGCGACCCGCCGCCTGCGCGCCGATCCCTCCACGCAGCATGTGCCGGTGATCGCGCTGACCGCCCATGCCATGGCGGAGGACCGCGACAAGGCCTTGGCCGCCGGCTGCGATGACTACGCGACCAAGCCGGTAGACCTGCCGCGTCTGTTAGCACTGATCGCCGCTGTTCTGGCGCGCTAACCTTCAACCGTAGCGCAGCGCCAGAATCGTTACGTCATCAGTTTGCTCTGTCCCCTTGCCGAAAGCGAAGACGGTATCCGTAAGATGCCCAACCAGTGACGCGGCTGCCCGGTCGGTCGCGTCGCTCAGGCAGGCCAAAGTCGCGTCATCACTGAACATCTTATCATCGGCATTCGTCATGTCGTGCACGCCATCCGTGACGACGACCAACGCGTCGCCTACGGATAGCGGCAGCACTCCGACGCGGAATGTGAAATCGGGATCGAAGCCCAGTGGCACGTCCGCGGGACATTCGAGTTGGAACGGGGTGGCATCGTGGGGCAGGACATACGGACGCACATGGCCGGCGTTCAGGTAGCGCAACGTGCCGGTGGCGGTGTCCAGCAGGCCGACGAACAGCGTTACGAAATTGCACACCGGGTTGTTCTTGCACAGCTCCTCGTTGACCACCTTGGCGACCTCGTCGGGTCCTGGAATGCGCCCCAGCAGGCGTACCAGCATCAACGTCGCGGCGCGCAGCAAGCTTCGCGCCCGCGCCATGAACAGCGCCGCCGGCATCCCCTTGCCGGCCACGTCGCCAACCGCGATGCACAGGGTTTGGCTGTCGGCCTCGAAACAATCGTAGAAATCGCCGCCGACTTCCCGGGCGGGATACATCGCGGCGTGAACCTCCACGGGCAACCCGCCGGTTGGGCAGGGGAACGTGTCCGGCACCATGCTGAGCTGCTGCTGCCGCGCATCAGCCAACTCGCGGTCCACCCGGGCGAGGTGTTTCCTCAGTTCGGCCCGCAGCAGACGTTTCTCGAGCACCGAGCCAAGACGGGCCTTGAGCACCGCCGGATTGAATGGCTTCGGCAGATAGTCCTCGGCCCCGAGTTCCAAACATCGCACCACGGTATCAAGCTCGGTCGCCGCCGAAATCATGATGACCGGAGTCGCTTCCAAACGACCATCGGCACGCATGATCTCCAACACCTCGACGCCGTTCTTGCGCGGCATCATCACGTCCAGCAGCACAAGGTCGAACGGCGCGGCGGCGATCATGTCCAGCGCCTGCTGACCGTCCTCCGCGCTTTCGATCGACATGTAGCCGAGGCGCCGCAGCCGCCGGATGAGCACCTCCCGGTTGTCCGGATTGTCATCGACGACCAGCAGGCGGGCGCTCCAAATGGCGGTCATGACGCCGGCCGGTTCCGGCGCTTAGGGTGCCAGCAGCAGGACGACGGGCTGGCTCGGTACCAGCCGCGCGCCAGGCGCGTTGGTGGAGTTCTGTAACGACATCGAGGTCAGCCGGGTCGCGGGCATACCGCCGAACAGCACGCTGAACGCGCCGGTGAGGTGACGCGACGGGCCCATCACCACACCGGAAGCCACACCCATACCGACACCGGCGTTATCGCCATTCGTTAGCGGCGTCACCGTACCGAGGTTGTGCGCCGGCATGGCCATGATCAGGACGACCTCCTGACTTGGAATCGCCGTCGGGCCCATGGCGATATTCGGATAGGGAATCGGCACCACGACGGGTCCCGCCGGGGTCAGGCAGACGTCGGGAAACGCCATGTCCATCCCCATCATTTGCGTGTTAGCGAACATCGCTGATTGCTCCCAAGTATCGCGCCCTAGCCCATATGAATCTGTTCCGCGTCAACCCGAACCACGGTATCGGCGGTGATGAACGCGGTTTCGGCCTGCAATTGCAAATTGCCCTCGGCGCGGTAATCGATGTCGCCGGCGCGAACGTGATCGCTGTCCTCGATGAATCGGCTGCTGCGTTTCGTCCGCGTCAGAACGTGTTCGGCGAACGTTTCGACGATCTCGCCGACGCTGCGGATCTTCGCCACATACAGTGTGGCACGCCGGCCAACCTGCAACAGTTCGTCGAGCACGAACCTGCCGAGTCCTGCGTGCAGGTCGATCTCCGGTGCCGCGACGCGGATCTTTGCACCAGAACCGATGTCCACTGCCTTCGCCGCCGACAAGGAGATATTGCCACATCCCGAAACGATTCCAAGATCGCCCTCGGTCCACAGCCGCGGCGGCTCACCGGACTGCCGATCGAGCACCGAGATAACCCAAACAACGCCATCGGCCAGGCTGGCCAGGACGCGATCTCCCGGCTCGGGCTGTACCAGGCAACCGAAAGCGATCCGGGCTCCACGCACAACGCCATCGCGCGCGATCCGCGTATCTCGTCCGTCACGCGCAATCACGACCGCCGAGACTGCCTCTGCCGGCCACGGCAGGTGATTGTCGCATTCGTCAAGCATCGACAGCGCCTCGGATGGCGCGTTCCGCACCGAGCCAACGGGAATGGCTGTCATGGGGTAATCCTCCGTGCGTGATCTTGTATCGTCATTCGGCTCTCGGCGCCATGTGTTCCTGTCAGGTACGCGTCTGTTCGAACCATGTCTCGGATGTCGTCCGGTCCGGGTCGGGCGGCAGCACCCCCTGGCGCGACGGAATCCTTGCGTCTTGCTCGGTTATCGCGTGGAAATTCGTCCGATCCAGAGTGACGCCGCTCAGGTTGGCGCGATCCAGCTTCGCGTGGCTGAAATCGGCATTGGTCAGGTCGGCACCTGCGAAATTCGCACCGGTCGCGATCAACCCCGTGGCGGTGCATTGGAACAGCGAGGCTTTCGCGAAGATCGCGTCAACCGCGTTGGCTTCGATAAGGATGGCTTGTGCCAGATCGGCACCCGACAGGTCCGCCCGTGTCAGGATCGCCTTTTTCATAACCGCGCGCCCGAGTTTGGCACCGGCCAGTTTCGCGCCCGATAGTTTGGTGCCGGTCATCATGCACTGGCTCAGATCAGCCCCTGTCAGATCGCAGCCGGAGAAGTCGGCACCATTCAGCATGCAAGACGGAACAGCGAACCCCAGCAACGGCCGGCCAGCGAAATTGGCGTCGATCAGCGTGGCGCGGAAAAACTGTGCGCCCTCGATGCGGGCCTTCCGCAGATCAGCATCCAGGAACACCGACCGGTGCCACTCGGTGTTGGAGATATCGATGCCCTCCGTGATGGACTTCAAAATGGAACTCCGATCGAACCGAGCACCAGTGAAGACCGTACCGGTCAGATCGCATTCCACGATGACAGTGTGCACCACTGGCGTCCCGATCAGCCGGGCCTTGCTCAGATTGGACTTGACGAACTTCGCCTTGCCCAACTGCGCCCCGCTGAGCACCGCCCCGGTCAGGTCGCACTCGACGAAGGATGCACCGCTGAGGTCGGCGGCCGCGAGATTGCAGCCGGCCAGATTGCACTTGACCAACTTCGCTTTTGCCAGATTTGCACTACGCAAATTGGCGCCATTAAGGTCGACGTCATCGAACAGGCAGCCGACGAACGCACCACCTGAGAGATCGGCTCCGGCCAGCGAGACCTTGCTGACCACTTCGCCATCGTCGACCAGCTTTGTTAGTTCTTCGGGCGTCATGTCTCGGCCGCCTCCGGCGGTTCATAGACCGGCAGATAGCGCATCCGCTTCCGGAACATGCCACCGCGCCGGGTGTCCGCATCCAACTTAGCGCGCGGCAGATTGGCCTCGTAGGCCGACATGCCGGTCAGATTGGCACCCCGCAAATCGGCCCGTGCCAGATCGGCCTTGGCAAAATCGCCGAGACGCAGATCGGCGCGCCGTAAATCGGCGGCAACCATCCGGCTGCTGTTGGCGCGCACATAGGTCATCAAGGCGCTGGACAGATCGGCGCCAGACAGATCGGCTTGCGCGATGGTCGCGCCATTGAGATTGGCGCCGCGCAGATTGGTCTCGCGCAGATTGGCCTCGGTCAGGTCGACGCCCGATAAATTGGCGCCCAGAAGAGAGCATTCCTTCACGAACACCGCTTTGCGCATCCGTGCCCCACCAAGCCGGATACCGACGAGATTGCACTGCAGGAAGAGCGCCCGGTCCAGCGTCGCACCCGTCAGATCGGCGCCTTGCAGATTGCATTCGAGGAACTTCGCTTTCGTCAGATCGATGCCTGGCGCGCGCAGGCCGGGCAGCGACAGCTTCATCGCCAGGATGCCCGGCGCGCGAACCGCACTGAAATCCACCCCGTCGGTGATGATCTCGGTGAGATCGGCGCCTTCCAGATTTGCACCGGCGAACGAGGCGTTGGTCAGATCGGCGCCGGCGAGCACAGCTTTTTTCAATACGGTTCGTTTGAGCGTCGCGCCCGTCAGATTAGACTTGCCCAGATTGGCGCCGCTGAGGTCCGCGCCGTCGAACACGCAGCCTTGCAGTCGCGCATGCGCCAGGACGGTGTTGACAAGTTTTGCGCCGGCGAACGATGTGCCCGCGAGATTGGCGCCGTCCAGGCAGACACCGGATAGATCGACGCCAGACAGATCGAGACCGGACAGATCGGCACCGTGCAGATCGTACAAGGCGCGGGCAGCGGCGGTATCGCCGGCAATCAGGCCACGGATTTCGGCGCTGCGCCCGGCGGGCAGGGCGTCGGGCGGACCCTGATGATGCGCCACACGCCGGTAGCTGTTGCGCATCGTCGCTTCCGCGCTATCCAACTGAGCAACGAATTCCGGCGACGCCATCTGCGCTTCCAGTGCCAGCGTCGGCTGTCCCAGGACGCGCATCGCGGTGATCTGCTTGGTCAGATCCGCCCGCATGTCCGCAGCGCTGAACGCCGGCGGGCCCTGTGGCTTCGGTTCGAGGCGTTCTTGAATCTCTGCCTCCGACATACCGGAGGCGGCGAGTTGCTGTGCCACTTCGGCTTTCTTCGCAGCGATGTCAGCTTCGGATTTTGCCTTCTGGACCGCCGCTGTTTCCTTTGCCGCCGCAATGATGGCCGGCAGCTCGTCGATCGTCGGTATGGTCGGTTCAGGAGGCATGGCCGGCGCCGAGTACTTGTCGGGATCGAGTCCCTGCGCCTTCATCTGCTCTCGTGCCGCTGCGTTTGCCCGTTCGGCACGTTTCCTTGGCCGTGCGAAAACCTGTAGAAGCTGTGCCTTCTCCTCTTCCGGCATTTCGGCGGCAGGGTCAGGTGCCAGCCATTCGGCGGGCACGAGATCGGCGTCGCGCAACGCGTGCATCATACCGCCCTTGGTATCTGCCCGCTTCACCATGACGGCATGGAAGTGTTCGACCGGTCGCGGGGCGCTGCGCCGATCGGCGCCGACCACCGCGCGCACTATGTCCGAGCCGTCTTCCTCGACGAGCCGCGCCTGCCCGTGATGCACCAGCACGACACGCTCGCGATGCGGGAAGCACCAGACTGTGGTCAGCGACAGGGGAACTTCCTCGAATTCGCCGCCCTCTTTCGGAGTCTTCCACACCAGGAACAGCCGCGGTGCCATCCCGGGGAGGCACCCCTTCAGCAATGGCTGATCAGGATGCAAATTCTTGAAGGCGTAAGTTTCGTCACCAGTCAGGCGTTCGGGCAGCCATTGATCCGCGGGCGCGGCGTTGAAGAACCGCCAGTCGATGTCACGAGCGAAGCCGGGGAAATCCTGCTTCAGCCAGGCGTCGTCATAGGTGCCGATCAGCTTCGCGCGCCCTGGCCACAACTGGTCCACCGGGCCGTAGCTGGTGGGGGTCCGGACACCATCGCGGCCCAGCTTGGGGTTGATGACGTTCTGTACCGGAAATGTCTGGCCGTCGGAGCCGTCTAGCGGCATCGCACCCTTGCCCAGTGGATTGTCGGCGAAGCCGGCACCGCCATAAGCCCGGGTCCAGTCGATCGTCATGCGGGTGAACGGGACGGGATTGCTGATTCGCGCACCGCTGCGGTCTCGATCGAGGCTGCGATCGCCGAACACGTCGAGCATCTTGATCAGCGGACCCAACTGGATGCCCGTGCGTACTTGCGGCGCGGGGACGCCGTCCGGTGCGAAGGCATGCGCGATCGCCAGGAATTCCGGCGTTGTCTTTGGTATCACCGCGTCCAGCGGTTGGTCCGGGGGCAGTTCTTCCGCCAGGAACGGCCATAGTGCGCTTTCTTTCAGCAGCACCGGCGTCGTGCCCATCGGCAGGAAGGCAATCACGGCGAGGCCGAGCCAGAACTCCCGTTTGAATTCAAACGGTCGGGAGAGCAGACTGAGAGTCTGTGGCTTGATGATTTTCATAGACCGGCGGCCTGGTGAGGCAGTCGGCTGGTCCCCGGTCGCCGCGTCATGCTGGACGTTTTACCGGGGTAACGCGCGTTCGAATCGATGACCGTCGCGGGGAATTGGATGTTGCGGGGAAGACTCACCGGCCATGCAATAATGGCTCGAGATCTTTCTGTTCGATCGGACATGGCGTTCTCCAAATTGCACGCGCAGGATCAATCCGCCGGATCGGTGCAGCGGAAGCAAGCGTCGGGCCCCTGGCAACTCACAGCACTATCATTGCTGCGGTGTCTACCAATTTTGTGGTGGCTTCCTCCATGTCCAGGCCTTTGGTCTTGATCTCGGTCGCGGCGTCCTTGATTGACGTCAGCGCAGCCTCCAGTTTGGTCACCGTATCGTCCGATTTGATAACGAGATGCCCGTCAACCCTCGCACTTATGTAAGTGTTTGCACTAGCACCAATATTCGTCGTGGTGTTCCACAACCCGATGTTGATGGTATTGATGCCGCCGATATTCAAGGTGAAGTTCTCGCCCACAACTACGCTGGCATTGCTTACCCCAACGAAGCTGTTGTTGGAACCCACGACAGTAGTAGTGTTATCGCCCATGATTTCAGCGACGTTTGCGCCCCAGACCCTCGTTGTGGCGGTAACATCGTTTGCTCCTGAGGCATCCGAGTACGCCGTTCCCCCGATGACAGTCGTGCTGTCGCCGTTGATCTGGGTGTTCACCTCTCCATTGATCCAGGTGTTGCCGTCGCCATAGACCCAGAGATTGTTGTTTAACAACACAACACAGTTGATTCTGCCTTCGCTGCCCCAGTTCAGGTAGGAACCGGCTGTCGTTCCATCCTGCGTGCCGTATGTGCCGTCGGCAACGGTGACCGGAGTGGCGGCACCCACGGCGTAGCTGGTTGTGTAG
>Ga0265338_10004217_pt1 | contig 19583 bp, 10 predicted proteins | sample 42126metaG_FD_193579 | JGI IMG/M metagenome (GOLD analysis project Ga0265338, IMG submission 193579) | Rhizosphere microbial communities from Carex aquatilis grown in University of Washington, Seatle, WA, United States - 4-21-26 metaG | ecosystem: Host-associated > Plants > Roots > Rhizosphere...
ACATGGTCAAGGCGGGCGAACTTGGCGGCGTGCTGGAAGTGGTCTTGAAACGGCTGGCAGAATTTTCCGAAAAAGCCCAAAAAATCAAAGGCAAGGTCAAGGCCGCCCTTTTTTACCCGGTGGCCGTGTTGTTTGTCGCCATGGGCATCCTGACTTTGCTGTTGGTTTTCGTGATTCCCAGGTTCAAGGAGGTTTTCAACAACATGGGGGTCAAGATGCCGGCCTTTACCACGTTTGTGCTCGCAGTCAGTGATACCGTCAAAGGTCATTTCCTGTCCGTGATGGGCTGCGTGGCGGTGGTTCTGGTCATCTTTCTTATCTTCATCAAGAAGACCAAGGCGGGCCGGTATATCTGGGACAAGTTCAAACTCAAAATGCCACCCATGGGAGCGGTCATCAGCAAGGTGGCCATTTCCCGTTTCTCGCGCACGCTCGGCACCCTCGTCAGCAGCGGTGTCCCGATCCTGCAAGCGTTGATGATTGTGAAGGAGACCGCAGGCAACGTCATCATCGCCGACGCCGTCAGCAAAGTGCATGAAAGTGTCAAGGAAGGCGAAACCATCACCGCGCCCCTCGAGGCCTCGCGCGTATTTCCACCGATGGTGGTCAGCATGGTGGACGTTGGCGAACAGACCGGCGCCATGCCTGAAATGCTCCTGAAAATCGCCGACACCTATGACGAAGAAGTGGACAACGCGGTTTCGGCCATGACCTCCCTCCTTGAGCCAATCATGATCATCTTTCTGGCTGTCGTCGTCGGCAGCATCGTCATTGCCATGTTCCTGCCGCTGATTGCCATGATTTCCCAAATGAGCGGTGAAGGCGGAGGCGGTGAAAAAGACTAAAGACTGGGAATCCGGGGGTTTTAATCCGGAAAAACACAAAAGTTGTTGACAAATAACCATGTCCATGCGTAAATACATTGTAAACACATTGCATGGGCGTTCTATTTACAATTAGCTCGTTATGGAGTTTGATTGGAACAATCAGCCCTTCGATTTGGATAGTTCTTTGACCCAGCGGGAAATTGAAGAGTCCTTTGAAGATCCGTTTGCCGTCCGGCTGCTGCCTGACTCGTCACGGTTTGGCGTGCAGGCCCGTTTCTTCAACTTGGGAATGTCGGCGGGCGGCATTGGAATTGTCTGCGTGTATCGGACGAATGGAAAGCTGGTCCGGGTCTTGCACGCCCGGCCGTTTGAGCCGGAAGAACGGTTCTTTTACCAGCGGAAAATGGATCAGACTTTGAATGCAGGCGACAAGTGACGGATGACGCGATCGCAAGCCGCGCGTCGCGGATCGTCTGTCGGATTTTTATGCGCGCATTTGCCAGTTGGGAAGATGTCCCGATTTTCGACAGCGAAGAGGCCGAGGCCGGTTTCTGGTCGGAGAACCGGCCGGACTTGCGGCTGATGGAAGCCGCCATGTCGGGCAGCGCCGAGACGTCCGAGTCCGTGACCATCACGCTGCGGATTGACCCGCGGATGCTGGCGCGCATCAAGCGGCTCGCGCGGTCGCGGTATCTGAATTACCAGAGCATGATCAAACAATGGTTGAGCGAGCGGATGGAAGATGAATTGCGTGAAAAATGAAAACAATAAACAGTGACATGTGCCGAGTGACGAGTGACAGGAAAAAACTGTGCATGGTGGACGGGAATGATTCGTGTCACCTGCTACGCGCCACCTGTCACCTTTCCGCCTTCACGCTCGTCGAGCTGCTTGTGGTCATTTCCATCATCGCCATCCTCGCGGCGTTCACGTTTACGGCATTGTCCTCGGTTAAAAAACATCAGTATATCAGCAGGACCCAGGCTGAACTGGGGCTGATGCAGGCGGCGATTGACAGCTACCACGCCGCCTACGGGTTTTACCCGCCGGGCAATCCGAACGGCCTGCTGGGTAACCAGCTTTATTACGAATTGGAAGGAACATATTTGGATACGACGAACGGTGTTTTCAAAACGCTGGACGGCGGTGCGCAAATTCCGGTTGCCTCGGTTGCCACTGCGTTTGGGCTTGGCGGCTTCATGAATTGCAACAAGGCTGGTGCAAATGAAGACTCGCAACCGGCCAGAAATTTCATCCACGAGCTGAAACCAAACCAGACGGGGCTCGACACGAACAATGGCGTTGGGATCACAATCCTCACCGGTTCAGTCGGCGGGCCGGACCGGGCTTATCAGCCGCTGAATGCACCCGGCTTGAATCCCTGGCGTTATGTTTCGCCGGGAACCAACAATCCAACCTCGTATGATTTGTGGATTCAACTTGTGATTGGCGGAAAAACCAACCTCATCTGCAATTGGAGCAAAGAGGTGCAGGTCAACAATCCGCTGCCCTGAATTTTTTATGTCCACCGGCACAAAATTTGAAAACGGGACAAGCCGCCGCTTCATCGCCGTGGACTGGCAGGACTGCGCATGGCAGCCGCGAATCGAAGTGCGCCGCCCGTCGCCGTCGCTGGGCTTTTATTTTCCGCGCCGGAATTTTCTTTTTCCAAAAACTATGAAAACAACCCTCCCTCATTCACGCCGTTACCGCATCGGTTTCACGCTCGTCGAATTGCTCACCGTCATCGCCATCATCGGCATTCTTGCGGCGCTGCTGCTGCCCGTGCTGGCGGCGGCCAAGCGGAGTGCCCTGAAAGCCAAGGCCCTGACTGAAATTCAAGGCCTGGCTACGGCCATCCAGGGCTACGATTCGACTTATGGCCGCTTTCCGGTTTCAGCCGCGGCCCAGGCCGCCGCAAGTCCGGATTTCACCTGCGGCGGCACATTCCAAACACCGACTGGCACATGGCCGAGTGCGCCGCTTCCCTCAAACTACGCGTTCAGCAATTCTGATGTCATCGCGATTTTGATGGACTTGACCAATTTTCCGGGCACCACCACGCCGACCATCAACACCAACTACCAGAAAAATCCGCAACAGACGGTTTTCCTGACTCCCAGAATGTCGGGCGACACAAGTTCACCGGGCGTCGGCACGGATCTGGTCTATCGCGACCCGTGGGGCAATCCCTATGTCATCACGATGGATTTGAATTACGACGACATGTGCGAAGATGCCTTCTACGAACAGCCCGTCATTTCCAATAACAACCTCAGCTCGCTGATTAAAGCCCCGGACGGCAATTATGCCTATCGCGGCAAGGTCATGGTCTGGTCGGCCGGGCCGGACGGGCAAATTGACAAAAACAGCGGGACCGGCACCGCAAACAAAGACAACATTTTAAGCTGGCAGTAGTTGAAAAGGAAAAAGGCCAAATGCCAAATGCTAAATCAAAATTTCCCGCGAAGCGCCATGGGGTTTTAGCCTTCAGCCTCCAGCCTTCAGCCTTTGCTCGTTCCGCCTTCACCTTGATCGAGATGCTGGTCGTGATTTCGATTTTGGCCATCCTGGCGGCGCTGGCCGTGCCGGCGCTCAAGAACCTCGGCAAAGCCAACGCCGCCATGAGCGCGTCCCGCCAGTTGCTGGACGGGGTCGGCCACGCGCGGCAGCTGGCCATCGCCAATCACACGACGGTTTACATGGTTTTCGTGCCGACGAATTTTTGGCTGCCGCCTTTCACAAGTTCTATCGCTTGGACGAACAGCCTGACTCCTGCCCAACTTTCCGCCGCCGTCAACCTTTGCGACAAGCAATTGAGCGGCTACACGTTCGTCGCCTACGGCGCGGTGGGCGACCAGCCGGGGCAGCATGTCTGGCATTATCTCGGGCCGTGGCAGGCGCTGCCGGAAGGCTCGTTCATTGCGCTGCAAAAGTTTGCCGGCTCCAACACCATTGCGTCGTATACCATCGCGCCATTCAATTACCTCAACACCATTCCATTTCCCACCGAAACGGCTGCCAGCGGCGTTTCGCTGCCTTGCGTCGCGTTCAATTATCTCGGCCAGCTGACCACCGACGGACAAAATCCCGCCAGCCGGGATGAATATATTCCGCTGGCGCGCGGCAGTGTGATCCCCGCGATGGATCCGTCCAGCAAGGCCTTGCAGTTCAATTCGCCGTCCGTGTCGGAAACGCCGCCGGGCAACAGCACCAGTTCCGCCTTCAACATTGTTGACGTTGACCCGCTCACGGGCCGCGCCACGTTGCTTTTCCAGAAAGTGCAATGAGGTTAAAAGGATAAAGTCTAAATGCTAAATTCTAAAACAATGATTGCGCGCAGGGCGCGGAAAAAGGTTTTAGCCTTCAGTCTTCAGCCTTCAGCCTTTGCTTGCGCCGGTTTCACGATGGTCGAGATTGCCATCAGCCTAGCGATCATCGGCATCGCGCTGGTGGGCATCCTTGTCGCGCTGCCGCGGGGCATGCAGATACAGCGCGACAACCGCGAACAGACCGTCATCAATCAGGACGCGACGGTTTTCTTGGAGGCCATCCGCGGCGGCGCGCGCGGCGCGGACGATTTGACGAATTACGTTTTCATGATCACCAACACTTACGCCCACCTCGCGTATTCCAATTTCACCAGCGGCGCGCAAATTGTCGGGCTTTTGAGCACGCCGGAGTTTGTGATCACCAACGGCACCGTTGTGAGCAATCGCATGGTCGCGTTCGTTCATTCGATGAGCGGCCCGGCGGTGGAAAAGCCGCCGCAACCCAACGGCAGCCTCATCCGGGAAAGCTCCTTCAGCTACGGCCTCATTTGCGAAAATCTGCCGGTGTCAATTTACACGCCGCCGTTCTGGACATCCCAGATATACACCAACGGCGCCTCCGTATCCTACGTCCTGAACGGTCAGACAACTTACTGGCAGGCAACCGCCAACACTTTGGCCACGGATACTCCCGGCCTGTCTGCGCGTTGGGCGCGGAATGCCTACCCCCAGGAACTGACCGCCAATCTGCACGAACTGCGGCTGACGTTTCTCTGGTCGCTGATGCCCGATTCGCAACCGCCCAGGGTTCACTACGGCACCGGCCACCAGACCTTTCGCACGATGATTGCCGGGCAGCTGGTTTTGGCCACGAACAACCTGTATTATTTCCAGTCGCAATCCTTCACCAACGCGCCGTGAGTCATAAAATGCAAAAGGCCAAATGCTAAATGCTAAATTAAAATTGTCCGCCAAGCGCCAGAAGGTTTCAGCCTTTAGCCTTCAGCCTTTAGCCTTTGCTCGTCACGCTTTTACGCTCATCGAGGTCATGGTGGTGGTCGTGCTGCTTTCGGTCATCGTGCTGGCGCTGATGGCCGTGTTCAACACCACGCAGACGGCGTTCCGCGCGGGCGTCACGGACGCCGGCGTGATGGAAGGCGGACGCGCCGCGATGGATTTGATGGCGGACGATTTGAGGGCGATGTCGCCGTCGCTTGGCCAGAGCAACAGCATCAACTTCGGCGCGGTGAATTTTTGTGTGACGAACAACTTCAATGAGCAGCCGCTCGTCCAGCTGATGATCGGCGGCGGCGGCACGCGGACGAATGTGCTGGAGAATTTCTTCATCTTGAGCCGCGGAAACCAGAACGGCGTGTCCACCTGGCATGGCGTCGGCTATGCGGTGGCGACCAATGCGCCGTCCGGCCCGTTGTATTCGCTTTATCGTTTTACCACCAGCCATCCCGTTGCGTCCGTTGATCCGGTGTTCATTTTCACGAACGAATTTCGCAACTTCCTCAACAATCCGGCCGCCGGCAGCCATTTGATGGACGGCGTGGTGGACCTGGCCGTGCGCGCCTACGATGTCAACGGCAGCCAGATGACCACCAACATCATCTTTTCCGCCGGGCAGAACGCCACCAACAAAAACGTCCTTTATTTTCCGCCGGCATTGGGCCGGGCCGGGTTTGCCATGTTCAGCAACACGCTGCCGGGCTCCGTGGAAATTGAAATGGGCGTGCTCGAGGACCGCACGCTGCAGCACGCCGAGTCGCTGGGCGGCAATTCCTCGGCGCAGAGCAATTATCTGGCCGGCAGCGCGGGCAAGGTCCATGTTTTCCGGCAGCGCGTTTCCATTCCCAACGTTGATCCCGCCGCATACCAATGAAAATTACAAGTGACAAGTGGCAGGTGACAAGTGACACGAACCGGCAACGGGCGCGGGGCGGATCCGTTTTTTCTTGTCACCCGTCACCCGTCACCCGTCACCATCAGCGCGGCGTCGCGCTGGTCATCACGCTCATCCTGCTTTCCGTGACACTGGTGATGACGCTGGCGTTTCTGGCCATCAGCGGCCGCGAGCGCGGTTCGGTCGCGACGCAGACCGACACGACGACCACGCGGCTGGCCGCCGACACCGGGCTGGCCGCAGCCGAGGCGCAAATCGCCGCCAACATCCTCTCCACCACCAATCCCTACAGCTTCGGCCTGCTCGTCTCCACGAATTATCCGCCGCTTACCTATGCCAACCCGGCGGACTTCACCAATTTGCAATTCAGCCCGCGCGCGCCGGTCTGGCTGACCAATCTCGTCGCGGGCGGGATGGAAAACCGGTTCTACCTCGACTTGAACCGCAACGGCGTGGACGACCCGAACGGATGGGTGTTGGATTCGGCGACCAGTAATTTCGTTTTTGAGGTTGGCGACCCGGAATGGATTGGCGTGCTGGAGCGGCCCGACCTGCCGTATGGGCCGAACAACCATTTTATCGCGCGGTTCGCCTTCATCGCCCTGCCCGTCGGCAATTCGCTCGACCTGAACGCCATTCATAATCAGGCGTTGTCCTCGGCCAGAACGACCAAGGCGCCGAACCCCATCGCACCGGACTACTATTTCCGCAATCAAGGCGTCGGCTCGTGGGAACTGAATCTCCCCGCGTTTCTCGCCGACTTGAATGTGAACGAATGGGATCCAAACACGGCCCCTTACAATTATCTGCAGCCCAACTTTGCCAACACCGGTCGCGCTTTTGAAGATGCGTTTGTGCTGCTCACCAATCGTTATGCGGGCACATACACGACGCTGCGCAGCGTGAACGCGCTCTTCGGGCCGCCCGGCGTCGGCGGCACGGCATTTGCCAATGACACCATTGACGGTTACACCGACGGGCAGTTACAGACCACCATAGACACCAACACGGATTTCGCGGCTGACAACGCAAACGCTTTTTGGGTGGGCGCGGACAACACGAACCATTACTTCACGCCGGAGGAATTGTTCAATACCAACGAAACCGCCAGCTTCGGCATCAATTTGCTCAACGCCGGCACGGGCGCTTCCGCCTACGACCGCTACACGTTTTACCGGATGCTCTCGCAACTGGGCACGGACACCACGCCGGAGTCCGGCAAAATGAACCTCAACTACGACAATCTGGATCCTGGATTCAACGGGTTTTCAACCACCAATGGCACCGCCAGCGCAACCAATTTCGTTCCATGGCAGCCGCTGGCGTTTTTCACCAACGCCGCCGACCGGATGCTGAAGGCCTACACCGCCCAATGGTTCCAGTCCGGCCCGTCCAACTATCTGCAGACCTACTATGGCATCAGCGGCTACAGTTATTCTCATTGGGATCCCTCCGGAACCTACACTGTCATCAACGACCCCAGCGGACTCGGTTTGACGAACGTGCCGTTCTTCGGAATGACCAACCAGATTCCCGCCTTTGGCTTGACGGACATCCCTGTCTGGGTGAACACAAATCTTGTCTATACGCCCGCCATCCAGCGCGTGCTGCAACTGGCGGCGAACATCTATGACGCCACGACGCAGAATTATTACCCGTCCGTTTTCCGCCCGCTCTTCAGCACGAACCTGAACGGCGGTTACGTCAACGTCTTCATCACCGGCTACACAAATATTGAACCGATTCCGGGTCCGGATCCTTCAGTCGATTCTCAACTGAATCGTCCAGTGGATGCGTCGGTTTTGGCCGCGACACCCTTTCTCCCCAACAATATGCCCACGAATGTTTATGGCGTTCCGTGGATTATCGGCGCAAAGAAGGGCTTTCCCAATTTCAATGCGTTCACCATGGAGACCGTTTTTGGAATCACGCGCAAATTGCAGGTCACGCGCGGCGACACAGATCATGATTCTCTTTCATATCCTCCGGTTCCCTATACCATCAGCCAGCAGCTCTCGCTGGGCATCACAAATCTGCTGGGGGTCGAGTTCTGGAATTCATATCGCGCCAATCATACGAATGAGATTGATGTTTATGTGACGGACACAAGCACGACGTTTCTGACCAATGACGAGGGAACCATGCCGACCATGCCCCTGGGCTCGGGGGTCGTTTACACCAATATTTTCCCTATTCCCAGCGCCCTTGCTGTTCCCGCCGTTCCCGGCTGGCCGGGGTATGGATACAATTCCATTCCGCAGCAGGGTTCATTCATCGTTCCGCTTTCCGTATATGAGCCAGCTCTGCCCGGCTCAAACTACACATTTAACGTTTCCGCGCCGTTTGCCCCGATTTCGCCGTCATACTTTGTGACCAACACCCCGACACTGCTTTCGCCGCATTGGGGCCTGATGGTCACGAACCGCCTGCGCGTAATCATGGTGGAAAAGGACACGGCAATCCCGCCCTATTACCATATCGTGGATTATGCGCAATTGATCGGGCCGGACAGCAGTCATGATGTGAGCACGGATATTCAAGATTTGTATGACACTGGTGTCACCCCAGAATATGACGACCAATGGGATCCCAACCTTGCTCCCGACGGCATACCGACGGGGATTGACAATCAAATAGGCGTATCAATGGGACATTACTTCGACGATAACACATACAAGACGTATTGGGGTTCGCAAGACAAAGAACAAGTCATAAATCAGTTGGATGGTTTTCTTGCTTTCTACGGTTATAGCCCGATGCCGGATGTTAGTAGTCCGAATCAAGACCAGTATATTGCAATAGGCCAGACGTCGGTGGCGCAGCAGGCCCCCTACACGCCCTCGGCAGTAATTGTTTACCAGACGAAGTGGGAAGTGAACGACCCATTGGTCCATTATCTCGCCAGCGATTTGACCGATTTCAACCAAACTGATGGCCCGACAAAATACATTATTCCTTTTGCGTTTACCGTATTGAACGCCCGTTACATGCCGTGGGGCGGCAATCCCAAACCCATTCCTCCCGGGGGCGATTCAAGTTTCAATGCTGTCAATCGTTACGACAGTGCCATCAAGGACCCGCTGGTTTCTTTGTCCGACAATTGGGATTTCCCGACGAACAAATTGCCGACGGCGGGCTGGCTGGGGCGCGTCCATCGCGGCACGCCGTGGCAGACCGTTTATCTCAAGAGCTCGGACGTGCCGAACACCCCCGTCCTCATCACCGTCGGAACGAATTTGATCAATCTTCCGACGTGGGCGTATCTGAACGGTAACTTGAATACCTTTGACGCCACGAACACCGCGCCGGTGCAGGACCGGCTGCTGTTTGATTTGTTCACCACGGCGTTCAACGACAACGCCACGCGCGGGACGCTTTCGGTCAACCAGTCCGCCGACCAATACGATCCCGATGGCAATCCCGCCGACATCAATCCCGCCGCCGGGCTGGCGGCGTGGTCGGCAGTATTCAGCGGCATGATTGTGTTGTCCAACAACGCGCCCGACAACGCCATTCCCTCGCCGCCGTCCACGGTCGCGTTCCCAATTAATCCCGCCGGTTCGTCCGGCGCGAACTCGGCGTTGGGGCAAATTGTGGCTACCATAAATCAAAAGCGCGCCAACTTCGTTAATGGTGACGGATTGGCTGGTTCGTTTGAGCACGCAGGTGATATTTTAAGAGTGCCGCAATTGACGGATCAATCGCCGTTCCTGCATTTGTCGAATTACAACGCCACGGCCAACGTGTGGGTGCCCGACACCGCACAACTCCAGAACGGCATCAGCGACGCGATGTATGAATGGCTGCCGCAGCAGACGATGTCGCTGTTGCGCGTCGGCACGCCGCGCTACGTGATTTACAGCTACGGCCAGGCGCTCAAGCCCGCGCCAAACGGAACTTTCCTGGGCGCGGGGCCGTTCTTTGGCATGGTGACGAATTACCAGGTCGTGTCGGAAATCGCCACGCGCGCGGTGTTGCGCCTTGACACGGTGCGGACCAATGCCAACGGCGCGGCCACCATGACGCCGCCGCGCGCGGTCATTGAAAGTTTCAACATTTTGCCACCTGATTAACCGCCAAGACGCCAGGAACGAATGCCATTATGAATCCGCAGATTTCACAGATTAACGCAGATTTTATATTTTTCTCTGCGAAATCTGCGTCATCTGCGGATAAAGCAAAGGCTCTGTCTTTGAAATGCACAAGCCGTCTCCTGCATTCCTTGATTAATTTCAATGTTCCCATTTTGAAAAACGGGATACAGAGGGTAGTTTATACCAGTAACAATGATTCCGCTGCCTGGCGCTCTTTGCGTCTTGGCGGTTAAAAAATTTATGCGTTTGCGTCGTTTAATGTGGATTGTGCTGTGCCTGCTGTGCGTGGCGGGCGCGTGGCTGTTCTGGCGCCTGGAAAACCGCCCGGCGGGAACATCCGCCGCGCCGGACCATTTCAGCTACACCGCGCCGCGCCCGGTGCTGCCCGGCCAGTTGCCCGCCGGCAACGCGCCCGTGCCCGCGCGCGTGAAGGAGGCGCTGGCCACGAACGCATTCGCCCTGCGCTTGAGCAACACCCCCAAGTCCATCGGCGAGCTGGTGAACGATCCCCATGCAATCCTGCTGGAGAACGCGCTGATTGACACGCGCAGCCCGCTGAATTTTTCCATCCCGGCTCACTTGCGCGCGACGGGCGACGCGGGCGCCTACATCGTCCAGGCGCGCGGGCCGGTCACCGCCGCCTTTCGCGCGGCGCTGGCGCAGGCGGGCGCGGAAATCGTCTCCTACATTCCGAACGACGCCTATCTCGTGCGCGTCGGGGCGGGCGGCGCGGGCGGGCTGGCGGCGAATCCGCTGACGCAATCGGTGATCCCCTACGAGCCGTATTACAAAATCCAGTCGTCGCTGCTCAATGCCGCGGTAGATCAGGAACTGCTGCCAGACGGCGCGGTGTTGAACCTCGGACTGTTCGCCGACGGCGCGGCCCAGACAATTTCCCAGATTGAAAAACTCGGCGGCAAGGTTCTGGCGCGGGACCGTTCGCCCTTCGGCCCGCTGTTGCGTGTGCAGCCGCCGGCGAACTGGACGGCGCTGGCCGCGCTGCCCGGCGTGCAAATCGTGGAAGCGTTCCATCCGCGCGTCCACGCCAACGACTTGAGCCGCGTGAGCACCGGCGTTTCGACGGACACGATAACGAATACGAGTTACCTCGGCTTGAGCGGCTTGAACGTGATCGTGCAGGTGAACGATTCGGGCATTGACGCGACGCATCCGGATTTCACCACGGGCGGCAATCCCACCACCGCCGGCGGCGCGCCGGTTCGCGTGATTGGTTTGACGACCAATGATTTGGCGGATGCCGACGGACACGGGACTTTCGTTGCGGGCGAAATCGCGGGCAACGGCGCCGCGAGCATCAATCCAACACCCGTCGGCACCGTTCTCGCCTCAATGAATTTTGGCTCGGTGAGCAATGCGGATTTCCGCGGCAAGGCGCCGCTGGCCACGTTGTTTTCCATGAAGCTGTCCGATTACTCTCACCGCGAACTCCAGGAAGCGGCGGCGCTGACCAATGCGCTGATTTCCAACAACAGTTGGAACGACGGCGGCGACAATTCCTACAGCCTGGACGCGGCGAGTTTCGACGCGGCGACGCGCGACGCGTTGTCGGAAGTGACCGGCTCGCAGCCGGTGCTGTTCGTGTTTTCGGCGGGCAACGCCGGAGGCGGCGATAATTCACACGATCCAGGCGGCGGCAACCGCAACAGCATCGAATCGCCGGCCACGGCCAAGAACGTCATCACCGTCGGCGCAATCCAGGAAAATCGCAGCATCACCAATTCCGTGACCAACTTCAGCGGTTCGGTGAGCACGCCATGGCTGCCGGAGACCAGCACGAGTTATCGTCTGGCCGGATTTTCAAGCCGCGGCAACGTGGGCATCGGGATTGAAGGCACTTATGGACGCTTCAAGCCGGACGTGGTCGCGCCGGGAACGTTCGTCGTTTCCACCCGCTCGGCCCAGTGGGATGCCTACTCCTATTTTTATCAAAATCCGACAAATTATGCCACGCAGACTTTCACCGGTGTCACTGTGAATCCCCATGCGCGACGGACGAGCGGGTTCCCCATCGTTCCCACCAACGCCGTCGCCGTGAGCATCGTGACGAGGCCGAACGTCAATTCGCCGTATTTGTATCCCTCGCCGGTTTCGTTGATGCCGATTTATTTCGCCTTCGTCGGCACGCCGTTTCCCGGCTCGACGTTCACCACAAGCGGCTCGGTTCATGTCCCGTCCGACGGCGGGTGGAGCATCGCCAACATTTTGAGCAGTGAGCGGGTTGTCGGTTTCAACTACGCCTTCAGCAATCTCACCAGCGGAACGATCAAGTTTGATTACACGACGACCATTGTCACGACGAATGGCCAGGGGAATCAAAACCTCGTTTACAGCAATCTGGACAACAACATCGGACCCTATTACCGCTTCGAGAGCGGCACGAGCATGTCGGCGGCGGACGTGTCGGGCGTGCTGGCATTGATGGCGGACTTTTTCACCAACACGCTGCACCAGACGCCCAGCCCGGCGATGCTCAAGGCGATGCTCATCAACGGCGCGCGGCCCACCGGCGCGTATGATTTGCAGGTCAACAACGCCATCAATTACGAGGGCTGGGGGCTGGTCAACCTGCCCAATTCGCTGCCAACAAACACTCTGACAAGTTACGACGGTTCCGGCACCTTGCCATCCTCGATTTTCATCCAGGACCAGAGCACGACGAATGCGCTGGCCACCGGCGACAGCCAGGCGTTCACCGTCGCCGTCCAGACCAACATGGCGACGTTGCGCGTGACGCTGGCGTGGACGGATCCGCCGGGCAATCCCACCGCCGCCATCAAGCTCGTCAACAGCCTCGAACTCGTCGTGACCAATTCGGACAACCCCACGAACCCGGTGGTTTACTACGGCAATGACATCCCGGCGGGCGGCGTCTTCAACACGGCGGAAAGCGCGTCGAACTCGGTGAGCGTGGATGTCATCAACAACGTCCAAAGCGTCATCATCCCGCAGCCGCTGGGCACCAATTACACCGTCGCGGTCATCGGGCGCGAGGTGAACGTCAACGCCGTCTCCGCGCAGATGAACAACGACGTGCAGGATTTCGCGCTGGTCATCAGCAGCGGCGACGGCAATGCGCCGGGACTGTTCACGGTCACCCCCGCTGGCATCGTCTCCAATCCAACCGGCGACCAGAACGTCACCTTCGTGACGACGACAAACCAGCCTTTGCTGAACCAGTTTGTCGGCGCGAACACGCCGCTGCTCGGCACGAACACGACGGGCCTCGGCACCAACACGCCGTGGTCGTCCAGCGGCGCGCTCACGGCGGGCATGACGAACCAGTGGCATTTTTATGTGGCGACGAATACCGGCCCCGGCAGCGATTTCACCAACGCCGGTTTCGTGACGATTCAGCCGCTGACGCTTTCGATTCCGCGCGAGGGCGTCTTCGCCGGCTCGCAGGCCAACGCCACGCGACCGCAGGCGGACATTGACCTTTACGTGACGACCGACGCCACGCTGACGAACTTGAACCCGATAGCGCTGACCAACTGTCTCCTTGGAGGGCAGGTCGGGGTGTCGTCCGGTTCTGCGCCAGCCTTTGTCTTCAACGGCGCGTCATTGACACGGGCGGGCACGGAGTTTGTCGTGGACACGCATTCCACCCCGGGACAGGTCTATTATATCGGCGTGAAGTCGGAGGCGCAGACGGCATCGGAATACACCTTCGTTCCCATCTTCAGCAACATCCCGTTCAGCCAGACGAACAACAACGGCGATGAAACCGTCAACGGCATGTTGGTGCCGGTCAACATCCCCGACGGCACGCCGGCGGATCCGGGCGTGGGTTTCTCCATCGGGCTGGCGATTTTCCCGATAACAGTCGGGGACATCACCGTGACGAACATCATCACGCACCAGAATTTCGGCGACCTCTACGGCACGCTCACGCACAGCGACAATGCGTCGGGTCTGGACACGGTGGACGTGTTGAACAACCACAATGCGTGGAGTTCAATCGTTAACTGGGAATTTATCTACAATGACACCAACACTGTTGTATTCACGGGCGTTGATCCGATAACAGGCAATCCTACTGTTACCGGGCCGTCGGCCGGGCCGGGCAGCCTGAAACTTTTCAACGGGCAGGACGGCAGCGGCGTGTGGCAGATGACCGAGGTGGATGATTCGCTCTCGCAGACCGGCAGCGTGCAGAATTTCACGATGTTCATCAAGCGGCACCGGGATTTGCTCGGCGGCTCGATAAACACCATCCCGCCGCACAGCATGTTCTTCGACTTCGTTGACGTGCCGGCAGGCGTGACCAATCTCACCATGAGCGCCACAAACGTTTCAGGAACAGTGGACGCGGCCAATCCGCTGCTGATGGTCATCAAGTTCGGCTCGCAGCCGACGCTGGGGAATGCGGACAAGGGTCCTGTGGCGCTGACCAACGGCAGTCCTCCGGGCAATTCGCTTTCCGTGGGGCCAACCGATGTGCCGCCCATCCAGCCGGGCCGCTACTGGGTCGGCATCACGAATCAGAGCAACACGGCGCAGGACGTGTTCGTCATCGCGACGATTCTGCCGGCCAATCCGAGCGGAACGACCACGGACTTTGCCTCCACGGGTTCGATACCGTTGCTGGATGACGCGGTGTCGTTTTCCGACCCCATTGACGTCTCAAGCACGCAACCCATCGTGTCAGTGAACGTCGGCATCCGCGTGGATCATCCGCGCATTTCGGATTTGGTGTTTCACCTTATCAGCCCGAACGGGGCACGGATATTGTTGATGGAAAATCGCGGCGGCGACACCACGAACGGCGCGGGTGCGACTTACGTCATCACCAACACGGTGAGTGACTCGGCAGGAGGCAGCGGCTTGGCGAACACCAATCCCATCAATGCCGGCGAGATTTCAGGCACGATTCCCATCACTTACAATTTTTACACGGCGAAGGATGAGATGACCGTTTACTATGGGACGAACGTTGATCCGACCATGCTGATTCTCGACACCGGCTTTACGAACAATCCCAGCCTTGGTCCCGGCGCGCAGAACACGCAGCCGGAGACCCTCTCGGTAACCTTCGGCCCCACCAACGGTGTCGTTTCGACTTATTTGACCGTCATCATGAACCAGTTTGGCAACCCGAACGGCCCCAACGGCACCGCGTGGATTTACACCTTTGGCGGCGTGCTGACAAATTACGCCTACCTCACGTTTACCGAGGACACGAACCTGACGACGACGCCCATCAAATATGCCGTGCCGCCGTTCGTCCCGCTTGTCACGGCGCCTATGTTGCTGTGGACGGACAGTTTCGAGGCTTACACCGCGCCGGCAACCAACACACAAGGCTCAACCTTCGGCAAGTGGGCGGTGTTGACCAATCAGGTGGTCATCGCCACGAACCCTCCGGCCTACGATGGCGCCAAATTCCTGGCGCTGACGACCGGCGCGGTTTCCAACAACCTGCCCACGGCGGCAGGCCGGAAATATCTTTTGCAATACGCGGTGGGCAGGCAGCCGCTCACGGCGCTGTTTGTGGCGAATATCAATAATGGTGTTGACAGTCCGGTTTCGGAATTCGATTTGGGAGGGAATGGGTCCATTTTCAACAACACGCTGGTCAACGCGTGGGCGCTGACGTTTGACAGCAGCGGCAATCTGTATGTGGCGGACAATACCGACAATACGATTTACAAATTCACACCAGGCGGGCAGAAATCGATCTTCGCCACCAACAGCCTGAATTCTCCGGAAGGTCTGGCATTTGACAGCAGCGGCAATCTGTATGTGGCGAACGCAGGCGACGGCAAGATTGTGGAATTCACGCCGGGCGGCGTTGGATCAATTTTTGCCAGCGGATTGAATAACCCGGATGCGCTGGCATTCGATGGCAAGGGCAACCTCTACGTCGCGAATTCCGGTGACAACACAATTGAAATCTTCACGAATGCGAATGCGGGTGCGAATGCCATCTATCTCACCAGCGCAAACGGCCTGGACGGTCCTGCCGGGCTGGCGTTTGACAACAGCGGCACCAACCTTTATGTGGCGAATCTTGGTGGCGGAGCCGCGGGTCCTTCAGTTGAGGAATTCACGCCGCCAAGCACGAATGTGATAATCATCGCAAACGCGACAATCATCCCAGCCTTGAGCGGCCCGGCGGCTCTGGCATTTGACAGCATTGGCAATCTTTACATGGCGGACTATTCCGGCAGCGTGATTTATAAGTTTCCAACAAACGGAACGCCAGGCCTCGGTTCACCCGTCGTCTTCGCGATCAATGTCAGTGGTGATTTGAGTTCCCCCAACGGCCTGGCCTTTTACACCACCGACGCGGAGGACACCAACAACGCCAACTGGCATTTGACCAGCCTGGTTTTCACGGCGTCGCGAACCAATGAGCCGCTGGTGCTGGACGCTTCCGGCGGCGGCTTCGCCGCCGCCAGCGGCGGTGTCATCACCACTGCGTTTGCCGACAACACGCTGTTTGACGACTTCTCGCTGACCGCATTGCCGGGCGACCTTTATTACCTGCCGGAACAGGGACTGAACACGCTGGCCGGCCAGAGCGCCAATGGCGAATGGCAGTTGGAAATTCAGGACGACCGCGCCGGGGCCTACGACTCGAACAGCACCCCGGCGCTGGTAAGCTGGGACTTGCAATTCGTATTCGCCAACACCACCGCGGTTCCGGCGAACCTTAACGGCGGCATTGGACAAAGCAATCAGTTCATCCCGGCCAACAGCATTGCCTGGTATCAAATCAACGTGCCGGCGACTGCGAATTACGCCACGAACCTGCTGCTGTTCGCGACTGCGCCGGGCGTCAATGTCTGGTTTGACACGAACAATCCTCCGACAACCAATATATTATTTTTGAATGGAACGAGCGGCACCAAACTGATGAGCACCACCAACCCCCCGGACGGCAATCTCCAGTTGCCGCCGAACATTTATGACGGCCAGACTTATTACCTCGGCGTCCAGAACCCGAACAGCTTCACCGTCAATTACGGCATCGAGGTGATTTTTGACCACGGCAACGCGCCGGATTCCGGATCGCCGGCAAGCATCAGCAGCGTCTCGGCGTCGGGCAGCGGCACCACGTTGAAATGGAAGGCTTCACCCACCGCACATTTCGAGGTGCAATGGAAGGACGACCTCGCGCAGCCGTGGAACACCGACACGAATGTCATCACGTCCAGCACCGGCAACTTCACCTTCACCGACAACGGTTCCCAGACCGCGCCGCTGGGGCCGATGCGCTTCTACCGGCTTGTGCAAATCTCGCCGTGACGGGATAACCGTGTAAAGGCTCAATTTCACTGGTAGGGACGCCGCGCTGCGGCGTCCGGACAGCGCGGCGCTTGTCCCTGCCTTCAAAATATCCTGCCACCAAAAACCAGCCCCGCCGGATTTTTGATTGTCTCGTCCGCGGCAAAACCACAAGCTGGAACAAATGCTGGCCAAACTGATATGCCCCGATTGCCGGGCGGAAATCGTCCAATCCGATTCGGAATGGCATTGCCCGAAATGCGGAAGAAAATTCCGATATATCCACGGCATCCTTTCCTTCCTGACGGACGCGGAAAAGTTCAACGAGGGCGAATTCGAGGAGAAACAAAAGGGCGCGTGGTCGGACAGCGCCGCGTTGCGGCAGAAAATCAGCCAGAGCCGGTTTCTCTCGTTTCTCAACACCCTCCGGATCAAGTTTTCATTTTTCGGCCGCCGCGACCGGATTTTTTACAACGAAATGGCGCACGGGGACAAATCGCGGCTGATTCTGGATCTGGGCTGCGGCGGCGGACGCCACTATTTTTGCAATTACGGCAGGGTCATCGGCGTGGACCCGGTGCTGGAACTGCTGCCGATGGCCAAGAAACTTTACGCGGAGGTTTATCACGCCGGCGGCTATCAACTGCCGTTTGCCGACAACACGTTTGATTACATCGTTTCCAGCGACGTGCTCGGCCACATCCCGTTCGACAAAAAGGACGTCCTCTTCGCCGAGATGCACCGCGTTCTGAAAAAGGGCGGGCGCGCCGTTCATGTGATCGAAACCGATTGCACCAACATCTGGTTCCGGGAGGCAAAAAGAATTCCCGGCTTTTTTGAAAAGCATCTTGTTGATGTCCCCGGGCATGTCGGCCTCGAGCTGCCGACGGCCCTGCGCAAGCGCTTCCTGAAACACGGCTTCAAGGAGGTGCGCTTCAAGAAGCTTTACAGCACCCTCCAGCCGGTCGGCGATATCGCGAATATTTTCAAAAATGATTTCGACAAGCACCCGGCCTGGATCCGGTTCGTGGTGCGTGTGGACGGGGTTCTTGGAAAAAAATTCGCCATTCGTGAAGCCCTCCATTTGCTCATGGAACCGCTGGCCATCCTCGACGATTCGCTGACCTCCATTGACCACGGATGCGGGATGCTGGTGGTGTTTGAAAAATAAAATCGTCATCCAGCGACATCCCGCTTTGCTTCCGCCGCCGTTTTGAATATCCTTGCCGGTTGATTTGAATTGAAAATTCGCGGCCATGAGCAAGGAATTCATCAAGATCGGCGGCGCGCGTGAGCACAACCTGAAGAACCTCACGCTGAACATCCCGCGCGACAAGCTGGTGGTCATCACCGGCCTGAGCGGGAGCGGCAAATCGTCGCTCGCGTTCGACACCATCTACGCCGAGGGCCAGCGCAAATACGTCGAAAGCCTTTCCGCCTATGCCCGCCAGTTCCTGGACCAGATGCAAAAGCCGGAGGTGGATTTCATCGAGGGCCTGTCGCCGGCCATCGCCATTGAACAGCGCAGCTCCGGCTCCAGCCCGCGCTCCATCATCGCCACCACGACCGAGATTTATGATTACCTCCGCCTGCTTTACGCGCACATCGGCAAACCCCATTGCCCGGACACCGGCGTGCCCATCGTTTCCCAGACCACCAGCGACATCGTGGATAAAATCCTCGCGCTGCCGCCCAAAACACGCGTCATGCTGCTCGCGCCGGTCGTGCGCCGGCAGAAGGGCGAGTTCCGCGACGTGATCGAACGCCTCGCGCGCGAGGGGTTCGTCCGCGCCCGGGTGGACGGCCAATTCGTCGAGCTCGCCGCCGACACGCGCGTCAAGCTCGACAAAAAGAAATTTCACAACATCGAGGCCGTCGTGGACCGGCTGGTGATTGATAATAAAATCCGTATGCGGCTCGGCGATTCGGTCGAGACCGCGTTGCGATGGGGCGAAGGCGTGATGTTCACGCTGCATCAATTGCCGGAGGACAATTCGAAAACTGGAAACAAACCCCTCTCCCGGCCTGTGGCCACCCTCTCCCCGCCGGGCGGGGAGAGGGCCGGGGAGAGGGGCGCGTCATCACAATCCGCAATCCGCAATCCGCAATCGGATGATTGGACCGAAACGCTGCACTCAAACAAAATGTGTTCGCCTGCGACGGGCAAAAGCTACGATCCGCCCACGCCAAAACATTTTTCGTTCAACGCCCCGGCCGGCGCCTGCCCGGT
>Ga0265338_10004218_pt1 | contig 19581 bp, 18 predicted proteins | sample 42126metaG_FD_193579 | JGI IMG/M metagenome (GOLD analysis project Ga0265338, IMG submission 193579) | Rhizosphere microbial communities from Carex aquatilis grown in University of Washington, Seatle, WA, United States - 4-21-26 metaG | ecosystem: Host-associated > Plants > Roots > Rhizosphere...
TCCACTCGACGGCGAACGCCGTCGGCACCGTCGGAGAGCAGACCATGGTCACCCCCGGCATGTTGTCGGAGTTACCGCCGCCGGTCGCGCCGCCCTGGCCACCGCCGGTGGTGTAGCCGCCCTGGCCGCTGGAGGAACCGCCCTGACCGTTCGTCGACCAGCCGGGATGGAAGTCCCGAGGGTTGCCGTAACAGCCCGCAGCGGCGAGACCCCAAACCGCGATGCCGGCGAGGGCCGCCCTCGAAGTCCGGCCACGCTGCGCAAACGGCGACCGAGTCGATGCCTTCATGTAACAAGCATGGAAACCTCGACCCGCCCCCGTCAAGTGACCCCTCCCACAATCGATTACCCGATCGACCGCAGTGACGGCTCCTGGGACTCGAGATCGAGATCTCCGGTGTTTTCCGCGGCTGCGGGGGTGCTGGGCGCGGCCGCAGCCACCGGCCGCGGGCTCGGCTCGGTGACACCGCCGGCGACGACCGCCAGTCGGGGAATGCGCGCGGCGGCGCGCGGCCACAGGGCGAAGACCGTCACCGGCAGGAAGTAGACGAACTCCAGCACGGCGTCGAGGAGGCCGTACCGCGAGATGAATTTGAGGCCGCGGGGCGCATCGGGCAGGAAGAGCCAGGGGGACTGGAACCGTTCCCCTGTCAGCGGCCAGAGGAGCGGGATCGGGCGCCCTCCCTGCCCCAGGGTGTCGAGCAGCCCGTGACTGCCGATGGCCAGCATCACCGCCAGCATCGTGCGCACACCGCTCCATCCGTAGCGCCGCGCCAGCAGGCCGCCCGCGATCGCCACCATCACCGCCGTCAGCAGCGAGTGGGATGCGCCCCGATGTCCGGTGACGATGCTGTCGTGCGAGCCGAGGCCCATGATGAACACATCGGCGTCTGGCAGCATGGCCAGCAAGCTGAAGCCGAGCATTGTGGTGGCCTGGCTACGCGGCCGCGCGCGCGGCGTGCGCCCGTCGTCGTGGAAGCGTCCAGCCAGGAGGCCGACGGCGAGATGCCCGAAACTCGCCACAATAAACCTTGGCCTCGCTCATCCATTCGGTGCCAGCCAAATCTCCGGCGCGTGATCGGAATCCAACGCGCACTGGCGTGCCTGCCACCGACGCCCACTCCGGCCCACAACCTAGGGCCACCGTCGCTGTGCGACGACGTGGTCCGCGCTGCGCGGCAAGCGTTGGCCATCACGGCTGCGGGTGATACGCTGAGTCGATGTCCAGTCCCTCCGAGGCGTGGCAACCGTTGCTTGACGGGTTGGGCCGGCTGCGCGCGGCGTGGCCGGGCGGCGCCTGGTCCTGGGACCCGCGTTTCAAATGCGTGTCGTCGTCGTTCGGCAAGGAGCTCACCGATCAGGCGCGCGAGGCCATGGTCGGCGTGCTCGACGGCGAGTGGTCGTCGGACAGCATCAACCAGGCACCCGACGAGATCCGTACGCTGGCTGCGCGATTCGGCGGCATCCGTCCCGGACAGCTGCTGTTCACCGGCGCAGCCGGCGGTGAACGCATGCATCTGTTCGCGCTCTGGTGGCCGTGGGGCGACGGTGCCACCGTTTCGTTACGGGTCGGTGTCGCGAACTGCGATCGACCGACCGAGCTCTATCCGCAGATTCGCGCGTTGTTCAAGATTGCCTGACGGGCGGTCATGGGGGATGGTGAGGCGGGGACGACATGATTGATCTGGTTCTCACGCTGATTGGATCCGATCGACCGGGTCTCGTGGAGGCCGTCGCGCAGACCGTCGCCGATCGCGGCGGCAACTGGCTCGAGAGCCGGATGATTCATCTCGCCGGCAGTTTCGCGGGCATCCTGCGCGTCGAGGTGCCGCCGGGTCAGGCCGACGCGCTCGCGCACGCGCTCGAAGGGCTCGGGGCCAGCGGATTGCGCGTCACCGCCACCAGCGCCGCGCGCGCGGCGCATCTGGGCGCGGCCGGTGACGGGAGTGTGATGAACCTCGAGCTCATCGGGCTCGATCGCCCGGGGCTGGTGCGCGAGATCTCGCAGCTGCTGGCGCGCCACGACGTCAACGTCGAGGAGCTGACCACCGATCGCACGAGCGCGCCGATGTCGGGCGAGATGCTCTTTCGCGCCAACGCGCGCGTCAAAGTCCCGGCGCACCTCGACGCCGCCCATCTTCGCGCCAGCCTCGAGCGCCTCGCGACCGATCTCACGGTCGAGATCCGGCTGCAGTAGCCGCCGGGCGCTCCGCCAGCATCATTGCGCGGGCGTTGCTGCGCAGGCGGCGCGCATCAGCGCGGCGACCTCGACGATGCCCAGGCGGTAGGGCGCGATGGTCAGCGGCGCCAGCGTGCGTTCGAGGAAGCGCGCCTGTTCAGTGTCATCGATGTCGGCGAACAGCAGCGCCGGCAGGGTCACGCCGTGCGCGCGCAGCTGGCGCAGGATCAAGATCCCCTGCGTTTCGGTGAGCCGTCGCCGCGAGCCTGCGTCGAGCTCGCGCGGCGCCGCGCCGCGCTCGTCGACGAGGCGCTCGGGCGGCGTGCGGCGGAAGTCCAGGTCCAGCAGCAATCCGTTCGCGCCCGCGGCCGCGGCGAGCGCGGTCTCGAAGTCGCCCGCCGGTGAGAACACGAACGCGTCGCCGAGGAAGCGCTGAAACCGTTCGCGGTATTCGGTTCCGTCCTCGCAGACCACGAAGCGCGGCCGTGGCTCCATCAGATCGGGAAGCATGCACCCACCTGCTTGCTGAACGGCGCCGCCTCGGCGAGCACGACCAGGTGGCCGCGCCACTGGCGTACGAGGTCGCGCACGATCGCGAGACCGCGGCCGCTCTCTCGCGCGTCGATCGCCTCCAGCGTCAGCGCTGCGGTCGCGGAGTCGCCGATGAGCAGCCGCACGACCTGGCGCCCGGTCACGTCGCGCTCCCGGTCGATGCGCACGATGACGCGCGCGTCGGCCTGGCCGGCGACGGCGGCCTGCGCGTTGCGCAGCAGGTTGGCGAAGATCGCGCTCAGCGCGCCGCGTTCGACGGGAAACTCGACCGCCAGGTCGCCGAGCATCAGCGCGGGGGCTGCCCAGCCGCCTCCGGCCTGGCGTGTCGCCGCCTCGACCGCGCCGATCCAGGCGCCGACCTCGACGGCGTCGAGCCGGGTGCGCGGGCCGAGCTCCAGGAGGGCGTCGAGCCGATCGGCGTGCGCGCCGCGCAGGCGTGCGTCGATGGCGAGCAGGGCGGAATCGTCGGTCGAGCTCGAGGCGCCGGGGCGCGTGCGGCGCAGGAGCGTCTCGGCGCGCGCCAGATCCTGGACCAGCGGCCCGAACGTCGGTTCGCGGCCGAGCGGCCTGAGCGTGATTCCCAGGCCGCGCGCCGCGTGCATCAGACGATCGTACACCGCGGCGACGGCCTCGGACGTCGGTTGCGGTTCGGTGAGCGCGCGGCGGATGTCGTCGCGCGCGGCGTCCGGTTCGGCGACCAGGCCCAGCACGCCCGCGCGATGCTTGAGCACGTCGTGGCGCACGTCGCCGACGGCGCGCCCGACCTCGGGGAACAGCGACGGCGACCGGCGCAACGCCGCGCCCACCGTGCGGCCGTGCAGGCGGCGACGCGCGACGAGGCCGATCAGCAATGCGCCCAGCAGCAAAGCCGCGGCGGCGAGCCGGCGGCGGCGCTCGTGTTCGTTGCGCTCCTCGGTCTGGCGCGCGGCCGCCCACCCGTCGCGCGCGGCGCGCGCGGCCGGCAGCCAGGTCGCGTCCTGCGCGGCGTCGTCGGTGCCAGGAGGCGCGGCGGTGCCGTCGCCGGCGGGACGCGCGGCCAGCGCCAGCGCACGGTCGGCGCGCGCCAGGGCCGCGGTCGAGTCGCCAGCAGTCGCGTCGAGCCGCGCCAGAGCCCAGAACGCCGCCGGGATCTCGCGGCCGGCCGCGCGCTCCAGCGCGCCGCGGTCGGCGCCGCGCAGATCGGCGTCCGGCAGCCGCGCGTCGAGGCGCGCCAGTCGCACCAGCGCCGGCGCGTCGCCCGCGGCGCTCGCCAGCTCGTAGCAGCGTCGAGCCGCCCCCGAGGCGTCGGCGTACTCCTCGACCACGCCGATCGCGCGCAGGCGCTCGGCCGGCAGCTCGGACGTGCAATCGCCGCCGAGCGCGCCCAGCGCTGCATCGGGATGTCCTTCGAGAAGTCGGATGCGCGCCAGCCGCTCGGGCGAGGGGCGCGCTTCGCCGCCGGCGAGGCCCGCCCGCAGCGCGCGCGCCTCGGCCAGGTGCGCAGGGCGCGGCTCGCGCGCGACGTACGCCACGAGATCGGCCAGCGCGCCCTGCCGATCGCCGGACGCCGCGCGCGAGAGAGCACGCGCAAAGCGCGCCTCCTGCACGTCGAGCGCGACGGCGCGGTCGATCCAGGTCGGCACCGCGGGATCGGCAGCGACGCCTTTCGCGAGCGGACGGATCCCCGACGCCAGCGCCCACAGCGCGGGGCCGTCGTCCCAGAGCGCGGCGACCGTCTCGGGCGGCACATGCCCGGTCAGCGCGTAGGCGCTGACCGCCGCCTCGACGTAGCCCGGCGAGTCGGCCAGCGCCTGCTGGACCAGATCGCGGCCGAGCCCGCCGGGGTCGCCGACTTCGATCCACTCCTCGGCTTCGTGGTAGAGGGCGCGCGCATGGTCGCTCGGCGGCGCGGCGTGCGGCGACGCCGGCGCCGGCGCCAGCGCCGAGCGGCGGCGCGCGAGCTGCGCGCGCAGCCCACGCAGGTCAGTCCACGACGGCTCGAGCACCAGCGCGTGTCGCAGCGCTTCGTCGGCGCGGTCGGCTTCGAGCGCGCCGCCGTGGATCGCGAGCAGGCGGCCGAGCGCGCGCCAGCCACCGGCGTTCGACGGCGCCAGGTTCACGGCGATCTCGAGGTCGCGCACCGCTTCGTCGACGCGGCCGAGCGTCTCGAGCGCGCGGGCGCGCAGGAAGCGCGCCCGCGGCCAGCTCGGCGCCTGCCGGACCAGCAGGTCGAGGCGGGCGTACGCCTCGTCGGCGTGCCCGGCGTCGAGCGTCGTCTCGGCGCCTGCCGCCTCCGCCTGTTGCGCGGCGGTCGGCGCCGGCGTGGGCCAGTCCTCCAGCGCCTGCGCGCGCTCATCGAGCGCGATCGCATCCAGGAGATCGAGCACGCGCTTGCGCTGCGCGCGCGTCAGGGCCGGCGTGCCGTCGGGCGCCGACGCCAGCGTCAACGTCAACATGGGCTCGAGGCGCGCGCGTGCCGCGGCCGTGCGCCCGACGACGCGTTCGAAGTTGGCGAGCCGCAGGCGCAGCAGGACCCGGCCCTTGGCGTCGTCCTTCAACGCCTCGAGCCCCTTTTCGAGAAAGGCCACGATCTGATCGCGGCGCTCCCAGCGCGCTGGATCGTCGGCCAGCAGATCGGTGAGGTTGACGTAGGCGTAAAAACGCCGCGGATCCTTCGCGATCGCGGCGCGCAGAGTCGTCTCCGCCTCCTCGCGCCGCCCGAGCTTGCCGAGCACGAACCCGAAGTCGGTCGCGATCCCGGGGTTGTCGGGATCCTTCTCGAGCGCGCGCGCGAACAACTTCGCCGCCTCGCCGGGATCGCCTGCCTTGAGCCGCGCCAGCCCCTGGGCGTGCAACGCGCGCGCAGCCGCGCGCCCCACCGGCCCGCCGGTCACGCTCGGCGGGATGACCGGGGCCGCGCTCGCGGAAGGCAGCGGCGGCGGTGTCGCTTCGCCCGCGTCGGGGGCCGCGGCGACGGTGCGCGTGTTCAGCGCGAGCGCGAGCAACACGACGGCGCTGGCAGATGCCCTTTTGGTGGGCGTGAGCGCGGCCGTCGCGAGAGTCAAGCGGACCTCCTCACCCCGACCCTCTCCTCCCCGCGGACGTGGAGGAGAGGGAGAGTGACGCGGGAGGCCCTGTGCTGCCGGCGGAGGTGGAGGAGAGGGAGAGTGAGGCGGCCGAGCGATCGGGAGGCCCTGTGCTGCCGGCGGAGGTGGAGGAGAGGGAGAGTGAGGCGGCCGAGCGATCGGGAAGCCCTGTGCCCCACGCAGAGGTGGAGGAGAGGGAGAGTGAGGCGGCCGAGCGATCGGGAAGCCCTGTGCCCCACGCAGAGGTGGAGGAGTGAGGAGGAGGATCCGCTGAGAGATCGGAAAGCCCTCTCCTCCATGTCCGCGTGGAGGAGAGGGTTGGGTGAGGAGGTCCGGATTGTCGACCACGTCTCGCTCACGACGCCTCACCGCGCAGGTCGCGCAACCGCAGCCCCAGCTGATTCAACCGCAAGTGCACCTGCCGCGCCGACCCGCGCGGCCCGAGTAGCTCCTGCGCCATGCGCCCGAGGTCGCCGTCGCACGCGAGAAACAACGCGCGCAGGTACTGCTTCTCGACCTCGGCCGAGACGCGCGCGAAGCTGGCCGCCGACGCGAGCTGGATCTCGATGCGCCGCGCGCCGGCGCGCCCGCGCGTCGTCCCCGTGGCCGCCGCGCGCGCCCGGCCGCCGGGCACCGACGCCAGGAACTGCTCGACCAGTCGATCGGGCACGTCGAGGATCGCCGGCGCGCGCGGTGCCGGCCTGGCGATCGCGCCGTCGCTGCCCGCCAGGGCGTCGACGTGCTGGGTCAGGCAGAAGACCAGCGCGTTGGTCGCGAGCAGCCGCAGCTCGCGGTGATTCCCGGGCCAGGCGTGCGCGGTCAGGTGCGCCAGCGCCTCGCGGCTGATGAACACGGAGAAAGCGTCACGGCGCGCGGCGGCGGCGCGCGGGCGCCCGAAGACCACCGCGTTCGCGCTCTCGTCGAGATCCTCGGGCGTGGGAAAACGCGCGAGAAATGCGCGCACCAGCGGGCGCAGCGGCTCGGCCCGCAGCGCCTCGAGGAACGCGAAGCGCACCAGCTCGGGCAGATCGTCGCGCCGTTCGCGCAGCGACGGCAGCCGCAGCCGCGTCGCGGGGTTGAGGCGCATGAACAGGTCGGCGCGGAAGCGGCCGTCGCGCACCAGCGCCTCGACATCTTCGTGCGTGGCCGCCACCAGCTTGGGCGCCGCCGGCCGCGGGCGCGCGTCGCCGAGCCGCATGACCGTGCCGCGCTCGAGCACCAGCAGGAGCTGGCGCTGGAGCTCGAGATCCAGGTTGGCGATCTCGTCGAGAAACAGCGTGCCGCCGTGCGCCTGCTCGAACACGCCCGCGTGATCCTCGACGGCCCCGGTGTACGCGCCCCGCCGCGCGCCGAACAGGTGCGACGGCAGCAACGCGGGCGGGATGGTGCTGAGGTCGGTCACCACCAGCGGCCCCTTCGCGCCCGAGCGCGGGTGAATGACGTGCTCGGCGAGGAAGCTCTTGCCCGTGCCGGTCTCGCCCTCGACCAGCACCGGCAGCGGCGAGCGAGCGAGCACCTCCAGCCGGCGGCGCAGCTCCGCCATCGCCGGCGTGCGCCCCCAGAAGATGCGCCCCTCGCCTTCCTGCGCGTGGTGGTGCAGCGCCAGCGCGCGCGAGATCTCGCCTGCCAGGCTGCGGCTGTCGACGATCTCGTTCTCGCACAGGTAGACCAGCGGATCGTCGGGGCGGTCGGCGCCCAGATCCGATCCGGTCGTCGTCAGCATGACCACCGGTAGCGTCGGGTAGGTCTGGCGCAAGCGTTCCAGGATCAGCAAGCCCTGGCGCCGGCGGAGCCCCTCCAGCGCCGCGCGCCGCGCCTTGGGATCCTCTGGCAGCGCCGACTTGTCCTCGGGCAGCAGGCGCTCCTCGGGCAGCGCGAAGTGCAGGTCCAGCACCACCAGATCCGGCAGCGCCGTCAGGCGCCCGAGCGCGTCGGCCGCCTCTTGCCAGTCGTGCGCGCACTTGAGCGGGCAGGCGCGGTCGCGCTCCTCGCACACCAGGCAGGGGATGCGCCGATCGCAGCGCGTGATCGTGTCGAACTGCGGCAGCTGGCGCTGCACCATCTCCACGGTCTGGTCGCGGTCGTCGATCACCAAGAGGCGCGGCACTCGGTTCCTTCCTGGTTCACGTGGGATCCAAAGATCGCGCCAGTTGCCGCGCTCGCCCCGCGAGCTCGTCGAACGCTGTTTCCAGGTCCAGCACGCCGGCGACATCGCCCGCCACCGCGGCCGCGTCCGCGCGCGCCAGCGCCGCAGTGAACCCGCTGACGTCGAGACCTTCGGGCGCGTCGGCCGCCAGCGCCGACCATAACGTCGCAGCCGTCGCGGGCCGCCCCTCGTCATCGATCAAGCGCGGCTGGAGCTCGCCGGGCACCGGTGAGCCGCCCGCGTCACGGCGATCGCGCGCTGGCCAGAGCAGCCGTTTGACCAGGTCGTGTCTCAGGCGCGCGAGCCAGGCGTCGACTTCGGCGGCGGCGACCATCCATAGATTCTATCGAAATCATCTACGAAAGATAGAGCTGCCCGCAGGCGCCCGCGAATCGCGGGCTTCGAGGACCGGATCGCGCCGGCACACCCGGTGCAATGCCAGGGGAGGCATCCGCAAACGACGCGAACCCGAGACAAGGAGCCTGCGATGTTTCTCATGACCGGCCTCGAATTTCTCCTCGGCGTCCGAAGCGCCGCCAACTCCGCCGGCGAGCCGCCGTCCACGCGCTCGGCCGCGATCGTCGTCGGCCGTCGCATCGTCGGCCGCGAGGTGGTCGACGGCGAGAACCCCGAGAGCCCGTTTCGCGCCGGAGAGACGATCTACGCCTACGGTTCGGTCGCCGGTCAGCGAGGCAAGTTCGTCGAGCACGTGTGGTCGCGCGACGGCGTCGAGGTCGCGCGCCACTACCTGCCGATCGGCTCCGACCGTCGCTGGCGCACCTGGTCGCGCCACCGGGTCACGGCCGGCGACTACGTGGTCGAGATCTTCGCGCCCGACGGCCGACACCTCGCGCGCCACGCCTTCACCGCATTCCCCACCGCGGCCCGCCGCGGCTGAACCCCTCGCCAATCACCACCAACCAGGAGAGATCGCCATGGAACGGATCAAACGCATCGCTCACAAGTGTTACGTGTTCATGCGCGCCGGCGCCGCCGCCGTCGTGCTCGGGCTCATCGAGACTTTCGGCAGCCCGCGCGGCCGCCGCCTGCTCGCGGTCGGCGCGCTGGTCGGCGGCGTGCTGCTGCTGGTGCTGCGGCCGCCGGTGCAGGTCGTGCCCGCCGGCGAGGTCGGGGTTCGCATCAACCGGATGACCGGCAACGTCTCTGTGTGCCCGGAGGGACCAGCCTTGACGCTGCCGTTCGTGCACGAGCTGCGGCGCTATTCGCTGCGCGAGCAAGTGTATCGCCCGTCGGACAGCGCCAGCGCCGAGGGCGCGACGCCGTTCCAGACTGTCGAGGGGCTGTCGGTCGGCATCTCCGTGACCGTGCGTTACGCGCTGGACCGGGACCACGTCGCCGACATCGCCAAGAGGCTGCCCACCGACGTGGGCAAGGATCTGATCGAGCCGACGGTCGACGGCGTTCTTCACCGCGCGCTGTCGAAGCACACGGTGCGCGAGGTGTTCACCGACAAGCGTATCGAGATCCAGAACGACATCGAGCAGGAGCTGCGCGGGCTGCTCGCGCGCGACGGCATCGTGGTGCGCGCGCTGTTCCTGGGCCACGTCGACCTGCCGTCGCAGTATCGCGCGGGGCTGGAGTCGCTGCTGTCCGAGGAGCTGGCCACGGAGAAGATGCGCTACACGCTGCAGCTGAAGGAGAAGCGCGTTCAGGAGACGGCGCTCGAGGGCGACGCTGCGAAGATCCAGCGCGAGAAGGCGGCGGAGGCCGCGGCGTCCGAGGAGATCATCGCCGCCAAGGCGCGCGAGGAGGCCATGAAGCACGTGCTTCCGCTCAAGGAGAAGGAGATCGAGCAGCGCCGGCTGGAGGCGGAGGCGCGCAAGGTGCAGCGCATGAAGGACGCCGAGGGCGACGCCGAGGCGCGCAAGATCGAGACTGCGGCCGAGGCCGACTCGCGCCGCAAGCTGTCCGACGCCGATGCCTACCGCATCGAGGTGACCGGCAAGGCCAACGCCGCGCAGATGGAGCGTGACTCGGTGCTGATCGCGAAGAACCCCCTGCTGATCCAGAAGACCCTGGCCGACAAGCTGTCGGACAAGATCCAGGTCATCGTCGCGCCACCGGCCGCGGGCGGCTTCTTCGCGGGCGGCCTGCTCGGCACGCAGGCGGCGGCGCGCGCCACGCAGGCGGCGTCGGGCTCGAAAGCGTCCGCCGCCAACGACAACGCCGACGGGAACGCCCGCGCCGGCGCGGAGGCCGAGTAACATGACCGCCGCGATCTTGCTGGTCGCGATCGTCGCCGAGGATCCGGCGGTGATGCGCAACGCCCCGCGCGACGACGCGGCCCCGCAGGCGACGCTGTGGCGCGGGGACTGGCTGGAAGTGAGGGGCGAGAAGGCTGGCTTCCTTCAGGTGTACGACCACCGGCACGAACGCCCCGGCTTCATCCGCCCTGCGATCGTGCGCGTGCACCGGCTGGATGAAGCGTCGGCGCCCGAGTTGCGCGCGGTGGTGCGCTTTCTGCGCGACGCGAGCGGCAGCGAATCGCTGGGCATCGGCTACGCCGCGCTCTACCTGCGCGCGGCGCCGGCGGGTGATGACCCGAGCGAGGTCTTCGCTGCGATCGGCACGATGGCGTCGCGGCTGGCGCGGCGAGCGTCGGCGCGCCGGGCCGATGGGCGCGACGTGCTGCTACCGGGCGCGTCGCCGGCGGCGTCGACGGTCGCGGCGCAGATCGAGGTCGCGGAGAGCTACGGCGTCCACTTTCGCAGCGTCGACCCGCTGCTCGGCGGTGGGCGCGCGCGGCTCTGTTACGACGGCGACGCGTGGGAACGCGTGCTCAGCGCGCGGGCGGCGCCGCCGCTGGAGCGCGCGCGGGCGGCGCTCTTCTTCGCGGGTGGCGAGTGCCTGGACCCGGCGTTGCCGGCGGCCGAGCGCCGCGCCTGGAACGATCGGCGCGTGCAGGCGCTCGACGCGGTCGATCCCGCCGCGGCGCCGGGGATCCCGGCGAGCATTCCACCCTCCTTGGGCGGGCGCGTGCGGTTGCGGCGCGCCGAGGCGCTGGCCTGGCGCGCATTCGACGAGGCGCGCCGCGCGGGCGCGGGCGAACCCGCGGCGCGCGCCGAGGCGGCGGCGATCCGCGAGCTGGCGCTGGTCGATCGCGGCCTGCTCGCGCCCGAGGACCTCGAGACCTACGACGACGTCGCCGTGCGCGTCGGCGCGTCGCGCTTCGCGGCCGAGGCCGGGCCGGCCAGACCGTCGGCGGCGCGCCGCACGACGATCACCGTCGGCGCGCGCGGCGACGGTGAGACGTGCGTGCGCGTGGTCGAGGTCAGCGGCAACCCGTCGCGCGTGCTGGCCGAGCGCTGCACGTACGGCGTGGTCTGGCTGAATTCGCTGCGCTGGTCGCCCGCCGGGAACATCGCGACCATGGCCGTGCAGCCGCTGCCGGCATGGACCGAGCTGTGGGTGATCCAGCGCGGCCCCACGCCAGCGAACACGAACGCGACGGCGCCCGGCACGCCTCCGGCATCCGCGCCAGCCTGGTCGATCGAGCCGCTCGTACCCGCCACCGTCGAGCCCGAAGCCGGCTACGTCGAGGCGGCCGGGTTTTCACCCGACGGCGCGCATCTGCTGGTCGTGCGCGAGGCGCGCGGCATCGGCCACCCGCCACGCCGCTTTCAGATGCTGTCGGTGCCCGCGCTCACCGTCGAGAAACAGGCCAGCACCGCCGACAAGCTGCTCTCGTTCAAGCGCTGGAGCGCCGCCTCGTGGCGCGCCGGCACGCTGGCGCTGCGATGACCTTTCAGTCGTGGTGGTGTTTGCGCTTCTTCGGCTCGAAGAGATCCGGATCCTTCTTGGCCATCTGCTCGCGCAGCGCGCGGATCTCCTTGGTCGCTTCCTGGCCCAGCTCTTTCAGGTGCTCGATCCATGCCGAGCGATAGGGGCGCAGCGTCAGCACCAGCCGCTCGAGGATCGCGAGGTTGCGAAACCACTTCTTGTTCGCCGGCACCAGATACCAGGGCGCCTCGGGCGTTCCGCACCGCTTCAGGAGATCTTCGTACGCCTCGGTGACCTGGTCCCACAGCGGCAGCTCGCGCCAGTCGGCTGGGTTCAGCTTCCACGCCGTGCGCGGATCCTTCTCGCGGTCGAGCAGCCGCTCCACCTGCTCCTCGCGGCTGACGTGCAGGAAGAACTTCAGCACGATCACGTCGCTGGCCGTGAGCAGGCGCTCGAAGTCGTTGATCTGCGCGAAGCGCGCCTTCCAGACGCGCGCCGGAACCAGCTGGTGAACGCGCGCCGCGATCACGTCCTCGTAGTGCGAGCGGTTGAAGAGCGCGATCTGGCCGCGCGCCGGCGCCACGCGGTGGACGCGCCACAGAAAGTCGTGCGCATTCTCCTCGGCGGTCGGCACCTTGAACGGGTGCACGTACGCGCTCTGGATGTTCGAGAACTCGAGGATCTTGCGGATCGCGCCGTCCTTGCCCGCGGCGTCGCGGCCCTGCAGCACGATCAGCAGCGCGTGCGTGCCGGCATAGGTCAGGAGATTTCCGAGCTCGGCGAACTCCTGACCGAGCTTGTCGAGCTCGGTCTCGCTGTCCTCTTTTTCGGCGCCGCCGGTATCGGAGGGATCGTAGTCATCGAGCCGGATCTTGTTGCCGCTGTCGATCGGGGCGAGGTACGGATGTCGCGACACCGAGGGAGCCTAACACGCGCATCGCGCGCGGGCGGGCACGGCCGACTACTCGAGCGGCATGCCGCCGTTCGCGGCCTCGGCTTCCCAGTTCAGGATCGTGTCCCGCTGGTACGAGGTCAGGGCGGGAGCGGGAGCGGGTGGCATCCCGCCGCTCTTCTGATCGAGATCGACCAGCACCGGCTTGAAGAGGGTCCCCTTGGCCGCGAAGGCCGCACCGCGAATACAAGCAGCGGTGCTACCGGCGTCGGGGTCGCAGTTCGTGTCACCGTACACGTCGAACCGCGGCGACGCCGGAGGCGCGGCACCGGACAGCGACATCGGGTCGCCGAACGACGGGTCACCGTGGCAACGCACGCAGCGGGACAGGAAGATCGGCCGCACGTCAGCTTCGTAGGTCGGCTTGTCGGCCGCACCCGGCTCCAGGTTGCACCCGGCGCCGAGCGCCGCCGCCGAGAGCGCGATCACTCCGATCGCGAACGATCTGAAATTCGCCACCGTCATAGGTAGTAGTGGAATTGAAGCATACCCAACGTCGCGTTGGATCCGTCGCCATTGTGCTGGATGCGCCCGAGGCCGAGGACCTCGATGTGCGCCCAGGGGAAGAAGTTGATCTCCAGGTCGTAGGCGTTGTGACCGGTGTTCTTGACGTTCAGGTCTTCCTGGTAGCGCTCGTAAGCCAGGGTGCCCATCAGCCCGCGAATCGGCATGAAGGTGAGCCCGGTGAACGACACGAACTGTGTCTGGCCGATGCTGCCCTTGATCTGCTGGCGGATCACGTCGGCTTCGCCCAGGAACATCAGCTTCGCCGGATCGAACCAGACCTTGGCGTCGGCGCCGCCCTGGTAGCGCGCCTCCTCGTCGGCGATTCCGACGCGCCCCTGGACCGCGAGCGCCGCCATGCCCGCGAAGCGCATTTCACCGTACGCCGTGCCGCCCGATTCCTTGTAGCCGATCGACTGAAAGAAATCGGGGAATGACGACGGCACCGCGGTGAATCCGCTGGCGTGCACTTCCCAGTCCTCGGCGATGTAGCCGCCCGACAGCGCGTACGGCTCCTCGTAGAGCCCGTTGCCGGTGAAGCGCCGGTTGTAAAAGATGTGCTCGACGAGGCGCAGGCCATAGACCGGGAAGTACCTCCCGACGCGCGCGTAAGGCCCGGTCGCGCTCGGCCGCCACATCAGATAGTGCTCGCGCGAGATGAAGCGATCCGTCGCCGAGGTGATGCGCCCGCCGATCGAGTCGTCGGTCGGCCGCACGATGCCGCGATCGCCGACGATCAGGTTCAGCGAGAACCCCTCGGGAAAGACGAAGTGCGCGTAGGCGTCGGCCTGCATCGGGAACGTCACCAGCTCGGGTGACTCCGGCCCGCCTGTGGCGTTGGCCAGTGACGCGAGCCGGAAGTCGCCGCCGAGCGCGACCCATGACGGCGGCTTCCAGAGCCCGTGCAGGAACGCCCCGTCGCCGCCGCGGCTGATGGTGTCGCCGGCCTCGCCGCGGCCCCACTCGCTGATGAGGCCGGTGCCTGCGGGCGCGAAGTGGCACTGCCCACAGCGGGTCGTTCCCGAGCTGAACTGAAACTGCGGGAAGGCCGCCGCGTCACGCGACGCGAACAGCAGCAGCGCGAGCAGCGCGAACGCGGCCAGGCCAGACGTGCGCCGATCTTGCACAGCTCGTTGAAGGAGGCGCACGCTCATCAATCGTTCTCGGCTCCGGCGCGGATCCAGCTCGCGACCAGCTGGATGTCGGTCTCGGGCAGCGGCATGTCCGGCGGCATGCGCAGGTTTCCCTGGGCGTGCATCAGATTGATGACCTGCGAGCGCTCGACGCGCTGGTCGTCGGTCACAAGCGGCGCACCGCCATCGACGGCCACGCTCGCTCGCGTGATCACGAAGTGGCGACCGACCAGGCTGCTATAGCCAGAGGAGCGCGTCGACAGATCGACCGACGCGCGTTGCGCGATCGCCGAGTGGCAGTTCGCGGTCGCGCAGTTCGGCTGCAGGATCGCGGTCGAAACGAATGACCAGGTCGGCGGGCGATCGTCCGTCGAGTTGCCGCAACCGGCTGTCACCCCGGCCACACCGACGAGCACCAGCACAACGGCGACCCGGCCGGCGCGCCAGCGCGAGGGGGTCGTCCCAACCGTCATGGCTGGTAGCAGTAGCACTATCGTGGATCGGGCTCAATACGAATATCCGAGAGCCACACGCTCGTCGGTTGCGACCCGCGAGACGCCTCCGACGGAATCGCGAGTGACTCGTCGCCACCCGCCGGCCTTTCCGCGCGCAGCTCGAGGCGCAAGAAACCCCCCTCGTGAGCGACGACTCCGTCGACGAGACGGACCGTCTCGGAAGGTTCCGCGGAGGTCCACGCGGCCGTGGCGATCCTCTGCCCCTCGGCCTCGAGCTCCACGTGCGCCGCGTTCGCCGGCAAGCGATCGGCGCGCGCGGTGATGCGATATCGGCCGGGTGGCAGATCGATCTCCGTCGCCGTACCGACGGCGGCCGACGCGATCGGCGGCAGGCGCAGCCCGACGCCGTTCCAGACGCCGCGCACCGGCGAGATCGCGCCGCGAGCCAGAGCGGCCGCGCGCCAGCTGCAGAGCGTGGTTTTCCCCCCGACGTCGCAGACACAGACCGCCCAGCGATGGCGGTCACGCAGCGCCGTCCCGGCGCGAACCAGCGCCGGCCACCCGAGCAACAGGACCGCCACCGCCAGCGCGGCCGCGATGGCTTCGCGCGGCCAGCGCGCGCGCACCGGCCTCGCCAGCCACGCGAGCGCTCCCGCTGCATAGGGAAACATGAAGATCGCGATCGCCAGGTGATAGCGGACTTCGGAAAAGAACGTCGCATAGAGCGCGATCAACGCGATGGGGAAGGGCAGGATCGCCAGCGCCCGCCAGTTGCGGCGCGCCGCCGCGATCACCACGCCCGCAATGGCCGCCGCCGCCAGCGTGTACCAGAACCCGTCGACGAGCTGCTCGATGCCAGCGCGATGGCGATCGAAGAAGGCGCGCGGCGGGTCGCGAATCACACTCTCGCGATAGAGCGGCCAGTACAGGAGCGGGCGTTCGTTGGTGAGCAGGCGATCCGCCTTGGCCGCGACCAGCCCGACGGCGTACGCGGGCTCGAAGCGCGCCCACGACTTCGCCAGCGCGTACGCCGCGCGGTCCGCGTCGCGCGGCTTCGGATCGAAGAGCCGGTATCCGGTGCCCAGCCAGAACATCTGGTTGAGCGATCGCGAGTACACGCCCTCGGTGTCGGGGTTGGCGCCGACGAGCGCGGTGTGACCGCCATGGCTGTCGGTCAGGAAGAACTCGCCGTAGCGCAGCTGGTTGCGGACGCCCCACGGCAGCAGCACCAGCGCCGCCACGCCGCAGCCGAGCGCCGTGCGCAGCGCCGCGGCCTTGATCCCGTCGCGCGTCGGCAGCGACGCCACCCAGTAGGGAAACGCGAGCAGCGCCAGCGGCAGCGCGACCGCGCGCACATAGGCGGCGAGCCCGAGCCACACGCCGAATCCCACGGCCGCGCGCCACGGTCGATCGAGACCTTCTTGCCGCACCAGCGTCGCGACCGCCGCGGCGAGCAGCGCGGCGGCCGGCATGTCGGTGCCGGTGACGCTGGCGACGGCGATGCCGGCGGGCCACAGCGCGAACAGCAGGCCGCCGACGATCGCGGTCGCGCGCCCCGAGAGACGGTCCGCGATCTCGAAGACCGCCCACGCGCCCACGCCGCCGGCGGCCACGCCGATCAACTTCGCCGCCAGCAGCCCGCCACCCAGCGCTTGCAGGGCCGCGACCAGCAGCACGTAGCCGGGCATGTAGATGAACTCGCCGTCGAGCGCGTGGTGCGACACGAGGTGCGCCGCCGATTCCAGGTACATCGCGAAGTCACCCACCGGGCGCGTCGGCACCAGCAGCACCCATGCCAGGCGCAGCCCGATCGCGAGCGCAACGACGGCGACCCTGGAAAACCGGCGCACGTCGGGCATTCTAGCCGGAGACCGCGCGCGCCCGTGGCGTCGAGCCGCGCGCGACCTCGACGATGCGGTCGCGCAGCCAGGCCTGGGCCGGCGAGGCGTGCGTGCTCTCGTGCCACACCAGGCTGACCTTGCCGACCGGCAGCTGCAGCGGTGGCGGTAGCAGCTGCAGCGGCCAGGTCCTGGCGAAGGGGCGGGCCACGAACTCGCTGAGCGCCGCCACGTAGTCGGTGGCGGCGATGATCGCCGGCACCAGCAGGAAGTGCGACACCCGCAGCACCACCGTGCGCGTCAGGCCCTGGCGCGCGAGCACATCGTCGACGACGCCGCGCCCGTCGGGTTGATGCGAGACCAGCACGTGCGGCAGCTTGACGTAGGTCGCCAGCGAGAGCTTGCCGCGCACGCGCGCGTGGCCGCGCCGCACGACGCAGACGAACCGGTCCTCGAACAGGGGGATCTCGCGGTGGCCGGCCGGCAGCTCGCGGTAGAGCCCGAGCATGAGATCCGCCTCGCCGCGCTCCAGATCCCCCGGCACGTGGTGTTCCTGCCACGCGCGCACCTGCAGGCGGATGCCGGGCGCCTCGCGCTCGAGGTGCGCCAGCAGCTTGGGCAGCACGGCGAACGCGACGAAGTCGTTGGTGATGATGGTGAAGCGCCGATCCGATGTGCGCGGATCGAACGGCGCGTGCGTGCCCAGCCCCTGCTCAAGCTGCGCCAGCCCCGCGCGCAGCGGCGCCGCCAGCGCCAGCGCGCGCTCCGTCGGCACCATGCCGCGCGCGCCCCGCACCAGCAGCGGGTCGCCGAGCAGCGCGCGCAGCTGCGCCAGCGCGTTGCTGACCGCGGGCTGCGACAAGCCCAGTCGGGCGCCCGCCCGTGTGACGCTCCTCTCGGACAGCAAGGCGTCGAGCACCGGCAGCAGGTTCATGTTCAGGCCGGCGATATTCACGGGATGGATTTAGTTCATCATGACCATCGATTTGTCAAATGATGGCCAGGAGGCCATCTTGCGTCGGGTGTCTGGCGTGGTTCCCTTTTCGCCGGACCCCCGCGACCAACCAAGGAGACCGTCATGAGCTCAACGACTACTTCAGGTTATGCCACCAGCTCCACTTCGTCAGCCTCGAACGCGCCCGGCACCGCCCAGGCATGGGACGTCGATCCGTCGCATTCCAGCGCCAACTTCAAGGTGCGCCATCTGATGGTCTCGCACGTGCGCGGCGAGCTCGGTCCGATCGCGGGCACCGTGTGGATTGACGATCAGGACGTCACGCGGTCGCGGGTCGACATATCGATCGACGCGCGCAAGATCGCGACCCGCGACGAAAAGCGCGACGAGCACCTGCGCAGCGCCGACTTCCTCGACGTCGCCAACCACCCGACGGTGACGTTCAAGTCGACGCGCGTCGAGCGCGGCGCGGGCGACGAGCTGCGTGTGACCGGCGACCTCACGATCCACGGCACGACCCGCCCGGTGACGCTGGCCGTCGATTCGCTGGCGCCCGCCGTCGGCGATCCCTGGGGCAACACCAAGCGCGGCGCCACCGCCCACGCCAAGATCAACCGCAAGGAGTGGGGACTGGGCTGGAATGTCGGCCTGGAAGCCGGCGGCGTGCTCGTCGGCGAAGAGGTCGCGATCGAGCTCGAGGTCGAGCTCCTCAAGCACAAGTAGTCCGTCAGCTCAGGCCGGCGAGACCGAGCAGCCACGCTTGGCCCAGCGGCGCGCCGACGTGGAGCACGAGGTCGGCGCTGAAATGGGCCACCATGGCGCACTCGATGCCCCGTCGGCGAAAGAGCCAGCCGGCGATCAACCCGACGAGGCCGTTCAAGACGACGGCCCGCGCGATCACGACGGGCGTCAAGGTGACCAGACGCGCGGTGACAGGGAGGTGGCCCAGGCCGAACAGTACGGCCGCGAGGACGTTCGCCGTCCAGAAGACGGCGCCGCCCCGCGGCGGCGTGCCCCGCGGCGGCGTGATCAATTTGTCCGTTCGTCGCGTCAGGCGGCGCAGGCCGAGCGCGAGGAAGGACAGCAGGAAGAGCCGTAGCTCGATCTCTTCGGTCACACCGCCCTCGACGCTCGCGAGGAGGCCCATCCAGGGCGGGGGCTGCCGCTGCCGGAGCAGCTGCCCGACGCTGTCGCGTGACATCGGCCCGAACACCCACAGATCGAGCGCGAGCAACGTCATGCCGGCGCCTAGGCCCCAGGCGGCGGCGACCCGTATGTCGTGGCCGATCCCATCCGGCGGCGCGCGCCGCTGCAACCAGGCATCCACCACGGGAGCGCCCATTCCCAATCGCCGCGCGGCCCAAAGGCCCGAAAACGTCATCACGCCGAGGAAAAGCGCGGATTGGGCGATCGAGAGCGCGATCAACGCAGGGGTGGGGATCGCGGCGTGACCGGTCTTGATGCCCTGGCTCGGAACCAGCGCCAGGACATAGGGCATGACGCACACGACGCCGATGACGGCACCGATCCAGAGCACGAGACCGGTCCGGGAAAAGAAGCGGTCCTCCTTCATCTCTCTCTTTACCTAATCCCGGGGACGAGCAGATGCGAGCTGCCGCCCGGTCCATCTGGAGTAAAATCAGATCGTGCAGCCGGACGCTCCTGCGCCTTCGGATCTCGAGGCCCTTATTGCGAAGGTGCAACAGGAGCAGGCCCGGCTCGCTCCGCTGCTACCTGACATCGACCCGGGCGACCTGAACTCCATCCTCGTCGCCATCTTTCGGCCGTGGGGGATGGGACGGCGATTCTTCATTCGCCGGCTGCCCTCGGGTGCGAATGTCTTCTGACGAGGCTTTCGTCCTGGAGGTCTTGGCGGCGCTTCGCGACAGTGGAGTCGAGGCGATCGTCGTCGGGAGCGTCGCGGCGCTCTTGCAAGGAGCGCCGTTGACCACCGACGACATGGACGTGCTCATTCGCGATACGCCGGCGAATCGGAGCAAGCTCAAGGACCTCGAGCAGCGTTTGGGGGGTAAGGCCATAGCCCTGTCGCCGCTATCGTCG
>Ga0265338_10004219_pt1 | contig 19560 bp, 16 predicted proteins | sample 42126metaG_FD_193579 | JGI IMG/M metagenome (GOLD analysis project Ga0265338, IMG submission 193579) | Rhizosphere microbial communities from Carex aquatilis grown in University of Washington, Seatle, WA, United States - 4-21-26 metaG | ecosystem: Host-associated > Plants > Roots > Rhizosphere...
AGCGCAAGGAGGCAGGCATCGACGCGATCCCGCCGCCCGGACCAGGACCCGGTGCCTGACCGCCCGGAGCAGCCGGACAGCCTCTTTGACGCGGCCGCCGAAGAGGTCGCGAGAGATGCCGCCCCGCTGGCGGTGCGGATGCGCCCGCGCACCCTCGATGAGGTCGTCGGGCAGCCGCAGCTCACCGGCGAGGGGACGCCGCTGCGCAAGCTGGCCGAGAACGATGCGGGGATGTCGCTGGTGCTCTGGGGGCCGCCGGGGACCGGGAAGACCACCCTCGCCCATGTGGTCAGCCTGGCCACCCGGCGGAAGTTCGCCGAGCTGTCCGCGGTGACCGCGGGGGTCAAAGACGTCCGGGCGGCAATCGAGACCGCCCGCCGCGATATGGGCCTGACCGGTACCCAGACGGTGCTGTTCATCGACGAGGTGCACCGGTTCAACAAGGCACAGCAGGACGCGCTGCTGCCTGCCGTGGAGAACCGATGGGTGTCCTTCATCGGCGCGACCACGGAGAACCCGTCCTTCTCCGTGGTCGGGCCGCTGCTGTCCAGGTCCCTGCTGCTCACCTTGCAGCCGCTGGGGGACGACGACATGCGCGAGGTCATCGGCCGGGCCCTGACCGACGAGCGGGGGCTCGGCGGGGCGGTCACCCTGCAGGATGACGCGGCCGGGCACCTGGTGCGGCTGGCCGGCGGGGACGCCCGCCGCGCGCTCACCTACCTGGAGGCCGCCGCGCTCGGCGTGCCTGGCGGCGGGTCCATCGACACCGCGGCCCTGGAACGGGCCGTGGACCGCGCCGCGGTCCGCTACGACCGGGACGGTGACCAGCATTACGACGTGATCAGCGCGTTCATCAAGAGCATCCGGGGCAGCGACGCCGACGCCGCACTGCACTACCTGGCCCGGATGATCGAGGCGGGGGAGGACGCCCGGTACATCGCCCGCCGGCTCATCGTGCACGCCAGCGAGGACGTGGGGATGGCGGACCCGTCCGCGCTGGGGGTGGCGGTCGCGGCCGCGCAGGCGGTCGAGTTCGTCGGCCTGCCCGAGGCGCGGCTCAACCTCGCCCAGGCCACCATCCACCTGGCCCTGGCGCCCAAGTCCAACGCGGTGGTGAAGGCGATCGGCGCGGCCGCCCAGGACGTCCGGGCCGGGCTGGCCGGCCCGGTGCCCGCGCACCTGCGCGATGCCCACTACCCCGGCGCCGCCCGGCTTGGCCACGGCCAGGGCTACCAGTACCCGCATGATGTCGACGAGGGCATCGTGGCGCAGCAGTACGCGCCGGATCAGGTAGCTGGCCGCCGGTATTACGAGCCGACGCGGCGCGGCGCCGAAGCACGCTACGCCGACCGGGCCGAACGGATCAGGGCCATCCTGGACGAGGCCAGGGACCAAGGCGGCAGCTAGCCCTCTCGCCGGTCTCCGGCCTGATCGCAGGTCGGCTCGCGGTGTGGTGGGACGCGATAAGGTCGGGCGGGTGAGGGAGAAGCCATGATGACCGCCGTCTGGGTGGCGGTGCTCGCCGCCGCGGCCTTCTGGGTCATCGGAGTCTGCGCCGCCGTCTACGTGCTGATCAAGCTGGCCAGGCTGGTGTCCCAGACATCCACGGCCGTGGCCGGGCTGCGCGAACGCGGCGACCTGGCCATCGACCGGGCCAGCGCGGCCGCCGACCGGGCCGCCGAGCAGGTCGCCAGGGCGGACGCGATCACGGCCAGCATGGACGAGGTCACGGCCAACATGGCGGAACTGACCAGCCGGGTCACCGCCCTCGCTCCGCTGGCCCGGGTGATCGCGAGCGGTGCGGGAACCCCGCTGGCCAGGGTCTCGGCCCTGGTGTACGGGGTGCACCGGGCGGCCCGGCTGCACCGCGAGGACCGGGCCGGCCACGGCCGGCGGGCCAGCCGCGGCACCAGCGCGACCCCGGGAGCCAGGGCCGTCGCCCGCGCCCTGGAGCGTGGCGTGCCGTCCCGGCAGCGGGAGGAGGCCGGGCGGTGATCCGCAGGCTGTTCTGGCTGACCCTGGGCGCGGTGATCGGCGTGGCCGGCTACCGGCGGGTGACCGCACTGACGCGCTCGTTCTCGCCGGGGTCCAGGGCGCGGGAACTGACCCGGTTCGCCGGTGACGTGCGTGACGGCATGGAGCTGTATATGGCGCGACATCCTGGGCAGGCACCGCCTACCCTCAAAGGTCAGCACGCACGCCCGACACTTACTGAGCATGGGGAGGATGACCGCTGATGGAGTCGGCAGAGATCGCCCGCCGCTTCCTGGCCTATTTCGAGCAGCGGGGCCACACGGTCGTCCCTTCGGCCAGCCTGATCGCCGAGGACCCCACCTTGCTGCTGGTCAACGCCGGGATGCAGCCGTTCAAACCGTACTTCCTCGGCCAGCAGTCGCCGCCGTTCCAGCGGGCGACCACCTGTCAGAAGTGCGTGCGCACGCCCGACATCGAGGAAGTGGGCAAGACCACCCGGCACGGGACGTTCTTCCAGATGCTGGGGAACTTCTCGTTCGGTGACTACTTCAAGGAACAGGCCGTCTCGTTCGCCTGGGAACTGCTCACCCGGTCAGAAGCCGATGGTGGTTTCGGGCTCCCCGAGAACCGGCTGTGGGCCACCGTGTACCTCGACGACGACGAGGCGTTCGGGTTGTGGCGGAACACCGTCGGCCTTCCGGAGAGCCGTATCCAGCGCCGTGGCATGGCCGACAACTACTGGTCCATGGGCGTCCCAGGGCCTTGCGGCCCATGCTCGGAGATCTACTACGACCGTGGCCCGGAGTATGGGCGTGAAGGTGGCCCCATCGCGGACGAGGACCGCTACCTGGAGGTCTGGAACCTCGTCTTCATGCAGTACATCCGGGGCGAGGGCCCGGGTAAGGAGGGCTGGCCGATCCTCGGGGACCTTCCCTCGCGCAACATCGACACCGGGATGGGCCTGGAGCGGATGGCGACCATCCTGCAGGGCGTCGACAACATGTATGAGATCGACACCATGTGGAAGGTGCTCGACCGCGCGGCGGAGCTGACCGAGCAGCGCTACGGCAAGGATCACCGCGCGGACGTGGCGCTGCGGGTGGTCGCTGACCACGTGCGGTCCGCGGTAATGCTGGTCAGCGATGGGGTACTGCCGAGTAATGAGTCGCGCGGCTACGTGGTCCGCCGCATCCTGCGCCGCAGCATCCGCAACCTCCGGCTGCTGGCCGGCGGCCAGCGCGGCGCCGGGGATGAGCGTTTCCTGCACGAACTGGCCGGCGTCGCGATCGACGCGATGGCGGAGCAGTTCCCTGAGCTGCGTACCGACACGCCGCGCATCCTCGGGGTGATCGACGCGGAAGAGGCGGCGTTCCTGGCCACGCTGCGCACCGGGTCCGCGATCTTCGACGCGGCGGTCGGCGAGGTCAAGCGCCGTGGCTCCGCGACGCTGCCCGGGGACCAGGCGTTCCAGTTGCACGACACCTACGGGTTTCCCATCGACCTCACCCTGGAGATGGCCAGCGAGCAGGGGCTGGCCGTCGACGAGGACGGGTTCCGCAGGCTGATGGCCGAGCAGCGGCAGCGGGCCAAGCAGGACTCGATTGAGAAGAAGACGGGGAACGCCGACATCTCGGTGTTCGCCGCGCTGCTGGAACGGTCCGGGCCGGTCACCTTCACCGGGTACGACCAGATCACCGGCGACGCGACCGTCACCGGGCTGCTGGTGAACGGCGCCTCGGTGGCCGCGGCCGGGGCGGGCACCGAGGCTGAGGTCGTCCTGGACCGGACCCCCTTCTACGCCGAGGGCGGCGGGCAGCTGGCTGACTCCGGCGTCATCCGGGTGTCGGGCGCGACCGGCGGCTCGGCGGCTGAGTTCGAAGTGCGCGATGCGCAGTCGCCCGTGCCCGGCCTGGTCGTGCACCGGGGAGTGGTCACGTCCGGCGAGATCACGGTCGGCGCGCCCGCGCACGCGGAGATCGACGTAGAGCGGCGGCGGGCCATCTCGCGATCGCATACCGCCACCCACCTGGTGCACCGGGCGTTCCGCGGTGCGCTGGGCGAGTCCGCGGCCCAGGCGGGCTCGGAGAACTCGCCGGGCCGGCTGCGGTTCGACTTCACCGCGGCCGGGGCCGTCCCGCCGTCGGTGCTCCGCGACGCGGAGGATGAGGTGAATCATGTCCTCATCAATGATCTTGACGTCCGGGCGTTCGTCACCCCGATTGATGAGGCACGGGCAATGGGCGCGGTCGCGCTGTTCGGCGAGAAGTACGGGGACCACGTCCGCGTCGTGGAGGTGGGTGACTACTCCCGGGAGTTGTGCGGCGGCACCCACGTCGCGCGGTCCGGCCAGCTTGGCCTGGTCAAGATCCTCGGAGAATCGTCGATCGGCTCGGGCGTCCGCCGGGTGGAGGCGCTGGTCGGTACCGACGCGTTCAGGTTCCTGGCCCGGGAGAGCATCCTGGTCAGCCAGCTCACCGAGCAGCTCAAGGCGCGCCGGGAAGAACTGCCGGAGCGCGTCGCGGCGCTGGTGACCCGGCTCAGGGATGCCGAGCGGGATCTTGAGCGGCTCCGCTCGGCTCAGCTGCTTGACGCGGCCGAGGGCCTGGCCCGCGACGCGGAGGACGTGGGCGGCGTGGCATTCGTCGCCCACCGGGTCCCGGACGGGACCGCGGTCGACGGGATCCGCAAGCTGGCGCTGGACGTGCGCGGCAGGCTGCCCGGCCAGCAGGCCGCCGTCGTGATGATGGCGGGGCTTCCCGCTGACCGGCCCACGGTGGTGATCACCGTCAACGAGACGGCGCGCGCGCGCGGCCTCGCGGCCGGCGCCCTGGTGCGGACCGCGGCGGGCATCCTCGGCGGGGGTGGCGGCGGCCGTGATGACATCGCCCAGGGCGGCGGGGCGCCGCTGGGCGACGCCACGGGCCGCGCTATCGATGATGCTTTTGGTGCGGTTCGGGCTGTTGTGAGGGACATGACGTGACCCGGTGGCGTACCGTGAGACCGTGCTGCAGCCATACCGTTGCGCCGATGAGATCCGGGGCTGGCGGGGTCCCGGGTTGAGGGTCGGTGTCAGGCTCGCTATTGATCTGGGATCAGCCCGGATCGGCGTAGCGACAAGTGACCCTGATGGGCTCCTCGCGAGCCCGCTGACCACCGTTCCCCGTGGTCGAGGTGACCTGGACCGCTTGGTCGGGCTCGTCATCGACCACGAGGCGGTCGAGGTGGTCCTCGGGCTGCCGACCGGACTGTCCGGCCGCGAGGGCGCCGCCGCCGCCGATGCCAGGAGGTTCGCCGGCATCCTGGCCGGGCGGCTGGCGCCCATTCCGGTGCGGCTCGTCGATGAACGTTTCACGACTGTGATCGCTCATGACGCGCTGCGCCGCGGCGGCAAGGGGTCGCGGGATCGCCGGTCGGTGGTGGACAAGACCGCGGCGGCCCTGCTGCTGCAGGGCGCCCTCGACCGGGAGCGGCTGACCGGCAGCCCGGCTGGGGAGATCGCGGGACCTGGCCGTGGAGCCCCCGAATGAGCCGCCACGCGCGGCGGGACAACAGCGGCAGGCAGGACGGCGAGCACGGAGACGACCACGTCCCGCTCGCCGATGACGACCCGATCGTGCCCGGGTACGGCGTTCCGGGCTGGCCGCAGGATGACCTGACCGGCCAGCAGCCCGGCGACCCCAGCGGTGCGGCGGCCGGCCGGCGCCACGTCAGGCGGGATGCGCGGACGCCGGACCAGGCCTGGTCCGCCGGGCGACCTGGTGCACCTGACCGGATCCAGCCGCCTGGCCCGCCTGGCCCGGCTGGCCAGCCCGCCGAGCCGTTCCGGTGGAGCCCGGAGCCTGGTGGCGGTGGGCCTGATCCCTACGCATGGGCCCCCGAGCCGGGCAGTGCCGGGCCTGGGCCTGGCCGTGAGGTGCCCGGTTACCGCAGCGGCGCGGGCAGCTACCTCGATGCGCCGGCTAGTTACGGCGATGCGCCGGCCAGTTACGGCGGGCCGCCTTCCAGTTACGGCGGCGCGCCCGCCAGCTTTGGCGGCGCGCCCGCCGGGTACGACGCTGAGCTGCCTGACCGTGACGCCGGCCGGCCTGGTTACGGCAGCGCGCCAGCCAGCTACGGCCGGGGCGCGCGGCTGGCCCCCGGTTCTCCCGTGACCACGGGACCGCCCTGGGCGGACGACACCATGGCCAGCCCGCTGCCCCCGCTGCCGTCCCTGCCCGGGACCGGCCACCCGTCCGGCCCGCTGCCGTCGCCGTCCCTGCCCGGGACCGGCCACCCGTCCGGCCCGCTGCCCCCGCTGCCGCCCTCGGAACTCGCCTGGCGGCAGTCCCTGGCTGATCCACTGCTCGCTGAACCTGGGCCTGACCTGGGGACACCCGGTGGCTATGCGGATAGCACCTTCGGGGAGAGTGGTACCGCGGGGCAGCCGGGGTATCAGCCATATGGAGATGACCCCCGGGATCGGCGCGCCGGTGTTGCCCAGGAGGCGCGTGGGTATCCTGACGCCGGGGGCTGGTACGGGAACGTGGAAGAACCACAGGTCCGGGTAGAGGATGAGGACGCCTTCCTGCCCGGGCTTGACGGCGGCCGGAGCGGTCGGCGCCGCGCGGGAAGCGGCTCCGGCAGTGAGTCATCCCGCAGGCGCCGCAAGCGCGGCCGCCGGGCCGTCATGGTGGCCGGGATGGTCATGGTCCTGATCGTGGTGGCCGTACTTGGGGTCGGATACAGCTACTGGCGTAAGTACTACATGCCGCCCGATTTCTCCGGTCCGGGCACCGGCTCGGTGGTCGTCCAGATCAAGCCGGGCGACAGCGCCACCACGGTAGGGCAGCACCTGGCCAACATCGGCGTGGTGGACAGCGCGCGGGCCTTCTCGATCGCGGCCAAGAACAGCAGGCACGGAACCGCACTCGAGCCCGGCTACTACCACCTCCACAAGCACATGAAGGCGTCCCTGGCGTTCGCGCTGCTGCTCAAGCCGTCCTCGCGGATCCAGACCAAGATCGCCATCCCCGAGGGGTACCGGCTGTCCCAGATCATCGCGACGCTCGGCCAGAAGACCGGGAACCTCAAGGGCTACCAGCAGGCGATAGCGAAGACCGCATCGCTGGGGCTGCCGGCGTTCGCCAACGGCAACCCGGAGGGGTACCTGTTCCCGGCGACCTACCCGATCCAGCCGAACACCCCGCCGCTGACCGTCCTGCGCGCCATGGTGGCGCGGTTCGACCAGGAGGCCACCAGCGTCAACCTGCCGGCCTCGGCGAAACGGGCGCAGCTGTCCGAGGCCGACGTCATCACCGTGGCCAGCATGATCCAGGCGGAAGGCAAGCGGCCGCAGGACCTGCCGAAGATCGCCCGGGTGATCTACAACCGGCTGAATATGGTCCCGCCGATGCCGTTGCAGCTCGACACGACAGTGCTGTACGCGCTGCACTCGTTCGCGGGTGACGTGACGATCGCGCAGACCAAGACCAAGTCGGCGTACAACACCTACCTGCACGCCGGGCTGCCGCCGGGGCCGATCGACAGCCCGGGAGACCTTGCCATCCAGGCCGCGCTGCACCCGGCGGCGGGGAACTGGACCTACTTCCTGACGGTGAACCCGAAGACGGGACTGACCCTCTTCACCAACAGTTTCGCCACGTTCCAGACGTTCCAGGCCGAGCTGGCCAGGAACACCGGGAACGGGTGAGGCGTCCCCGCGATGAAGGCCGCGGTGCTCGGGTCGCCGATCACCCATTCCCTGTCACCGGTCTTGCACCGGGCTGCCTACCAGGCGCTCGGCCTCGACGACTGGTGTTATACGGCGATCGAGTGCGATGAGGCACGGCTGCCGGGCCTGCTGGATGGGTGCGGCCCGGACTGGGCGGGCCTGTCCCTCACCATGCCGCTCAAGCGGGCGGTGCTCGGCCTGCTCACCCGCACCGAGCAGCTCGCCCTTGATGTGGGCGCCGCTAACACGGTGGTGTTCCGCGATGGCATCCGGCATGGGCACAACACCGACGTGCCGGGCATGATCTCGGCGCTGGCCGAGGCTGGCCTGCCGGGGCCGGGGTCGCCGCCCCCGGCGCGAGTGCTGATCCTCGGCGCGGGAGCGACCGCCTGCTCCGCCCTCGCCGCCGTGCGGGGCCTCGGCACCCGCCAGGTCATGGTGGCGGTCCGCGACACCCAGCGGGCCCGTGGCCTGCTGGCCGCCGCGGACAGGCTGGGTGTCACGGTGACCCTGACCTCGTTTGACCCACCCGGGGACGCTGCCCCGGACTTGCTGATTTCCACCGTGCCGGCCGGTGCTGCGGACATGTATGCCGAACGGATCCTCGACGGCACTCTCGTTCCGGCCTGCGTGCTCGATGTGGTGTATCACCCCTGGCCCACGCCGCTGGCGGTTGCCGCGCAGAAGTGCGGGGCCGCCGTCGCGGGCGGGTTCGGCCTGCTGCTGCACCAGGCGGCGGAGCAGGTCTCGCTGATGACCGGCCGGGCGGCACCGGTCGAGCCGATGCGGGCGGCCGGGCTCGCGGCCCTGGACGGCTGAGCACACGCCGCGGGCCGGCCAGCCGCCGGAATACCCTGTGCCGCCGGAATGCTGTTAGTCTTACGAAACGACCAGCCCGGCATGTCCGTGCTGGGCGTGCAAGCGGAGGACCACCTCCCACCTGGCCGGCTCCTGGCTGGCAGGTCGGCTTACCGGTCTCAGGACTGGCAGGCCAGGTTGGACGCAGCGGCACTGGATCGCGTAATGGCTGATCGGGTGGTGCGGCAGTCCGGCGTCGCGTCCCTGGCGCAGAGTCCGCAGGACTCGGCTCCGGGCGTCGTGGCATTGGTGGCTCCGCGTGCATGCCATGCGGGGCCTTTTCCGTGCGTGGTGGCTTGCCGCCACGGTGGAATGGCCCGGCAGGGATGGTTCAGCTACATCCCCCGGGCGACGAGGCCCGGCGGGAGACGAGGCCCAAGGAGGTCACATCAGCGCCGAACCCCGTATCAACGAGCGCATCCGGGTTCCTGAAGTACGGCTCGTCGGGCCGAATGGCGAGCAGGTCGGAATCGTCGCGATCAACGATGCGCTCCGGCTGGCCCAGGAAGCGGATCTCGACCTGGTGGAGGTGGCGCCCACGGCGCGCCCGCCGGTTTGCAAGCTCATGGACTACGGCAAGTTCAAGTACGAGTCCGCGCTCAAGGCCAGAGAGTCACGCAAGAACCAGGCGCAGACGGTCATCAAGGAGATCAAGCTCCGCCCGAAGATCGATCCGCATGACTATGGCACCAAGAAAGGCCACGTCGAGCGGTTCCTGAAGCAGGGCGACAAGGTCAAGGTGACGATCATGTTCCGGGGACGCGAGCAGTCCAGGCCCGAACTCGGGTTCCGGTTGCTGCAGCGTCTGGCCGGCGATGTCGAGGAACTGGGCTTCGTCGAGGCCCAGCCGAAGCAGGACGGCCGGAACATGATCATGGTGATCGGACCGCACCGCAGGAAGAGTGAGACCAAGGCGGAACGCGCGGAGCCCCACGAGAGCACCGCCGCACCGGCCGAGCGGCCAGTGCGGGTGCGCCGGGCCCCGGCGCCGCCCGCTGCCGAGCGCGAGGCTGCCGAGGACGCCACTTCGGAGGCCCAGGCAGGAGCCTGACCCTCAGCACAGCAGCGTCATGTACACGCGCCAGCAGGCGCGCGATAGAGGAGACGACGGCGACCATGCCGAAAATGAAGACGCACAGTGGTGCCGCGAAGCGATTCCGGCTGACCGGTTCCGGCAAGGTGATGCGTCGCCGCGCCAACCGCAACCACCTGCTTGAGCACAAGTCGACCAAGCGGACCCGTCGCCTGTCCGGCGACCAGGTGCTCGCCAGGCCGGATGTCAGGAAGATCAAGAAGTTGCTGGGGAAGTAGCCCTACCCCTCAAGGGAGTCGAAAAATGGCACGCGTGAAGCGGGCGGTGAACGCCCACAAGAAGCGCCGGGTCGTCCTTGAGCGGGCGAGCGGCTACCGCGGTCAGCGGTCGCGCTTGTACCGCAAGGCCAAGGAGCAGGTCCTCCACTCGATGACGTACGCCTACCGGGACCGCAAGGACCGGAAGGGCGCGTTCCGGAGGCTGTGGATCCAGCGCATCAATGCCGCGGCCCGGGCCGACGGCATGACGTACAACCGGTTCATCCAGGGCCTCAAGGCGGCCGACGTCGAGGTGGACCGCAGGATGCTCGCCGAACTCGCGGTCGCGGACCCGGCTGCGTTCTCCGCCCTGGTGGAAGTGGCCAAGGGCGCACTCGCGGCAGCGGGCGTGGACGACGCCGCCCCGACCAGCACCGCGGCGGCCTGACGCCGTCGCGGTCAGCCAGCCGGTGCTGGGCATGACGCTGCCCGTCGGCGCCGAGCTCACCAGTACTCGCTCGCCCAGGGTCAAGTCCGCCCGGCAACTGGCCAAGCGGGCGCTGCGGCAGCGCAGCCGGTCGTTCCTGGCGGAGGGCCCGCAGGCAGCGCGTGAGGCGCTGGGTACCCCCGGCGTGGTCACGGAGCTTTTCGTCACCGCCCCGGCCCGCGCCCGGCACGGTGAGCTCGTCGTGGCGGCCGCGGCCCAGGGGGTGCAGGCTCACCTGGTCAGCGGTGAAGTCATGGCCGAGCTGGCGCAGACCATTACCCCCCAGGGCATCCTGGCGGTCTGCCGGTTCGTGGATGTCCCGCTCAGCCAGCTCGCGGCGGCCACGCCCCGGCTCGCTGTCGTCCTGGTGAACGTGCGTGACCCCGGGAACGCCGGCACAGTACTGCGGACCGCGGACGCGGCCGGAGCCCAGGGCGTGATCTTCACCGAGGCATCGGTGGACCCTTACAACAGCAAGTGCGTGCGCGCGTCGGCGGGCAGCCTGTTCCACCTCCCGGTCGTGGTGGGCACCCCGCTGCCCGCGGCGGTCGGCGCCCTGCGTGATGCGGGCCTGCGGGTGCTGGCCGCCGACGGCAGTGCCCGGCGTTCGCTTGACGAGCTTGACGCCGGCGGCCTGCTCAGCCAGCCGACCGCCTGGCTGTTCGGCAACGAAGCCTGGGGGATGCCCGCCGAGGTCATCTCGCTCGCGGACGAGGCGGTCTCCGTGCCCATCTATGGGCGAGCGGAGAGCCTGAACCTGGCTGCGGCCGCCGCCGTCTGCCTTTATGCCTCCGCCCGGGCCCAGTGCTAGCCAACGGGCCGCCGCCCGGTGCTAGCCAACGGGCCGCCGCCCGGTGCGGCAAAGGGGGCTGCCGGCCGGCGGGCCGGGCGCGCTAGAGTCTGATCACGTTGCGTCATTCACGTGGAACACAATCGTTGGTGCCGGACGGAGGCAGCGGTCGAGTGGATGGGCTGAGCCCGGGCCGGGCGGCTGCGGCCGCGCTGGCCAGCGTGCCGGCCGGGGCGGTGGTGGCCTCAGGTGGGCTTGTCTGCGCTGACGAGCTGCCCGACGGGGTGATCGTCGCCGACCATGCCGGCCGGATCGCCGTTTTCAACAAGGCCGCCACGCGGCTCACCGGGATCGCGTCCCTCAACGCGCTCGGCCGGGACGTCAGCCAGGTCCTGCCGCTGCGTGACGCGGACGGCCGCAGCTGGTGGACCTGCGTGGACCCCTATCGTGGGCTGTCCACCCGGACCAGGCACCCGGAAACCTCGCTCTACCTGGCGGACGGCACCGAGCTGCTGGTCACTGTGGGTTATGTGCGCGGACCGAGGGGCCGTGACTTCGGCCACGGCCGGGTGGCCGACCCCGGTGCGGTCCAGCGCATCGTGATCACACTGCGCGGAGCGCAGCAGCGCGCCCGCATCGAACGCCGCCGTGCCGACCTGGTGTCCACCGTCGCCCACGAACTCCGCTCGCCGCTGACCAGTGTGAAAGGCTTCACCGCGACGCTGCTGGCCAAATGGACCCGGTTCACCGACGACCAGAAACGGGTCATGCTGGAGACGGTCAACGCGGACGCTGACCGGGTGACCAGGTTGATCACCGAACTGCTGGACGTGTCCAGGATCGAGGCGGGCCGGATCGAGGTGCACCGCCAGCTGGTGGACATCCCGGAACGGGCCGAGAAGATCGTGGCCGGGCGGGTCGCCGCCGGTGACTCCCCGGACCGGTTCCGGATCGAGGCCCCGGCGGACCTGCCGGAGACGTGGCTGGACGCCGACAAGGTGGACCAGATCCTCGGCAACCTGGTGGAGAACGCGGTACGGCACGGCGCTGGTACCGTGACGGTTGTGGTACAGCCGGTGGAGACCGTCGCCGCCCGGGACGTGAGCCGCCCGGACGGCCCAGCGGCGACCGCGGGGGGCGCCGAGGTCAGCTCCGTGGCGGTGTCCGTGCGCGACGAAGGCGACGGCGTCGCCCCCGAACTCGTGCCCCGGATCTTCCGGCAGTTCTGGCGGGCCAAGCGCCGCGGTGGCGCAGGTCTCGGCCTGTACATCGTGAAAGGCCTGGTCGAGGCGCACGGCGGGACGATTAGCGTGCAGCGAGCGCCCGGCGGCGGGGCCGAGTTCCGATTTATCATGCCCGCCGGCGCACCTGACTTCGGGTAACCGGGCGGCGCCAGGGGCCACTGTCCCTGGCACGACTGGATAACCGGAAGCCTGCCCGGCGGGCCGCGCCGCAGGCTGCGAGCTGGCGGGAGGTGACCCGCTGGCAGCAATCGTTAGGCATGATGGTTTGCCGCGGCCTCCGCAGACCGTTCCTATCCCAAGTGCCCGCAGGAAAGCAGAACCTGATGTCCGCTCCAAATAAGCATTACGACCCCGTGGAGGTGGCGGCGCTGTCTCCCGAGGAGGTGTCCCGCATGGTCGGCGAGGCGCTCACCGCCATCGCCGCCGCCGGGAAGCTCGATGAGCTGAAGGCCGCCCGGCTGGCGCACGCCGGCGACCGCTCGCCGCTCGCCCTGGCCAACGCCGAGATCGGCGCGCTGCCGCCGGAGGCCCGCGCCGAGGCGGGCAAGCGGGTCGGCACGGCGCGGCGCGAGGTCGGTGCGGCGCTCGCCGCCCGCCAGGCCGCGCTGGAAGCGGAAAGGGACCAGCGGGTCCTGATCGACGAGGCGGTGGACGTCACCCTGCCGTGGGACCGGGTGCTGCCCGGCGCCAGGCACCCAGTGACCACCGTCGGCGAGCGGCTGGCCGACGTGTTCGTCGCCATGGGCTACGAGATCGCCGAAGGCCCCGAAGTCGAAGCGGAGTGGTACAACTTCGACGCGCTCAACTTCCCCCCCGACCATCCGGCCCGGGAGATGCAGGACACCCTGTTCGTGGCGGCCCCGGACGGTTCCGCGTCCTCGGGCGTGGTGCTGCGCACGCACACCTCGCCGGTCCAGATCCGGGCCATGCTCAGCCGGCCGCTGCCGCTGTATGTGGTCAGCCCGGGCAAGTGCTTCCGCAGTGACGCGCTGGACGCCACGCACAACCCGGTGTTCCACCAGATCGAGTGCCTCGCCGTGGATGAGGGCCTGACCATGGCCGACCTGCGCGGTGCGATCAGCGCATTCGTGGACGCGATGTTCGGCGAAGGGCTGCGCACCAGGCTGCGGCCGGACTTCTTCCCGTTCACCGAGCCGTCCGCGGACGTGTCCATGGAGTGCCATGTCTGCCGGGGCGCCTCGGCCCAGCCGGGCGGGGAGCCCTGCCGGGTATGCCGGTCCCAGGGCTGGATCGAGCTGGCCGGCTGCGGCATGGTCAACCCGCGGGTGCTGGTCGCCTGCGGGATCGACCCGGACCGCTACAGCGGATTCGCCTTCGGGCTCGGCATCGAGCGGGCGCTGATGATCAGGCACGGGGTGACCGACATCAGGGACACAGCGGAAGGCGACGTCCGGTTCAGCCGTGCGCTCGGGATGGAGGCCTGATGCGAGTCCCACTGTCCTGGCTGCTGCCTGCCGCCGGGCTTGATGAATCGGCGGCTGATGTCGCGCCGGACGAGGTCGCCCGGCGGCTCACCGCCGCCGGCCTGGAGGTCGAGACGGTCGAGCAGGTCGGCCACGACATCAGTGGCGTCGTGGTGGCCGAGGTCACCGGGATCGAGGAGCTGACCGGGTTCAAGAAGCCGGTCAGGTACTGCCAGGTTTCCACCGGGGCCGCCGAGCCGAGCAGCGTGATTTGCGGGGCGGTCAACTTCGCGGTCGGCGACCGGGTGCCGCTGGCCCAGCCGGGCAGCAGCCTGCCGGGGGGCTTCGAGATCAGCGCGAAGAAGGCCTACGGGCGGATGTCGCACGGGATGATCTGCTCGGCGGCCGAGCTGGCCATCGGGGATGAGCACTCCGGCATCCTGGTGCTGTCCGCCGACGCGCCGCTCGGCGCCGACTTCGTGGCGTACGCGGGCCTGGCTGACCACGTGCTCGATGTCTCGGTGACCCCGGACCGCGGCTACGCCCTGTCCATTCGGGGCATGGCCAGGGAACTGGCCACCTCCTACGGGACCGATTTCGCTGACCCGGCCGACGCCGGCCTCCCCGAGGACAACGCGGCCGTATCCCCGCAGGTCTACCCAGCGAGCATCGAGGACCCCTCGGCATGCGACCGGTTCGTGCTCCGGGAGGTGCGCGGTCTCGACCCGGACGCGGTCACCCCGCTGTGGCTGCGGGTGCGGCTGGCCCGCTGCGGGATGCGCTCCGTGTCGCTCGCCGTGGACATCACCAACTACCTGATGCTGGAACTCGGCCAGCCGCTGCATGCTTTCGACCGGGAGAAGCTGACCGGGCCGGTCGTGGTCCGCCGGGCGAGGCCGGAGGAACGCCTGGAAACCCTGGACCACGTGCTCCGTGACCTTGACGCCGAGGACATCCTCATCACCGACTCCTCCGGTCCCATCTCAATGGCGGGCACCATGGGCGGCCTGGCCACCGAGATCTCGGCGCGATCGAGCGACCTGGTCATCGAGGCGGCGCACTTCGACCCGCGCGGCACGGCCCGGATGAGCCGGCGGCACAAGCTGTTCAGCGAGGCGTCCTACCGGTTCGAGCGCGGGGTGGACAGGGAACTGCCGCTCCGGGCGTCGGCCAAGGCGGTGTCCCTGCTCGCCTCGCTCGGCGGCGGGACCGTCCTGCCGGGCTGCAGCCATGCGTTCGTCGAAGTGCCGCAGGTGTCCATCACCATGGCCGCCGACTACCCGGGCGAGGTGGCGGGCCTGGCCTATGGCCGTGACACGGTGCTGCGCAGGCTGCAGGACGTCGGGTGCGTGGTGGACGGCAGCCCGCCGGTGCTGACGGTGACCCCGCCGTCCTGGCGGCCGGACCTGCTGTACCCGAGGGACCTCGCCGAGGAGGTCATCCGGCTGGAAGGGTACGAGAACATCCCGGTCCGGATGCCCCGGGCCGCCGCGGGCCGCGGGCTGACCGCGCGGCAGCGGCTGCGCCGCACGACCGGCCGTGCGCTGGCCGGCGCGGGGTACGTCGAGGTGCTCAGCCAGCCGTTCGGCTCCGCCGCGGACCAGGACCGGCTGCTGCTCCCGCCGGATGACCCGAGGCGCCGGGCGCTCGCGGTGGCCAACCCGCTCAGCGACGACGAGCCGCTGCTGCGCACCACCCTGCTCCCCGGCCTGCTGCGTGTCCTGGCCCGCAACGCCGGGCGCGGGTTCAGCGACGCCGCGCTGTTCGAGCTGGGCCTGGTCTTCCGGCCGCGGCCGGGGAGCCCGGGGGTGGCCCCGATCCTGCGGGTGGACCGGGGGCCGACGGAGGCTGAGCTGGCCACCCTGGAGGCCGCGCTGCCGGATCAGCCGCTGCGGATAGCGGCCGTGCTGGCCGGTGATCGTGAATTGCCGGGCTGGTGGGGCCCAGGCCGGCTGGCCGGCTGGCCGGACATCATCGAGGCGGCCAGGGAGGTCCTGCGAGTCAGCCAGGTTGCGTTCGAGGTGCGCTCAGACCAGCATGAGCCCTGGCATCCCGGCCGGTGCGCGGCTCTGTTCGTGCGGGCCGAGGGGGGCCGGGAATGGCTGGCCGGGCACGCGGGGGAGTTGCACCCCCGGGTGACGGCGGCGTTCGACCTGGCGCCGCGCACGTGTGCGATGGAACTCGACCTGTCGGTGATCGAGACGGCGGCCGCGTCGCTGGCGCCGGCCCAGGCGCCGACGATGTCGCCGTACCCGGTAGCCACCCAGGACGTCGCGCTGGTCGTGCCGGTCACGGTGCCCGCTGCTGACGTCGAGGCCGCCCTGGTCGCCGGGGTCGTCGGCAGTGACCAGCCGGACCTGCTGGAGGAAGTGCGGCTGTTCGACGTCTACACGGGCGCGCAGGCCGGCGAGGGGCACAAGTCACTCGCGTACACGCTGCGGTTCCGCGCCCCGGACCGGACGCTCACCGCCGAGGAAACCACCGCCGCCCGGGACGCCGCGGTCGCCGAGGCGGCCCGCCGGGTCGGCGCCGTCCTGCGCGGCGGGTCCTGACCGCCGGGTCCTGACCGCCGGGTCCTGATGGTCAGGTTTCCGACCGGCGGGTCCTGGTGAGCGGGGTGTGTTGGTTGGGTCCTGTCAGCTGGGCCGCAGTCAGGTGGCCCGGTCCTGCGGCGCCCCGGCGCGCCGCAGCCGGGCGACCAGGTCGGACGGCCGCACCTGCACCGGGAATGGTCGCTGCGCGGAGAAAACGTCGTCGCCGGTGACCTTGGCGGCGAGTTCGTAGCGGCTGTCGGTGAGTTCGAAGACGGTCAGCTCCGGCTCGTCCGGATCGGGCACGACAATCCAGTACGCGGCTATCCCGAACCGCTCGTAGGCCGCCTTCTTCACGTTGAGGTCGATCAGTGCCGTGCTGGGCGACTGGACCTCGACGACCAGCAACGGCGGCTCGGTCACCTTTGCTGCCCCTAGGACGTGATCCTGAACTACGACGATATCCGGGTCGAACTCGGTGTCCACAGTGAGCTGCATGGCCGGTTCCAGCAGGGCAATCAGCTCATCCGGGCACGCCCGTTGTAGTAGTTCCCTAAGGGTCCCCGCGACCCATTGGTGGGCCGCCACCGGCCGCGGGCTCACCAGGAGCACCCCGTCCAGCAACTCGTACCGGCGCCCGTCATCGGGCATCTGGTCCAGGTCGGCGACGGTGAATGCCCGGCCGGCCGGCGGCCAGGTCCCGGTGACGCTCATGACTGCCATGGTGCCTCCTGTTGGTCATGACTGTCACCCTGGCGCACGCCACCGACGCTTTTTCCTTGACAGCGGCCACTATCGGGGAATCGGATGTCCGTAAACACGGGCACCGGAGGTCCTCATGAGCGACTACGACGTCGCCGTCCAGACCCTTGAGAACGAACTCGGGCAGGTGGAACGGGTGTTCCGCGGCCTGACCGCGATCGACTGGCTCACCCCGACCCTGTTGCAGCCGGTGGACGAGAAGCTGCCGCCCTGGACGCTCTTCGAACTGGCGGGCCACTTCGACATCTCGATCGGGCTGGCCCGGATGCTCATCGGCAGCCAGCAAGCAGGCCAGGTGGGGCGGGACAGGGTCAGCTTCTTCATCTTCTCGCGCTCAGAAGTGGCGCCGGTCGTGTACGACTACGCGTACACCATGGTGGAGGGCAAGCAACCGGGACAGATGGCCGACGTGCTGACCGAGACCTTCGGCAAGACGATCGAGGAAGCCCGCGCGACGCCTCCGGACGCGGTCGGCTCCGGTTATTACGCGCTCATGCGGCTCGGCGAGTTCATTCCCAGCCGGGTGGTCGAGGCGGTCGTGCACGGCATGGACCTCACCGACGCGCTGGGCCAGGACTCCATCGCCACGCCCGAAGGGCTCGCCATGACCGCCGCGCTCCTGGACGAATTGCTGGCCCGGCGGACGGTAGGCGGCCGGCCGGATGACCTCGCCGACGACATGGCGTGGGTCCGCGCGGCATCAGGCCGGTCTCCGCACCCAGACCCCAGGCTGCCGCTGATTGGCTGACCGGGAGCGCTGTCACCCCGCCTGCCCCGGCTGAGCCACCTGTGCCGATGTTCTACATGGCGCGCCGGGTGAGGCGCGGCTAGCTGGGCACGCTTGGACAGTGCGCCCGGACCCACTGGATCGCGGTAGCGCAGACACCGGACGTGCCTATAGATTCACACGGCGTGGCCAGTGTGCTACCAGATCGAGCCTTTGCGGCAGGTTCGCGGGTCCCCTTGCGGGTGGGGAAGGAAGTACGTCCCTAGGAAGGACAGCATCATCGACCGGGAAGCGATGGAGCCGGGGGACCCAACGGCCAGGCCGGGCGGCATAGCCGCCCCGGTGGCTCGGACCACCTTCAGAGAGGTCTTCGCAGTCGGCGAGTTCAGGGCCCTCTGGAGTGCGCAGGGTTTGTCGGTGGCCGGGGATCAGCTGGCCAGGGTGGCGCTCACCTTGCTGGTCTACAACCGGACCCATTCGGCGCTATTGGCTGCGGTCACCTTCACGGCGAGCGTGGTGCCCACGTTCGTGGGGGGGATAGCGCTCTCTGGCCTGGCTGACAGCCTGCCGCGCAGGCAGGTGATGATTGCGTGCGATCTGAGCCGTGCGGCGCTCGTCGCGACGATGGCCTGGCCCGGGATGCCGCTCGGGGCCCTCGTGGGCCTGCTCTTCGTGATTACCCTGATCGGTGCGCCGTTCACGTCGGCGCGTGCGGCCCTGTATCCCGAGATCCTGTCCGGAGACCGGTACGTACTCGGCACCGCGGTCACGCTGACCACGCTTCAGTTCGCCCAGGCGATCGGCTTCGCTCTCGGCGGAGCGATAGTCGGCTTCTTCGGCGTCCGCACATCCCTCGTCGTAGACGCGGCCACTTTCATTGTTTCAGCATTCATCGTGCGCCTGTGGGTCCGCGCCCGGCCGGCCGCGCGCGGTGGCCCGCGCCGAAAGACAGTCTCGGTTTCGGCCGCGATGGCCGGCGTCCGGCTGGTCTTCACTGATCCCGGGTTGCGCACGCCGATGCTGTTGGGCTGGCTCATCGCGTTCTACAACGCCCCGGAAGGCGTCGCGGCCCCGCTCGGGCAGACGCTTGGCGGCGGCGACGTCACGGTCGGCCTGATCTTGGCCGCCGGGGCTCTTGGCGCGTCGCTGGGCGCGGTTACGTTCAGTCGTTTCGTCGGGCCGCCCGGGCGGCAACGGTGGATGCCTTCCCTTGCGGCCGGTGCGTGCGCCGTGCTCACGCTGTTCGTCTTCCGCCCCGCCCTCCCGGAAGCGCTCATCATCCTGACCGTGAGCGGCACGTTCGACTGCTACCAGCTCGCCGCGAACGCGGCGTTTGTCACCCATGCGCCAGCGGACCGGCGCAGCCAGGCCTTCGGCGTCGCCCAAGGCGGGATGAGCCTGGGGCAGGGTGCCGCGATGATCATGGCCGGGGCGGCGGCGCAGCACTATCCACCGTCCGTCGTCATCGCGGCCAGCGGCGCACTCGGCGCCATTGCCACCGCCGCCATCAGGTTCGGTCACACACGCACACATCGACGGGTTCAGCCAGCCGGGCACGCACGGTAGGTCGACTTCTCCGGGCGTGCTGCTCGGTGCGGGTCACTTGGTCCAGCTGCCGGTGCGCATTGCGTTCCTCCTTCGGGTCTGGTCGCGGGTCAGGGTGCGGGTCACTTGGTCCAGCTGCCGGTGCGCATTGCGTTCCTCCTTCGGGTCTGGTCGCGGGTCAGGGTGCGGGTCACTTGGTCCAGAGTTCGGAAGAGATT
>Ga0265338_10004220_pt1 | contig 19557 bp, 18 predicted proteins | sample 42126metaG_FD_193579 | JGI IMG/M metagenome (GOLD analysis project Ga0265338, IMG submission 193579) | Rhizosphere microbial communities from Carex aquatilis grown in University of Washington, Seatle, WA, United States - 4-21-26 metaG | ecosystem: Host-associated > Plants > Roots > Rhizosphere...
ATCGAAAACCTGTCCGTCGCGTTCGACGCGTTCGACGAGGACGGCGAGTTCCGGCACGCGCAGCGCCTCCACGACGGTTTTGCCGCGCAGTTCGGTTTTCAGGCCGAACAGGTTTTTGAAGGCGCGATTGGCGAGATAAATCCGGCGGTTGCGGTCGAGCAACAACAAGCCCTCCAGCATGCTGTTGAACAGGACCTGTTGCTGCGCCTTCGCGTCCACCGCCGTCTGTTGTTCCCGGCGCTGGAAATCCTCCATGTCCGCCTGCAATTGCCGCTGCTGGTGCCGGAATTTTTGCCGCCACCAGAAATGAATCCCAAACGCGGCGGCCACCGCCAGAATGGTCAGGAGCAGCCACATGGCGGAAAGGCTGAAGGCCGAAGTCTGAAGGCTGAAGCAAATGGCGAACGGACAAAAGCCGGCGGGACCGTTTCTATATTCTGCCTTCTGCCTGCTTTGTTCATTCCACAAACCGATAACCGACCCCGCGGACGGTGTCCAGATGCTTTGACGCCGGGCCGAGCTTTTCGCGGAGCCGGCGCATGTGGGTGTCCACGGTGCGCGTGTCAATGAGGCTGTCGTATTCCCAGACATCGCGCAGCAGGTGGTCGCGCGATTGGACGCGCCCGGCGCGTTGCGCGAGCACGACCAGCAGCTTGAATTCGGTGGCGGTCAGTTCGATCGCTTTGCCCTTCCAACTGGCCACATGCCGCGGCAGGTCAATCAGCAAATCGCCAAAGCGCATCTGGTCATGCGGTTTTTCCCCGTTCTGGCCGCGCGTCAGGATTTTTTTGATGCGGAGCAACAGTTCCCGCGGGCTGAACGGCTTGGTCAGGTAATCGTCGGCGCCGAGTTCGAGGCCCAGCACGCGGTCAATCTCCGCCGCCTTGGCCGTGAGCATGATGACGGGGACGCGGGCGGTGACGGGTTCGAGCCGCAACGTTTTGCAAATCTCAAAGCCGTCCATTTCCGGAAGCATCACGTCGAGCACGATCAGGTCGGGCGGTTGCGCGCGGGCTTTTTTCAACGCTTCCGCGCCGTCCGCCGCCGTGCTCACGGTGTAGCCGGCCTGCTTGAGGTTGAATTCCACAAGTTCGACGGCTTCCGGCTCGTCATCCACCACTAGTATCTTAGGCTTCACCGTTGCCCGGCTATCATGCCCCAAATCATTATCGGCACACAATTTCAAATCTGTGACAACCCGGTGACGATTGGGTGACAATTCGATTTACGATTTACGATTTACGATTTACGATTTGTCCAGCGTGTCGGCATTTTGAAACAATCGTCAATCATCAATCGTAAATCATAAATATCATGCCAGTACCGGTCATTACCATAGCCCAGATGCGCGAATGGGAAAATGCCACGTGGGCTTCCGGCCAGACCGAGGCTGAAGTGATCCGCCAGGTCGGCAAAAAGATCGCCCAGGCCGCCATGACCATGACCCGGCCGGGCGACGCCATTTTAATTCTCGCCGGCAAAGGTCATAACGGCGATGACGCCCGGGCTGCGCGCGGGCATTTGCCCGATCGGCGGGTTAAAGTGTTCGACGTTGGCGCGCCGGAGCGAGATTTGCCCAAACTCGAAGCCGCACTGCGCACCCGGCCCGCGCTGATCATTGACGGCCTGTTTGGCATCGGACTGGACCGTCCGCTCGACGATGGCTGGCAACGATTCCTCACGTCGGTCAATGAATCGAAAATTCCGGTTCTGGCCGTGGATGTGCCATCCGGTTTGAACGCCGACAGCGGCGAACTGCAGGGGGCGGCGATCCAGGCGGCGATGACGTTGACCATCGGCGCGCCCAAAATCGGAATGCTCGAGCCCGGTGCCCGGTCGTGGGTTGGCCGGCTGGAAGTGGCCGAAGAAGTTGGTTTGATTGCGTGCCCGCACCGGGGTGAATTGAACTGGACGTTGGTGAATGATTTTGCCGGGTTCCCGCCGCCACGGGGGGTTGAAGGTCACAAGGGTTCGTTCGGGCATTTGGGGATTATCGCGGGCAGTTTCGGCTTTCATGGTGCGGCGGTTCTGGCCGCCCGCGGCGCGCAACGGGCGCAACCCGGACTCGTCACGTTGTATCCGCAGGAGTCCATTTATCATGTGGTCGCGTCGCAATTGCAGGCAGTCATGGTGAATGTCTGGAAACCGGAAACCAAGCTGCCGGAATCAATCAGCGCCCTGTTGATTGGACCCGGGCTGGCGGCTCCGGAGTTCATTGAAGAACTGAAGACCATGACCCGCCGACTGTGGCGGCGACTGACGCGCGATTCATTTTTGCCGATGGTGGTGGACGCCAGTGCATTGGACTGGCTTGTGCCCCACGCCTTGGGAAAGAACGAGATTCGGGTGGTGACGCCACACCCTGGTGAAGCGGCCCGGATGCTGGGCAAGCCGACGGAACAAATACAGGCAAACCGTCCGCAGGCCATGCGCGAGATTTCGCAACGCTTTGGCGATTGCTGGGTTGTCCTGAAAGGCCACGAAACCCTCGTGGGCCGGAGCACGGGCGAAATTTTTGTGAATTCATCCGGCAATCCGCATCTGGCCCAGGGCGGCAGCGGCGATGTGCTGTCGGGTTTCATTGCGGGTTTGCTTGCGCAACCGGCGTTGCAGGCCGATGTCGGCAAAACCCTCCGGTTTGCCGTCTGGCTGCACGGCGCGACGGCGGATGCGCTGCAGGCCGCGCGGACAAACTGGGTGCTGGAGGAGCTGGTTGCCGGATTGGGCCGGGCGGGTTGAACGTCCCACGGTGACTCAGCTCAACGGCTTTGCGGCGGGGCAAACTTCTCCGCCAGCTCTTTCACCTTTCGCAAATCCAGTTTGCCCGTGCCGAGCAACGGAAAGTTGTCCACGCGGAAAAACTGATCGGCGCGCGGCTTCCAGAGATTGGGCAAATCACACTGAGCCAGTTTTTCGAGGCAGGGCGCCAGTGGTTCAGCGGTCAACTTGTGCAACACGACCAGCCGCTCGCCTTTCTTTTCATCCGGCACACCGGCCACGACGAAGGTCTGCTCGGTCGCGCCGGCCAGTTCATGTAATATTTCCTCGACCTTGATGTGCGGCACCATTTCACCGCCGATCTTGCTGAAGCGGCTCAGCCGGTCGGTGATTTGCAGGAAACCGTCCTCGTCAATCGCCGCAATGTCGCCGGTGCAATACCAGCCGTCGCGCAACACATCGGCGGTTTTCTCCAGCTGGCCGAGATAGCCTTGCATCACGTTCGGCCCGCGCACCAGCATCAGACCCGGCAGGCCCAGTGGCAGGTTTTCCCCCGACCACGGATTTTCCGCGTTGACGATGCGCACGCTCACGCCGGGCAGGGGATGGCCGATTTTGCCGCGCTTGGCGCCGATCTGCCGGAAACCCGCCGCGCGGAAATCGTGCGTGTTTACCGCCACCGCCGGCGCGCATTCGGTGCAGCCGTAACCTTCGAGCGGGCGGATGCCGAAATGTTCCTCGAAGGCCGCCGCCAGCCGGTCGGGCAGCTTCTCCGCGCCGGTCATCACCACGCGCAGGCTGCCGAAATCCTCCGCGGAACAGCCGCGCAGATAGAGTTGCAGAAAGGTCGGTGTGGCCAGCAGGAAGGTGAGCTTGTGCCCGCGAACCAGCGGGCCGATTGCCCGGGCCTCGAGCGGATTCGGATGATACACGACACCCACGCCCAACACCACCGGCAGGCATAGCGTTCCGGTGAATCCAAAGGAATGGAAAAACGGCAGGACACCCAGGACGCCATCCCGGTGATCCAGTCCGAATATCTGCTCGAGTTGCTCGACGTTCGAACCGACGTTGTAATGGCTCAGCATGACGCCCTTCGGATTGCCGGTGCTGCCGCTGGAGAAAATGACGGTGGCCAGATCGTCCAGGCGGGTTTTTCGTTCCGCGCCCAGCAGCCGCTGCACCCAGCGGTCCGGCACCAGCCACGCCATCAGCGCGGCGGCGAGCTTCTCGCCGAACCCGGGTTTGGCCGCGGCTTCCTCCAGGAAAACGGTTTCGCCAGGCACCTCCAGCTTGAGCTTGTCGAGCAATGCCTTCGAGGTGACGACGGTTTTGAGGTCACATTGCCGGATACACGAGGCAAGAGTTTCCTCCGACACGGTGTAATTCAGATTCACGGGCACCTTGCCGAGCAGCATGGCCGCGTGATTGACCAGGGCGCCGGGCACGGACGGCGGCAGCAGCAGCCCGACTATTTTCTGGCCCGACCAGATTTTCCGCAGCCGCCGCGCGAGGAAGAGGGACCGCACCAGCGCCGCGCCAAAGCTGACCCGGGGATTTTGGGCATCCGCCATGGCGAAACGGAACGGGTGATTGCGTGCCGTTTTGACGAAGGCAATGGGCAGTGGACGCAGGCGCGCTTTGCGGGTCTGCCAGGCTTCAACCAGAAGTTCCTGCACCGCGGAGCGCACCTGGAAGGGGGTCGCGGTGGGCGGCAGCGGTTGGCCATAATTGATGGTGATGGGATACGGAAAACGCCGCGGCATTTTCCAGAGGAAACGGCCCTTTTCAAAACTAAAAATGCTGCCCCACACACCGTCAATGGCCACCGGAATGATCGGCGCGGGCACGTCCTTCATGATGCGCTCGAAACCGCGCCGGAACGGCAGCAGGTGGCCGATGCGGGTGATTTGCCCCTCGGCAAAGATGCAGACGACCTCGCCATTCCGAATCGCCTCGCTGGCGGTTTGTAACGATTTGATCATTTCGCGCGGGCGTTGATCGGAGGAAATCGGAATCACCCCCAGGAGTTTGGCGAAGAGTTTCAGGTGCGGCAGTTCGTACTGTCCCCGAAACATCATGAACCGCACCTGCCGGTCGGTGGAGGCCAGCAGCAACAACGCATCCACGAACGAAGCGTGGTTGCAGACGAAGAGTGCACCGCCTTTTTCAGGGATGTGGTCACGTCCCAAAACGCGGATGCGGTAAAGCGAATGGGTGGCGCACCAGAGGATAAACCGCAACAGCGAATCCGGCATCAGCCGGACGCAATAAATGGTTCCCGCCAGCGACAGCCCCGCGCCGAACAGAAAAATTTGCGGCGGTTTCAGCTGCAGCGGAACCGTGAGCAGATAATAGACGCCCGAGGCGAGCAAAATGCCGACCCAGCTCAACAAGGCGGCGGTGGCGATGACCTGGCCTTTTTTGTCGGCGTCCGGGCGGTGTTGGATGATGGCGTTGACGGGCACATTGTAAAGGCCGCCGAAGAATCCGAGCAGTCCAAGACTCCACGTGAAGGCGGCGACGCCAAACCCCGCGTGGGACAGCAGCGCCGCAAATGCGGTCAGACCGGCCATGCCCAACGGAATCAAGCCGTATTCGATTTTTCCGCCGGACAAAAATCCGGCCGCCAGACTGCCCGCGCCGACGCCGACGAGCATTCCGCCCTGCAAATAGCCGCTGTGCCGGTCGTCAAAATGGAAAATGTCCTTGCCGTAAAAAACCACGGTCAGCTGCAGCAGCATCGCCAGAAAGGAGAGGAACGTGTTGCCGATGACGCCGAGAAATAAAACGCGATCCCGGCGGATCGCCCGGAATTGTGAAAGGAAATCGCCCAGAAAATTCGCGCGGAATTTTTTATGGGGGTCGGCGGCGGGCAACCGCCGGATGCCGAGGCACAGGGACAAGCCCAGGAGCGCCAGCGCGATGAGGATGGCGCCGGAGACAATCTGCCGTTGGCCAAAAGCGTCCGAAAGCATTCCGGCGATAATCGTTCCCGTGATGGCCGCGGAAAAGGTGCCCAGGCCGAAAATGCCGTTACCCCACGACAATTTCTTTTCCGGCAACAATTCCGGCAACATCCCGTATTTCGTCGGACCAAAAATCGCGCTGTGGGTGCTCATCAAAAAAATGCCTGCCAGCATCAGCGGAATATTGTCGAGCCACAGGCCGACCGAGGCCACGGACATGATGCCGAGTTCGGCGCATTTGACGGTGATGGCGACATTGCGTTTGCTGTAGCGGTCGGCCAAGAATCCCCCGGCCATTGAAAACAGGACAAATGGCAGCGCAAACACGGCGCCAACCAGCGGCACCAGCGAATCGCGTTTTTCCAATGACAACCCCATGCCGACGATCAGGAAGGTGACCAGCCACCGGAGGACGTTGTCGCTGAAAGCGTTTTGGAATTCCACGACGAACATAAGCCAGAAGCTGCGAAGGGCGTCTGGCCTCCGGCGTCCGGTATCTGGCATCTGGCTTTCGGTCACGCCGCCAGACTATCTCTTTGCGCGCCAAACTGTGAATTGAAAAACTTTGACCGGATATCGTTTCAAACAATGGCGGGTCCAGCCGTGGGGAATCACGATTCAATCCGAAATTCCTTGAACCGGTTTTTGCCGGCGGGCATGATCCTGTCGAGGGTAAATCCACCGCCGGATAATCCCGCGGTTTATGGCGTTTCATTTCAAAAAAAAGGAATCACCGACCCGGGCGGCGCGGCGCTTGAGCCGCGAGCGGATCGGCAAGGCGCTGGATTACCTGCGGAAGCACGACCGGCGGGAGGCCATATACAGAGTGCGCAAGGAGATCAAAAAGGTCCGCGCGCTCCTAGAGCTGGTTCGCGACAGGAAGGCGGGTGACGTTTATCGCAAGTGCGTAAAAATATTGCGCGCGGCGGCAAAGCATTTCCGGGACCCGCGCGATGCGCAGGTCCGGCCCCGGACGCTCGAACGGCTGGTGGCGCATTTCAAAGGCCGGCTTCCGGCCCATTCGTTTTCCGGCATCAGAAAAATTCTGCGCCGGAACCGCCGTGAGGAAACCCGGGAATTTGTGAAAGGCAAATCCTCGGCGGTGGTGGCCCGCCGGTTGCGGAAGCTGAACCGGCGGGCCGGGGATTTGAAGGTCAAGGCGGAGGGCTGGACGGCCTTGGGATCAGGTTTGGAGGAAAGTTACCGTCGCGGACAAAAATCACTGGCGACGGCGCGCAAGGAGACATCGTCAGAGAATCTCCATCGCTGGCGGAAACAGGTGCAGGACCTCTGGCATCAGCTCCGCCTGCTGGGTCCCATCCAGCCGGAGAGCCTGAGGGCGTCCGCCAGTGAGATGAAAAAGCTGAGCCGGCATCTCGGCGACGATCACGACCTGGTCATGTTGAGGCAGTTCGTGGTCCGCCGTTGCGCCCGCGAGTGTGCGGGAGAGGTGAAGTTGCTGAAGGAATTGATCAGGTTGCGTCAAACCGAGTTGCGCACCGCCGCGTTGGCGCTCGGCGCGCGCTGCTATGCCGAGAAACCGTCCCGATTTTGCGCGCGGCTCGAAAATTACTGGCGCATCTGGCGCGCCGGGAAAGAATCCAGGAACTAATTATCCGCGTCACAATGCGACTGGCCGTGGGGGCGGATCCTTGGCAGCGCCTTGATTGGTCAGGTGAACCGCGTTCCCGCCCTTTCAGTATTTAAGCTGGCGAATTAGAATCTAGCGGAACTCTTTTTCTCTGAATTGGTTACATGACGAGGAGAAAAGCTTACTGATACAAGTGGTTCCCTTATATTGGCATACCCGGTGCTGTTTGGAGGGTGGCAAGGACCGTCGAGCAGGCGAATTGCCGCGAAATAAGTAAGCTAAAAATGAACACCGAAACCAGAAAGACCAAAAGCATTGTTTTTGTCGAAGACAATCCCGTTGTGCTGATGGCTTATAAAAATCGTCTGCAACGGGAGGGATTTCACGTCGAACCGGCCCTGGACGGGGTGGAAGCGATGAAAATTCTCACCCAGTTTGTGCCCGATTTGTTGGTACTCGACCTGATGTTGCCGCGACTAAACGGCGTGGAGTTGCTGAGATTCATCTGTGCGGATCCGCGCTACAAATCAGTTCCAGTCATCATTCTTTCCACGAATTCGATCATGGATACGTCCGACGATCATGTATTGGAACGCGCGAACAAGCGCCTCCTCAAAGGCTCCTGTACCCCTGTCATCATGCTGCAAGCCATTCGGGAATTGTTCGCTGATGACACCCCCTCCACCGAACCGAAGACCGGAACGGTTGCGCCTGACCGGCACGTCACGGTTTGAGGAGATTTCGAATCGGCGACGAAGGACGAAACGTCTCAAGCCATGCCGGGCCGGGACCGTGGCCGTGAACGGAAGTGTCTTCACGGCGGCGCAGACCAATCGTCCGCGCCAGCAGCCATTCCAGCCCGTCCCAGAAACGGATTCCATCCAGCAGCGGATTCAAAACATTGGTGACGGTGCAATAATGGTTGTTCTTCGGGTCGGTATGATGCAAGGCATGGTGTCTGGCGGTTTGCACAATTTTCATGTCCTGGAGAAATGAAATCAGGCGTCCATTTTCCCTGCGGGTGCGATGTGCCCATTTATGAAATTCATTCGCATTGGCGGCGAGCATGGCAAACAGCCAGACCGGCCGGGTCAGCCAGCCCAAAATCCACGCGCCGGTGACCAGCATGACCGCAAGCAGGACCAGATCCCACGAACTTTGCCACCAATTATGCCGGGTCATATAACGCGGGAAATGGTGGTGAACGGTGTTTGGCCGCCCAACGATCCGGCCGATGAGCGGCGTGTCCTCGCGAACGTAAGCGTTCTCAAACCAATGGACGACTCCGGCCACAAACTCGGCGACGAGGACAGTGATGACAACTTGCAAGGGGATCATGACCATGGTTTTCATGGGGATTCTTTCTCAAGGCGGGGTTTGGTTGTGATTGCCGGGCGACGGGGTCCGCTGGCGGCAATCCGGGTGTCCGGTTGATTTTGCCCGCATCCGGTTGCGCAAATCTGATTTCACCGGAGACACTCCCCGGGCCGGCGGTGATAGACGCGTTTTTCATGTCGGCTTTTTAACGCCGCTTGCGTCCGGGGCGTTAATTGATAAAACTTGCGCCGACATCGGCTGGGTCAATGAACGTTCACCATCTGGAGTTGTTTTATTACGTGGCCAAACACGGCGGCATCATGCCGGCGGTTCGGAACATTCCCTATGGCATCCAGCAACCGGCGGTCAGTTCGCAAATTTTGCAGCTGGAGGAATTTCTCGGTGTGACCCTGTTTCATCGGCGCCCATTCGCGCTGACCGGGGAGGGTAAAAATTTATTTCAGTTCATTCAGCCATTTTTCGGCAATCTCAGCCGGGTTGCCGATGACCTGCGCGGTGGCCGCGCACGGCTCATCCGCATCGGGGCCTCGTCGATTGTGTTGCGCGAACATCTGCCCGGATTGTTGCAAAGTGTTCGAAAGAAATTTCCCGGATTGCGCGTGGCCTTGCGCGAGGGTGATCCCGCGGAGCTGGGGCAATGGCTGGAGGAAGGAGACCTGGACCTGGCGGTGACGCTGATTGAAAAAAAAATGCCGGCGGGAATTCATTCACTGAAGTTGATCGAGTTGCCGCTGGTGCTGCTGGTGGAGAAGGGCAGTGACCTGGCATCGGCGGAAGAATTGTGGCGGCGCGACCGGATTGCCGAACCACTCATTTGCCTGCCTCCGGCGGAGAGCATCACGAAAATCTTTCAGGAACAATTGCAACAGCGCGCTGTGGACTGGTTTCCGAGCATTGAGGCGAATTCGGCGGAATTGATCGAGGCCTACGTGGGCAACGGATTGGGCATCGGCGTGTCGGTGGCCATTCCGGGAAAGGCGCTCTCGCCCAAAGTGCGGATGCTGCCGTTGGCCGGTTTTCCACAAATTGTCATCGGTGTTTTGTGGCGTGGTCGCATGACCCCCCTGCGGCAGGCGTTCCTCGACGAAATAAGATCGCGCGCGAAAAAGTTCGCGTGAATGGGCAGTTCCTGGCTTAAGAATATGCGCTCGTTTAATCGCGCAGAAATCATTTCCCGATCATTGCCTCTTTCAACCGCTATCCGCCTGGGCCGATGCTGGGGATGCGCCGGTTCCTGCAAACAGAAGGATATATCCAGCCACGACTCCGTTGGACGGGCCTCAAAATTGTAAAGCCGTGAACATTTTCACTCAGTGGCTTTTGCACAAAGTGGCTGATCGTGGCCGATTTACGGCCATTTCCAAGACAGCGCGCCTTGGGTCAGGACAAACCGGCGCGAGTTTGGGTTAATTTTTCCGCGCCACTGAATCTGGCGCGGCGATTGCTGAACCAGCGAAGCATCTGTTTGAAAGCTGCACGTAACTAAAAATAGACGACTAAAAAATGCAAATCGGCTTGCCATTTCTGAACGGTGTCGTGGGAAAAAAGCGGAACCAAATGATGTCGATCGATTTGGGGGCCCGCACGACCAAGGCCGTGCTTTTGGAGCGGCGCGGCGAGGTCTTCGCCTTGCTCCGGTATGCGTTACTGGACGCGCCGATTTTCGAAAAAACTCTTTCCCCGGAATTGCTGGCGGAACATCTGAAAGCCGTCTACGAAGCCTTGGAGGCCAAAACCAAATTTGTCACGTTGTCCGTCGGCGTAAATGACGCCATCGTGCGGCCGGTGGAACTGCCGCAAATTCCGGTGGACGAGATGCGATTGGTTTTGAAAAACAATACGCGCGGTTATTTGCAACAGGACCTGCCCAATCGGGTTTTCGATTGTCATATCATTCCACCCAAAATGTCGTCCAACCCGGCCGACGCCGGCAAGGCTGGCACGATTCCCAAATTGAAGGTGTTGGTGGCCGGCGCCAAAAAAGAATTGGTGAGCGATCTTCAAACTGCGATCCGGGGCGCGGGCCTGGTGGCCGACCACATCGTTCCCGGTCTGATTGGCCCGGTGAACGCCTTTGAACTGGCCATGCCGGAAGCATTTGTGAATGACTCCGTCGCCTTGGTGGACATCGGATTCAAAAATTCTTCAATTTGCATCCTCCAGCAGGGTGAATTGGTTTTGAGCCGGGTGGTGGGAATTGGCGGCGATAAATTGACGAGCGGATTGGCAGAGATGATGAGCATCAGTTACGCCGAAGCCGAAGGCATTAAAATCGGCATGGCTCCGGAAATTCAGTCCACGCTGGAAACGCACGTGTTGCCGCTCGGTCGCGAATTACGGGCGTCGCTCGATTTCTTCGAACATCAGCAGGACCGGCCGGTCTCGCACGTTTATGTTAGTGGCGGTACCGCCCGTTCGGAACTCATCGTACAAATGCTGCACAGCGAACTGGTCGTGGAATGCAAATCCTGGAACCCGACAGCTTCCCTGCAACTGGCGTTGCCGGGCCAGCAGGCTGTCGAAATTGAACACGTCGCGCCGCAATTAACTGTGGCCATCGGTGCCGCGATGGCTGCCTTCTGATTATGCCGATACGCATCAATCTACTGGCTGAAGCTCAAGCGGCCGAGGACTTGCGCCGGCGCGATCCCATCAAGCGCATGATCTTTGGGGCCGTCCTGGTGGTGGCCTTGATGCTCGTGTGGTGGAGCTGGCTCCAGCTGAGAGTCATGGTAGCCAATCAGCATCTGTCCCAGGTGCAAGCGGAAATCCAATCGCATACCAACGCGTATCAGGTGGTGTTGGTTGGCCAGATAAAAATTGCTGAAGCCAAGCAAAACTTGGCGGCGTTGCAAAAATTAACCAGCAGCCGTTTTCTGCAGGGTAATCTGTTGGAGGCCCTGCAACACGCGACCGTGCCCGGGGTGCAGTTGATGCGGTTGCGCGTGGACCAAACTTATGTCGCCACGCAGGCCAGCGCTTCGGTAACCAACAACACGGTGGTCATACCGGGTCGTCCCGGCACCGTTATGGAAAGTGTTGTGGTGTCACTCGATGCGCGGGATTTCAGCGGCGGCCTGGGTGACCAAGTCAACAAGTTCAAGGATATTATCAGTCAACAACCGTACTTTCGGGCTGAGCTGGACAAAACAAACGGGGTTCGTCTCACCAACCTGTCGCCGCCCCAGGTCGGCCCGGATGGTAAACCGTCTGTAATGTTTACCGTGCAATGCAAATACCCAGATTTAACGCGATGAGAAGACTATCCAAAGAAAAACGCAACCAGCTTGTTCTCGTGGCCGTCTGTGCTTTGGCCATACTGGGCTTGATGTGGTTTGATTTGATTCAGCCCCGATATGCGGCGCTCAAACAAGCTGCGGAAACTCAAAATACCGCCGAAAGCCAGCTTCAAGGCATTCAAAAAGCCATCAAACGTGCCAACGCCGTAACCGCCGACCTCACCAATATAACCCAAACGCTTTCAAATTCCCAAAGCGACATCGCCTCCGGTGACCTTTACTCCTGGACCTATAATACCATCCGGCTTTTCAAGTCATCGTATCAGGTGAACATTCCCGATATTGGCCATCCTGATGTTGAAACAATGGATTTGTTGCCGTCTTTTCCGTTCAAACAGGTCAGGTTTACGGTCACCGGCACGGCTTACTACCATGACCTGGGCAAATTCATCGCCGATTTCGAGAATGCCTTTCCCCATATCCGGGTCGTCAATTTTGAACTCCAACCCGCCGATGTGACCGGCAGCAATGAAAGACTCTCATTTAGAATGGACGTCATTGCCCTGGTACAACCCACCTCTTCATGAATAGAAAACGACCAACGAGCCGCCGGGATAATTTTCGCATGAATACGCTGGCAGTTTCATTTTCGATCGGCTGCGCGACCGTGCTGGTGGCCAATGCCGATCCGGCAATCCCGCCCGACCAAACCGAAACGCCCCATTCCGTGTTTACCGTTCCGGCGGATACCCAGGAAGGGCGCGATCCATTTTTCCCTGACTCCACCCGGCCCTATGAAGCGGCCGCGGCCGCCAATCCCAAGGTGGCTGACGTAACCTCGCTGGTTTTGAAAGGTTTTTCCGGATCGCTTAATAACCGGCTGGTGATCATCAATAATCACACATTTGCCGCCGGCGATGAAGGCGATGTCACCACTCCCGTCGGTCGCATCCATCTGACGTGTATTGAAATCAAAACCAATTCGGTTGTGATTGAGGTGGGCGGCCAGCGGCATGAACTGTTTTATGCAAACCAGCCTTGATTCGGGATGGCGCGTCATTTTTAAAAGCATGTTCAACGGTTCATTCCCTGGCTCACGATTCGGGCGATTGTTTTCGCTCCGAGGCGCCTGGCGCAAAATGCAATTTTCCAACGGGAACGACCGGCGGCCTGGCCGTTCTCCAAAAACCAAAAGCCTGGGCCTCCGGTGGGGTTGGCTCGGTACCTGCTGAGTAGCTGACCATTGGACCAAAAGCCAATAGAAACATAATTATGAAATCGAAACTGCTAATTGCCACGCTGGTTGTGGGACTTGTCTCACAACGGTGGGCTTTGTCTCAAACTGATACGAACGGTGTCGCGACAAACCAACCCGCGACGAGCGAGTCCGTTTCCGCGACCCAGCCCACGATCGCCGACACCAACGCGACCTCGGCCCCGGCTGCCGGCACCGATGCCGCTCCGGTTGCAACGAGCAGTAACGAAACTGCCAGTGTTACCACCACCACCGTGACGACCAGCAGCAACGAAACTGCCGGCACGGTCACGGTTGCGGTCACGAACACAACGGCGACGATGAGCACGGAATCTTCCAGTGTGACGGACACCAACGCACCGGCGACGAACACCGAATCCGCTAGCACCGATGCCACCAATGAAACTGCCAATGCCGACACCAATGTGGCGGCCACCATGCCGGCCGTGTTGCCCATTCAATTTCAGGACGTTCCCATCACGACGGCCATTGAAAATCTGGCCCGTCTGGCGGACATCAATTATTTGCTCGACCCGAAAATCGGCTATGGCCAGCCCGACCAAAATGGACAAATCAAGCCGGAACCGACGATTTCCGTACGCTGGGAGAATGTCTCCGCGCGCCAGGCGTTGTTGGCCGTGCTGGACAATTATAATCTCGAACTCGTTGAGGATGCGAAGACCAAAATTGCACGCATCAGCATCAAAAACCCCAATGCGCCGCCGCCGCTGCTCACCCGGGTGATTCAACTGAAATACTCCAGTGTCTCCAATATGGAGATCTCGGTGGAGAGTGCGTTGACCGACAAACGGAGCCGGGTGGTTCCGGACACGCGCACCAGTCAGCTGGTGGTGGTCGCCACCGAGAGCGAACAGGACGCGGTGGACACGCTGGTGGAGCAGCTTGACAAACCCACCCGCCAGGTCTTGATCGAAACCCGCCTGATGGAGGTTTCCAGTTCGCCCAGCACCATCAAAGGCATCGATTGGTCGGGTACTCTGAGCGGGCAACATGTTACGTTCGGAAATAATTTGAATGCGAATCCAAACACCCTTTCCCCCGGCTATACGGGTTTCCCGGCAGGGCAAGCGATAACAAATGGCGAATCGCCGGGTCTCGGCATCAACCAGGAACTGGCCAATCTGGTTAACAAGCCGAGCATTGCTGTGAACACGGTCGCCGGCTTTGGATCAACGGCTTTCCTCAATGCCGATGGATTAAGCGCCGTGCTTTCGTTCTTGAACTCAGACTCCGACGCTCAAACCATTGCGACTCCCCGGGTCGTGACCCTGGATAATGAAATGGCGCACATTGAAGTCACCCGGGCCGTTCCGATTTTTGCCACCACGGCCGGTACCCAGGGATCGCCCGGCGGTTCACAAGTGACTTATACCAATTTAGGGACCATCCTGGATGTCACCCCGCGCATTTCCGCCAATGATTACATCTGGCTTACGGTGGCACCGGAAGTCTCCAGTGTGTTTGATACCGTCACAAAAATCGTGGCCGGTGTGGAAAACCAGGCGGACGAATTTGACGTGCGCAAGGTGACCACCCAGGTGCTTATCCCCAATGCCAACACCCTCGTCATGGGCGGCTTTATCAAGGATAACACGAAAAATATTTACACCAAGGTGCCGGTGTTGGGCGACATCCCCGTTCTCGGATATGCTTTTCGGTCTGAAAACAAAGGTATGGACAAGGATAATCTGCTGATTTTCCTGACCCCCACCATTGTCAAGGACTCCGACTACCAGCCGACGTCATCTCAATTCCTGGAATCCAGCCCGTTGGGACCCAAACCGCCGATGAATCCGATCAGCATGTGGAACAGCGCCAAACCGCGCGACTGGAGCAGTCCAAAAGATACGGATCCTTATTACAATGTGGCCAACCAATCGACGACCGGCTGGCAAACGGCGCCCGGTAACGCGGCCGCGTCTTCAACGTCGCGAGACACCACGACCAATGCCACGATTAATATGAATCCTTAAGGCAAAAATAACCTTCAAAGGCGCGCTCAGGTGAGCGCGCCTTTTCGTTTTCAATCCGGTGAATTTTTGTCAGCCACCCGTTTCAAATAGTCAAAGGAATAAATCCCCGTCGCGTGTCCGTCCCCCCAAACCGGCTGAATGGCATAACCGCCCACGGCGACAAACCGAACCCACTGGAAAGCCGGCGGGGTCAAGGGCCGGTCGGGATGCTGGTACACGTTGCCCAACAGGTCCGCTTCGCCCTGGCATCCGGCGCAGGGACAGCTTCGCCTCAAAACCTCCAGCGGGATGAAGCTTTCACTGCCGTTTTCCCATTTGATGGCCAGCTCGGTACCAATGGCTTGAATGTCCTGCGGCCGCATCAGCGCCTCTTCAAACGGCGCTCAAAGGCGGTCAGCGTTTCCGGACTGACATGATGCTCGATTCCCTCGGCGTCCATCTCGGATATTTTCTCCGGAATGCCCAGCGAACGCAAAAAGGCCACAACGGTTTCATGCCGTCGTTTGCACTCGGCGGCCAGCCGGCGGCCGGCGTCGGTCAGGAAAATAGCCCGATAAGGCCGGGTGGTCACGTAGCCGGCCTGTTGCAGCCGGAAGAGGGTTCGATTGACGGTCACATGGGTAACGCCGAACCGACGCGCCAGGTCCACCACCCGCGCTTCGCCCAGCGAGTCCGCCAAATCGGCGATGGCCTCGACGTAATCCTGCGCGACCTCCGTGGCGCGGTCGCGCCGCGACCGGCGGAAGTTCTCGGCCTGTTGCGCCGCTAGCCCGGGGGACGATGTGGATTTACGAACGGCACGCCGCATAACGAATGAGAATAGATCCCCGGGCGCTCTTTAGTCGAGGTTTTAATTTGTACCTCGGGCTACATTGGGGTTGACAATTGGCCGATTAAAATGTATCCAAAGCTACATGTTTTTGTTTAAGCTAAAAAAGACCCGACTGGTTCTGGTGGCGGTTCTGGGGGTCGCGCCGGTGGCCCGCGCGCCGGCGCAGGGGACGCCCCTGCCGGATAAAAGCGGTTACAATCTTTTCCACCCGGTGCCGGAAGCTTTGATGCGCGAATTGAGTCCTGACCGGCCCGACGAGACGGAGTCCGCTTATACGGTGGATGCCGGCCACTACCAGTTGGAAATGGATTTTGTCAATTTCACCTACGACAAATTGAGCGGCCCGACCACAAAGGCGTGGGAGGTTGGCGATTTCAACTTCAAGGCCGGATTGCTCAACAACGTGGATGTCCAGCTCGTTTATGACAATTACCTGAATGTGCAGACGAAGGACGGCCTGGGTAACGCCGCCACACAGTCCGGCTTCGGTGATTTCACCACGCGGCTGAAAATCAATTTGTGGGGCAATGACGGCGGGGCGACGGCCTTTGCGCTGCTGCCTTACGTCAAGTTTCCGACGAGCACGGACCACCTGGGAAACAACGCCGTGGAAGGCGGCGTGATTTTTCCATTGGCGGTGAGTTTGCCGCATGATTTCGATCTGAGTTTGGAAACGGCGGCCAGCTTGATGAAAAATGATGAGAACGGCGGATACCATGAGGAATTCATCGCTTCCGCCAGTCTTGATCACCAGATCATCGGGAAGTTAAGTGGTTTTGTGGAATGGTTCAGTGACTTCACCACGGAGCGTCACGCCGGTTGGGTGGGAACCGTGGATACCGGCCTGGAATACCTGGTGACTAAGAACATCCAGTTGGATTGCGACTGCTACTTTGGGGTGACGCCGGCGGCGGCCGATTACAACCCGTTTTGTGGATTCACCGTGAGATTTTAATGAGGGAATAGGATTTTATGAGCGCGGACAATAATGCACCTAAGGACTTCCCTGAGCCCGCAGTGGCCAAAGTCACTGTGGTTTCGCGCCCCGGTGCCATGTCGCTGGAAGGAATGCATGGCAGCGTGACGGTGCCTGACCATAAAGCCGGCTTCTGGAAGCAAATAGCCGCCTATTTCGGCCCGGCGGTTTTGGTCAGCGTCGCTTATATGGATCCGGGCAACTGGGGAACCGATCTCCAGGGTGGTGCCCAGTTCAAATATGGACTGCTGTGGGTGGTCGGCCTGGCCAGCGCGATGGCGATCTTCCTTCAGATTATCGCCGCGCGGCTCGGCATCGCGACCGGGCGCGACCTGGCCCAATGCTGCTATGATTGGTATCCCCGGTGGACGCGCGTGCCGAACTGGCTCATGGCGGAACTTGCGATCATCGCGTGTGATTTGGCCGAAGTCTTGGGCGGCGCCGTGGCGCTGAACATGTTGTTCCACATCCCCATTTTTTGGGGAGTCATTATCACAGGCGTCGACGTGCTGTTGCTGCTGTCGATGCAGCGGTTCGGCATGCGGACCATTGAAGCAATAGTGCTGCTGCTGGTGGCGACCATCGGTGGTTGCTACTTCATTGAGATTTTTATTCTGCCGCAGACGCAGCCGAGCTTTCTGGAAATGGGCCGGGCCATGATTACGCCCACTTTGAGTTCGGCAAGCATGGTCTATGTGGCGATCGGCATCATCGGTGCAACGGTCATGCCGCACGTGTTGTATCTGCATCCTGCCCTGGTGCAGAGCCGTAAAATCCAGCAGGATGAAAAATCAATCCGAAAGGCGATTCGCTTCAACACCATTGATGTCACCGCCAACCTGTCGGTCGCTTTCCTGATCAACGCTGCCATCCTGGTGCTGGCGGCGATTGTCTTTTATGGCAAGACCAGCGTCACCGCCGCCGGTGGGCAGGTGATCCAGTTCAACGATTCAACCGACTGGATCCAAGCGGCCAATCTGACTTTGGCGCCGTTGATGGGCACGGCGGCTGCGAGCGTCCTTTTCGCCGTTGCCCTGCTCGCCAGCGGGCAAAGCGCCACCATTGTCGGCACATTGGCCGGCCAGGTGGTCATGGAAGGCTTTATGCACTGGAGAATCAAGCCGTGGGTGCGGCGGCTGATTACCCGCTCGTTGGCCATTATCCCTACGGCCATCTATATCGGCATCCGCGGGGCCAATAACATCAACGATCTGATCGTCCTGAGCCAGGTGGTGCTGGCGCTCCAGCTTCCGTTTGCGATGTTCCCCCTGTTGCACCTCGCCAGTTCCCGCAAGCGGATGGGACAATGGCGGCTGGGCTGGTTTCTACTCATCGCCGGGTGGGGTTCGGCGTTGCTGATTACGGCCTTCGACTTTTACGGTCTGCCGGATGCCGTGAAACAGGCTTGGCAGGTTATCAGCGGAGGATAGACTACGAAAGGCTGACCCATGTATAAAACCATTCTCGTAACGTTGGATGGCACATCGACCGACCGCGCCATCATCGAGCACATCAAGCTGCTCGCGAAACTCGCGCAGAGCCGCGTTGTGCTGCTGCACGTTGCGGACGGTTGGGCGGCAAGAATTTTTGGACCGGACGCGGTCAGCCCCGAGGTCACCGAAGATACCGCCTATTTGAACAAGGTTCGGTCGGAATTTCAATCCGCCGGTATTCCCGCCGAGTCGGAACTGGCTTATGGTGATCCGCCGAAGGAAATTGTCAAGTGGGTGGATCAAAAGGGATGTGACCTGGTGGCGATGAGCACGCACGGACACCGGTTCTTGGCCGACGTGTTTCTTGGTTCTACGGCAAGGCATGTCCGCCACAGCATTAATGTGCCTGTGCTCCTGCTTCGGGCAAAGTGAATCATTTGCACCATCGCGCGAATTTGTCGGCGTGGGTCTGGCGCGCAGAAAAAATAACCGGCTCAGCCTTTCCCGAGTGGAGAATCTGCCGGGCGCTCGACCAGATGCAGCAGATTGCCTTCGAGGTCTTCAAAGAACAGCACGCGCCCCCCGCCGGCGGCCGGCCGGATTTCTTCCGTGAAGGAAACGCCGCGTTTTTCGAGCTCGGCTTTGGCTGCCTCGATTGAATCCACGCGCAACGCGACGTGGCGAAAACCGGCCAGTTGGTTGTTGTCGCGTCCGGCCGGCGCGGATTCAGCCGCATAAATTTCAAACCAACCGCCCCGGGGCAGGGCAATCAGGCACGTCGGCGGATTCTGCCCGTTGTTCCAGATCTCCCGCGCGCCCAAAACGCGCAGATACCAGTTTTTCAGCGCCAGGGGATTGCTCGCGGGAATGGCAAGGTGGTCGAGGGAAATGTTCATGGCCTTCAATTATCTTCTCCTTATCCGGATCGCTCTGTGATACTCCAACCGTAACTTGTGTGCCATGCCTGCCAATTTCCCCAAAACACCAGCGAAGTGTCAAGATGCGCCCGACTGAACCGTTTATGCAGGCCAACGAGCCGGAGTCTCCATTACGATGGACCTTTCCTCACCTGCGCCGTTGTTTACCATAGTCCATGTAGATGAATTGCAGACTGCAGCCATACCAGAAGCCATAATAGAAGAACTTTATCCAGTCCTTCAGCGGCACCTTGACTTTGTTTCGCAGCAAGGGATTGCTGAGGGCGCCGAGCAG
>Ga0265338_10004221_pt1 | contig 19557 bp, 14 predicted proteins | sample 42126metaG_FD_193579 | JGI IMG/M metagenome (GOLD analysis project Ga0265338, IMG submission 193579) | Rhizosphere microbial communities from Carex aquatilis grown in University of Washington, Seatle, WA, United States - 4-21-26 metaG | ecosystem: Host-associated > Plants > Roots > Rhizosphere...
GCGCGTATGAATTTCAAGCGACGGTGCATTATGTGAACCTTGCCAATCCCATCCCCGCCTCGCCATTCACCAGTTGGGTCACGGCGGCGGCGAACATCCAGGATGCGATTGACGCGGCGAGCGCGGGCGATTCCATTGTCGTTAGCAACGGCACCTACAACACCGGGGGACGCGTGGAGTATGGCTCGCTGACGAACCGTGTCGTGATCAACAAAGCCATTACCGTGCAAAGCCTTAACGGGCCGGCGGTGACCGTGATTCAAGGAAGGCGCACGCCGGTCAACAGTGCCATGCGTTGCGTGTATATGACCAATAATGCGGTATTGATCGGCTTCACGCTCACCAACGGCGCGACGCGAACGGCGGGGGACGTCTTCAAGGAACAAAGCGGCGGCGGCGTGTTTTGCGAGTCGGTCAGCGCGGTGGTCAGCAATTGCGCGATAGGAGGCAACTCGGCCAATATTTACGGTGGCGGAGCCAGTTCCGGCACATTGAACAATTGCACCCTTACTCGCAACACGGCTGTGCAAGTCGGCGGCGGAGCTTATTCGAGCACGCTGAATAATTGCACACTCAGCGGCAACTCGTCCGCGTCGGGCGGTGGGGCATGTTACGGAACCCTGAACGATTGCCTCGTCATAGGCAACTCCGCCCGCGACCCGCTGGGCGCCCGCATCGGGGATGGTGGCGGAACCTATTCCTGCACTCTCACAAACTGCACGCTGATGAACAATAGCGCCCGCGTCTCGGGTGGCGGCGCCGCCTGGGGCTCGTTGTTTGGCTGTCTGATTGTCGGCAACACCGCCCTCCAGGGTGGCGGGGCCGCCCCGAACCTGTTGGTGAATTGCACGGTGGCCGGGAATTCCGCCCCTTCGGACGGCGGAGTGGGCGGTGGATTGGGTGGCGGGATTCTTGGCGGCACGGCGGTAAACTCAATCCTGATTCACAATACCGACACCTTCGGCGCGCCGAATTATGATGACACAACCCTTTCCTTTTGTTGCCCGGCTCTCGACCCCGGTGGCACCGGCAACATCACCAATGATCCGGCTTTCGTCAATGAAGCTGGAGGAAACTACCGGCTCAATACCAACTCCCCCTGCATCAACAGCGGAAGCAATGCGGCGGCACCCGGTAACACGGATCTGGACGGCAATCCGCGCATCGTGGGCGGGACGGTGGACATCGGCGCTTACGAATACCCGACCCCGGCTTCGGTGATTTCCTACGCCTGGCTGCAGCAATACGGCCTGCCCAATGATGGCTCGGTGGATTACCTGGACCTGGATGGCAACGGAATGAACGTTTACCAGGATTGGATCGCTGGCTTGAATCCCACCAACGCCCTGTCGGTTTTGCAGATGTTGCCGCCGGTCGTCACCAACAATCCAGCCGGTCTCGCGGTAAGCTGGCAAAGCGTGAGCAACATCACGTATTTCCTGCAAGTCAGCACCAATCTCGCGGGCCAACCGGCTTTTTCAACCATCCAAAGCAACCTCACCGGCCAGACCGGCACCACCAGTTACACGGACACGAATGCCACGAACGGTGGCCCTTATTTCTATCGCGTCGGCGTGCAGAAATAATCGGCAGGGTGCGCGGCGGACCGGGGATGTTGATTCCTAACGTACCACTTCAAACGCGAATCCCTTCAGATATTCCGTCTCGGGAATCATCGGGATGATGGGATGGTCGGGGCTTTGCGAATAGGCCGCCACGCGGCGCAAAATCCGGCGCGTATCGTACGCCGCCGAGAGGATCACATCCTGAAAGGTGGTGGCATCCACATGATGGGAACAACAAAACGTGGCCAGCGTGCCGCCGGGCCTGAGCAGTTTCAACGCGCGCAGATGAATCTCCTTGTAGCCGCGCAGGGCATCCGGGACCGAGGCCCGGTTGCGGGTGAATGACGGTGGATCGAGCACAATCAGATCGAACCGGGGAATGACCTTTTCGTGCGGTTTGACGGCGGTTTGCGACTTGAGCCAGTCGAAAACGTTCACGGTGTCAAAAGAACATTGGTCCGCCAGCCCGTTGGCCGCCGCATTCCGTTGCGAGGCCGCAACTGCTTCCGCGCTCTGGTCGAGCAGGTGAACGTGCGCCGCACCCTCGCGCGCCGCGTGCAGGGCAAATCCACCCAGAAAACTGAAACAATCCAGCACCTGCGCCCCCTTCGCGAACAGTGCCACGGCCTGATAGTTTACCTGTTGGTCGAGATACAATCCGGTTTTATGCCCACCGACCAGATCCGTTTCAAATTTCAACCCATTCAAATCCACGGAGACCGGCCCGCTGGATTCACCCGTCAGCACGCCGTTTGCTTCCGGCAAGCCTTCAAACTTCCGCGACGCGATGTCGCTCCGTTCAAGAATGGCGCGCGGCGAAAATATTTTCTGCAGGGCGGCGACGATCTGCGTTTTTCGCAGGTCCATGCCGAGCGACGATATCTGCATGACGAGCACGTCTTCGTATTTGTCCACGATCAGGCCGCTGAGAAAATCACTTTCGGCGTTGACGACGCGAAACGACGTGGCGCGCGGCAGATACCTTTGACGGAGGGTGAGCGCGGCGCCAATGCGTTCGCTGAAGAAGGCCTCGTTGACTTCAATGCGCTCCGGGGAAAGCAGGCGGACATTGATTTTGGATTTTGAGTTGAAAAAACCGACCCCGAGCAGGCGCTGGCGATGGTCCTTGACCTGAACGAGTTCGCCGTCGGCCGGCGGTGCGGTCAGACGGAGGATTTCGCTGTGATAAATCCACGGGTGTCCGGCCACAATGCGGTCAGCTTCGCCCGGCTTTAGTAAAACAGTAGGCAATGAGTCCATGATTTGTAAACAGTCCGGAATCTCCGACCTCCCTATCAGAGCAGAATCCGGCGGACAAAAAAAGAAAAGTTTTTGATGCGCCGGGCGACGGCTCCCGCTAACTTGGGGGGACGATATCGGCATGGCTTTTTTACTCGTTTTCCTGGGCAGCGGCACTTCGCAAGGGGTGCCAGTAATCGGCAAGGAGTATCCGCCGGAATTTTTGGCGAACCCCAAAAACCACCGCATGCGGCCTTCCGTTTACGTCGCCACCGACCGGGTAAAACTGGTCGTGGACACCACTCCGGAATTCCGGATGCAGATGCTGCGCGAAAACATTCCCTGGCTTGACGCGGTCGTCTTCACCCATCCGCACGCCGATCACATCATGGGACTGGATGATTGCCGGCGTTTCTGCGACGTGCGCGGCGGACCGCTGCCGGTCTATGCGAATCAGGAAACCATGACTTCCCTCAAGCGCGTTTTTGTTTACGCGTTTGACGGACGGCCCATCCCGAAGGGCTATTTCCACCCGGAACCGCACGTCATTGAAGGTCCTTTCACGGTCGGCGACTTGGAAATCACTCCCCTGCCCTTGCCGCATGGTTCCATGACCACGTACGGTTATTTGTTTGTACAGAACGGCCGGAAACGGCTCGCCTATCTGAGCGATTGCAAGGAAGTGCCCCCGGCGGTGGTGGAAACCGTCCGCAATGTCGAAATCGCCGTGCTCGATGCGCTCCGGCCCAAACCGCATCCGACGCACATGTGCCTTGACGAAGCGCTGACGGCGGCGCGGCGCATCGGCGCGGCCAGGACGTTTTTAACGCATCTGACCCACGATTACGATCATGACAAAACCCAGGCGGAACTGCCGGATGGCGTTGCGCTCGCCTATGACGGCCTAAGAATCACGATCGATTCATGAATTTTGGAATGTTTTGGCCCAGCCGATGTCCAATGGCAAACCTATGAGCGATTGGGGAATGCGATCGTTGATTTTCCTTCTGGTCTTGACGCCAGTGCTGACCCGGGCCGGCGGCAACGAAGTTGTCATCGTTTACAACACACGCATGTCCGGGTCACGTTCGGTTGCCGACTACTACGCCAAAATGCGGCAGGTGCCTCCAAAACAGATTTATGGGTTTGCCCTGCCGACAGGCGAAATCATGTCGCGGGACGAGTTTCGCGACGTGCTCCAGTTGCCGCTGGCCCGCCGTTTGGAATCCGACGGTCTCTGGCAGTTTGGTCCGGTCACCGGCGCCGCAACCAACGCAGCGCCATTGCGGGTGGAACGCCGCGTGGTGGCGTCCAAAATCCGCTATCTGGTCCTGTGTTACGGTGTCCCGCTGAAGATCGCGCCGGACCCGGAGCTGAATGAACCCTTTCCCAGGGGCGCGAAACCGGAATTGAACCGGAATGAGGCCGCGGTGGATTCCGAACTCGCGTGGCTGCCGCTGGTCGAGGAGAATTTTCCACTCGCCGGACCATTACCCAACTGGACGTATGGCAGCACCAACGTCGGGATGTTGAACCCCACCAACGGCATCTTGCTCGTTGCCCGGCTGGATGGGCCGAACGCCACGATCGCGAAAGGCCTGGTGGACAAAGCGCTCGAGGCCGAGCGTGATGGTTTGTGGGGCCGTGCCTATTTTGACATGCGCGGATTGGGTAAAGCAGATGTGTATTATCCGGGCGACCAGTGGATGGCGGTGGGCGCGGAAATCTGCCGCGACCTGGGATTTGACACCACCGTGGACGACAAACCGGAAACATTTTCAATGGACTTTCCGATGAGTCAGATCGCCATTTACTGCGGTTGGTACGACGGAAATGTGTCCGGTCCCTTCACCCTGCCCAAGGTCGAGTTCATGCCCGGCGCTTTTGCCTATCATCTTCATTCATTCAGCGCGGCAACGCTTCGCAGTGAGAATCAGAATTGGTGTGGTCCGCTGCTGGCCAAGGGGGCGGCGTGCACCATGGGTTGCGTTTATGAACCCTACCTCACCGGCACGCCAAACATCGCCGCTTTTCTGGCGCGCTGGCTGGCTGACGGCTTCACCTTCGGTGAGGCTGCCTGGGGTGCACAACCGGTTTTATCATGGCAGACGACGGTGATCGGCGACCCGCTTTACCGGCCGTCCGGCAAATCAGCGTCCTTCCTGCACGCCGAACTGGTGCGTCGCCACAGCCCGCTCGTCGAATGGTCACAGTTGCACATCGTTGACCAGGCACTCGTTCACGGTGCGTCCATCTATGTGGCGGCAAATTATCTTGAAAACATAAGCACGACGACCAACAGTGCCGTGCTCACGGAAAAGCTCGCCGACCTGTATGAAAGCGAAGGCAAGCCCGCCTCGGCCATCGACATGTACGAACAGGCCTTGAAGCTCGGGCCGTCACCGGAGCAGCGCATTCACCTCCGCTTGACCCTCGGCGAAAAACTGGAACAACACGACCAGGACCAGGAGGCCTATGACAATTATCAGGAGTTGCTCCAGGAGGCGACGGATTATCCCGGCAAAATTTCCATTTACCAAAAACTGCTCGCGCTGGCGCGGAAACTCAACAAACCGGACGACGTGGCCAGATACGAACTGCTGATCCGATGACCGCAAACGGCATGGCAATGTTTTACGACACCCACGCGCACCTCGATTATCCCGATTACGCGAATGACCAGACTGAAGTCATCGCCCGCGCCCAGGCCGCCGGAATTACCAAAATAATTTCGATCGGGACCAGTCTTGGCAGCAGTGAACGCGCGATCCGGCTGGCCGAGCAATTTCCATCGGTTTATGCCGCCGTCGGCTGGCACCCAACCGAGGTCCTGCAAGCCCCCGCCGACCTCCGCCCGGCCCTGCGCGAATACGCCAAACATCCCAAAGTTGTGGCCATCGGCGAGATTGGCCTGGATTACCACCATCTGCCCGGTTCGCAAGGCGGCAGCGTTGGGGACGACGCAAACTACAAGCGGCGCCAGGCCGACATTTTTTTGCAGCAAATTGAAGTCGCCAGCGAAGCCGGACTGAATTGCATCATCCATCAGCGCGACGCGTTTGACGATACGCTGGCGCAGTTCAAACCCTTTGCGGGAAAGGTCCAGGGCGTCTTCCATTGTTTCGGCGAAAATGCCGACCGGTTGCGCCGGGTGCTGGAAATCGGTTCGTTGGTCAGTTTCACCGGCATTGTCACGTTCAAGAACGGGCAGAACGTTCGCGACACCGTGACCGCCACGCCCTTGGACAAGTTCATGCTGGAAACCGATTGCCCCTATCTGGCGCCCGTGCCGCATCGTGGCCAACGCTGTGAACCCGCCTACGTGAAGGAAATTTCCGAGGTGGTCGCCCAGGTCAAAGGCTGCTCGCTCGAAGAACTGAGTACCGCCACCTGCCAGACCGCCAAAGATTTCTTTCGAAAATTATCCTAGCGGGACAGGCTGGCTGCCGGCTTGGTTTCCGTGGATAATCGCCGGAACAATGGACGAGGAACCGCAACTCCGCATCCACGGTGAAGTGGCGCTGCCCACCCTGATTTACCTGCCGGGCCTGCACGGCGATTGGACGCTCATTGGCGGCTTTCGCCACGCCATCGACGGCCAGGTGCGTTTTGTTGAATTCACCTACCCTCGCACGCTCACGTGGTCGCTGGATGATTACGCGGCGGCCGTTGAAAGCACCCTGGCGAAAAATGGCATTACCAGCGGCTGGCTCCTCGGCGAATCGTTCTCATCACAGGTGGTCTGGGCCATGGTGGCGCGCGGAAAATTCCGGGCTCAGGGCGTGATTCTGGCCGGTGGGTTTGTGAAATATCCCCTGCAGCGGGCGGTCCGGCTGTTGGAAAAAATCACCGACCGGATTTCAACACGACTGCTGGTCTGGATCATCTTCGGTTATGCCAAGGTGGCGCGGTTCCGCTATCGCCGTTCACCGCAAACCCTCGCGGCAATCGATGAATTTGTCGCCCGTCGCACGGAATTGGACCGCCGCGCGGCGCAACATCGCCTGCATCTGGTGGCGGAAAATGATCCACGCCTCATCGCCCGCCAGGCCACGCTGCCGTTGTTTGGTTTGAGTGGATGGTTTGACCCCATTGTACCGTGGCCAAGGGTCCGGCGCTGGCTCAGGAACCATTGCCCGGCCTTGCGCGATTATAAAGTCATCCGGAAGGCCGATCACAATGTCCTCAGCACCGCGCCGCGCGCGGCCTCCCGGCAGATCGTGGCTTGGATCAACTCGATTACGGTCAAAGATTGATGATTTACGGTTTGCCACGCCTCGAAAAATCATCAATCGTAAATAAAAACGACATGACTCAACAGCAAGTTCTCGACCTCTACTTTCTCGACGCCCGGCACAAATTGATTGAAGTCGCCGCCTTCCTTGACCGCGTCGAACGTGCCGGCGGCAAGGAGGATTTCCGCCTGATCGCTTTTCGTGCGGCGCTGGACACGCTGAGCAGCGGACGAAACGAAAAGGTGAAACAAGTCCTCCTCGCCTTCAGCGACCCAACCACCACGCCCATTGCCAAAGCGGCAGGGAAAAGCGCAACCGGGGCCTGGGCGGGAAAAAAGGGTTGAACCCCGACGTCCGCTGCCTTCACACCAACACCATGCGCTACATCGAGCCTCATGCCCACATGGTCAGCCGCGTCACGGACGATTACGAGCGCATGGCCCTGGCCGGTTGCGAGGTGGTCTGTGAGCCGGCGTTTTGGGCGGGATTCGATCGCAGCTCCGCCGCCGGTTTTTATGATTATTTCTGCCAGCTCACCGAGCACGAGCCCAAGCGCGCGGCCAGGTTCGGCCTTAAACATTTCAGCTGGCTGTGCATCAATCCCAAGGAAGCCGAGGATGTGAAACTCGCCGCGGAGGTCATTGCGCTGATTCCCGAATTTCTCGACCGGCCCAACGTGCTGGGCATCGGGGAAATCGGCTTGAACAAGAATTCGCGGAACGAACTGAAGGTGCTCGAAATGCACGTGGAACTCGCGGCGCAGCACAATCAACTTGTCCTGGTTCATACCCCGCATCTGGAGGACAAGTTGAAAGGCACGCGATTGATTCTTGAGGTGTTAAAAAGCGACAAACGCATCCACCCGGAACGGGTCATCATTGACCACGTCGAAGAACACACGGTCGGGCTGGTCCTGGATGCGGGTTTTTGGGCGGGCATGACCCTTTATCCGGAAACCAAGTGTTCACCCGCGCGAGCCGTGGACATTCTTGAAACCCATGGCCAGAAACAGATCTGGTTGAACAGCGCGTGCGATTGGGGCGTGAGCGATCCATTGGCCGTGCCGAAAACCGCGCTGGAAATGAAAAAGCGCGGTCACCAGGCCGCGGCGATTGACAAGGTCATCTATCAGAATCCACAACGGTTTCTGGGCCAATGCCCGAAATTCAAAAACCGCTAGGACGGTTCGGCGATGGGTCCCGCATCCGGATTTTCAATATCCCCAAATATTTCCTGAGAAGCTGACGGGCATGAACTGATTGTTGCCGATGTATTGCAATTCCACCGCCGAGCCCTGGCCGCCGATGAGATAACCGGTCGTTCCCACGGTTGTGGCGCTTAACGTGGAGGCCACGGAAACATAAATCCCGCCGCTGGTCGTGCTGTTGATCGCCGCGGCAAGCTTGGTGCCATCTGCCGACGCGACAATGGCGTTCCAGCTTTTGACGGGCGCATTGGTTTGTTGCGCCCAGGTGACGCCAAAATTGCTTGAAGTGTAAATCCCACCACCATTGATTACCGCCGCCAGCTTGCTGCCGTCGGCGGAAGAGGCCACGGAAGACCACGCGGCACTGGCAGGCAAACCGCCCGTCTGCGGAAGCCATGCACCACCGGAATTGATTGAGGTGTAAACGCCGCCACCATTGGCCACGGCCACCAGCTTGGTCCCATCGGCCGAGGAAGCCACGGAAGACCAGGTTCCGCTTGACGGGACGCCAGTTTGCTGCACCCAGCTTCCGCTTGAATTGCCCCAAATCCCTCCCCCCGATATTGCGGCGAACATCTTCGTGCCGTCGGAGGAGGAGGCAACTGAAATCCAATTCGCACTTCCAAGCCCTGAGGCCCAAGTCGCGCCTGAATTGCCTGAAGTATAAAGACCTAAGCCGGAAGCCGCGGCAATGAGCTTGGTGCCGTCCGCCGAGGAAGCGAGGGCAACCCAATTCGCCGGTCCAAATGCCGCCGTCCAGGCCGTGCCCGAGTTTGTGTAAATGTACCCGCCATTGACCGCAGCGGGTAATTTGCTGCCGTCGGCGGATGAGGCTGCGGCGTACCAATTGCCGCCACTGATCGGCCCAAAAGGACCCGACCAGGCAAGTCCGGAGTCGATCGAAATATAAATCCCCCCACCGGTGATGCTTGCGACCGCGACCAACCGGCTGCCGTCCGCAGACGAGGCGATGGCACGCCAGTTGAGCGGCGAGGCGCTGCTGGGCGTCCATGGTGACTTGTTAAAGCTTGAAAAATTTCCAATGATTGACTGGCCCGCATTCTGCGCGACCCGCCAGCCGCTCGCTCCCGCTCCTGAGATGCGAACAATGTCGCACACGTTGGGCGAAGCCGGCAGTGTTATCGTCACCAGTTGCGGGTTGGTTAGCAGGTAGCCGGTGTCGATTACTGCCTGGATGGCGGTCCCATTGGTGGGAATCCAGCCGACCAGGCCGTTGCCAAAAAAGCTGCCCCGGAAACTGTTGCCAAAATTGGTAAAGACATTGGCGCCGCTGAAAGTTTGATTCGTGTTGAGCAGGGCAACGTTGCTGGAGAGCCGCGCGTCGGCGACCGTGCCAAAGGTCAGTTGGCTGGCGTTCAATGTCGTCAAATTCGATCCGATGCCGGTGAAATTGTTGTTGGCGTTGTTGAAGAGAACCTGATTGCCATAGGTGCCGGAGATGTTGCCGCTGGGAATGACGCCCGACACGGCACCCGCCGTGATGGCGTACGGCGTGGGCGTCACCTGTTGACGCGGCGCCAGCGTCGTGAAACTCGACGCGCCATTGGTGCGAACCCCGATTTCCAGCCAGTTGGTCTGGCCATTCCAGACACTGAAGCCGAAATCAATCATGACCGTAAACAGCCCATTGCTGATCGACACGGCCGAATTGGTCACCGGCCCCACCAGCGGGGTGCCGTTGATGCTGGTATTGAACAGGGAAAAGGTCAGGTCGTAGCTGCCGTTGGCCGGAGCGGTTCCATCATTTAAGCGGCCTTGATAGGTGAACGCCGTGCCTTGAGCTAAAAGCGGTTCGACCGTGAAAAACGCCAGAACTCCACCAAGCAAAACGACGGCACGCCACATGTTCACAATAAGCTGATTCTACCAGCAACCGCTCCACAATTCAATCACAGAACGTCTTAGGGATTGCTGAGCCGGAAGAACAGTTTTCCTGCCAGGGGCGCGATCGTCACGCTATTCGTGCCGTTGGCGGTGTTGATGGTGCCTCCGTAATCACCCCAATTCGCGGTTGAGAGATTCGCGTTGGTTTGCAGGGTGAAGGCGGAGTTGGTCGGCCAGAAAACAACGGCAGTATCTGTCATGCTGAGAATAATTCCCAGTGATGGTGGCCTGGGTGTGAAAGTAAACAGGGTGAGCGAATAAGGCGGGAAGGCATACGAAAACGTGGGCGCCGCGCCGGTGAAACGGGTTGTCGCAATGTCTTGCGCCGCCAGGGGTGCGTTGTTCTGCGCCGCGTTGTCCTGGGTCATGCCATAGGAACGTACCGTGGCCACGGGGTTTGGTATAAAACCAGCAAGCGTGATCTGGCGCGTAAGGGTGTTGGTGGGGTCTTTGTTGATGACCAGCAGGCTCAGCGCGCCATTGGTCTTCGTTGCCGCGTAGGCAGCCAGCAATTGATCGTCGCTCGCCGGGTTGAGGATCGTATCGCCCGGCTGGGCAAAATATTGCATCAGCTTCATGGCGTAAAAAGTGGGATAGCGCGTGTTGGCATCCAGCACGAGACCGAAATCGCCATAGGTTCGCCAACCGTACACGGACGAATCAAAATCGCCGCTGGTATCCTGGCCATTCTCAAAGATCCACCACAGATAGGAATTGAACTCGGTTTTCATGATTTGACTCATGCTGTCCGCGAGATAGAGCCCATTGACGAGACTGGTGGATTGCCGGCCCTGCGGAGCGGCGTCGGCATTATTCTCTGTGCAAAGGAGTTCAATGTTCGTGCCGCCGGGACCGAAGTAATCGTTGATTTGTTGCCGCAAATCCGCGGCGTCGCCAGCCCAGTTGGTTGCGACTTGCAGCAAAAGCGGGTCATTGTCCACCTGATATTCGGGATAGAAATGGTGGACCATAAAATCCGGTGTGACCCCGAGGCTGGCCAGGGTGGACAACAGCACCGGGGTCCAGCCATAGTGAGTTGTCGCCGTGCGGGGATTAAAGGCGGAATGGCTAAGGTTGTTTACATAAGTGTCCTCACCAGGCACGACCACGATTCCGACCTTGATGGTCGGGTCAACAGCTTTCATGGCGTTATAATAATCCTGGAAGCGCATCGCATAAGTCCACGGATCATTCGGCAGATACGGACCGTTCGTGTTATTGTCAGCTTCCCATGTGCCGTAACACTCATTGCCAATCTCCCAATATTTAAAGCCGCACTGGTTGATATCATTCGCAAAATTCACCCAGTCGGCCGCTTCATTGGTGGTGCCGGTGCCGTAATTCGCGGTAATAAAGACATTGGCCCCCAGGTTGGTGGCGATATCCATGAAATTGGTGAACGCCGTGGGCCACGCCTCAAAACTGGCCCCCTCAATGTAATTCGAGGACCAGTGATACTCGTCCGCAAATGAACCGCCGGGAAACCGGAGGGTCCGGCAACCCATTTCGGTCAGCAGGGACAGGGTGTCCGGCGAATCAAAGCCATACTCCCAGATGGCCGTGTTGGCGCCGAACCAGCGGGCGTCCGCCATGCGTACCGATTGGGTTGTATCCACCGTCACTCCCCTGGCAACCAGCTGGACATCGTCCACGTAAAATTCGTTGGCAGTGCTGTTGCCAACCTGGGCGAGCTTGATGTCAAAGCGCGAAACGTTCGTCTGGTCGGCGGCACCGAGGGCGCTCAACGGCACAACAATTTGCTGCCAGGTATTCGGCGGCAGCACGCCGGGAATCTGGTAATACTGCTGATAGACGTCGTTCAGATAAGCATACATCCCCAGGCTTTGGCCACCGGCGCCGCCATTCACCCAAAAGGTGAAACTTTTATAAGGCGTCGAATCAAAATTGGTTTGATGAAATGAAATGGCGTTCCAGTAAACAGTGTTGACGCTGATCGAATACCTGCCGGAATGCACGGGCGAGGTGTTGAACAGATTATGAGTGGCATAGCTCCAATCCTGGAATCCGTTGGCGAGGCCGTCGGTGTAGATACTCAGGGAGCCTTGTGCGGCGCCCGGCAGTCTGGTGCCAAACAGCAACGCTAGCGCAATCAAGACCGGAAGGAGTCGTGTTTTCATTAGTATTTAATTTCAGCTTATTCGACCATCGCTGTCCCAACCCGTTTCCGCAAGGACACCAGCCCGATACGCAGGCTTACGGATTGCTGAGCCGGAAGAACAGGTTTCCTCCCGGGGAATTGAGATTAAGATAATTCGTGCCGTTTGAGTTTGTCCAACTGTTATTGACTGACCAGCCGGCGGGCACGGCCAGATTATTGTTCTGCTGCAGGCTCCAGCCGGAAACCGCCTGCCAATACACAGTCACCGCACTGCCCGCATGGCCGACATAAAGTGTCGGGGCGCCGGGTGTTTGGGTAACAGAAATCAGCGCCCAGAAGCCCCCGATGAGCGAGTAATTGCCGCCGGTCATGAGTCCGCCGGCATCGTGCTGGCCGATGGTGCCGCTCACGGAATAAGTGACGCCGGTGCTCGTGCCCCCGCCCCCGGCGACTTTGTGCCAATCGATTGAGTAAGGCGAGGCGAGGCACGCCGCTGGAAGGAGAGCGCAGACGTAAACCACAAAGCGTTTCATAGATGATTCCATTGGTCGGCTATCGAGTATTTCTTCAATGACCGATGGTGGCCGAGCCGTTCACGGAGGTTATGGTCATCGCTTTCAAGATGGTCATGGTCTCATGACTCAGGCCAGGCTTGATAAGAATGGTCGCACCCGAGGCAACGACGCTGACTCCCTGGGCAAGGGTGCCATACGGATTGGAAAATGTGCCTAATTGCGGCGACCCGGCGTAATTGAAGTCAACCCAGACCGGACCAGGGAAGCCGATCGGGTCGGAACCGATACCATTGGCCACGACCTGGATTGTGTAGGCGCCAGGACCGGCAAATACATTGCCTGGGACAGCGCATTCGGTGCTGACAACCGCGCTGCCGGTTTGAACGCTGGTCCGGCTCCAAAAGAGCGTACGACCATAATAAACGTTGCCGCTGCCGTCGGTAAAACGGACAAGCGGGTAGTTGCTGTCCTGCTGCGCCTCGTCGCCATACGCCGCACCGGCGGAGATGCCGTTGAAAACGGTACCGGTCAGATGAAGGCTGCCGTTGGCATTCCAAATGACACTATTGATGACGGGTTTGCCGGCAGCCACGATCGGCACCGTCGGGTCGGGCGTGTAAACGTAAAGCCGCTGCGAACTGTCATTGTAGAGAACGGTTCCATCCGGCAAATCCAGCATCGAGGTTCGGTCGCAGATGTTGTACGAGTCGGTCAAGCCGCCCGTCGGACTGGACACCTGGGCGTAGGTTTTTGCTACCGGATCAAATTCATAGAAATAATTGGTGCGGTGGTTGGCGTCGACGACGAATTCGCAAAGAATTTTTCCGTTTACCATCATGGCCGCCGGGGCATCCGACGCGGCGAGTCCGGCGGGGATGTCTGGCCCGGCGGTCCATGAACCCTTGCTGGTACCGCCGCTCGGCGTGTAATAAGCGGTATGACCACTGGCGCCAAAATAGAAGGCGTTGCCATTCACCAGGAGCAGGGCGGCGCCCATTTCCCCCAAGGCAGTGGGGCTCTGATCATAAAGGGCCAATGGAACGCTCTTATCCACAACCCATTGTCCCAGCGAGGGGATGTAACGCTCGGTGTTAGTGCCCACAATATTATTGGCGGCAGGATCAATGGTAAGAATGCTGTCGTCTGCCAGCTTGACCCAGGAAGCTTCCGCCTGGCAGCCGATGCCCTGGGGATTGGCTACCAGCAATGGCCCGTTGGTCCACGTGTTGGCAAAAGGGTTGTAGATTAACGTGCCGTTGTAATTTGCCGGGTCCACTGGCGCCACCAGCACCGTGCCATCCGGCAGCAGCATGGAGATGGAGTCGTAGAACGCCTGCAGGCCATTGTTCACACTCACGCCGGCCGGGTTGGAGTAATTGAGCAGCGAGGAGGGAGGGTTGATTTGAGTCCAAGTATTGCCGACCGGATCAAATATCTCCGCTCGCGCGCCCGAGCTGACGAATTGAGCTCCTGCGGCACCATACTCGCCTCCCGCCACAAACACCCGCCCGTCTTGGAGCACCTGTGACGAATAGAATGCCCGCGCGTCATGCATCGGGTTGAGGGCTGACCATGTGCCGTTGACGTAATGACCCTGAAGATCGGGGGTCAGCCGGGTCCAGTTGCTGCTCCCGTTGTCCTGAACCATCACCGAGCCGTCCGTTAGCAGCAGCATATGCCCGGCGCTGACGGTGTTCGTAAGAAGGTTGGCCAGCGGCGTCCAGCTTCCCACAGCCAAAGTATGACGGGGAATCGCCAGCCCCAGGACGGCCAGCATCAGACATCCCCACCGTGACGTCATTGAGAAACCGGGCTTAAAAGTTTTCATTGGCGTGTGGGCAAATGGTGAAGTGGCTTCACGCGCGCCCGTTCTTGGGTCATTGCAACGTCACCAGTACGAGAACCACGCCCGTGCCTTTGCTCAATCCACTCATCGCTTTGCCTAAAATCGCTCCCTGTGCCCGCACATGATCAGTCACCTTCATCGCACGCCCCGGCAAATCGGAAGTGGTCAGTAAATCACCCGGCCTGATGGCGCCGTGCGTGGCCTCGGCCAGCACATAAACCCGCCCGGTCAAGGCCACATCCTGGCCGCCGTCCATTGCTCCTTCCTGCTGCAAGTTGATGCCAGGGTGGATGCCGTTGGCACCGCTGACGATTCCCGCCACGCGCGCGTCGTAGGCGCGGGTGCTGAGTTTCAATTCGCCCGGATGCTCATCATCGATCACCACCACGGAGCCTTTCTCAATCACTTCCTCCTTCATCGGGAACGGTTCGGCCAGATCGCATCCGCCTCGAATGGTCAGCGAGCAAACGGACAGATTCCCGGCCACAAAAGCATCGCCGGTTGGCTGGACGGCGAACGCGGGGTTGGCACCGCCTTCGCGCGCAATGTATAATTGATCCCCATTGTAACTACGCGAGGTGCCGAGATCCCACTGCCCATTTCCGTTGGCGAATTCTATTCTCGTCCAGGCATTGGCGCCACCGCCGGTTTCAATCCGGTGACTCACCGAACTGGCCGGATCGTAGAGGTGCAACTTGGCAATTGGTGTGATCCCCAAACCCAGGTTGCCGTTCGGGGTGAGTTGCAGTTCTATCGGAGCCGTGCCGACCCGATCGATGTAAAACTCGTCTCCGTTGAAGCCCCGAGATGTGCCGATGTCCCACTGTCCGTTGAGGTTTTTAAACATGGTCTTGGCCCAGGCATTGACTCCACCGCCCGTCTCAATGATGTCAGCCACCGAATTGGCCGGGTCATACACGTGCAACTGGGCCAGTGGATAAATTGTCCCGATGCCAACGTTGCCGCCGGGAGAGTTCAGGAGCAATGGCCGCGGCAGATACGCGGAGTAGTCAAAAGCGAAGAGAGCGCCACCAAACGAAGCTGACTCCATAAAAACTCCGGCACCGGCGCCGGTGTAGGGACTGCTGGCACCCGTGACCGCCACACCGCCGTTGGCGATCTGCAGGGCGCCCTTGGGAGTTGAGGTGCCAACACCAACTCCGCCTGCCGTATAGTAGGCATTGTTGTTGAGAACCGACCAGATGCCGCTGCCGCCCGCTCCGGCGGCGGCAACCGTCAGCGTGTTGCCGCTGGGGGTGATCGTCACGTTGGAGCCTGCGGCCAGTGTGACATTGTCTTTAAGCGCATTGAGACTGGTAACCACCGAATTACTGCCCACATTTGCGGAGGTGCCGGCAAAAACCGCATACGGTGAGGCTGTCAACGCCTGACGTGGCGTCAGCGTGGAATAGGCGGCGGCGCTGCCGTTGGTGCGCACGCCGATTTCCAGCCAACGGGCCGGACCGGTGAAAACGCCGGACCCGAAATCTAACGTCACCGTGAACAGCCCATTGGTCGCGCCGGTAGGCGCGTTGGTGAGCGGGCTGCCCACGACGTTGCCGGCAGTGGCGGCATCGTAAATCTTGAACTGCAAATCGTAATTGCCACTGGCCGCATTACTGCCGTCATTGAGGCGCCCTTGATAGGTAAACGCAGTGCCTTGAGCTGAAACAATTGAGGGTCGAGCCAGTTCGAACATGGCCAAGGTTGCGAGCAGTACCAAAGCCGGCACGACCTTTCGAATGCCGGGCCCCCAACGTCGGGGGTCAGGTAGCGGGGACGGGGCATGGAGGTGAATATTGAATTTCATGAAGTTGATCTTGTGATATGGTTTTGCTTTTGCGTCGGTCCCATTTTGCACCATGGCCATTTTCGCCGAAACGAGGACATGGCCGCGCTTCTGAATAACTGCTACTATTTAAAATCAAAATAACTTACGTATGTCAAGAACATTTCAAAACCGACCCTGATCCAGGAAGCTAGGCAGGTTTACGTCCATGCCGCAATTGAAGCGATTTGGACTTCTGAAAGGAATTTGACTCGATTTCGTGGCGGCCGGACAAGGGTGGCATGACCCTGGATGAAAAGTGCACCGTATCGCAGGACCAGACTTGGGAAATCACCACACCGACGGGACCACAACCCTGGGACTATGTCAGTTGGAGAATGTCTCGGGCCGATTGTTTGACGGCTTCAGCCAGTTCGCGCGGCCTGACCACTTTTGCGTCGCCGCCCCAGCTCAAGACCCAGCGCTGCACTTCGGACAGGCTGGACAGCTTCATTTTCAACTCCGCTCCCCCGCCCTTCAAGTTGCGCAGGGTCTGCGAGGGATGCCATTTTTTTTCGCGAATGTAATCGGCGGCGCGGGCGTTGAAGCGGATGACCACTGCGAATTCGCCTTCACCGGAATGCACGCCGAAGCTGTCGCGCAACCGCTTCTCAAGTGAAAACTTGTGCGGGCGCTCAAAGCTTTTGCCGGTCGGCTTGACGGATTGGATGCGCGCGGGCACGAAGGTGCGGATGTCTTTGCGCGCGTGGTCGTAGGCGAACAGAAACCACTCGCCATTAATGTTTGCCAGATGGTACGGATCCACCAGGCGCGGTTCCGGCCGGTCCTGACCGGGTTTACGATAAGCGAGTTCCAGTTGTTCGTGTTGCGAAACCGCCCTGGCGAGCGCGTCGAATATTTTGAGGTTCAAAACCGGCTCGGCCCGCGTGCGGAAGGAGATGGTTTGTCCCATGTCCGCGAGGTTGATTGAGATGGTGTCCGGCAGCGCCTGCTCCATTTTCCGGAGGGCGCTCAGGAGTGGTTTCTCGAAGCTCGTGCCGCGATACTGTTGCAGCGCCTTTTCCGCCACCACCAGCGCGAACAGTTCGCCCTCCGTGATCTGCATCGTGGGAAAGGCGCTGACTTCCTCGGTGTAATGATAACCATTCCGGGTGGGATTAAACTCCAGCGGCAGGTTTAACCGGTCGCGCATGAATTCAAGGTCGCGGTGGATGGTCTTGGTGGCGACTTCGATTTCGCGCGCCAGCGTGGAGGCGTTGGGAAAAACGCCTGATTGAAGCACCTGATGGATGCGCAGCATCCGCTCCAGCGGGGGACGCGAATGGAGCGACGGGTTCACCGCGGAAAACTACGAGCCCTTGTCGAGCTTGGCGAGCAGTTCGTCGTTGGTCTTGTGCTTCTTGAGCGCGGCCACGAGGGTTTCCATGGCCTCAACCGGATTCAGGTCCACCATCATCCGGCGCAGTTTGCGCACGGCCTCGATTTGTTTGGGTGGATATAATTTCTCCTCCTTGCGCGTGCCGCTCTTGGGAATGTCAATGGCCGGGAACAGGCGCCGGTCGGAAAGTTTGCGGTCGAGCACCAGCTCCATGTTGCCCGTGCCCTTGAACTCCTGAAAGATAAGTTCGTCCATGCGCGACCCGGTCTCGATGAGGGCCGTGGCCAGAATGGTCAGCGAACCGCCGTTCTCAATCTTGCGTGCGGAGGCGAACATCTTGCGGGGAATTTCAAGCGCGCGCGCGTCCACGCCGCCGGTCATCGTTCGGCCGCTGCCGCCGTGTACGCTGTTGTAGGCGCGGGCAATGCGCGTGAGCGAATCCATCAACACAAAAACATCCTTGCCCGACTCCACGATCCGCCGGCAGCGCTCGACCATGAAGCGCGAGAGACGAACGTGGGTTTCCAGGTCCTGGTCATTCGACGACGCCACCACCTCAGCCTTGACCGAGCGTTGAAAATCCGTGACTTCCTCCGGCCGTTCGTCGATGAGCAGCACCAAGGCGTGAACTTCGGGGTGATTCGTGGTAATGGCGTTGCAAATCTGTTTGAGAATGGTGGTTTTACCCGTGCGCGGCGGCGCCACAATCAATCCGCGTGTGCCCTTGCCAATCGGCGTCACGAGATCGATGACGCGCGTCTCAATCAAATCGGGATCGGTTTCCAGCCTGAATTTTTCGATCGGGTCAATACTCGTGAGATTTTCAAAGCGGACCGCTTTGACATAGTCCTCAAACAGCATGTCGTTGACCTTTTCGACGGCCTTGAGCTGGGGGCTGGTGCCGCGATGCGGCGGCTGGGTCGGACCGGCAATGTGGCTGCCCTCCCGCAAAAAACTGCGCCGGATGGTGTCGGGCGTGACAAAGATATCGGTCGGCTTGGGATGATAATGATTTTGCGCGGTGCGCAGGAAACCAAAGCCCTTTTCGGAAATTTCCAGAAAACCGGACCCGAAGTCCTGCGATTTCTCACCATTACTTCCATTACTTTTTTCGTCGCTCATAAGTGCATTGTGTGGTCGAAAGCCAAAAATTACCGCGAAACGTCGGCGTTGAATTTTGAATTTGGAAATTGCCGCAGGAGCTCTCTTATTGGAAAAACTGCTCCACGACGGGTATCAAACCTTCGACCAACATTAAATACGGGCAAAACCCTGCCCGCGCAACATATTTTTTAAGCAAAATTCAAGCCACCCGACTGATGGATTGGGAAAATCAACCGCCCACCGCAGCACGGGCCTCGGCGGCCAGTGGCGTGCTCAAGTAACGTTCGCCCGTGGAGCAGGCCACCGTGACGATTAATCTGCCCTGATTTTCCGGACGTTTGGCCACTTGAATGGCCGCCCAAACGTTGGCTCCGGTTGAAATGCCGCACAAAATGCCCTCTTCCTTGGCCAGCCGCCGCGCCATTTCAAAGGCATCGTCGTTGGAAACCTGGACACATTCGGTGATCAGGGAGTTGCCGTTCGCGTCTTTCAGATGAAGGTTGTTCGGAACAAAGCCCGCACCCGTGCCTTGAATCTTGTGGGGACCGGGTTTTACCGGCTGGCCGGCCAGCGTTTGGGAAATCACCGGGGAATCCTTCGGTTCAACGGCGATGGCCTGGAATGACGGTTTGCGCGGTTTGAGAACCTCCACGCA
>Ga0265338_10004222_pt1 | contig 19554 bp, 21 predicted proteins | sample 42126metaG_FD_193579 | JGI IMG/M metagenome (GOLD analysis project Ga0265338, IMG submission 193579) | Rhizosphere microbial communities from Carex aquatilis grown in University of Washington, Seatle, WA, United States - 4-21-26 metaG | ecosystem: Host-associated > Plants > Roots > Rhizosphere...
CGGCGACTGCCGCGCGTCTTTTGTTTGCGAGGAATGCTGACGCGCAGCGCCGCATCGCCGAAAGCATTGGGCTCGTCGCGTCGTTCTCCGGTGGGCTTACTCAGTTCTATAGATCGGGTTCGACGGTGAAACGCATTCATGCGGCGCGCTCTGCCGAGAACGGGGTTACCGCAGCGTTGCTCGCTCGGCACGGGTTCTCTGGACCGACCGATATCATCGAAGGCGAGAATGGATTTGCGCGCGCTTATGCCGACGCCTTCTCGCCCGAAGCGATTACCGAAGGGCTTGGCAAGAGCTACCGAATAGCTGAGGTGACAGTAAAGGGACACGCGTGCAGCGCCCGCGTTCAGGCGGCGGTCGAGGGCGTGGTTGCGCTCTGTCAGGCCAATCAAATCGATGTGTCGGAAATCAAAGACCTATACGTCGGGATTCCATCCGTAATTCTCGGTCGCCTGACCATTCCACGCCCCGTAGACATCCAGGCAGCGCAGATGAGCCTGCCGCATAGTGCGGCGCTCGCCGCGGTGCTGGCGGCGAAGGCAGGGGACGGCTTTGCTCTGAGCGTTAGGGACTACGACGAGAGCCTGAGCAGTCCCACAGTCAGGAGTGTCGAGGAACGAGTCCGTTGCGAAGTCGATCCTCGGGTCGAGACCGCGACCACGGCAGAATCTGTGCCGGCTCGCATCGTTCTGACTTTAAACTCGGGCGCAACGCACGAGATATTCGTCTCGGCGCCTAAAGGGAGCCCATCCCGACCCTTTGCTTCGTTCGATCACGAGGCGCGGTTTCGAGATGAACTGAAGCGGCGATGGACGCCGGCACGTTGCGACGATGTGGTCCGCCTGGCGCGTAACCTTCGGTCATTGCCGACGATGGCCGAATTTACCAGGCTGCTTGGCTAAGAGGGGCTGGGAGTGCTGAAATTCGCTATATACTGCCCTCGATTCTGGCTGAGCATTCTTCAGAGTGGGGAAAAGAGAGCACGTGGCGACTCGTTCAGCATCGCGGGCAGACGTTAAGAAGCAGGTGTCCGCGGCTGCCCCGGGCGGCCTTGGCGAGCTTGTAGGTCGGTTTGCCAACCAGCGAACGGCCGCCGAAATGGCCTATGCCGTGTTGCGAGAGGCCGTTCTCAGCAACATCTTGTCGCCGGGGGCAAGGCTTCGAGCGGACGACCTAGCAAAGGAGTTGGGGGTTAGCAGAACGCCTGTACGGGAAGCCTTACGGAAGCTTCAAGCAGAGGACATCGTTGTCAGCGTCGACGGGGTCCTGACCGTCAAGGTCCTTTCGGAGCGACAGCTTCTCGAGATCTATTACACTCGCGAAGCGTTAGAAGGCATGGCAGCGAGGCTTGCAGCAGAACAAGCTGGCTCCCTCGATTTGAATACGCTGCGTGCAATTCTTCAAGACATAGAAGATGCGCATGGGCGTTCGAATGTCGCGGCACTTCGGCAATTAACGGGGGAGTTTCAGCTGGCGGCTTTTCGGGCTAGCCACAACGAATATCTCTATGAGCTCTTGAGCTCCATCCAAGAGAAGATCCGCAACTATAGAATTTCGACAACAGTCCTGCCGGGTCGCGCCGATGAAATCGTGAAGTTCTGCCGATCGCTGCTTGGCGCGCTAGAGGCCAGAAACCCGGATGAAGCAGAACGCGTCGCTCGCGACAATCGTCGCCGAACACTCGATCTGCGTTTGAAGATGATCCGGAGCGCGCGTCCGGCTGGGTAGGAGTCTTTATGTCTCGTCGTATCCGAGAGCTTAGTAAAGAAATCTTCGACCGGTGCTTGCGAGCGAGGAGCGGACGTTCGGCAGTTGCAGTTGTTAGGTCCGGATTTGACCCTATGTGGGAGCGCTCTAATTCCGGTTCTCACCATTAGCGGTTGGTCTTTGAGGATTGTTAGCAATCGAAATAGGCCGTTAAGCGAGAGCCATGAGGCACTCGGATATGTTGTCTAACCTTCGCATCTACCGACAATCGAAAGCGAATCGAGGCGGACAATGAATCACGCCCGTAACGATCAGCAAGTTGAGATCGCTCCATAAGTTCTGCATTGTCGAGGCTGCAACCGGAGTACTCGGATTTTTGCGGGCCCGCGTGCGCGGGAGGAATCAGGCAGCAATTAGTCTCTTCCAATCCATTGCGGACGAAAAGGGCAGCACTGTTGCCACACGGGCAAAGGGTACAGCGTTTACAGCGATCGGCAGCCTATCATCCTGAAACGACCACTTTGAGCCCCGGCACCTGCTCGAGTTCCCTGCGACCGATCGTCGAGACCAGCAGCCGCTGAAATTCACTTGCCGTTGCCGACAGGGGCTGGCCGCGAAGCTGCATGATTCCGATCGTCCGCTCCACCGTTGGTCCGGTGATCAGTACGGAGCGAACCTGCTCGCGCAGGGCACGATCTGAAAGAGCCAGTGCCGGAACAACGGATACGCCGCCGCCTTGCGCGACGATTTCTACGACGGACGTCACCCGGCCGACCTGGTAAATCGTTTCCCGTAATGTGCCAGCCTCCGTCCGGGCTCTGTCGACCAACATGCGAATACTCGAAGTGGTAGGCAACCCGACGAAATCGACATCGGCAAGATCACGCCATGCGATGCGCTTGCGGGATGCGAGCGGGTGCTTGAGCGGAGCAATAAAGTAGAACTTTTCCTCGAAAAGCGGTTGAAACGAGATATTATCGTCAGGTTTCGGAAGCGCGGAGACGGCCAGATCGGCTTCGCCACGCATTAGGCATTCGGCAACACGATCTTCCATGAAATCGTCTCGAACTGTCACAAAAGCTTCGGGATAGCGTGACCTGAACTCCTGAATGGTTGTCGGCAACACGCGTGCGGCCACGAGCGCCAGACATGAAATCGCCACCCTGCCTTTCGCCGGATTTGCGTCCTCCCGCGCCTCCGCGACCGCGCTATGCAAGTTGGCCAAAACCTGTTCGACTCGCTGGAGAAAGGTCCTGCCGGCTCTCGACAGACGAACCGATCGTTTTGACCTTTCGAAAAGCTTTGTTCCCAGTGTCTTCTCAGCTTCCAGGATGGCCTGGCTAAGTGCCGATTGCGACATATGCGTCATTTCGGCTGCGCGGCTGAAGCTCTCCGTCTTCGCAACTGCAACAAACACTTCGAGTTGACGGATCGAGGGTAACGCTCTCATTGGCTTATCGATATTACTTATATGTTGGCCCATAAAATCGATTGGACATCATTAGCGCCGCGCCGTTAGCAAGACAATAGTGGTGACTGCTGCGTCACTCGGGGGCGCGGCAGATTTGTCACCGTGGGGAGGAACACCTTGATTCACAATAACGGTTGCATCGGTATCCATTGCGAAATGCGAGGCGCGCCGATGACGATACTGTACCGGATTGTTATTGCGCTGGCTGTCGTGGTTTGCCTGTTACGGCCGACACCGTCGCTCGCCGAGACAAACGAGATCCGCGTTATCAGCTCAATCGGCCTGCAATTTCTTCCCACTTATGTGGCCGTCGACAAGCACCTCATCGAGAAGCACGCCAAGCAGCTCGGGATCTCGAATCCGAAGGTGATTTTCAATAGGGTCACGAACGGCGGCGCGATGAACGACGCCCTTATTTCGGGAAATTCAGACGTTGGCGAGATTCCGGGCCCGGCCCTTGTGTTATTTTGGAACAAGACGCGAGGTGCCCAGGCCATCCGCGGCGTCATTGCTGGCTCGGAGATCCCGCCGGTCCTGGTCACGATCGATCCTCGCATCAAGTCGATCTCCGACTTTGGTCCGAAGGATCGGATTGCAATGCCGACCGTAAAGATCTCTAGCTATGCGATCATGATGCAAATGGCCGCCGAACAGAAATACGGCTGGGATCAGCGCTATAAATTCGATGCCATCAGCGTTCCATTGAACTACGCTGAGATCATGGCGGCGTTGACGTCCGGCGGGACCGAGGTCAAATCGGCAATCGTCGTGCCACCATTCACGCAAGACCTTCTTGCAACCGGCAAGGCACGGCAAGTCCTTAGCCTGGACGACGTTCTCGGCGGTCACGGCACCTTGAACGTCTTTGCGTCCACGGAAAAATTTCACTCGCAGAATCCGAAGGCCTTCGCAGCGGTCAAGGCCGCGCTGATCGAAGCCATGGACTTTATTCGCGACCATCCACGCGAAGCAGCTGAAATCTATATCAAGCGCGAACCGAACAAGCACGGCGTCGAATGGATTCAAAAGCTTATCGAAGACAAGGCCGCGGTTAATTTCACCGCCGACCCGCATCGGTTCGGGAAGCTCGCTGCCTTCATGCATAAAAATGGAGCCGTCAGCGCCCAACCAAAATCCTGGAAGGACCTGTTTTTTGACGAAGGTGCGGGACTTAACGGCAACTGACAGGCTGCTTAAGGTTCCTGCACATGAACGATCGGTTGGAACAGATTCTGAAGGCGGGCGCCCTCCGCGTCGGTACGACGATGGACACGCCCGTCTTCAGCATGCGGGATGAAACTGGCCAACTCACGGGCATCGATATGGACTTGCTCGTGACCTTAGGGCGAGCGCTCGACGTCAGAATTGACTTCGTGAAAATGACATTCGGTACCATGCTGGCCGATCTTTCGGCCGACAGGTTCGATCTCGCCATGTCCGGAATGGGCAGGACGTTCGAGAGAGCGCGAGTCGCTACCTTTTCCAGGCCGTATATGAGTTACGGCAAGTTGCTCATGATTCGCACGGCCGATAGAGCGAAGTTCGGATCGTTGGCCGATCTCGATAAGTCGAGCACTCGCATCGCCTTCAACGCCGGTGGGCTGAACGACCGTTTCGCCAACACCGAATTCAGAGAAGCGACGCCCGTCGAGTATCCGAGTAACAAGCTTGCGACCGCCGATTTGCTCGCGGGTAAGGTCGACGCCCAGGTGCAGGATTCGACCGCGGCCGTGTATCTGAGTCGCGTCAATCCGCTGTTAACGGCAATGGCGCCGGAAAATATCTTCCACCCGGTTCACGTCGCGATTCTTTTGCGACGCGAGGATCGCGCCCTTCAAGACTTCATCAATATCTGGATAGATCAGATCGAGTTAGATGGGACATTGGCCAGTGTCCGTGAGACCTGGCTTGGCTAGCCCCAGTATGTTCCGATTAAGCGGTCATCTCGATTGCATCCGCCCGGCCGCGGGGATCGAATTCAACCGCCCCGGCCCGCGAGGAACAACAACGATGCTGGCGCTCAGGCCCAGTGAGGAAGCGAGACCCGATGAGTGTTTCTGATCGAGGCGCGCCGACAGCGGCCGATAACGCGCTGCTGGACGTTAGAGACGTCACTCTGCGCTACAAGACGCCGGACTCGCTCGTTACTGCGACGCGGCGCGTTAGCTTTCAAGTCGCGAAGGGGGACCGTTACGTTCTGCTGGGACCATCCGGTTGTGGCAAGTCGACGCTGCTCAAAGCGGTTGGCGGCTATATTTTTCCGGACGAAGGGGAAATCCGCATAAAAGGGCGAACGGTCAAAGAGCCTGGCGCCGACCGGATGATGGTGTTTCAAGAATTCGACCAGCTGCTGCCGTGGAAGTCCGTGCTCGAAAACGTCATGTTCCCGCTGATCCATGCGCGCAAAATGACGCACCAGGCGGCGGCGGAGCGTGCGCGCGCCTACATCGAGAAGGTCAACTTGACGCGCGCCGTCGACGCTCTGCCGCATACGCTCTCCGGCGGCATGAAGCAGCGCGTCGCCATAGCCCGTGGCATGGCCATGGAGCCCGACATCCTGCTCATGGACGAGCCGTTCGCCGCGCTTGATGCCTTGACGCGGCGGCGCATGCAGGACGAGTTGATGGAATTGTGGGAAGGGACACGCTTCACGGTCCTTTTTGTCACTCATTCGATTGCCGAGGCGATCAGGATTGGCAATCGCATCCTTCTGCTTTCCCCGCATCCGGGACGCGTCAAAGCGGTCGTCGAGAATGTCGAAGCCGCCAACCGCAACGAAGGCGGCGCCACGCGCCTCGAACAGCAGATAAACGACCTCCTTTTCTCCGAGGAGACGCAAAAGGAGGACGCGCGCCATGGATGAGCCGATCATCAGGCATTACGCGACCGATGATGCGTCGAATGGCAGCGGCGCCGGGCAGGTCGTGCGGCGTTTGTCCGCCACGGAGCGTCTCTGGGGCAGCGGCGCCGTTCGCAAAAGTCTTCTGATCGTCGGTCTCGTCATCATATGGGAAGCGTACGCGCGTCATCTCGACAACCAGCTTTTGTTTCCGACCTTCCTGGAAACCGTCGGATCGCTCGTGTCGCATTGTTTAGACGGCACGCTTCCATTGAGGGTTTGGTCCTCGCTGCAAACTTTGCTCATAGGTTATGCCTGCGGTGTCGCCCTGGCGGCTATAATGACGGTGATTGCAATAAACACGCGCATCGGCACCGATCTATTAGAGACGCTGACTGCGATGTTCAATCCGCTTCCCGCGATCGCCTTGCTGCCGCTTGCATTGATTTGGTTCGGCCTAGGGCGCGGGAGCGTCGTCTTCGTTCTCGTGCACTCTGTCCTGTGGGCCGTCGCGCTCAATACGCATGCCGGGTTTCTCGGCGTGTCGCCGACGCTGCGGATGGTCGGCCGCAACGCGGAATTGAAAGGCGTAAAATACGTCCGTCTGATTCTTGTTCCGGCGGCGTTTCCGTCGATCCTGACCGGGCTCAAGATCGGCTGGGCCTTCGCCTGGCGTACGTTGATCGCCGCCGAGCTAGTCTTCGGCGTGTCATCGGGCCAGGGCGGCATCGGTTGGTTCATCTTCGAGAACCGCAACATGATGGACACGTCGGCGGTCTTCGCCGGTCTGCTCGCCGTCATCATCATCGGTTTGATTGTCGAAAACCTGATCTTCAGGACCGTCGAGCGACGGACAATCCGGCGCTGGGGCGCGCAGAGTTGAGAAATCCAAGCTGTCGGTTTGCATCACGTGTGCGTTCGAGGAGGCTGTGACGTGCTGAAAGGTAAGACCGTCCTTGTGACGGGATCGGTGCAAGGATTGGGTTTTGCGATCGCCAGCGCTCTTGCCGCCGACGGTTGCAACGTGATGCTGAGCGGCTTGGCCGACGCCGACGAGGCAGAGCGCCGCCGGCGCGACCTTTCGCAGGAAACCGGCGTGAAGGTTGCATACAATCCTGCCAACCTCGAACGGTCCGGCGAGATCCGAACGCTTGTCGATGACACGGTTAAGCGGCTTGGCTCCCTGGACATTCTTGTCAACAACGCCGTCTATCGTCATCGATCGCCGATCGAACGTTTTCCCGACGACGAATGGGAACAGGCTCTTGCCGTGAATGTTTCGGCCCCGTTCCACCTCATCAAGCACAGCCTCCCGCATATGCGCCGAGCCGGATGGGGACGCATCATTAACATCGGGTCGATCCGTTCGTATCTCGCGGTAGCTAACCGCGTCGACTACGTCACCGCGAAACACGCGTTGATCGGAATGACACGGGCGGTCGCTCAAGAACTGCTCAAGGACGACATCACCTGCAATGCGGTCTGCCCCGGCTCGCTGCGCACGCCGCATAGCGACAATGGCATCCGAAAGCTCATGAAAGAGAAGGGCGTGTCGGAGGCCGAGGCGGAGGCTGAGTATCTCAGCGGCCGGGAGCCGCGCGGCCGGTTCAACGCACTCGAGAACGTCGCGGGTGTGGTTCGCTTCCTGTGCGGGCCGTTGAGTCGGGACGTGAACGGCGCAGCCATTCCGGTCGACGGAGGCCGGCATAGCGGGGAGGTCGCCGCCTAGGGTCGTCTTCACGAAGCAATGAACTCACGCCATAGGCCAGGACGATGACCGACGATGCGACGACACTACTAAGCCGATACATAGCCGAGAGCTCCTCCGCCGAACTCCCGCCGGAGGTCATCCACAAGTCGAAACTGCACATCCTGGACACCGTTGCGGCAATCATATCCGGCTCGCAGCTGAAGCCCGGAAAGTTCGCGGCTACGTTCGTTCAAGGCCTCGGCAGCAGAGCGGAATCGTCGGTTCTGGGAACGGATATCATGGTCTCGGCGACAGAGGCCGCGCTGGCGAATGGAATGGCCGGTCATGCCGACGAGACCGACGATTCCCATCTTCGCTCGCGCTCTCACCCGGGGTGTTCCGTTATTCCTGCCGCCTTTGCGCTCGGCGAGAAAAACGGTGTCAGCGGCGCCGCGATCATTCGGGCAGTCTGTGCGGGCTATGATGTGGGGACACGCGCGACGATTGCGCTCGGCTACGGACCCGCGAAAACGCACAGACACAGTACCCACAGCATCGCGGCGACCTTTGGCGCTGCTGCCGCCGCCGGCTCGCTGATCCGGCCGTCACCCGAGCAGGCGGCCTATCTGTTGTCCTACGCCGCCCAGCAGGCGTCCGGCGTGACGTCCTGGAACCGCGACCACGACCACGTCGAGAAGGCGTTCGACTTCGGCGGCATGGGCGCCCGCAACGGCGTCTTCGCCGCGCTTTTCGTGGCGGCCGGCGCTAACGGCGTGAGCGACGTCATGACCGGCAAGGGCTCCTTCCTCGAGGCCTTTGGCGAGGAGGTTGATCCTGGCCAGTTGAGCGACGGGCTGGGCCAGCGATACGAAGTGATGCAGACGTCCATCAAGAAGTGGTGCGTCGGATCGCCAATCCAGGCCGCGCTCGACTCGCTCGTCTACCTGATGCAGCAACACCAGGCCGGCGCGAACGACGTCGAAAAGCTCGTAGCGATCATGCCCGACGACCGACTTCATATCGTCGATAGCAGGCAGATCCCGGACATATGCCTGCAACACCTCTTGGCCGTGACGCTCGTGGACGGGACATTGACCTTTCATTCGTCCCACGATGAGGAACGAATGCAAGATCCGCGCGTCCTCGAACTGCGCAAACGGATCGAGGCGGTGCCCTCGGCGGAGCTCACGGCCGCCAAGCCTTCGCGCCAGGCCATCATCCGGCTGACCCTGCGCGATGGACGCGAGGTCGAGCGCCGCACTTACGCGGTCCTCGGCACGCCGGACAACCCGATGAGCGATAAGGAAGTCTGCGACAAGGCGATCGACCTCATCACGCCGGTATGCGGACCCGGAAAAACGCAAGAACTCGTCGACACACTCATGGCCTTGGAGCAGGTCGAAAGCTTTCGATCCATACAGCCCCTGTTCAGGCCAAGCTGATTGAAGGCATAGCGGAGAAACGTAATGGATTTGGGACTCAAAGGGCGGCGGGCCCTCGTGACAGGCGGTTCGCGCGGGATCGGCTATGCCATCGCGGCTTCGCTAGCTGCCGAGGGGTGTCACCTTGACATTGTAGCGATGACGGAAGCCTCGATTGAAGAGGCTGCGAAAGCACTCGCGCAAGAGTTTGGCGTCGACGTGACGCCGCATGTGGCGGACCTGTCCGATCCCGCCGTTGCGGAGAAATTAGCGACGAGCTGCGCCTCGGTTGACATTCTCGTCAACAATGCGGGCGCCATACCGAAAGGTCTTTTCGAAACAGTGAGCGATGCGAAGCTCCGGGATGGCTGGAATCTCAAGCTGTTCGGCTATCTGAACGTTGCCCGGCCCATCTACGCGGCGATGTGTCAGCGTAAGCGCGGCGTCATCATGAATATCGTCGGAGTTGCGGGCGAGCGGCCACCGTTCGATGGCGTTGCCGGCGCCGCTGGCAACGCAGCCCTTATCGCCTTCACGAAAGCATTGGGCTCCTACAGTTTGCGGGATGGCGTCCGTATCCTTGGCGTTCACCCGGGCCCAACCAGGACGGAACGACAGCTCAAACGCTTCAAGGAGCGCGCAAAGGCCGAGCTCGGGGACGCCAGCCGCTTCGAGGAAATAGTTGGTGGGCGTCCGTTTGCCGAACCTCGACACGTCGGCGACGCGGTGGCATTTTTGGTCTCGGATCGTTCTTCTTTCACATCGGGAACATTTTTGACGATCGACGGAGGTCTTTCAGCGCGATCACCGCTCTATCACGAACGATAGGTTCTTTGGATTCGCGTCGTCGCGTCGATTCTATAAACATCAGTGCGCATGAGTGCCATTTTTAGGCCCATGCTCCTGCTGTCTTTGTAGCCGCAGAATAGGCCGAGTCTGGCGGCGCATTATGCGGTCACAATTAGTCTTGTATTTCTCGTCGCACAATAGCGGCGCCCTTTACCAACGAGGTCAGCTTGCCGAACGCAATCTCACGCGGAAGGTATTTCATGCCGCAATCGGGGGCGAGAATAAGTCGATCAGGGGAAACGAAAGGAAGAGCCCGCCGAATTCTAACGGCGACGTCCTCCGGAGATTCGACGTTCGGATTCGAGAGATCGAGAACGCCGAGGATTATCTCCTTACTTATACCACCGAGGGTCGAACAATCGAGGTTCGACTGTGCTGTCTCAATGGAGATCTGAGTTGCCGCTGAGCGCTCCAGTTCGGCAAGAAAGTCGTACGTCGGAGCTTTTTTCTTAATTGTCAGTGCATAACCAAAGCAAATATGAACGGCTGTGACGCCGTTAATTCCAGCGAGTGCTCGGTTCAATACGTCGACTCCAAACGCACGAGCGTCGTCCGGGCGGGCCTGCATATAAGGCTCGTCGATCTGGACAACATCGGCTCCTGCGGCAAAAAGGTCCCTAATCTCTTCATTCACAGCGTCGGCATATGCCATCGCCATATCAACGGTCGACTTATAGAAATCATTCTGAGCCTGTTGGGACATCGTAAACGGACCTGGGACCGTAATTTTAATGTCCCGATCGGTATTGGCTCTAAGGAATTGCAAGTCCCGAACCTCGATAGGATGCCTGCGGCGAATCTTCCCGACAACGCGAGGAACTTTGATCGAAATGCCCCCACGACTTAGTGTCGTACCAGGATTTTGCAGGTCGAGTCCGTCCAAGGCATTCGCGAATCGACTCGAATAGCTGACGCGCCTGATCTCGCCATCAGTTATAATATCAATGCCCGCGCGCTCTTGATCGCGAATGGCGACCAGCGTGGCATCGTCCTGCGCTTCTTCGAGCCAAGGTTCATCGACGCGCCAAAGTTCGTCGGCTCGGGTACGCGGCGGCGTTTGCTTGCTTAATGTCTTGCGATCAATCAGCCAGTGCGGCTGAGGATATGAGCCGACGAGCGTCGTTGGCAGTAGCTTCGCGGTCATTGAGCATATCTCATTAGCCTGACTCCACATCAGTCATCGGATAGTACGCCGTCTGCTATCAGCGATCGGTCGATATTAATGAACCGTCCGTCCCGGGTAACGATTACCTCCTCCGGGAGTTCTTGCTGGAAAGCGTAACCACTATCCTTGAGACGCGATATGAAGTCGGAGAGATGGGATAGGCAGGAATTCTCCACATCATGAAGGACCACAACGGACCAAGCCCTCGGGGGAAATCGCGTTTGGAAATCCTTATCCCAGTCAGGGTGAAACATATCGCCAGGAACAGTCGTCCACGTGGTGGTTGTGAAGCCATTGTCCTTCAAATGACGTAAGGATGCGCGGCTGAAGACGTGCGGCCCAAGTTTTCCGAGCTTCCCGTAAGGGCGAAATAACTTCGTCGCTTCGGTATAGGGGCCGAGCAACTCTTGGGCGCGCTCGATCTCAGCTATTGCGAACGCCGAGTCCGTATTTTCGCCAAAGGGCACGGAATGGCTCCACGTGTGGTTTCCGATCCAGTGTCCGGCTCCTTTAATTAGCGGCAAAAGCTTCGAATTGTTAGGATCGAGCAATTTCCGGCCGATTGTGAAAAAGGTCGATCGAACGTCGTGCCTAGCAAGCACGTCGAGTACTTTAGTCGTGATTCCAGCCGTCGGTCCATTATCAAACGTCAGTGTGATGCGCCTATTTTCAATCATTATCGTCCTTCAAAGTTCGGATTTTTAGCGATCACTCGCCAGCGTTCCACTTCAGCCGACAGATATTTCCTGAGGCGATCTGGTGAACCTCCGATTGTTTCATAGCCGAGCTTCTTCTCGCGCGAGATATAGCTTGGTGCAGAAAGTATTTCGGTTAGGCCGCGATTGATCGTATTGACGATCTTTCCTGGAGTGCCCTTTGGAGCGAAAAGTGCGTACCAACTCGTAGCAGCCGGATATTTAACGCCTTGTTCTGTAAAGGTTGGAACGTCTGGAAGTTGCTCGGCGCGCTTCGGTCCAGGAACGCCGAGGGCTTTTTCCTTGCCAGACTTCACCACGCCGACATGGGCGCCGGTAGTCGGGAAAAAGAGGTCAACTCTTCCTGAAATGACGTCGGTAACAAGCTGCGAGCTTTGTGAATAGGCGACCTGCGTCATCTTCAGATCGCCATTTTGTTGACAAAATACGGCCATTGCCATGTTTCCACTCGAAGACGAGCCTAGCGTTCCATAAGTCAGTTTCTTGGGATGCGCTTTAGCAAAGTTGATCACCTCTCTTGCTGAATGAAATGGAGTGTTTGGCGGAACTATAAGAATATCTTGTGCCGCCGCGACCAACATGATTGGTTCGAGGTCAACCGTTGGATCGAATCCTGGAATAGGCGCTATCGTTTGATTGATCGCAATGGAGCTCGAAGCAAGATATAGTGTGTATCCATCGGGGGCGGAGCGGGCAGCGGCAGTCGTGCCTATGTTGCCGAGTCCCCCGGGGCGGTTCTCGACAATCACTTGCCGATTCCACTTTTTGCCAAGCTCATCTGCGAGGATGCGCGCGAGGGCATCAACGGAGCCGCCGGCGGAGAAGGCGACGATGATTTTTACCGACTGAGCTGGATAGGTTTGCCCCAACGCCCCCATCGTAGTAGCGGCAAAGATCAAACAGATAAGCGATAGTCTCCTGAGCATCGAACCCTCCTTGATAAAGTGTTTCCCCACCGTGCGCCGATCAAGCGTGGCGCCTAAGTTCGGCACGCCGGATTATCCGGCAGCTTTATTTTTATGAGTTTGATAGGCATCTGACGTTTCTAAGGCCTGAAGCGCGGCTTCCGCCGCGCGTTCTATATGATCGTGGCACGCCTGCGCGGCAGCGCTCTCGTCGCGAGCCATCAGCGCATTTCGTAAGATGCGAATTTCGTCGATGGATTGCGCCAGCCTGTTGGGGCTGGATAGCGACGTACCTCGAAGTTGAGACACGCGTGAGTTTAAGGTTCGCAGCATATCGGCGATGACGGGATTGCCTGCGCCGTCAAAGAGGGTGCCGTAAAAAGCAGTCTTGGCGGGGAGAGTCTGCAGCAAACTCCCGCTAGCATAGGCCTTCGCCAACTGTTCGACGGCGGCCGACATCGCGTCCTGCTGAACCTGCGTCGCATTACGGACGAATAGGCGCGCCGCCAGAGACTCAAGGGCCGATCGCACCTCGTAAATCGACTTTGCCGTTGCGGCATCGATGACCGCCACCATCGGCCCCTTGGCCGGTGGGTTGTCGACGAGCCCTTCGACTTCGAGCTGTCGCAGGGCTTCGCGGACTGAGCTGCGGGAGACACCGAGCCGCTCGCACAACTCTCGCTCCACGAGCCGCATACCAGGTCGAAAAACCCCACCAATGATCGCGGTGCGGATTTTCTCAACCACCTGGGAACGCAGATTAGGTGGATGGGCAATTTTAAGTGACGGATCATCCATATACCACCTCTTGACTGCTGGTCATCTTATCAGACAAACAGACAGATGCAAGAACCACCATGACGATGACCCGTGTCCAAACCCATTGATCTCGTTGAAAAAGGCCTCGAAATTCGCCGCGAGGTTCTTGGTGCCGCGTACGTCGATAGCTCGCTCGCGACCGCGAACGAGTTCACTCGGGCGTTTCAGGAGATTACGACCGAGTGGTGCTGGGGCTATGCGTGGAAGCGCCCTGGATCACCCATGGCTTTCCGGTCGACAACGATAGCCAAAAAGACATGGCCAAGCGCACGGCGGCCACAGTTGTTCCCGATGGCTCTGCCTTTCGTGTCATCGAATTCCAGCCAGGCGTTCAGGCTCGCAATCATCGAACCTCCTCGTAGACTATGCCATCGTCATGTCGGGCGAGATCGACATGGAGATGGACGGCACTCGGCTGTGCTTACAGGCGGGCGATGTACTGATCCAGCGCGGCACGGTTCATAACTGGATCAAAAACTGGGGCCATCCAAGCCCCGGACCAAGCGGCCGATGAATTCGAGCGGTGTGTGAAGAAGCTCGGATTCAACGGCGCCAATATCAATGGACATAGCCGCGGCCGCTATCTCGACGATCCCTTCTTCACGCCTGTTTTGGAGCAGGCGGAAGCGCTCGACGTTCCGATCGACTTGCATCCGACGGTGCCACCAAAGGCGGTCGTGGATGCTTCGTATGGTGGCTTTTCTCCTGCCGTCTCCGCGATCTTTGCTGCCGGGGGGGTGGGGATGGCACATCGGAACAAGGGTGCACGTACTTCGGCTCGTGCTCGGTGGTGTGTTCGATCGCTATCCGAAGCTCGAGATCGTTATCGGCCATCTTGGCGAAGGCATCCCGTTCATGCTCCAGCGCCTCAACAAGCACCTGCCGCGGTCGTTGACCATGCTGCAGCGGCCGGTTGCTCAATTCCTTCGTCAGAACGTTCATTACACGTTCGGGGGCTTCAACTTCATGCCTACTTTCCTGAACCTGCTCCTCGAAGTCGGCGTCGACCGCATATTGCTTTCGGTCGATTACCCCTACTGCACGATGGGAGAGGCGCGCGATTTCCTAAAGCACCTGCAGGTGAGCGAGGCAGATCGTCAGCGGATTGCGCACGTTAATGCCGACCGTCTCCTGCGCATGTAACCATTCGTAGGCCGGGAGGCGCGCGACCAACGGCCAAGGGCCGAGGGGGTCGTCTCGCAGCGATCGCCACAGAGAGTGCTGGGACATGGCGTGCTCCTTGTCGTGGCCGCCCCTAGCCAGCTTCGCTGACTGGCGGGGCAGGAACACGGCCGGACCATCCCATTAGCAGACCAAGGTCGCGAGGGGGCTCCGGCGCGGCTTCCGACAGCATCGACGCTGAGGAGGAATTCGAATGGGCCAAACGTCGTCTCAGCTGAACCTAGGGTGACCTCGCCGCACCTTGTGAGCCGCAGGCCGCCGCTTATATGATTATTGATAATCATATTGACATGACCGATGGCGGCGTGTTCTCAATGGCTTATGAGCTCGCCGGACCTCCCCACCAGTGCTTTGATCCAGCCGGAAGGACGTGGTGCCGAAGCTGCCGTTCAGTTGCTGGTCAGCAGGCTCGAGGAGGACATCGTCCTCGGGTATCTCCATCCGCGCGAGCGGCTCGTCGAGGACGTTCTGATCGAGCGTTTTACTGCCAAGCGCTACGCCGTGCGCGAAGCATTGGCTCGCTTAGAACGCCTGGGGCTCGTGGAGCGGCAGCCGAACCGCGGTGCAATGGTGCGAGCATTGACGCCGCAGGATGTCGAACAAATTTATGCCGTTCGCGAGATATTGGAGCTCGCTGCAGCACGCGAGGTGGCACATCGCGCGACCGCCGAAGACATTCAGCGCATTGTTGACTCGCAGCGGGAGCATGACCTTGCGGTGGGCAACGCCGATCCCAAGAGTGCTTTTCGCGCCAACATTGGCTTCCACCAGGCTTTCTTCTCGGCGTGTGGCAATCCTGAACTTAGCGGCGCGATCAACCTCTATGGTCAAAAGGCCCACGCTGTGCGCTCGCTCTCGATTGGTGCGCCAGACTATCTAGCGCGCTCGCGCGAAGAACACTGGGCGATAATTGATGCGCTGAAGGCGGGGGACGAGCAGCGGCTCCTGACGGTCTGTCGTGACCATATTCGCGTGGCGCGTGACGCCTACATCGAATCATACCGCCATCGGTTTCCCATTGCACCGGCTTCGTGACCGGCGGTCGAACGTCTCATCCAGGAGAGTGCATTGTTTGAAGTCGTCGAAAATGGGTTGAAGCTCGAAGCGCGCACCGTGCCGATCGCAGCGCAGGTTGATGTTCTGGTGTGCGGTGGCGGCGTTGCCGGAATTGCGGCGGCCGTCGCGGCCGCTCGCAATGGGGCCAAGACCCTTCTCATCGAGCGTGCGGGGTTTCTCGGCGGCACCGCCACCGGCTCCGCCATGGGGCTAATCGTTATTCCGGCAAGCGAGCTCGTGGGGTTCCCCCGCGAATTCTTCTCGCGTTTGGCACAGGAGCAGGGTGCAGGACTGGGCGACGTCGTGCCGTGGGACATTGAAGCATACAAGCTCACCGCGATGGACCTAGTTCTCGAATCCGGCGCTAATTTGTTGCTGTACACCTGGATGTCGGAGCCGTTGGTTCGAGATGAACGCCTCGAAGGGGTTATCATCGAGAACAAGTCGGGTCGCCAGGCAGTCCTAGCCAAAGTGGTGATCGATGCCACCGGAGACGGCGACGTCGCCGCTCGGGCCGGTGTGCCCTTTGTCAAAGGACGCGAGGAAGATGGCGCTATGCGGCCGACCACCGTCATGGGGCGGATCGGCAATATCGACCTGCCGAAGTTCAAGGACTATATCGACAGTCATCCCGAAGACTTCTCGCAGGACGATGGCCGACGCGTGGTCGATCTCGACCGCGGAATTGTACGCATCGACGGGTTCTTCTCGATCATCGAGAAAGCCAAGGCGACCGGTTTGCTGGATTCCGCCGCACCTATCAATTATCTGCGCTTCAGCGGCGTGAATCTGAAAGAGCATACCGATCGCGCCGTGCTCATCTGCAATAGCACGCGTGTCTACAACGTCGATGGCACCAATGCTTCCGACGTAACCAGAGCAGAGATCGAAGGGCGCAAGCAACTTCGTGCCCTGGTTCATGTCTGCCGGAAGCTGTTGCCGGGCTTCGAGCAAAGCTTTCTGATCGACACGTCTGCTTATCTGGGAGTCCGGGAAACGCGCCGCATCCGAGGCCGCTACACGTTGACCTATAGCGATCTCCAAGGGGGTAGGCGATTCGAAGACTCGTTGGCGGTGATGACCTCTGTGGATTATGGCAACGCCGAAATCCACGGCCCAGACTATGGCCACGAAGGCTCGAAGAATGACGAGTGGGCTCGCAAGCTCGCTCTTAAGCTGATGCGCTTCGAGTTTCCGCTTGGCTGCATGCTGGCGCCGGGTCTGAAAAATTTGGTGGTCGCGGGGCGTTGCGCTTCAATGACACACGATGTCGACAAGTTCGCGCGCAACATGGCGCCAATCGGGCTGCAAGGACAGGCCGCCGGCACCTTCGCCGCGTTCGTCGCAGATCGCGACTGGAATGATCTCCCGGTCGAGACCGTGCGCGCTGCCCTTCAACGCGACGGCGTTTCGGTGAGTCTCGCCGAGGGCGAGGCACACAGCAACATCGAAAAGCGCGTATCGGCGGCAGCATAGTGCTGGCAGCATTCGAAAACAGAAGAACAGGGAGGAGTTACATGAAACGCTTTACTTCACTGGTTGGTGTCGGGGTTGCGGCAACATTAGCGCTCGCTCTCGCTGCGCCTGCCTCTGCCGATTCGTATCCGAACCGGACCATCCATCTGGTCGTCGGCTTTCCGCCCGGCGGCATCAACGACATCGTCGCGCGCCTGATCGCGCCGAAGATGGCCGAAACGCTAGGACAGACGGTCATTGTCGAGAACCGACCCGGCGCTGGCGGGACCATTGGCGCGGCGCACGTCGCCCAAGCCGATCCCGATGGGTACACGCTGATGCTCGGATCAGTCAGCAATCTTGCGATGGCGTCGGCGCTGTACAAGTCGTTGCCCTACGATTCGACTAAGGATTTCGCGCCGGTCGCACTGGTGGCCGCGTCACCCAACATAATGGTCGTGAATCCAGCGTTCCCCGTGCATAGCGTCAAGGATCTGGTCAAGCTAGCGAAAGAAAAGCCGGGCACGATAAACTACGCGTCGGCGGGAATCGGTACCTCGAACCATCTCACGGTCGAATTGCTCAAGGTGATGACTGGCATAGATATCGTTCACGTACCGTTTAAGGGCGATACCCCAGCCGTGACAGCTGTTCTCGCCAATCAGGTCCCGATGATGTTTCCGACCCTGCCTGTTGCGCTGCCGTACATTAAATCCGGTAAGCTGCGCGCGATCGCGGTTTCGAGCGCCAAACGCTCGGCATTGCTGCCGGACGTGCCAACAGTGGCAGAATCGGCTGGACTGCCGAAATTCGCGGTCAGCGTTTGGGTTGGGATAGTTGCACCACTTAAGACGCCGCAGGCGATCATCGACAAACTGAACGCTGCTATTCGGAAAGCGGCGGAGGCGTCGGACACGCGCGAGCACCTCGCCAAATTGGGGGTCGAACCTGACACCGATACGCCTGCTCAATTTGGAAGCTACATTGCCTCCGAAACCAAGCAATGGTCACAAGTCGCCCATTCGGCGCACATTAAGCCCAACTGAAAGACCGCGCTGTGACAGGGCAGCCACGTATTGGCATCACAATGGGTGATCCTGCCGGGGTAGGGGCGGAGATCATCTGTCGCTCTCTCGCCGAACTTCGGCCTGAGCAACGGGGCCGGTTCATCGTCTTCGGCGACAGGGCGCTGATGGATCGCGCTGATACCCTGGTACGTAGCGAGTTGCGCTTCAGCGATGTGCCGGAGCGAGATTCGGTCTGGCCCACAGTGATTGACATCCAGCCGAAGGCTCCAGGCACGGTGCAGGATGGGAAAATGAGCGCGGCGGCTGGCGCCCGCAGCTACGCCTATATCGCGCGGGCGGTATCTGCGGCTCTCGCCGGCGACATTGGCGTTATCGTCACGGCGCCTATCAACAAGGAGGCGCTGCACGCGGCGGGCTATCCATTCGAAGGCCACACGGAACTGCTTGCGCATCTGACTAATGCGAATTCATCGTTCATGCTGCTGGCATCCGATAAGCTGTCGACGATCCATGTATCGACGCACGTGTCGCTTGCCGGAGCCGTAACTCGGGCCACTACGGAGCGTGAACTTGCGACTATCCGTATCGGGCATGCCCATCTAAAGCGCATGGGCATTGCGGACCCGCGCATCGCGGTGGCTGGTCTCAACCCGCACAGCGGAGAAAACGGACTGTTCGGGCGCGACGAGATCGAGCGCATTCACCCCGCCATTGACGCCGCTCGACAGGAGGGCATCAACGTGATCGGGCCAGTGCCTGGCGATACCGTCTTTTACCGTGCCGTCCGTGGCGAGTTCGACCTCGTGGTCGCGCAATACCATGATCAAGGGCATATCCCGGCCAAGCTGATTGCCTTCGACACGACAGTGAACGTTACACTCGGGTTGCCGATCCTGAGGGTATCTGTTGATCACGGCACGGCCTTCGACATTGCCTGGAAGGGCATCGCGCGTCACGACAACATGAACACTACGATCAATTACGCCGGCCGCCTCGCGGCGGCTGAGCGCGCATGAGGCACAAGCCACTCTCGGTGGCGATCGTTGCCGATGACCTGACCGGCGCACTCGACACTGCGGCGCCATTCGCTTCGCATGGTCTCGATACCTGGCTGACCTTGCCACGGGATTTGGTGAGCCGGGGCATTGACGCCGGTGCCGAGGTGGTTGCCCTGACGACGGAGAGTCGCCATCTGGCCGCCGATCAGGCTGCCAATCGCGTCGAAGCTACACTCCACGGGCTCGCGGTGCT
>Ga0265338_10004223_pt1 | contig 19553 bp, 18 predicted proteins | sample 42126metaG_FD_193579 | JGI IMG/M metagenome (GOLD analysis project Ga0265338, IMG submission 193579) | Rhizosphere microbial communities from Carex aquatilis grown in University of Washington, Seatle, WA, United States - 4-21-26 metaG | ecosystem: Host-associated > Plants > Roots > Rhizosphere...
GATTACGAAGGGAAGTTCGTCCGGAAGCGGGATCTCGCCATCCTCGCTTTCGCTGCCGCCCAATCCTTGCAAAACGGTAATAAATAGAGGATAATCTGGTATATATTCTTATGCCTTCAAAGAAGGGCGCTCTAAAGCGGGCAAAAAAAGTCAGTAAAAAAAGCCGTATGGCAAAGAAACCAAAGAAAGCTTTGAAACATAAGCCTAAGAGGGCAGCGGTAAAGAAGATAAAGAAACCGGCCAAAAAGCCGGTTGCGAAGCTCGGAAAAAAAGCGGGCGCGAAAACCGCGGTCAAGAAAGGGAAAGGCAAGCCGCTCACCAAACTCGAGAAGGCGGTCAAGGGCAACGCATCCGAGATCAACGAGCTCATCGAGCGTGGCCGTCCGCGCGGTTTTGTGACCGACAACGAGATCCTCTATTATTTCCCCAAGATCGAGGACAACGTCGAGCTGCTCGACGAGATCTATGACCGCCTGGAGAAGGCCGGCATCAAGGTGATCGAGACAAGCGCGCTGATCGATTTTTCCAAAGACGAGAAGAGCGATACGATCGACGACTCCATGGCATTCGAGGGCGACGTGCCCGACGCGGTGCAAATGTATCTGAAGGAGATCGGCAAAACGCCGTTGCTTTCAAAAGATGAGGAGCGTGAGCTTGCGAAGCGTTCGGAGAAGGGGGACGAAGAGGCGCGCCAGCGTTTGATGAAGGCCAACCTTCGCCTTGTCGTTTCCATTGCAAAGCGCTACGTCAATCGCACGCCGCATCTTTCGATACTCGACCTCATTCAGGAAGGGAACATCGGCCTCTCCCGCGCCGTCGAAAAGTTCGACTATCGCCGCGGGTTCAAGTTTTCTACCTACGCCACATGGTGGATCCGCCAGGCGATCACCCGCGCGCTTGCCGACCAGTCACGCACCGTGCGCATTCCGGTGCATATGGTGGAGACCATTTCCAAATACACGCAGGTGCGCCGCCAGTTGATCCAGGAGCTCGGCCGCGATCCGCTCGCGGAGGAGATCGCCGCAGAGATGGGTATCGACGTGGAGAAGGTGCGCCACATTCAGAAGATCTCGCAGGAGGTTCTTTCCATCGAGACCCCGATCGGCGATGAAGAAGATTCCACGCTCTCGGATTTCATTCCCGACGAGCGCAACGCAACGCCGTCTCAACTCACCGCGCGCGCGATGCTTCGCGACCTTATCAAAGAGATCATGATCGACCTCACTGAGCGCGAACAGCAGATTCTTAAAATGCGATTCGGTCTGGATGACGGCATCAGTCACACACTTGAAGAAGTGGGAAAAGCGTTTGGCGTCACGCGTGAGCGTATCCGTCAGATCGAAGCGAAAGCGCTTGAGAAAATCCGTGAACACAGTAAAGCGGCCGCCTTGGAAGGCTTTGACAGTTTATAACAAAAACACCCTCTTCTTTTTGGCCTAGATATAAGAATAACGGCCAAAAAGAAGAGGGTGTTTTTGTTATCGGTTAAAATATTTAGAACGATCTTTTTCGATGAGCGCGATGATCTGCTCGAGCAGTTCGCGAACGTACGGCTCGTCGCCGATGCGGCGCCGCTTGTTGGAGACCGCCCTTTCAAACGGAAGATCCACGACCTTCCACGTGTGGCCGTCCTGAATATAGTTTGTTATCACCGGAGCGAGTTTGTCCACGGCGTACACGAAGCGGCTTTCTTTATCCGCCTTCGTCTCATACTTCTCAATGGTTGCGTGGAGATCGCCGAATTCGGGAAATTCTTTTTTGATGCGCACTTGCGCCTCGTGTTCCCGCTGTGGTTTTGAATTCATCTCGTTTTCGTCGTCGGTGAATGCATAGGTATCGCCCGCGTATACTTCCACGAGATCGTGCGCGAGCGCGTACTTGAGTATCTTATCTTTATCGAGCGGCAACGCGAGCGAGTCCGCGATGTACCACGCGAGCATGGCAAGCAGATAGCTGTGCTCGACATCGTTCTCTTTGCGATCCTTCTTTGGCGTATGGGCTACCCGCTCGATCTGCTGAAATGCGTGGAGCAGTTCCATGAACGATATGGTGCGTTCGGCGTTCGGTTCGGTCATGAAGGGATTATATCGCATATCTGACTGGAAAAAAATCACGTCCAAAGGTACTATATCTTTACATGGAATTGGCCGAAGTGCGCAAAAAATATCTGGAGTTCTTCGTCGCGCGGGGGCATGTGGTGGTCCCTTCGGCGTCGCTTGTTCCGGAGAACGATCCGACGACGCTCTTCACGAGTTCGGGCATGCAGCCGCTCGTGCCGTATTTGCTTGGCCAGCCGCATCCGGAAGGCAAGCGCATCGCGGATTCGCAAAAGAGCTTTCGCGCGGACGACATCGACGAGGTGGGCGACAATCGCCATACCACGTTCTTTGAGATGCTCGGCAACTGGTCGCTCGGCGATTATTTTAAAAAAGACCAGCTCGCGTGGATCTTTGAATTTTTGACTGACCCCGCCGCGGGCGTCGGCCTCGACCCGCAGAATTTATACGTGACCGTCTTCGCGGGCGATTCGGAAATGGAGATCCCTGCCGACGATGAATCGGTGAAGATCTGGAAAGAGCTTTTTCATTCCAAAGATGTCGCCGCGGAATATGTGCAGCTCGGTTCCGAGGAAAATGGCGGCGCTCTCGGCATGCAGGGCGGCCGCATCTTTTCCTACGACGTGAAGAAGAACTGGTGGAGCCGCGCGGGCGTGCCGTCCAAGATGCCGGCGGGCGAGCCGGGCGGCCCGGACTCGGAGATATTCTATGATTTCGGTGTGAACGACGAACATGGCCGCCCACGCCACGATGTGATGTTCGGCGCACAGTGCCATCCAAACTGCGATTGCGGTCGCTTCCTCGAGATCGGCAACTCGGTGTTCATGGAATACAAGAAACGGGAGGACGGTGAGTTTGAAAAACTTGCGCAACAGAATGTGGATTTCGGCGGCGGGCTTGAGCGCATCGCCGCGGCGTCCATTGGTGACGCGGATATGTTCCATATCGACGTGTTCAAAAAGATGGCGGAAGTGTTGGCGGCCGACCAGGCGTTCATGGAAACGGAAGAGGGCACGCGGAAAACGCGTATCATCTTGGATCATATGCGCGCCGCGATATTTCTCATCGGCGACGGCGTGCTGCCGGCCAATAAAGGACAAGGATATGTGCTGCGGCGCTTGCTCCGGCGGACGGCACTCTTCTCACTATCGATAAAACCGAAAGACGGATGGATAGACGCGATGGTGTGGGTGGTGGCCAAGCTCTATAAGGACAACTATGAGAATATCTTTGCCGATGCGGGCAAGATCGCGAAGACGATCGACGACGAATTCGGAAAGTTCATGGCCGCGGTAGCGGAAGGATTGCAGGAATTCGCGAAGCGACAGAAGCGTGGCACGATCACGGGCAAGGATGCGTTCGATCTCTATCAGAGCTATGGATTCCCGTGGGAGCTGACGCAGGAGATCGCCACGGAGAAAGGCATTCAAGTGAACAAAGAGGAGTTCGAGCGTGAGTTCACCAAGCATCGCGATCTTTCCCGTACCGCATCCGCCGGCACGTTCAAGGGTGGCCTCGCGGACACGTCAGAGAAGACGATCCGCTTGCACACTACGCACCATCTATTATTGCGCGCACTACAGACCGTGCTCGGGCCGACGGTGAAGCAGCGGGGGAGCAACATTACGAGCGAACGCCTGCGCCTCGATTATCTGCACAATGCGAAACTCACGGATGAGCAGAAGGTGGCCGTCGAGAAGATCGTGAACGAAAAGATCGCGGAAGACTTGCCGGTGATCCGCAGCGAAATGGCCCTCGAGGATGCGGAGAAGCTTGGTGCGGAGCACGAGTTCGGGCAGAAATATCCGGCGCGGGTGTCGGTCTATTCCGTCGGACCCAAGGATGCGACGCTCGAGGATCCACAATTCAATAAGGCCTTCTCTATAGAGTTCTGCGGCGGTCCACACGTGACGCATACCGGCGAGATTGGACATTTTAGCATCGCAAAAGAGGAGGCGGTCGCGGCAGGAATACGGCGGATTCGCGGGATCATTGAGTAGAACAATGATATGAGAAAGATCGTTCTCGCATCGTCTTCTCCTCGGCGGAAAGAGCTTCTCGCAAAAACGGGGCTCAAATTTATTGTTGATTCCGGGGATTACGAAGAGGATATGACCCTCAAATTAAAACCGATTGAGCTCGCGAAGGTTTTATCGCGCGGGAAGGCGGAATTGGTCGCCAAGAAATACAAAGATGCGATTATCATAGGAGCAGACACCTTTATTGTTTACAAAGATCAGGTGATGGGGAAGCCCCATACTTCTTCGAGGGCCATTGCGATGCTTAAAAAACTAAGCGGCAAGAGCCACTCCGTCATCACCGGTTTCACTATTCTTGATGCGAAGACAGGGAAGAGCCTGTCGCGCGCCGTCGTGAGCAGGGTATATTTCGCCACCATGACCCCGCAAGAGATTGCTGCCTATGTAAAAACGGGCGAACCGCTTGAAAGGGGCGGCGGCTATGCGATCCAGGATCTTGGATCGGTATTTATCAAAAAGATGGAAGGAGATTTTCTTGGCATCATGGGGTTGCCCATATATGAACTTACCAAAGCGCTGAAACACTTTGGGATCGATGTGGTGGCTGGGTGGTGACGATGGTGGTTGTGCTAAACTAAAAAGGTGAAGAAAATCCAACTCTTCAAACCGCGGGAAAAATTTCTTGTGCTTGCGATCGGTCCATCCGGCGCGGACGGATTGTTCCTGAGCGTGGATGAGGATCGGAACATCATCTTCGAAAAACGGGTAAAGAGCATCGATCTCAAAAAATTCTTCGCATCGCCGATGCGAAGCGTGACGCAGAAATCGTGGGAAGGAAATTACTTTTTTAAGGCGCATCGCAAGGTGATCGCCGCAGTGGATTCGTCGCTCGCGACGACGATCCCGATCCCGCTGGATCTCACGCGCGAACATGGCGTGGAGCACGGCGAGGTGGTTCTGCCGGAATTGGAGAACCTCATCGCGCAGGCGATGGGAAAGATCTTCAATCAGTGTCGCAGCGAGGCCGCGAAGCGGCTCGCCATCCACGAGATCGACACTATCATGGTCGGCGCGAAGGCGCGCAATTTTAAGATAGACGGACATCTTGTGGTGAATCCCGTGGGTTTTACCGGAAAGAAGATATCATTATTACTGGAGCTTACATTCACCGGACGCGCGCTTTTTGAGGATTTGAAGCAGTTCTTCAACGCGCCGGAAGATTTCTTTTTCGCCGAATCGGCGCAGGCGCGCCTGGCCGCGCTCGCGCGCGTCCGCAAGTTGCCGCTGAACCTTATCGTGGACGAAGGGCCGCGGCGAGGCGCATCGTTATTTGTGTTGGAGAAGACGAAGGACGGGCATCCGGTGTTGTATCGCGAGAAGCTGGCGTGGAGTTTTGATGTGCTCTTCTTGCGTATCGCCTCCGAACTTGGCATAAGCGAAAGTGCCGCGCGGGAGATGTATCGAGCATACCTCGGCAAGTCGATGTCCGAAAATGCCGCGCGGGCTTTCAAGAAGTTCATTGATCCGGCGGTGGAGCAGTTCTTAAAGGAGGTCGGAAGGGGAAAGCTCAAAGGATTCGCCTATATGGACGCCGAGCACGATATGCCGTTCCCGTTGCCCCATAAGCACGGCGCGATCATATTTGACCAATTCCCGCTGGCGGAGATCCTGCAACAACTTGGTTTTATGGATCGGGAAGGTGGCCATAGCTCGGACGCCGTCATTTCGCGCCACCTCCTGCCGTTCATTGAAGCATATTTCGATAAGAGCAATTCCGAGATCAACCAAAAATTGCGCCGGCGGTTGCACTGGCTTGCAGATTAAAAGGCGATGGGAGGATAAATGTGATATAATTTTTGAAGAATGAAAAAAATCATTGTAGATAAAGGCGAAGGTATTGCGGAGGTCATTGACCGCATATTGAACGAGCCGGACGGCGAAGTGTCGGTCGTCGTCCCGAAGGGATCGGCGCTCGGCCGGTCGGTGAGTAATTTTCATCTTTTGAAGCGCGAGGCGGATTCCGCCGGTCGCAGTATCGTCATTGAATCGGTTGACGAGACCATATTGGCGTTCGCGAAAGAGAGCGGGATCGAAGCAAGCCATCCGTTGTGGAAAGGTGTCCGTGGAACCGGGGGATTTTCCGATATCGTCGCGCGCCGCGACGAGGACGCTGCCGCGCCGGCTCGGGCGGATATGGATGATACCGAGGATGAAGAGAAACACTCTAAAAAGAACGCGCCAATCATCGCGGCGCGGCGCGGCAAAAAAGCCGAACCGGTAATGAAAAAAGATGAGGCGGATGACGAGGACTTGGAGGCGTTTGGCGACAAAGACGATTCCGAAGAGGAAATGGAACGGGAGCCCGCGCCTATTCGTAGCCGGTTTTTTGACACGGCGCCCGATCTTGAAGAAGAAGATGATGATCGCGCACCGCGGCGTTTCCCCAAGAAGACCGTTCTCGCGATCGTCGCGATCATCGTCATTGTCGGGATCGGCGCGTATGTGACGAGCGTGTTCTTCGACCACGCCGATATCACCATCAATTTCAAACAAACGCCGTGGAGCTATCAAAGCAATTTCACCGCCAGCAAGAGCGCGGTCGGCATCAATCCCGCGAGCAATACGATTCCGGCGCAGGTATTCACCGCCACCAAGAACGTCACGCAATCGTTCCACGGATCATCCGTCCAGCAGGTATCGCAGAAAGCGCAGGGGACGATCACTATCTATAATGCGTACAGCGCCGCGACGCAGGATCTCGTCGCAACGACGCGATTCCTGACGCCCGACGGGAAGATCTTCCGCCTTACACAAAATGTCACCGTACCGGGCGAAACGAAAATTGCCGATGGCACGCTTGCGCCGTCCTCCGTCACCGCGCCGATCGTTGCGGACCAGCCGGGGCCGGACTATAACGTCGGTCCCGTCGCCAAGCTCACCGTCCCGGGATTTCAAAGCGATGCCGGACGTGAAGCGGGATTCTACGGCGTGATCACCGCATCCACGACGGGCGGCTTCATCGGCCAGCGCGCGACGCCTACCGCCGCGGACATCGCTGCGGCAAAAGCATCCACAACCGCACTTTTGAATGCGAGCGTACAGAGCGGCTTCTCCGGTACCTATCCGAACAATTTTGAGATCCCCAACGGTGCGACGCAAACCCAGATCACTACGCTTACCGTGAACACGAGCACCGACAGTAACGGCAACTTCACTGTCTTCGGCGTCGTTACGCTGACGGCGATCGGATTCGACCAGAACGCGCTGCAGAATTATCTGCTTTCGCTCGCGCAGGCGCAGGAGGCAAGTTCCACGTTCAAGACGATCAATCTGACGTATAGTGACGTGACGGCGAACTTCACTTCCGGGCAGGTGGCATTCGCGCTTTCCGCACAAGGAAATCTGGAACCGGCGTTCACCGCCGCGGAATTCGCTACGAGCATTGAAGGCCAAAGCATTGCCTCCGCGCGCAGCACCATCGCCGCACTTCCGAACCTTGCCGATGGCGAGATTTCCATGTGGCCTTCGTGGCTCTGGAACATCCCTTCGAATTCGAGCAAGATCCATATCACCGTCAACTAGAGCAGGGAAGGTCGGCGGGCGCGACTCTTAGGAGTCCCGCGGGAGAACGCCGTACCCTAAAAACCCCATACCCCAAGGGATGTTTGACAAAGTGCCAGCCCTTCGTATATAATCGTCTCATTGGTTTATGAGTCTTACCTTGATTTTACGTGATGGAAACTGAGGCCGCGAAAGAGGGCAAGGTATACGAGGCCCTGCCGGGTTTAATGTTTCGGGTCAAGATCAACGGCTTAGAGACCGAAATTCTTGCGCATCTCGCGGGAAAAATGAAGATGCACAACATCCGGGTATTGCCGGGCGACCGGGTGCTTGTTGAGTTGAGCCCCGACGGCGAGAAAGGAAGAATTGTTCGCAGGCTATAAGACGACCGTAGAACGGTCAATCTATAAACAAAAGAACATGAAAGTACGAAGTTCAATAAAAAAGATTTGTTCAAGCTGCCAAATCGTCAAGCGAGATGGCAAGCTTTTTGTACGCTGCAAGAATCCCAAACATAAACAGCGTCAAGGCTAACTATTATCATGCGTATCTTTGGTGTAAACATTCCGGACAACAAGAGGATCGAGATCTCACTTACGTATCTTTACGGAGTTGGTCCTGCCGTCAGCAAGAAAGCGCTCGCCGCGGCGAAGGTTGAGATCGGTAAGAAAGCCAAGGATCTTACCGCCGACGAAGTGCTCCGCGTCCAGAACTATTTGGAGAAGAGCTTTCCGGTGGAAGGAGAACTTCGCCAGCTCATCAAGCGCAACATCAACCGGCTCAAGGATCTCGGCTCGTACCGCGGAAACCGCCACGCACGCCGTTTGCCGGCTCGTGGTCAGCGCACCCGCACCAATTCCCGCACCGTTCGTGGAAATGTCCGCAAGACGGCAGGAAGCGGCAAACGTAAGGTTGATCTTAAGTAATTTCTAAGTAACGGCTAAATAATAGAATCATCACCATGGGAAAGAAAACAGTGAAAACTCAAGAAGGGGACGCCGCGGTCAAAGCGACCAAGGCTGCCGAAGGAACCGCCACCAAAGCGGCGTCTTCGGCGAAGCGCAAGGCCAAGCATGTGCAGGAGGGCAAGGTCTATGTGAACGCCACTTATAACAACACTGTCGTCACCGTCACCGACACCACGGGCAATGTGCTCGCATGGGCGTCCGCCGGCTCGCTCGGTTTCTCCGGTCCGAAGAAAGCGACCCCGTTCGCATCATCCAAGGTGATCGCGGCGATCACGGAAAAGATCCAGGCCAGCGGCCCGAAAGACATCTCGGTGATCGTAAAGGGTATTGGCTCCGGTCGCGATTCCGCCATCCGCTCGCTCATCAACAACGGTTTCAATATTCTTTCCATCAAAGATGCTACCCCGGTGCCGCATAACGGCCCTCGCCCCGCAAAAATACGGCGCGTCTAAAGTATGCTATTATATCAACTACGTTAAAACACGATCATGAGCACAAGAGGTCCTAAAGAAAAGAAAGAGCGGGCATTGGGTGTACGCCTCGGGCTGAAAGGCGACCGGGCAATGTCACCGAAGTCCGCGCTTACGCGCAAGCCGTACAAGCCGGGAGCTCACGGGCCGCGTTCGCGCCCGAAGGCGCTCTCCGAGTTCGGTCTCCAGCTTCGCGAGAAGGCCAAGTTCAAGATCGCGTATGGTGTGAACGAGAACAACATGAAGCGCCTTTTCACGATGGCGCAGGCGGCCAAGGGCGCATCGGGCATGCGCGTGCTGGAATTGCTTGAATCACGCGTTGATTCCGTGGTGTTCCTGCTCGGCTGGGCGGTCTCCCGTGCGGCGGCTCGTCAGCTCGTGGTGCAAGGACACATCACCGTCAATAAGAAGAAGGTGGTATCTCCGGGATATCAATTGCGCAAAGGAGACGTCGTTGGCGTTCGAGCCGCATCTAAAGAAAATAGGGCGTTTACGGATCGCATGGAGCTCATCAAGAAGTATGACGCACCGTCGTGGCTGCACATGGACGCGGACAAATTGGAAGGCACGATGCTTTCCACCCCGACGGACCTTACCCCTCCTTTTGAAATTAACCTTTTGGTCGATTCATTCTCTAAATAAAAACCTTAATCACTTTTTAATCATTCCATGGAATTTGCATATGTCAGCTCCAGTGTTTCCATAAAGACCATTTCCGAAGATGCGCGCGAGGGCGTGTTCGAGATCGAAGGATTGTACGCGGGATACGGTTTGACGATCGGCACGGCGCTCCGGCGCGCACTCTTGTCTTCCTTGCCGGGTGCGGCGGTCACCGAGATAAAGATAAAGAACGTTCCTCACGAATTTTCAACATTGCCCGGACTCAAAGAGGACATTGTTGAGCTCGCACTCAACTTCAAGAAGGTTTATTTCCGTTCGCACACCGACGAACCGCAGGTGCTCGCACTCAAATTGAAAGGGGAGCATGAGATCACCGCCGGGAATATCGAGCTCAATTCGGACGTGGAGATTATCAATCCGGAAGTGGTATTGGGCCATCTCACCGCCAAGGACGCGGAGATCGACATCGAGGTCAAAGTAGAGCGTGGACTCGGATATGTTCCGGTGGATGCGCGCAAGTCGGAGGGACGCCTTCCGATCGGCACCATCGCCATTGATTCCATCTTTACCCCGGTGCTCAAAGTGAACTACACCATAGAAGATATGCGCGTCGGCGATCGCACGGATTACAACCGCTTGCGCTTGGAAGTTTCGACGAACGGCACGATCAGCCCGTCATCCGCGGTGCACAAAGCGTCCAGCATCTTGAAGGACCACTTCGAGAAGGTTGGCGTCGTCGAGGTGAAGGAATTCGATGCTCCGAAAGCCGAAGGCGAAACAAAAAAGAAAGCCGCAAAAAAGAAATAATAGGCGTTTGATCCACTGCAATGACCCACGGCAAAAAAAATAATACAAAATTCGGCAGGCTCCGCGGCGCGCGCATTGCGTTTATGCGCAACCTCGGCAACGACCTGATCCGCGTCGGTAAGATAGAGACCACCGAAACCCGCGCGAAGGCGATCCGTCCGCGCGTGGAGAGCTTGGTTACGTTCGCAAAGAACCCGACTGTCGCCAATCGCCGTCTTGTTTCCAGCCGCGTCGGCAACGACAAAATCGTCAAGAAATTGTTCAGCGATTACGGGCCGAAGTATGCCGAGCGGAAGGGCGGATATTTGCGCATCGTCAAATTGGCGCAGAGCCGCAAGCGCGATGGAACCCGTATGGCCAGGATTGAATTTGTTTGATAAATAGAGTACACTTACCCCGAAATCAGAAACCATGGACTATCACGTAGACGCAAAAAATAAAGTATTGGGCCGCTTGGCGACCGACATCTCCCTTATTTTACAGGGCAAGAAATCGGCTGCCTTCGAGCGCAATCGCGTGAGTGCCGATAAGGTGTATGTGACGAATTACGATTCCATCATCGTCACCGGCAAGAAGGCGACGGATAAAGTTTATTACAAGCACACCGGCTACGTCGGCCATCTCAAAGAGAAGTCATTCGAGCAGCACATGGCGAAGGATCCGCGTTTCGTTTTGCGCCATGCAGTGCGCAAGATGCTTCCGCGTAACTTCCTCACCCAGCAGAGGATCAAGAATTTGATATTTGTAGAATCGGCAGCAACAGCGGGCATAAAGAACGCAGGCAAGCGCGTGCGTCCTATGAGCACAAAACCGGGTAAAGCAGCGGTAACGGTAAAATAACACCATGGCAACGACCCAAGAAATGGAAAAGAGCGAATTGATAGCGGCAAAGCCGGCACCGGCGCACAAGCCCGCGGCGGCAAAGAGCCATCGCTATACGGAGGCCGTCGGCCGCCGCAAGACCGCGATCGCGCGCGTGCGCATCATGCCGGGCACCGGCAAGATGACGGTGAATGGAAAGACGCCTGCGCAGTATTTCACGCTTCCGCGCTTGGTGCAGGATGCGCGTTCTCCGATGGATCAGCTCAAGCTTACCGAGTATGACGTGACGGTTGTCGTTTCCGGTGGAGGCATCCACGCGCAGGCCGGTGCCGTACGCCTCGGACTCTCCCGCGCGATTATCGCAAAGACCCCGGATTGGAAGCCGCGCCTTCGTACGATGGGCTTCCTCACCCGCGACTCCCGCATGGTGGAACGCAAGAAGTACGGATTGAACAAAGCGCGCCGGGCTCCACAGTGGGCGAAGAGATAAACGAGCCCCGCAGACAATATAGAAAGAAAAGTCTCGCATTTGCGAGGATCTTCTTTCTGTAAATGTGTTATTTGATAAACATATAGCCTCGAACAGAAATACAATTCTTGCTACGGATGTAGTAAAATATAACCATGTTCACTAAACAGGATATTTTAGAGGAATTTAACGAGGAGATGCCGGCGACGCGTAAAATGCTCGAGCGCGTGCCGTACGATAAGCCTGATTTTGCGCCGAGCCCAAAGTCCATGCCGCTTGGCAGACTTGCGTATACGGTAGCCGGAATCCCTGGCTGGATTGTGGGCATTGTGATGGATGATCATATTGATTTCACGACCTATAAGATGCCGCCGCAGCCCACGAACGTGAATGAACTCCTCGCCGTGTTTGATGGCGGTGTGGAAGCTGCGCGGAGCACGCTTGCGGCGATGGACGACAAAACACTTACGGACAAGTGGCAGCTTCGGATGAAGGACAAAGTGCTGATGGAATCCACGCGCGGTGCTACGCTCCGGCAGACGATCAATCACCTCGTGCATCATCGAGCACAGCTCGGCGTGTATCTTAAGATGAATGGCATTCCGCATCCTGCGGTATATGGCGCCTCTGGTGACGAGGGTTGGGAATAATCAAAATCGTTATTTAGTCTTTTTAACCTTCACTTCGAAAATGCTCCGAAAATATCGGAGCATTTTTGTTATATACAGAAACTACCTATGAGTCGAATAATAGTTTTGCGCTTATTGCTGTCTTTGTAATTTTTATCTCACCATATCACTAGTAGCTATTATGAGACCATCAGAATATGAAAAATACGTCGAGATGTATAAAGCGTTGGCTCATGCCAATCGTCTTGCGATACTTCATGCGCTCACGGGGAGCGAATTATCCGTGGACGTCTTGACGAAAAAGTTGGATCTTCGGAAGGCGAATGTTTCGCAACATCTCGCCGTGCTTCGGCATGCCAAGTTGGTGCGCCTAAGAAAGGAGGGAACACACGTGCATTATCGGGTCAGCGATCCGGACGTCCTGCGTGCCCGCCTAGTCATCCAGCGATTTTTTACTGCAAAAACGAAGGATCTCCAATAGCTGGACAAGCTGTGAATAAGTGATGGAATAATCCACGTTGTAAGTAATTGACATACTCAACGGCTTTCTTGTAGTATACGCGTATCAGATCTAAGGTTGCGCAATAGTGCAACTAATGAAAAGGCCGGAGATTTAATGAAATATAGAGCAATAAATAAATAATTCCATTGTTTTAAGCGGGATCGCGGGCATGGGTGGTTTCGTCAACCACTATCGCCGCGCAGAATATAATGTATTCCCGATTAAAACATATTAAATAAAAATGAAAAAAATCTTATCGGTCGGTTCGGTAATCGCAATTGTGGTCGGCGCGGGGTTCCTCATTTTCAATAATGCATATGCTTCGCCGTCAACGGTGTATGTCGATGCAAGTGCCACTTCATCGGGAAATGGTACCGCGGCGCTTCCTTACCAAACAATTCAGGCAGGGGTCACTGCTGCCCAATCCGGCGATACGGTAGATGTTGCATCGGGGACTTACGCCGAAGCAGTATCGATCACTAAAGATCTTACGATCGTCGGCGCGGGAGCGACCTCGACCGTTATTACTGCACCCGGGACATTGCCTGCGGAAGGTGCGATCATAAATGTTGACGGCACGGGAGTAAGTGCGGACATTTCCGGGTTGACCGTTAAGGGTCCGGGACCGACGGGATGCGGTTCTCTTATGTCGGGTGTTTTCATCTCAGGCGGCGCGTATGCTTCCATTCACAACATGACATTTGCCGATATTCGGGACAATCCACTTTCCGGTTGTCAGAATGGGCGTGCGGTTCTTATTGGGTGGGGGCATGGCAACACCATACCAAACACCACCGGCTCTGGGACGGTTTCTCATGTGACAATTTCTGATTATCAGAAGGCGGGTATTGAAGTAAGCGGCGTCGGTTCCAGCGCGACGATAACAAACAACACGATCACGGGAGTTGGGCCTACCGCCGCAATCGCGCAGAACGGCATTGAGGTCACCTATGGTGCTTCCGGAAACGTATCCGGAAATACGGTGACGGGGAATAGCTATACCGGCTCTGATTTCGCGGCGGGTATTTTGCTCTATGAGGCAGCGGCCACAACGACGGTTGGCACGAACAGCGTGAGTGGCAATCAGTTCGGCCTGTGGACCAATGATCAGACATCGTTTCCGGCAGTCAGCATTTCTGGTATCACAGGCAACACTGCCCGAAACGTGGTAGCGGATACCACCGGTTGGTCAACCCCGACATCAACGGTTGTTGATGCATCGTTCACCGGCACTTCCGATGCAAACGGCGGCGATATCGTTCCGGGCGGTGTAATTGGTTACAGCGCATTTACTACTATCCAGGCTGCTGTCAACGCGGTTGCGGCGGGTGGAACGGTGACTGTCGCCGCAGGAACGTATCCTGAGACGGTTACCATCTCGAAGGCGCTCACATTAAACGGTGCGCAGATGGGAGTGCTCGGTGCAAACGCAAGCGGGACGCAGCGTTCTGGCTCCGAATCCTTGGTGAAGGCAATGGCCATCACTGCGAGCGACGTCATCGTAAACGGTTTCTCGCTTACGAATAATGGCATTCAGATGGATCTTAATAATCCTCCGACGGCGGCGTCGGGGATTGTAGTCGAAAATAATATTTTCTCCGGCTATAACAGTGTCGGCATGCCGACGAACCATGCGGGAGACCTGATCGTTGAAGGGAATCTCTTTAAGAGTCCGGCGTCCAATAGCGAGCCGATGCAGTTTAAATCTGACGGCGTAGCCGGCGGCTGCGACGGCACTCAGGTGAAGAACAATGTATTGGTTGGTGCCGCAAATAACGGTGGTGCAGATATCAACTTCTCCTGTACCGGGAGCAACTCATCCAATGTAACTGTTTCCAGAAACGTGGACACGGGGAACACCGGCGGAACGAGCTTCGTTGCGTTCTCTGGGATTGCCGACAGTATCAGTATAACCGGCAATCATGTCGCCGGATCCTCCGGTTCAGCTATCTTTTTCTGGGGTGGTGTGACTGGCACGGCGGATATTAGTGATAACTCCATCACTGGTGGCGCAAGCAAGGCGGTGAACATTCAAAACATGGGTGCAACGTATGGCGGCGCAAGCACCGGAAATTTCACTATCAATAATAATGATTTTTCGAACAATGCGTACGGGATTAATATTGGTACAATGGCGGTGAATAATGCCGGTACTGTGACGGCGAACGGCAATAACTTTTCGGGCGATGTAACAGCGGGCGTTGAGAATGATGTGACACCGACGAGCACCGCGGTGCTCGCCACCGGCAACTGGTGGGGCGCCGCGAATGGGCCGCATGATGCTGTCTCGGGCGATGGCAGTACGCCGGACACGAACGCGAGCGGCACCGGTTCTCCGGCAATCGGCGCGGTGAACTATTCTGGCTGGTGCACAAATTTGGTCTGCGATGGAGTTCCGCCGACAGTGACGGTGATCCCCGTGGCGGGGAGCGTGCTGAACGGCACAACCACCTTCACGATCACCGTGAGCGACAATAATCCGCTTGACCCGACCAAGAACACGAAAGTATGGGTCTATCTCTACGATACAGCCGGAGCTCAGAAGAGTCAGGGTGCAAATGTAAATCTCTCTACGGGAACAGGTACCTTCACGGTTGATACGACAAAGCTCGACAATGGCGCCGCATGGCTCGATGTCGGCATAGTATACGATGCCGCAGGCAATCCTTCCGGAAAGACGGATAACTACTTCAAGAATTACGACATCGAAAATGCAACGAGCGGACCTTCTATACCAACTCTCCTATGGCCATTGAACGGCGAGATTATGACGGGCGCCAATCTTACGGCTGCGCAGTGGAATGCGGTGACTGATCCGGCGGGTGGCATTACGTATGTGTATCAGTCCTCGCAGTCTTCGAGCACCAACCTCGACGGTTCTTTCGTAAATCCCGCGTATACGTCAGGGGCGCTTTCAGCAACCAGCATCCCGACGCTGAACACGCCTGCCGGTATCTACTATTGGCACGTGCAGGCGAAGGATGCTCATGGTTATGTGAGCCCATGGAGTAGCGTGTGGATGTTTACCGTTGACAATGGTCCCTCTCCCGCGCTCACGACCTGCGCGGCGGGAACAACGGCATCGCTCGTAGAAACAGATGTAGTCAATTCAAGTTTGTCATCGCCGACTGCAGGAACGCATACTCTTGCAAATGGGCAGACCTATCTGCTTGTCGCATCGGGGACGTGGCAGAACGGCTCGCGCGATGCGGCAGACGCTTCGTATGTTTCTGCTGATAACTGGATGACCTACCTTATGGGAGATGATGTTCCGCCTTATATGCTCGGCGACGGTTCCCTTAGTCTCCAAGTGGACGGATCATTTGTAAATTGGGGCGCGTATCAGCCGACGCACGAATATGCGTATCTCTATGCCGGCACCGGCAGCCCTGTGAACTTCATGGTGTTTGATGGGGATGCCACGGTTGCATCACCGACCGCGAATGCGTCGTGGTACGGAGACAACTCGGGAAATCTTGATATCAACGTGTACGCTTGCAACGCGCCGGTTTCTTACGTGACGACCAACGCTGCCACTGGCGTTATCACCGATGATGCGACGTTGAACGGTGCAAATGTTGATGATGCCGCCTCCGGACATTCGTTCTGGGTCTCCACGTCAACGTTTAGCACCGCCAGTCCGAACGTTCCGAACGGTGTTTACTCGACGCCCGACTTCGGTTTGATCAACGCAAGCACCACGTTCTCCGCTTCGCTTTCATCGCTTACCACCAACGCGGTATTGAGTGGCGGCGCTCCGGGCACCATGCCTGCGATAAGTCCGAACACCACGTATTATTACGCGGCGTGGTCTGAGGTGAACGACACGTGGTATCCCGGCACGGTCCTGAGCGTTACGACCTCTCCCGCTCCGCATGTGACGACTGATGCTGCCACCGGCGTGACGTCGGTGGGAGCGACGATGAATGGGAAGAACGGCCCAGTTGATGCGGATAACACATCTTTCTGGTGGGGAACAACTCTGGCTGGTCCATTCACGGCTGGCGGTAACACTACTGAGTTTCCTGCATCTGGTTGGAATCATGATACTGGCTTGGGATCGGCATCAGCCAGCGGCACATTTAGCGAATCTCTTACGAATCTTCTCCCCGGCACGGAATATTATTTCGTAGCATGGTCCGAGATTGGCGGCGTCTGGTATCCGGGTGATGTCCTGTGCCTCACCACGCCTACGCTTGGCGGCGATGATACGTTGAGCGCGTTGGGTGCATCAGGAGGAATACTGACGCCTGGCTTTGATCCAAGCATCACTTCGTACACGGTTCTCTTGCCTCATAACGCAACCACCATTCCGACGGTGACGGCAACGACGACCGATGCGAACGCGACCGACACTATTACGCAGGCCACGAGCACAACGGGAACGGCAACGGTAGCAGTGGTGGCGCAGAATGGATCGTCAACCAAAGACTATACGGTAACATTCTCGCTGGCTTCGGCAACGACGACCCTTCTGCACGTTATCGTGTTAGTGGATAATTCTCGCGGTGGCCACGCAACTTCGTCCGACTTCACCGTCAATATGGTTGCGAGTAACCCGAGCATAACAACCTTCCCTGGCAGTGCGCTCGGCACCGATGTCACGATGGACCCAGCTACGTTTTTGGGAATAAATATCTCATCGCTTCCGAACTACATCGCAGGGTCAATGGGCAATTGTAGCGGAGTGAGTGGTATTGCGGGAGATTCAGCAGATTGCACGATCAAGGAAACGTATAACGAAACTATCCATTTTACCAGTGGTAGCTCTTATGGCCATGGAGGGGGGCAAGTATTAGGTGCGAGCATTACCGGCGATGAATTACTGCAACAGCAGATCGCGGCATTGCAAGCGCAATTGCTTGCTCTGTTGCAGCAATATCTGACAATGCTCTACTCGCATACGACGCACTAAAGTAAAAGAGCGGATAGAAAATCAACCTCGTTGTATAACGGGGTTGATTTTATTGTGTTGTGGACGGGCCGGGGGAAATGCCGACATTCATGGCAAAATGTATCGCTTTGGCGCATAAAAAGGGGCAAGTTTCCCTCCACAGTGGGCGAAACGCTAAAGGTACGGAAATTGTATATGTCAAAAAAGCTCCGAGAATATCGGGGCTGTTTGACTATGTGCAGAAAGTGAATAGGTGAATTATTTGTCGGGCGCGTTTCCTAAAGTGCTATACTCTAAACATGCACAAACGTGGGTTGTTGCGTTCGGATGAGGGCTTCACCCTCATCGAGCTTTTGGTCGTCATTGCGATCATTGCGATTCTTGCGGTGGTCGTGGTTTTAGTGCTTAATCCTGCGGAAATGCTGAGGCAGTCCCGGGATTCCAATCGACTCTCCGATTTTGCGAATCTTAACCAGGCGGTTTCTTTATACACCTCCGATCAATCAGGGTCATCAGGTTTCAATATTGGATCTTCGTCTGTGGTCTATCTTTCCGCGGCAGATCCCGGCGCCACCTCAACCGCCGGTGATCAGTGTCAGAATCTTAGTCTGCCGCAGCTGCCGACGGGTTGGAGTTATCATTGTTCATCCTCATCAACCTTGCGGAATGTTAATGGTACGGGATGGCTGCCGATTAACTTTGGTAATATGAGCTCTGGAAGTCCGTTCGGTAACTTGCCGGTGGATCCGACGAATCAGACGTCCTCGGGATTGTATTACTCCTATGTGACCAGCGGAACACAATTCGAATTGACGAATATTTTAGAAAGTCAGAAATATATTGGATTGATGTCTAGCGATGGTGGATCGTATGATGGTCTTTATCAAAATGGAAGCCTGCTTGGCGCCACGCCTCCATTCCGGAGTTATGGACTTACCGGTTATTGGCCGTTTGACGAAGGATCCGGGACGGCAAGCGCCGATAAAAGTGGAAATAAAAACAGTGAGACATCATATGGCAGCCCGACGTGGACGGCTGGTAAGGTTGGTTCCTACGCGCTCTCCTTCAATGGCACAACGCAATTGGGCTCTATGCCAAGCCAAGCATCATATGCCCAATTGCCAATGTCCATTGCGTTTTGGTTCAATGCTGCGCAAACGCCGGTTTCGTTTGGAGCGGATATGTATTTATTACAAAAAGAAAAAAGCTCAAGTCCATTTAGATCGTGGCAAATATATCTTTCGGATACTCTCTGGCCGAATAAGATAGTTTTTCTTCCGTGTAATGCCGCTGGATCGTGCACTGACAACCTTATTTCGAATAACACAATAACGGCTGGAACATGGTATTTTCTCGTGATTACTATGAACGCGAGCGGTACCGAACAAATGTATGTGAATGGAACCCTTCAGTCAGGGGTTGATAACGAAGTAGGAATTCAATCTTCCGATGCTATTCTGGACGTTGCCCAAGCCTGGAGCAGCAACTTATTCGACGGATCCCTTGATGATATTCGCATATATTCAAGAGCTCTCACTGGCATAGAAATACAAACCATATATAATTTTGAGAAATAACATGATGAGTAAGTTTAGCAGGTCGTTAACGGTGTTTCTGGTGGTTCAAATATCCATCGGCGTCTTTCTTTTTACATCGTACACGGCAAAGGCGGCGGGCACGACTTATTATGTAGACAATTGCGTCGTCGTCGGAAGCGATTCCAACAATGGCACAAGCCTCTCAACCCCGTGGCTTACGCTTGCCCATGTGAGCG
>Ga0265338_10004224_pt1 | contig 19552 bp, 20 predicted proteins | sample 42126metaG_FD_193579 | JGI IMG/M metagenome (GOLD analysis project Ga0265338, IMG submission 193579) | Rhizosphere microbial communities from Carex aquatilis grown in University of Washington, Seatle, WA, United States - 4-21-26 metaG | ecosystem: Host-associated > Plants > Roots > Rhizosphere...
TCAGCCCACCGCAGTCGAGCGGCTATGCCGGATCGTCGATCGAACGCTCCCTGGTCATCGGGCAGACGCTCTGGACTATCTCTCCCGGCGGGGTGCTGGCCAGCGACCTGACGACTCTGGGCCAGCAAGCGTGGCTGCCCTCCATCGAATCTCCACAGCGGCTGCACTGACGTCCCACCTCCGACCGCGAGAGTGAAGTCAGTGCAAACGACCCCGAGGAGTACGCGATGACCATCCAAGCCACCACCTCCCCAAGCTCTACCCGCGTCTTGGACGCGATGCCGCTGCCCGGCGCCCGCCGGGTGCTGGCCGTCACCGCGCGTCCCGGGCAGGAGTCGGCCGACCTGGGCGGCCTGCTGTTCGCTTTCCGTCGCGCCGGCGCCAGCCTGAGCCTGCTCTGCCTGACCCGGGGCGAGAACGCCTCAGGCGACGGCAGCACCAGGCTCGAGGCGGCCCGGCCATGGGAGGTCCAGATGGCCGCCGCGATCCTCGGTGTCCGCCAGGTCTCGGTAGCCAGCTACCAGGACGGTCACCTGCACCACTACCGCACCGACGACCTGGCCGGGCGGATTAAGCAGGCGGCCGCCGAGTACTCGGCCGACCTGATCCTGGTCATCGCGCCCGAGACCGGCGACATTGCCGACGCCGCGGTCGCCCGAGCGGCGATCGCCGCCGCGCTGCAGGCCGGAATGCCGACGGTGGCTCGCACCCGGGCCGGGGTGTCCGGCTCGTGGCTCCTCGATCTGGGCACAGACGCCGAGACCGCCCGGGCGATCCAGAAGTCGGCGGTGGCCGCGCACGCCACCCAGGCCGAGGCGCTGCCCGACCTGATCAGCCAGCTCGACAAGCTCGGGCCGCTGGAGTCGGTGCGCTGGCTGGTCAGCCCGGGGCGAGTACCGGTGCAGCGCGGCACCTCGCCGCTGGGCCGGTGACGGCCCTGCGGCGCAGGGCAGGCGCTTAGGTGCGAGGCAGGCGGAGAGTCATCGTCGTTCCCGCGCCCTCGGTGCTGGCGGCGGTCAGCTCGCCGCCGTGCGCCCGCGCGAGCTCGGCCGCCACGGTCAGCCCGATGCCGCTGCCCGAAGCCTGCGTGGTGGCCTGACCGCGCCAGAAGCGGTCGAAGATGCGGGGTAGCTCGCCGGCCGGGATACCGATGCCGGTATCGGCCACCGACAGTATCGCGTCGTCGTCCGCGGCCGCCGTCCGGACGGTGACCTGGCCGCCCGCGGGGGTGAACTTCAGCGCGTTGGTCAGCAGGTTGGTGACGACCTGGTGCAGCCAGCGCGGGTCAGCCGGGACGATGACGCCGTCGAGCTGCTGCTTCAGCTCGATGCCGGACGCCTCGAACCGGCGGGCCAGGCTGTCCGACGCCTGCGCGGCGATGCCGGCCAGGTCGCACGGCTGGCGCACCAGGTGCAGGGCGGCCGCGTCGGCGGCGGCCAGCGTCTGCAGGTCGTCCACCATCCGCGCGAGCCGCAGCACTTCGTCCCGCAGCGAGGAAAGCTCCTCCGGCGACGGCTGCACCACCCCGTCGAGCAGGGCCTCGTGGCCCGCCTGGAGGATCGCGACCGGCGTGCGCAGCTCGTGCGCCAGGTCCGCGACGAGGTCGCGCCGGATCCGGTCCTCGCGGCTGACCGCGTCGGCCATCTGGTCGAACGCCGACGCAAGGTCGCGCAGCTCGCCCGCCGCGCGGATGTCGCCCGCCCGCGCACTGCGGTCGCCGCCCGCCATGGACCGGGTGGCCATGATCAGCCGGGTGATCGGCCGGGTGATCCGCCGGGCCACGGTGAGCCCGGCCACCAGGGCGAGCAGCGCCGCCAGGCCCGCTGTGCCCGCGATGGCTTGCAGCAGGGTTACCCGCAGGGCCCGGTCCGCGCCGCCGATCCCTGAGCCGGCGAACCGCGCCACGATGACACCCCGGGTCTGGCCATCGACCACGACCGGCTCGGTCACCTCCGTTCCTGTCGTGGTCCCGAAACCGCGGGTGGCCGCCACCACGTGCCCCGCCGTGTCCCTGACCTGCAGGGCAATGCCGATCCCCTGGGCAAAGCCGAGCACCGGGGCCAGATCGGCCGTCGTCCAGCTCCCGCCGTGTTCCCAGGCCGAGCCCGCCGACGCCGCGGCCGCTCCGGCTAGCTGTGACTGCTGCCGGTCGGCCAGCGAGGAGACATCCCGGGCGGAGAAGAAGCCGGTGAGCCCGGCCATCAGCACGATCGCGGCCAGGGCTACCCCGAGGAAGGCCAGCGCGAGCCGAAGTCCCAGCGTGCCCCCGCGCGCCCGCTCTCCCGCTCCCGGAGGCGTTTCCTCACTCATCGCGGGACAGGCCAAGCCGGTAGCCGCCGCCGAGGACGGTAAGGATGATGCGCGGGCTGGCCGGGTCGGCCTCCACCTTGCGGCGAAGGTTCTTCACATGCGAGTCAACGGTCCGCTCATAGCCCTCGAACTCATACCCGCGGACCCGGTTGATCAGCTCGAACCGCGAGTAGACGCGGCCGGGAACGGTAGCCAGGGCGATCAGCAGGCCCCACTCGGTCGGGGTGAGCCAGGCCTTTTCCCCGCGGACCGTCACCGCCCGCTGTGGCTCGTCGATGAGCAGCTCGCCCCCGCCGTAGCTCGCGATACCGGAATCCGCGGCCGGGCTCCCGCGGCGCAGAATCGCCTGGACCCGCAGCACCAGCTCGCGGGGACTGAAGGGCTTGGTCACGTAGTCGTCGGCGCCGAGTTCGAGGCCGCGGATCCGGTCCTCTTCGCCGCTCTTGGCGGTGAGCATCACGATGGGCGTCGCCCCGGACGCGCGCAGCTCGCGGGCGACCGCTTCCCCGGGCACGTCGGGCAGCCCGAGGTCGAGCACGACCAGGTCAGGTGTTGCCGAAGCGGCCATTGTCAGCGCCTCGGCCCCGGAACCGGTTGACAGCACGGTGAACCCCGCCCGCTCGAGGTACGAGCGGATGAAGTCCCGCAGTTTCCGTTCGTCCTCGACCACCAGGACGGTTGCCGCCATTCCCGGCTCCTCCGCGCTGAAGTTCCTCCACACCATCACCATGAGTCCTCCACCGGAGGGCCACCCCTCGCCGGTGTACTGGACAGCAGGTGACGGTTGTCCGTAACGGCAGCATAGGACAGGGCAGATGACGGCAAGTGAGCTGATCGTGGGGTTGCCGTGGATCGCATTCGGCATCGCCCTGTCCGTTGTCCTTGTCCTGCTGCGCCGTTCCCGCCGGACCCGGGGTCGCTGATGGGCTCGCTCACCGATGCCCTGACCAGCCTGCAGGTGGACGCGGTGCTGTCTTATCTCATCGCTTTCTGCGTCCCCGCGCTCGACGCGATCCTCCCCGTCCTGCCGAGCGAGACCGTCATCATCGCCCTCGGCGTGGCCACGGCGGGCAGCACTGATCCGCGCATCGCGGTGCTGATCCTAGCCGCGGCAGCGGGAGCGTTCGTCGGCGACAATCTTTCCTATGTCATCGGACGCCGCTTCGGGCCGACGGCCGAGCGGCGGCTCTTCTCCACGTCCCGGGGACGCGCGGCGCGGCAGTGGGCTGAGCACTCGCTTGCGCGCTACGGGGTGCCGCTGATCATCGCCTGCCGTTTCATCCCCGGCGGCCGCACGGCGGTGACCGTCGCCTGCGGGCTGACCGGCTACTCCCGGCGCAAGTTCGCCGCCGGGACCGGAGCCGCCGCGGTCATCTGGGTGCTGTACGCATTCTGGCTCGGCCGCCTCGGCGGCCGGGCGTTCGAGGATGTCCCCTGGGCCGGGTTCGCGCTGGCGGCCGGCATTGCCCTAGCTGTGACCGCACTGGTGGAAGCCGGCCGTCGGCTGTCCCGCCGCGGGGCGGGCAGGCGGGCCCCGGGGTCAGAGGGTGACGCCGGACAGGTTCAGCCCGATCACCCCGGCCAGGATCAGGCCAATGGAGACCAGCTTCAGCAGGGATACCGACTCGCCAAGCCAGAGCATGCCGAGGGCGGCCGTACCGACCGCGCCGATGCCAGTCCACACCGCGTAGGCGGGCCCGACTTCTAGCTGGCGCAGCGCGAGCGTCAGCAGGCCGAAGCTGACGATCGCGGCCACCGCGAACCCGACGGTGGGCCAGGGCCGGGTCAGCCCGTGGCTCAGCTTGAGCAGCACCGCGAACGCCATCTCGAACACCCCGGCCCCGATCAGCGTTACCCAGGCCATCAGGCACCTCCTTGCCCACTTCGATCCGGACTTGCCCGCGTCCGGCGCCTCTTATCTGTACCGGGCTCGTACGCAGCCGCGATGTGCGGCCGGTGTAGTCCGCGTGAAGGACGCCGGCCCCATTACAACGTAGGGACAATTGATCGGGGCCGCCGCTCGAGCCTGCCCGCGCCCGGACGATCATCGTATGGTTATGGGGTGCTATCTGGGCACGGCCCGCATATCGGGTGGCGCTGGCTTGTCGTGGTGGCCGGCGTCGCCGTGCTTTGCTGCCTGCCGGTCCTGGCCAGCGCGCTTCCGGTCAGTGCCGTCGGACTCACCGCGCCACAGCTCGAGAACCGCATCCTCGGCTCGCAACGGCTGGCGTTCTCCGGTTACGCGGAGAGCGACGCGAACTTCGGCCTCCCCGCGCTGCCTGCCTTCTCCAGCGTGACGCCGCTGCTCGACGGGGTGACCCGGATGCGGGTCTGGCAGGCCGCGCCGGACCGGTGGCGGGTGGACACGCTGTCTGACACTGGCGAGAACGACACCTACCAGGCGGGCGCCAACACCTTCATCTGGGACTCAGGCGAGCAGCTGCTCACCGGAATCTACGGCCCGCCGACCGTCCGGCTGCCCCGGGCAGCCGACCTTCAGCCGGCCGCCCTGGCCGTGCGGATCATCAGTGAGGCGGGAGCGGGCGCTCAGGTGGCCACCCTGCCGCCGCAGCGGGTCGCCGGGCAGAGCGCGGCCGGCCTGGAGATCATTCCGGCCGCCTCGCAGTCCACGATCGCGCGGGCCGACATCTGGGCGTCGCCGACATCAGGGCTGCCGCTGCTCGTCGAGGTCTTCGACCGCAGCAAGCCCCAGCCGGCCCTGGAGACGCAGTTCCTTCAGGTCGGCCCCTGGACCCCTGCCGCCGGGGTGCTGACGCCGCAGCATCCCCCGGGCACCGGGTTCACCACCACCACGCCCAGTGACTTCTCCGGCGTGCTCCAGCACCTCGACGACGAACGGCTCCCTCGCTACCTCGCCGGGCTCGCCCGGCAGCCGTCACCGGTCCCGCAGATCGGCGTATACGGCGACGGGCTGGCCGTGTTCGCCGTACTTACCTTCCACCACGACTTGGGCTCATCGCTGCTGAGTGACGCGCTTGACGCTGGTGCGGCGCCGCTGAGCGGCGCCGACGTCAAGGCCGGCGCCGTCGCGAGCGCGCCGCTCGTCAACCTCGTCCTCGTCCGCCCGGCTCACTCGCCCGACATCTTCCTGCTGATCGGGCTGGTCAGCAAGGCCACGCTCGAACAAGCGGCCGGGGTGCTCGCGGCCAGGCCAGATCGGGACCTGGACCGTCCATGATCATCACACGGAACCTGACGAAGCGCTTCGGCAAGATAGCAGCCGTCCGCGATGTGAGCCTCGACGTCCGTGAGGGCGACCGCTACGGCCTCCTCGGCCCGAACGGCAGCGGCAAGTCCACCCTCGTCCGCATGCTGCTTGGCCTGGTGTACGCGACGAGCGGGTCAATCACCGTGCTCGGGGAGCAGGTGCCGCGACACGCGAGCCGCGTCCTGCCCGAGATCGGGGCGCTGGTCGAGGAGCCTGCGGCCTACCCGCACCTGTCCGGGCGCGCCAACTTGCGGCTGCTCGATGCGGCCGGCCCGCACGGGTCGCGGCGGACCAGGCGGCGCCGCGTCGACGACGCCCTGGAGCAGGTCGGCCTGGCCGGCATCGACCGCCGCCCGGTACGCGCGTACTCGCTCGGCATGCGCCAGCGGCTCGGCCTGGCGGCCGCGCTCGTCCGCCCCCCGCGGCTGCTGATCCTCGACGAGCCGACGAACGGCCTGGACCCGCGCGGCATCAGGGACATTCGCGACCTGCTGATCGGGCTGAACGAGTCGGGGGTAACCATCTTCCTGTCCAGCCACCTGCTCACGGAGGTTTCCGCTTTGTGTACCAGGGTCGGGGTGCTCGACTCGGGCGCCCTGGTGCTGCAAGAGCAGCTCGCGTCACTGCAGGAGCCGACCGGCCGCGTGCTGGTATCTACCGATGATACGGAACGGGCGGTGGCGGCTCTGGACGGCCTCGTTGAGCACAGGGACGGAGCAGACCTGGTGGTGCGGTCCTCCGATCCGGCCGCGCTGAACGCCCGCCTGGTGACGGCCGGCGTACCGGTCAGGTCGCTGCTGGTGCAGCGGCGCAGCCTCGAGGAGATCGTGCTTGAGGTGACGGGTACCGGATCCGACCAGTTCAGCGTGCCGGCCGCGGGACCCCATGAGTCCCGGCAGGCTCCCCAGTCCGCAGAACCCGCGGAGCCGCCGCAGGCGCCCGAGCCGCCAGCACCGGCCGACCGGGACGTGCCGTGATCGCGGTCGAGCTGTTCAAGCTGGTCCGACGCGTGCGGACGTGGTTCTCTATCGCCCTCATGTGCGCGCTGCCGCTGGTGGTGGCCATCTTCATTGCGGTCACGCACCTAGCGCCGCCGCCCGGGCAGGGCAGCGCGTTCCTTTCCGCGGTGCTCGACAACGGGCAGCTATACCCCGCGGCGGCGCTGGCCCTGGTGCTGCCGGTGTTTCTGCCGGTCGCCGTCGCGGTGGTGGCGGGCGACTCGATCGCGGGCGAAGCGTCGGCGGGCACGCTGCGCTACCTGCTGGCGCGGCCCGTTAGCAGGACCAAGCTGCTCGTCGCCAAGCTCGTCGCGGTCGTCACGTTCACGCTGGCCGCGGTCATCGCGGTGACGGTCACCTCCTATGCCACCGGCGTGCTGATCCTTGGGCCGTCCCGCGCCTCGGCGGTGGGCTTCGCGCCGGGCCAGGGGTCCGGCGGGATCGCGCCGGGCGCGGGCGGTGCACCCACCGCCGGGCTCCAGGCGGGCACGGCGATCACGTCGCTGTCCGGAACGCCGCTGACCACCCTCCAGCTGATCGAGCGTGTCCTCGGCGCCATGGCGTTCATCACGGTCTCGATGCTCGGAGTCGCCGCGATCGCGATCTTCCTGTCAACTCTCACCGACTCCGCCCTCGGCGCCGCGCTCGGTGCCCTGGCCACCCTCATCGGCAGCGAGATACTGGTCACGCTGAATGCCGCGAGCACCGTGCAGCCTTACTTGCCGACGCGGTACTGGCTGGCGTGGATCGACTTCTTCAGGCAACCGATCTTCTGGCGCGACATCCAGCGCGGATTCGCTATCCAGCTGGTGTACGTGGTCGTCTTCCTCGGTGCGGCCTGGGCGAACTTCGCCACGAGGGACATAACCACCTAGTGCGCGACCATCCAGGCCCGCTGTCCGTCTTAGCCGCCGCCGAGCGCCTCAAGCGACGCGCAACCACCGGGTGCCGGGGCGGCGACGCCGCGGCCGGCCAGCGTGCGCAGGACGAGGCCAACGACAAGGGGCGTGGTCGGCAACTGGCTGTGCTGGATGTTCGCCCCCGGGCAAACCGATTGCAGCGGCACGTTCACCGCGCCCGCCAGCCGCGCCGAGTCTGGCGGCTGCACCGTCTGGTCGTCGGTGCTCCACAGCGACAGCCACGGCGGTCGCGCCTGGTCCGATTGCTGCAGCTGCGTCAGCAGGGCGCTGCCAGGCGCGAGCTGCTGGCAGGCGACGGGGCATTCACCCGGGTCGAACGCGGCACCCACCGCCGCGATGCGCGCGCCGTGCAGCGGGGAACCCAGGGTGATGATCGTGCCCACCCGTCCCTGGCCGCCGTAATCGACGTCCCAGAGCCACGCCACAACGCCGCCCGCCGAGTAGCCGATCACGGTGACCGGCCCGGATCCCGCGCCGATGGCTTGGTTCACGTAACCGTCGAGCACGCGAGCCTGAGCGGTCAGGTCGCCCGTGCCGTCGCCTGCCAGTGGCACGACAACCGCGGTCCGGCCGGTCATCCGGATCCGCGTGGCCAGTTGATCCAGCGAGCCGGTCGACCCGCCGTACCCGGGAACGAGCAGCACCGTGCCAGGCCGGCCAGCCACTGGTTCCGGCTCGCCGCGCGACCCTAGCACCCCGGCGACGATCCCGACCGTGACCGCGAGCAGGCCGGCCCCGCCGAGAAGAATCCTGCGCCGTGGGCTGAAACTGGTCCACCAGCGGAAAAGGGCGCGCATATACCTCATGATGCGGCCTGCCCCGCGCGGTCACACCGCCGTCAGGCGAATAGCCGGGGCAGCAGTTCGCGGCAACTTTGCCGGAGGTCGTCGAGCGCCGTCCCGGATCCAGCAAGGTGGCGCTGCAGTGCTTGGTGGAAAAGCCCGTCGAACATGGCGTAGGCGGTGGAGGGCGAGCAGGTAGGTTCGCTGCCGGTGAGGTCCGCGTAAGCGCGGACAAGGCGCCAGATCATGTCCTGCAGAAGGTTGTCGATCTCTGCGACATCGTCGCGGAAAGCCACCTCGAACAGGGACTGCGCGCGCAGGTCGTACCAGAGCCGGTGCATGAGCGGGGCGTCGGCCAGCGTTGCCGCTAGGCCGTTCCCGCAGGCTTCGGCGAGTTCACCCGGCGTGGACGACTCGGCGACCAGGCCTTCATATCCCCGCACGCAAGCCGTCTTGTAGCGCCGGACGCAGTAGGTGATCAGCTCGATCTTGTCCGCGAAGTAGTAGTGCAGCAGCCCGTGGGAGAAGTTCGTTTGCTCCGCGATCGTGCGCAGGCTGGTGCGGGCGTACCCGAGGTCAGCCAGAGTCAGCAGTGCGGCGTCGGCCAGTTCCCGACGGCGGTCCTCGAACTTGTCGACGCCGGTTCGAAGCCTCGCCGCAGTTGAACTCGCCACACGGTAAGGCTACCTCAGCGAGCACATTTTGACCGATCGTCCAGAGAATTCTTGACACATGTCTAATGAGAGGGCCAGGATCATCTTGGCGCGTGAAGCGTCAAGGAAGTACGGAGACAAGGATGTCGCTGACCTTCTACCTGGATAAGGGCGCTTCCCTGGATGCAGGGGCATCGTGCCTGACGCTCGACGGGAAGTCGCTGTCGTACGGCGAGGTCGTGGCGCTCTCCCGCTCGGTCGCCAAGGCCCTTCGGCGCTCGGGCGTCCAGCCCGGGGACAAGGTCGGCATCCTTTCGGCCAACGACCCGACGGCGTTCTCCTGCGTCTTCGGCATCGCCCGGGCGGGTGCGGTGTGGTGCCCGATCAACCCGCGCAACGCGGCGGCCGAGAATGCGGAGCTGCTCGACTTGTTCGACTGCTCGGCGCTGATCTTCCAGCCGGCCTTCGACGAGCTAGTCGCCGCGATCGCCCCGTCCCTTCCGAAGCTGACGACGCTTGTCCGGCTCGGCGACGGCGACGACCTGGCGCTGGCCTTCCGCTCCTGGCTTGACGCCGCCCGGGACGATCCCGCGGCCGAGGCCGCACCGCCCGAGGACGTAGTGGCGCTGGTCGGGACCGGTGGCACCACTGGGCGCCCCAAGGGAGTCATGCTCACCGATCGCAACCTTGAGGCGATGTCGGCGATCACGCTGATGAGCTATCCCTTCGACGGGCGCCCGGTCTACCTGGCCCAGGCCCCGCTGACCCACGCGGCCGGCGTGCTGTGCTTCCCCATCCTCGCCCTGGGCGGGGAGGTCGTGATCATGGCGAAGCCCGACGTCGGCCGGTTCCTTGAGCTGATCGAGCGGCACCGGGTCACCCACACCTTCCTGCCGCCCACCCTGATCTACATGGTTCTCGGCCACGCGGCACTTGACCGCACGGACCGGTCGTCGCTGCAGTGCTTCTGGTACGGCGCGGCGCCGATGTCGGCGGCTCGGCTGGCCGAGGCACTCGACCGCATCGGGCCGATGGCCCAGCTCTTCGGGCAATCCGAGGCCCCGATGATGATCTCGACCATGTCACCGGCCGAGCACCGCCGGCCCGACGGGACGATAGACACCTCACGGCTGTCCTCCGCGGGCCGCCCCTCGCCGCTGGTCACCGTGGCGATCCTCGACGAGAACGGCCAGCCCGTCCCGCGCGGGGAGCGAGGCGAGATCTGCGTGCGCGGCTCCCTGGTGATGGCCGGGTACTACAAGAACCCGGAGGCAACGGCCGAGGCGTCCGGTCACGGGTGGCACCACACCGGCGACATCGGCTTCCTCGACGGCGACGGTTACCTCTACATCGTTGACCGCGCCAAGGACATGGTGATCAGCGGCGGGTTCAACGTCTACTCGGCCGAGGTCGAGCAGGCATTGATGGCCCACGGCGCCGTCCGCGACTGTGCGGTGATCGGCCTGCCCGACGAAAAGTGGGGTGAGCGGGTCACCGCCGTCGTCCAGCCGGGGCCCGGCGCCGAGATCGATACCGCCGAACTGATCGCGTTCGTCAAGCAGCGCATCGGCAGCGTCAAGGCGCCCAAGCAGATCGAGATATGGGCCGACCTGCCGCGCTCCGCCGTCGGAAAGGTCCTCAAGACAGAGATTCGCTCGAGGCTGACCGGCACTGAACTAGTCCCCGAGGTAGTTGAGGAGTCCACGCCATGAAACTCGCACTGTACCTGCCGAACTTCCGCGACAAGGTCAGCGTCAAGGAACTCGAAGACCTCACCGCGCTCGCCGAGGACCTCGATTTCGACTCCGTCTGGACACTCGACCGGATCATCGTCCCGGAGGCCTCCGACCGCGGAGAACTGCAGTATTCATTCGGCATGATCGACGGGTTCCCGCGTGCTCTGCCGGTGTCGTCGCGAGGCGAGTTCCTTCAGGGAATGCCGTTGATCCCCTGGCTCGCGGCCAAGACGTCGAAGGTCCGGATCGGCATGAGCATCATCGACACGCCGTTCCGCTCGCCCGGCGTCCTCGCCGCGGAACTGGCCACCATCGACCACCTCTCGAACGGCCGGCTCAACGTTGCCGTCGGATCGGGCTGGATGCCCGAGGAATTCGCGGCGGCGAGCGTGTCGCACATCTTCCCGAAGCGGCACAAGCACGTGGTCGAGTCGATCGAGATCATGCAGGGGATCTGGACGAACGATCTCTTCGAATACCACGGTGAGTTCGCCGACTTCGAGCGCAGCGGGTTCGGCGCGAAGCCGCTGCAGAAGCCGCATCCGCCGATGTTCTTCAGCGGCCTCAAGGACCCGAAGCGCTCGGCGAGCCGGATCGCGAAGTACGGGATGGCGGGCTGGATCGGAATCCAGGACTCCCCGGAAGACATCCGGAAATGGCGCAGCGAAATTCAGCGCGAGCTTGAGGCGCTGGATGTCCCCCGTTCGGTCGACGACCTCGAGATCATCAGCATGATCTGGTTCGTCATCACCGATCAGGCCATGGATCAGACGCCGCTGGGCAAGGGCACCAACCTGCTGGCGGGGAGCGCGGCGCAGATCACCGACATGCTCAAGCGCTACCGGGAAGCCGGGATGACGATGCCAATGCTCTGGCCGCCGTTCCAGGACGTTCCGGTAGCTAAGACGCTCGATGACCTCAAGCGCCTGAAGGAAGAAATCATGCCCAAAGTCGACGCTATGTGAGAGGAATGCAATGTCCGAGCTAGAGGGTAAGCGGGTCTTCGTCACCGGGTCCGGCGCCGGCATCGGCAAGGCAATTGCGGCGCTGTTCACGGAACGCGGCGCCCGGGTCGTGGTCAGCGACATCAACCCAGAAACGGCGAAGCAGTCAGCCGGGGAGATCGGCGCCGCAGGCGTCGCTAACTGCGACGTCACGGACGAGAGCCAGGTACAGGCCGCGGTCCAGCAGGCGGTCGACATCCTCGGCGGTCTCGACGTCCTGGTCAACAACGCCGGGATCGAGGTCTCCTCGCCGCTGCTCCAGCAGTCGACAGAAAGCTTCGACAAGATCTTCGCGGTCAACGTGCGCGGTCCCTTCGTCGCGATGAAGGCGGCGATTCCGCACCTGATCGCCTCGAAGGGCAACATCGTCAACATCGCCTCGATCGCCGGCGTCGGCGGCAGCCCGCTGCTCGGCTCCTACTGCGCGACAAAGGCGGCGCTTATTCAGCTCACCCGGGTCGCGGCGGTGGAGATGCGGGCGGCCGGCGTGCGCGTCAACGCGGTCTGCCCAGGCTTTGCCGACACCGCCATGGTCGCCCGGCTCGTGCCCGACTTCGAGGCGGCGACCCAGATCCCGTTCGGCGATCTCGTCGCGATGAAGCAGGGCAGGCTCGGCACCCCCAAGGACATCGCCGAGGTCGCCGCCTTCCTCGCGTCCGACCGGGCATCGTGGGTCACCGGCAGCCACTACATCCTCGACGGCGGACTGACGGCCTCACTCGTTTAACGCCGTGCCGACGGCTCAGGGCAGCGATGGCGGCAGCCCGCAGCGGACGGCGAGGGCGGGGTCCCGGTACGACACCACCGTGGTGATGAGCGGCTGGCCGTCCACCTCGCTGAGCTGCAGGACCTGAAGGCCGCTGACGACGAGCCCGCCTGCACCGTCAGGCTCGTAGGTCGCGAACGCGGGCTGGCCGTTGCAGGACCCGGCCCGCAGGTGGATGCCGTGCGGGCGGACGGTCGCGAAGATGGCGTTGGCGACGAACGCCGCCACCGCCTCGCGACCGTCGAACCACGCGGTGAGCGGAGGCATCGTGAAGCGGACGTCCTCGGCGACCAGCCGGACGAAGGCATCGATGTCCGCGAGCTGCCACGCCCGGACGTAGTCCTCAAGCAGCTGCTGTACCCGCGGTTCCGTGATGTCGGGCTGCGGCCGCCCGGTCCTGGTACGGACGGTCTCGCGCGCGCGTGACAGCAGGCTGTTGACCGCAGTAGCGCTGACCTGGAGTACTTCGGCCACCTCAGCGTGGCTGAATCCGAGCACATCGTGCAGCAGCAACGCGGCGCGCTGACGGGGCGGCAGGATCTGCAGCGCGGCCACGAAGGCCAGGCTGATCTCCTCGCGGCGGACAACCTCATCTTCGGGGTCCCGGGACACCCGCAGGTCGGCATCGCTTACTGGCTCAACCCAGGCCACCTCGGGGTCGGGCGGCCCGGGCACGTCTCCGGGCGCGGCTGGCGGCCCGTAGCCGGCCGGGCCGATCCGGGTCCGCCTGGCCCGCAGCCCGTCGAGGCAGATGTTCGTCGCGATGCGCTGCAGCCAGGCGCCGAAAGGGCCCGAGCCGTTGTAGGTCGCCAGCTTCAGCCAGGCGCGTTCCATGGTGTCCTGGGTGGCGTCCTCGGCGTCCGCACCCGAGCCGAGCATCCGGTAACAGTGCCGGAATACCGGCCCCCGCAAGGGCTCCACAAGCTCCGCGAATGCCGCGCCGTCACCGGCAGCGGCCCGCGCGGCCAGGACAACATCGGGAGAATCGGGCACCAGAGCCTCCTCGCTGTCAGTCCCGCCCCTGCGGGCCGCCCGCCGCGAGCCTCAGCCGTCGGCCGAGGCCAGTCCTACCACTTGCCCCTGCGGGTCGGCCAGCAGTCCGAAGGTGACCCCTGGCACCGATGTCGCCGGCTGGATGACCGTCCCTCCCCGGGCGACCGCGGCGTCCAGAGTAGCGGCGACGTCCTGCACCCCGACGAAGAACGTGACCATGGGGGCACCGTCCTGCAGCGGGCTGATACCACCGGGTATCGCGCCCTCGATCCCGGTGATGACGTAGCTGTAACCGGGAATCCCCCCGTCGGCGAACGTCCAGCCGAACAGCTCCCCGAAGAACGACCGCGTCGCGTCCGGATCTGATGACCTGATCTCGAAGTGAACCACCGGGCTTGGCATTGAAATGCTCCCTTCTCGCCGATGCAGCCTTACAACCGTTCGACGAGCAGACGCCGCCTGATCTCTCGGTGGACGACGAAGAAAAGACACGTTGTACCGGCAGTGGTCTCGCCGTCAGCTGGTCTCGGTCGCGTAGACAACCGTGTTGCTAAGGTACGAGCGCAGCTGTGGATCGAAGGTTCCGCCGCAGGTGATGAGGCGCAATTCCGCGTCCGGGGTCGGACCGTAAACCGCTGCCGTGGGGAAGGTGTCCTTGGCGAACTCGCGGACGACCGTCACCCGGAAGACGGCCAGCGTGCCGTCCGCGCGCCGCACGTAGGCCAGGTCACCGGGGCGCAGTGACGACAGCCGGAAGAAGACGCCCGGGCCGACGTGGGAGTCGACGTGTCCCGCGATGACCGCGGACCCGACCGCCCCGGGCCGGGGGCTGCCGGTGTACCAGCCCGCCACCGCGGTCGACGGTGGCACCTGCAGGGTGCCACTGGCGGTCAGCCCGAGGCGGGTGAGGCTCGTTTGCACGCCGATCGACGGGATCGTCAGCGCGACGGGGAGGCTCACCTGGGCCGGCTGCCGCTGCGACGCGGCGACGACCGGCCCGGTCGGGGCCGGCAAGGTGGGGGTAGCCCCGTACTGCGGCGTGACGGGCTGGCGCGTCATGGCCAGCCCGGCCGCGCCGACGCCGACTACGATCAGGCCAGCCCCTAGCAGGAGCCAGGCGGCCTGCCACTTACGCGGCATGCCTGCCCTTCGGGCGCGGCATGAGACGGACGACGAGGCCACCCGCCGTGGCGAGCAGCAGCCCGGCGGCGATGAGGTACAACCAGGGCATCGGGGACGGCACCCTGGGCGCGGTGCCGCCGAACCCGGTCGCCGCGGCGCCAGCCGGCGGATCATCGCTCCCGGCCGCGTCCACGAGGTTATCGAGCACCAGGCCCTTCGCCCCGTCGAGGACCACGATGGTGTGCACCGTACCCGCGGCAAGTGTGATCTTCGAGTTCGCGGACTCGCTCGCCCCTGCCGCGTGCAGGGTCGCGGTGGCCGGGGACACCGCCTGATACGAGCTCACCGAGCCGAACGCCAGGTTGGTGACCGTCGGCTGCCCGTTCCAGGTCACCGTCACCGCGTGCTGTTGCAAGGATGCCTGAATGACCCTGACGAGTACCTGGCCTGGCGGCGTGGTCAGCTGATCCTTAAGCACCTGCAGCCGCAGCCCGGATTCTGGACCGAGTCCCGCCACGGTGTAGGCGCCGCCCGGCGCGACGGTCAGGCTGGCCGACAGCACCGGCTTGGTGGTGTCCGCGGCGCCGGCGGCGCGCATCCCCACGGTGTACTGGCCGGCCGCGAGCGCCTCATAGGGGGACACCACGCCGTAGCCGACATGATGAAGCACTAGTTCGGCCGACGAGTCGCCGAAGGAATACAGGTAGACGTCCACCGCTGGCGTATTAGGCGACAAGTGAGCGAGCCGCACCCATCCGGTGCCCGCCGAAGCTGTTGACGCCGACGCGGCCTTAGGAATGCAAAGCAACAGGACGGGCACGGCCATCAGCAAGGCCGCCCACCGGATGAATCTTCTGATCTTCATGAATTCTCCCCCTACCTTGATGAAGCAAGCGCTACGGGCCGCCGAGCAGTCCGAGCGGGCTGGGCGCGGCGTACTCGACCGTGAGCACCGAGGAACCGCCGAGGCCGGCGCGCAGCGGCTGGAACGGCTGCCGCTGGGCATCAATGAACGACAGCATGGACTGGAGGCTGGCCTTGGCCTTGGCACCGGATCCCAGCGGGGCGAACTGGACACTGCGGAGCGGGACGCTGCCCGCCCCCGGTGACATATCGCCGAAAGAAGTGATCCGCACCGGCTGCTGTGCGGCGAGCGCGGCAATCATCATGAGCAGCCGAGGATCGACGTCGCCTGAACTCAGCGCCTTTCTGACGCCGGCCCCGACCGTGATGCGCGGGTTGCGTAGCAGTTGGCTACCTGCCGAGATCCGGCTGCTGCGGTCGGCGGCGAGGGCCGCACGGTAGGCCGCCGCTCCGTCAGGAGCGATGGCCCGGACGTCTATCCGCCCGGTCCCGGCGCCGAAGCTCGCGATCACGGCCGGGGCGTACACGCTCTGCAACCGGGTTCCGAACTGATTCCGCACCGCGGGGGTAGCGACCACGATGTCCGATCCCAGCGGGTCGGGCGCGGCGGTTCCGAGGACAACCAGCCTGGTCGCCGACAACCCGTCCGCCGCAAGCGCGGCGCACATCGCCGGGTCACAGGCGACGATCGCGCTCGCCGTCACTTGGGCGGCGATCCACGTGGCCGTCTTGTCCCGCGTCGCGGCCGACGCGCTGAGTGCTGCCGCGGACAGCGACGACGGCCCCGAGCCCCGCGCGGCGACCGAAGGGCGGGCTGTTACCGCGCGCCCGGTGACAGCTCGCACCGTCCATGCTCCGAGCCCGCCGAGAACCACCAGGACCACTGCGGCCAGTGCCACCACGGCGCGCCGACGGCGGGTGCCCCTCCCGCCGAAGACAGGATGACGCTCAAGCCATAGTCGCAACGTCGTCGCGATGACCACCGGCCACGACGGCTCGGGGCGCCGCGTACGCGCCGGCAGCCCACCGCCGAGGTACTCCATTCCGCCCCCCAATCCTGCCACCAGGCAAGATGCGGCTATGGGGCACAGCAGAACACACGATGAGTGATTATTTCAGGCGAAGTCGTAATTTGATGGTAATATCTCGCGCCCCACCGCCCCACCGCCCCACCGAGCACAGCCAGTTGGTCAGCTTGCCTCATGGACGTGGGGTGCGGTCGAGCGCTTGGTCCAGCCCGACCGCGGCGCTGATCAGGGCCAGGTGGGTGAAGGCCTGGGGAAAGTTGCCCAGCGCCTCGCCCGAGCTGCCGATTTCCTCGGCGAACAGCCCCAGGTGATTGCTGTAGGTCAGCATCTTCTCGAACACGCCGCGGGCCTCGTGGATGCGCCCGGCCCGGGTCAGCGCCTCGACATACCAGAAGGTGCAGAGGCTGAATGTGCCCTCACTGTCGGCGATGCCGTCGTGGCCGGTGAGCGCGTAGCGGTGGACCAGGCTATCGGCGACCAGCCCCTGGCTGATCCGTTCCAGGGTAGACAGGAACCGGGGATCGGTTGGGCCGGCGAACCTGACCAGCGGCATGACCAGCAGGGCGGCGTCGAGCAGCTGGCTGCCGGGATGCATCACGTAGCTGTTCAGGCTGGGGTCCCAGCACTTATCCTGAACGAAGCGGTGGGCCTGGGCGGCCAGGTCGCGCCAGTGCTCGATGGGCGCGGGCAGCCCGCGGTCGTCGGCCAGCCGCCGCGCGCGGTCGTAGGCCACCCAGGTCATCAGGGCGGAGTAGGCGAAGCGCTTGCGCGGACCGCGGATCTCCCAGATACCCTCGTCGGCCTCGGTCCAGTGGCGGCTCAGCCAGTCGAGCCGGCTGGACAAGGCGCACCAGAGGTCATAGGAGATCGGCACCTCCCGGTTGTAGATATAGACCGAGTCCATGATCTCGCCGTAGACGTCGAGCTGCAGCTGCCCGGCTGCGGCGTTGCCGATCCGCACCGGACCCGTGCCCCGGTAGCCCTCCAGGTGACCGAGGATCTCCTCGGGGAGGTGGTCGCTGCCGTCGATGGTGTACATGATCGACATGTCGCCTTCGGCGGTGGCCAGCTCGCAGCGCTTTTGCAGCCAGTCCATGAAGCTGGCGGCCTCCTCAAGGAAGCCCAGCCGCATCAGCGAGTACACGGTGAACGAGGCGTCCCGCAGCCAGGCGTAGCGGTAGTCCCAGTTGCGCGTGCTCCCGAGCCCCTCAGGCAGCGACGTGGTCGGGGCCGCGATCAGGGCTCCGGTCGGGTGGTAGACCAGCAGCTTGAGCGCCAGCGCGGAGCGGTGCACGACCTCTCGCCAGCGGCCCGTGTACCGCGACTGGGCTAGCCAGTTGCGCCAGAAGTCCTGCGTCTGGACGAACAACTCGCGGGTCTCGCCCGCGAACACGGGGTGGACATCGCCGTTCCACTCCAGGTGAAATTCGGCCGTCTCGCCCTCTTCCAGCGTGAACGTCGCGGCGACACCGTTGTCCTCGGCCTTGAGGCCGACGTTGGCCCGCAGCACGGCACGGCCCAGCGGGGAGGTGAAGACGGCTCCTACGCCTTCGATAATTTCGGTGTGATGCGGCATGCGGCCGTAGTCGAAGGCGGGGTGGCAGGCGACCTCGAACCGCGCCCGGCCGCGGACCGCGCGGGCCTGGCGGACGAGCAGGTCCCTGGCCCGGCCGGCGGTCCGGGTCTCCGGCACCATGAAGTCGATCACCTCGCCCACCGCCTCCTTGCCCTGGAACCGGGTGAGCAGGATGTTCGTGTCGTGAAGGTAGCGCTGCTTCGGCCGGGCGTAGCTGGTCCGGGCGGTCAGCGAGAAGTAGCCGCCCCGCCGGGAGTCCAGGATGGCGCCGAACAGGCTCGGGGCGTCGAACCGGGCCGGGCAGAACCAGTCGATCGTGCCATTGGTGCCGATAAGGGCCACCGTGCGCAGGTCGCCCACGATGCCGTGCTCTTCGATCGGCAGATAGCCGCCCGATGAGCCGACGTGACCGGCCGGTTCCCCGGTGTGGCTGTGCTCCATGTAATAGATGTTTCCGGAGTGGCAAGTTTCACCCACCTGCATCACCGGACGCTGCCGCAGGCGGCGGACATAACGAGTGACAGCTCTGGGTTGTACTTATCAAGCAGGGTCCCGCAGCCAGCGGGACATGAATCAGGGAGCTGACGTGACCGGCGATTACCGCAAGAACCCTGAGGCTGTCGACCGGCTTACCCCGGAGCAGTACCGGGTCACCCAGAAGAACGGCACCGAGCCGCCATTCCGGAACGAGTACTGGGACAACAAAGAGCCCGGCATCTACGTGGATGTCGTGTCCGGCGAGCCGCTGTTCGCCTCGGTCAGCAAGTTCGACAGCCACACCGGCTGGCCGAGCTTCACGGTTCCGATCGAGCCAGGCAACGTGGTCGAGCGCCGCGACTTCAAGATGCTGATACCCAGGACCGAGGTCCGCTCCGTTCACGGCGACAGCCACCTGGGCCACGTGTTCCACGACGGGCCCAGGGAAGCCGGGGGCCTGCGCTACTGCATCAACTCCGCCGCCCTCCGCTTCATCCCGGTCGACGATCTGGAAAAAGAGGGCTACGGCACCTACCGCAAGCTATTCGGTCCTGACCACGACGCTGGGAGTACATCATGATCACTGAGAAGGCCATCCTGGCCGGCGGCTGCTTCTGGGGAGTCCAAGACCTGATCCGCAAGCTGCCGGGCGTGATCTCAACTCGGGTAGGGTACACCGGCGGCGATGTGCCGAACGCCACCTACCGCAACCACCACGGCCACGCCGAGGCGATCGAGATCACCTTCGACCCGGACCGGACCTCGTACCGGGACCTGCTGGAGTTCTTCTTCCAGATCCACGACCCCACCACGCGGAACCGGCAGGGTAACGATCTCGGAACTAGTTACCGGTCGGCGATCTTCTACCTGAGCGACGCGCAGCGGCAGACGGCCGAGGACACGATCGCCGACGTCGACGCCTCCGGCCTGTGGCCGGGCAAGGTAGTCACCGAAGTGACACCGGCCGGCCCCTTCTGGGAGGCCGAGCCCGAGCACCAGGACTACCTAGAGCGCTACCCCGACGGGTACACATGCCACTTCGTGCGTCCCGGCTGGAAGCTGCCGCACCGCACAGGCACAGTCTCCTCCTGAGC
>Ga0265338_10004225_pt1 | contig 19551 bp, 16 predicted proteins | sample 42126metaG_FD_193579 | JGI IMG/M metagenome (GOLD analysis project Ga0265338, IMG submission 193579) | Rhizosphere microbial communities from Carex aquatilis grown in University of Washington, Seatle, WA, United States - 4-21-26 metaG | ecosystem: Host-associated > Plants > Roots > Rhizosphere...
CTTGAGCGTATTTTCAAGGTTGTCCAGCTTGAGCCGGGCCTTGGGCTTGTCGCCGCTGTGGCATTTCACACAAGAGGCATCCAGAATGGTTTTGATGTCGGTGGCGTAGGTCACGTCTGCTTTGGTCGAGGCCGGCGGCAGCGTGCCTGGGGCGTTTTGGGCGGTGGCGGCAATGGCCAGCCCGAACGTGGCGGTGAGTGCAACGGCGGTCAATTTGATGGTATTGGTCATTTTCATTGGTTTGTTTGTGCTAATCCGGCGAACAATTTGAACTTAAGACGCCTAGCTTGTCAAAAGGTTTCCGAAAAATTGGAACACACTGGCTTGCGGGCGGCGGGCGATTCAGCTAACCCGTTGGTGTGCAAAGCGAAGACTTTTCCGACGCCGCGCTGGTGGTGCTCGGCCACGGCACGGAATTGAACGAGAATTCCGCCGCGCCCGTTTTCCAGCACGCGGCGGAATTGCGCCGCCGGAACCTGTTCGCCGGGGTCCGCGAGGCGTTCTGGAAACAGGAGCCGCAAATCAAAAAGGTTCTGACGGAGATTTCGGCCCCGCGCATTTTCATCGCGCCGCTGTTCATCAGCGAAGGGTATTTTGCGAGCGAAGCAATCCCGCACGAACTAGGTTTCACTTCTGTCCCATCAACCATCAACCATCAACCATCAACTATTTCTTACTGCCGTCCTGTCGGCTCGCACGACAGCATGACCGGGGTTGTTTTGTCCCGCGCCGAACAAGTGGTGAAAGAATTTCCATTCCCTCGCGCGCCGAGGTCGCAGGACATCACGCTGTTCATCGCCGGCCACGGCACTGACAAGAATGAAAACTCGCGCCGGGCCATTGAACGGCAGGTGGAATTGATCCGGGCGATGAAAATTTATGCCGCCGTCCGCGCGATTTTTCTCGAAGAAAAGCCGCGCATCGATGAATGTTATTCGCTCGCGCAAACAAAGAATATGGTCGTCGTTCCATTTTTTATCAGCGACGGCCTGCACACGCAGGAGGACATCCCGGTTCTGCTGGGTGAGGCGAAGCGGACGGTCGGGCAACGCCTTCAAGCCGGCCAGCCGGCGTGGCGCAATCCGACGGAGAAGAACGGCAAACTGGTCTGGTATTCGTCTGCCGTCGGCACGGAGCCGCACATTGCCGATGTCATCCTAGAGCGCGTGCGCGAAGCTGCGAAACAAATTTAATCTATGAAAAAACTGCGATTTGGATTTATGAGCACGGCCAACATTGGCCGGAAAAACTGGAGGGCGATTTTCCACAGCGGCAACTCCATTGTGACCACCGTTGCCAGCCGCGACGTGGAACGCGGCCGCAAATTCATCCGGGAGTGTCAGGCGGAAGCCGCATTTGAGCCGCCGCCCGCCGTGTTTGGCGGCTACGAGGAGTTGATCGCGTCAAAAAATGTGGATGCCATTTACTTTCCGCTGCCGACCGGCCTGCGCCGGGATTGGGTCGTGCGCGCGGCGGAGGCCGGCAAGCATATCCTTTGCGAAAAACCATGCAGCACAAGCGCGGCCGACCTTGAAGCGATGATTTCCGCCTGCTGGAAAAACCGCGTGCAATTCATGGACGGTGTCATGTTCATGCACAGCCAGAGGCTCGCGCGCGTCCGCGAGACGCTCGACGACGGCGTGAGCGTCGGCCAGATCAAGCGCATCGTTTCGCAATTCAGTTTTCCCGGCACGGAGGCATTTTTTCAAAACAACATTCGCGTCAATGCCGCGCTGGAACCCGCAGGCTGTCTCGGTGACCTCGGCTGGTATAACATCCGGATCGCGTTGTGGGCGGTGAATTGGCGGTTGCCACGCGAAGTTTCCGCGCGAACGCTGGCCCAAACGGATTCGCGCGTGCCCACTGATTTTTCCGCCGAACTGCTGTTCGACGGCGGTGTTTCAGCGGGACTGTATTGTTCATTCATCAATTTCCGCCAGCAATGGGTCAATGTGAGCGGCACGAAGGGCTATCTTCAGATTCCCGATTTCGTGAATCCGTTCCACGGCGGCGAACTTGGTTTTGAAGTCCTCAACATCGGTCTGGACGGCTATAACAATCTGCCAAATGCCCGCCGCGTGACCATCGCGGAACATGGCAACGGCCATCCGACGGCGCAGGAATCGAACATGTTCCGCAATTTTGCAAACCAGGTATTTTCGGGCAAACTCAACGACGACTGGCCGATGTGGGCGTTGAAGACGCAACAGGTCATGGACGCCTGTCTTGAATCCGCACGACGCAATTCACCCGTGAAGATTTAGGAGCCGCGAAACACGCGAAGGAAAAATTCGTCCGCTTCGTGTATTTCGTGGTTTATCAAAAATGTTGGTTCCGCTATCCTGCCCATGTGCGTTTCCGGAAAATCACCATCATCGGCGTCGGCTTGCTCGGCGGATCCATCGGGCTGGCCGTCAAGCGCCGACGGCTTGCACGGGAAGTCGCGGGGTTCGTCCGCCGGCGCGCGAGTTTGAAGGACTGCGAGAAAGCCGGCGCGGTGGATTTTGCCACGACCGACCTGCTTATGGCGGTTTCCGGTGCCGACCTGGTCATTCTTTGCACGCCGCTGTCACAAATGCGGTCGCGCGTTGTGCAGATGCTGCCGGCGTTGAAGCGCGGCGCAATCGTCACCGACGTTGGCAGCGTGAAGGCCGGTGTCGTGCGTGAGTTGGAATCGCTTGTCGAAAAATCCGGCGCGCATTTTGTCGGCAGCCATCCAATGGCCGGCGCGGAAAAAACCGGGGTGCTGGCGTCACGCGCGGATTTGTTCGTGGATGCCATCTGTGTCCTGACGCCGACGAAAAAATCCAACGCGGCGACCGTTCGCAAGCTGGAGGCATTCTGGAAATCGCTTGGCGCGCGAACGTTGCGGCTTGCGCCGGAACAGCACGATGCGCTCGTCAGCCACTCCAGCCATTTGCCGCATATCGTGGCCGCGGCGCTGGCGAATCTGGTTCTGGCCCCGGCGCGGCCTGAATTTCAATCCGCCTTGTGCGCGAACGGTTTTCGCGACACGACGCGCATCGCGTCCGGTTCGCCCGAAATGTGGCGCGACATCGCGCTGGCCAACCGCAAAAATCTCACAAAGTCGCTCGCCATCTTTGTCGTCGGGCTGCAAACGTTCCGGCGCGTTTTGAAGGCGGGCAACGCGAAGGCCGTTTCAAGGTTTTTGGAAACCGCAAAGGCGCGGCGCGACAACTGGTGCGCGAGTTCAACTTCGCCGGAATGAATTTGGCAATGCCGCTTCCCGACCTCATCGAAATCGTCCCGCTCGACAAACCCGTGCGCACGGAAGTCACCGTGCCCGGCTCGAAGAGCATCACGAACCGCGCGTTGATTCTGGCCGCGCTTTCCGAAGGTGAAAAGATTTTGCAGGGCGCGCTCTGGAGCGAGGACACGCAGGAGATGGTTGGAGCACTCCAAAAACTGGGTTTTCAAATCAAGGTGGAACCCGACCTAGACGAGTTTTGCAACCGCACCATCACGGTCAGGGGACTCGGCGGAAAAATTCCGAACGCGGGCACGGCGGAGAAGCCGCTGGAATTGTTCGTTGGCAACGGGGGCACGGTGGCGCGCTTTTTGGCGGCGCTGGTTTGTCTGGGGCAGGGCGCCTATCGCTTGAGCGGCGTGCCGCGGATGCACGAGCGCCCGCAGGCCCCGCTGTTTCAGGCATTGCGCGCGCTGGGCTACCGGATTGATTCGCCGAATGACCGGCTGCCCGCCGTGATTCACGGGACCGGTCCGCGGGCGGGCAAATGCCAGGTGAGCATCGAGGAAAGCTCACAATTCGCGAGCGCGCTCCTGATGTGCTCGGTCGTCGCCGGCTGGCAGGTCGAGATTGTCGGAGAAAACACGGAAGAATCGCCGTATGTCCTGATGACCCGCGAAATGTATTCCTATTTTTACTGGAGCCGGAAGAACAGCCCGCATCCGGAATACGGGATCAGGGACCGCACCTACCCGATTGACCCCGATTCTTCCAGCGGCAGTTATTTCTGGGCGGCGGGGTGGGTTGCGGGCAATTCTGTTCCCAGCGAGCCCAACCCGGTCACCGTGGCACGCTGGCCGATTTTCGGGGCGGGCTTTCAGATTGACACAAAGTTTGCCAACTACCGGGTTCTGCCGGAAAAAATCTCCCGGCAGACGGATCTCGGCGACAGCATCATGACCGCCATCGTCATTGCGCCGTTTGCCGGTCATCCCGTGAAATTCACAGATTTGGGCCGGCTGCGTTTGCAGGAATGCGAGCGCGTTGTTGCGTTGCGGACGGAATTGACCAAGTGCGGCGCGAAGGTGGTTGAGGAAGGCGACACGCTGACAGTCTGGCCGTCGCCGCTTCACGGCGCGGAGATTGAAACCCATAACGACCATCGCCTGGCGATGTGTTTTGCGGTTCTGGGGTTGAAAGTTCCCAGCATTATAATCAAAAACCCGGCGTGCGTGAAAAAAACGTTCCCGAATTTTTTCCAGAAACTCGCCGGGCCGCCGCCACACGGTCTGGGCACAACAATTTGGGAAATCAAAAACGGCCGGCGGACGCGGAAATTGAGCGGCGAAGGTTTGTTTGCGGATTAAGATTACGATTACGAACAGGATTACAATTTGAAAAAATATCCGATTGTCATTGCGATTGACGGCACGAGCGCGAGCGGCAAAAGCACGAACGCGAAGCTCGTCGCCAAGGCGCTCGGCTACATTTATGTGGACACCGGCTCGATGTATCGCACGCTGGCGTGGCATTGCTTGAAAAACCGGATTGATGTGCAGGACGCCAAAGCCGTCGCCGCCGCGTGCCGCAAATGGAAAACGAAGCTGGAATGCGTGGATGGCAGGGTGCGCCTGCTCGTGAACGGTTATTATCCCGAAAAGGAAATCCGCACTTCGGAAACCAGCGCCGCCGTGCCGCACGTAGCCGCCGTGCCGAAGGCGCGCGAATGGATGGTCAAACGCCAGCGCGAGTGCCTCGAATTTGGCAACCTTGTGATGGAGGGCCGCGACATCGGGACGAATGTTTTTCCCGAAACCGATTTCAAGTTTTACCTCGACGCGCAACTGGAGGAGCGCTCGCGCCGTCGCGCCGCCGACGGCGTGAATGAAAACCTCGCCGCCCGCGACCAGCGCGACAGCCAGCGCGCCGTCGCTCCGCTGATGATCGCGCTCGGCGCGAAGGTCATCAACAATTCGAACCTGACATCCGAGCAGACGAGCGGGCTGATCCTTGCGGAAATCCGCAAGCGCCTCGGTTGATGCCATGAATTTGTCCTACCGCCTCGGCTGGATTTTTTTCCGGGCGCTCTATGCGGGCTATTTCCGCTGGCGCGTTTTCAATCCGGAGCGCGTGCCGCAGACTGGCGCGGTCATTCTCGCCTCAAATCACGCAAGCTTTCTCGACCCGCCGCTGGTTGGTTCCGGCCTGAAGCGCGGCATCAATTACCTTGCCCGTGAATCGCTGTTCCGGTTTCCGGGCATCGGCGCGCTGCTGCGTTCGTGGAGCGCCGTGCCGGTGGACCGCGACGGCGGTGGCGCGGCGGGATTAAAGGCGATTCTCGACCGGTTGCTCGCCGGCGGCGGCATTATTTTGTTTCCCGAAGGCACGCGCACCAGCGACGGCAAATTGCAGCCCGCACGCTCCGGCATCGGTCTGGTTGTGATCAAGTCGCAGGCGCCCGTCGTGCCGGTGCGGACGTTTGGAACCTTCGAGGCATGGGGGCGGAACCAAAAACTTCCGCACCCGAAAAGAGTTGCCGTGAAATACGGCGAGCCAATGCGGTTTGAAAAGTTGCGCGCCGAGGCAAAGGATTGTTCGAAGGCGCGGCTCAAGGAAATTTACCAGCAGATTGCCGATGAGATCATGGCGGCCATCGCGAAGCTGGAGCCGCGGGCAGATTAATTTTCGGAGGAACTCGTCCCTCCGACTCATCTCAAATCCCCAGGTTCGACAGCATGTTGCTGATGCGGTTGACGATTTCGACCAGGTGCGGGTGGGATTTCTCAACACCCTCGACGGATGACTGCAGGCCGCGCACGGACAGCTCGCGCAACTGCGGATTCTGCTCCCCGCGCATGGCCTCGTGTGCCGACAACTGCGCGAAGCCCGCGATGCTTTCCGCCTGTTCGCCGTGCGTTTTGGAGAGCGCGCCGACCTCGGTTTTGAGCCGCGCGAGCAACTGGATCAACTCGCGTTTGCGCTCCTCGCTGACGGCTTCCGCGCCGCGGATTTTCGCCTCAATTTCGCCAATTGTTTTTTTAATCATAAGTCAAAGTATTCCCCGTTGCGGATTCGGCAAGCGTGTTCACCACCGTCCGACCTTCGGTAAAACCGGCTGGACGGTTTCCCAGATTTTTTCGCAGACGACTTCCACAGGCTGCGCGCCGTTGATGAACTTGACGCGTTGCGGTTCCGTGGCGGCGATGACGCCGAACCCGTGCGCGACGCGTTCAAAAAATTTACGGTCGGCCTCCTCGATGCGATCGCGGACAAACGGCAGGCTTGTCTGGCGCGAGTGCAAACGCTCGGCGCTGACATCCGCGGGAACATGCAGGAACAAGGTCAGGTTGGGCTTCGTCTCGCCGACGGCAAAATCAATGACCATTTTCACCTTTTCCAAATCAAGCTGCCGGCCATAGCCTTGATATGCCGTCGTGGAATCGTAAAAGCGGTCGCACACGACGATTTCGCCGGCGGCGAGCGCGGGGCGGATGATTTCGCGGACGATCTGCGCGCGGCTGGCATTCATTAAAAACAATTCCGCCTCGGCGGTCATGGCTGCATTGGCCCGGCTGTGCTTGAGCGTGTGGCGGATTTCCTCGCCGATGGGCGTGCCGCCCGGCTCGCGCAGCGTGCGGATGCGATGGCCGAGCGCGCTCAGCCGCCGCGCCAGCAGCTCCACCTGCGTGGATTTGCCGCAGCCTTCCGTGCCTTCGAATGTGATGAACAGGCCTTTGGCCATTTTTGATTCGAGATTTATGATTTACGATTTTTCCGGTCCATTCAAATCTTCTTCAGCTTCGGGCCTTTCGGTGTATCTTCGATCGCCCAGCCCTTCGCCTTCAATTCGTCCCGGATGGCGTCTGACTTTTTGAAATCTTTCGCTTTGCGGGCGGCTTGTCGAGCTTCAAGCAACGAATTTATTTCCGCCGGTATTTCCGATTCCGATTTTGTGCCAATGCCGAGAACGGAATCAAAATGTTCCCAAGTTCCTAGGGCAATTGCTGCACGTTCGGTGGTGAGTGTGTTTTGAGCTAGCCTGCTATTTGTTTCGCGAACCCAATCAAACACGCACGCCCAGGCCTCAGATATGTTGAGATCATCGTTAAGAGCATCCACAAACGGTTTGATTGAAATTGGATCACCCGCAAAGCCAGCCTTAGAACCTGATAGATCACGCAATTTGCCGACACACTCATCAATCCGCGCCAGCGCGGTCTTCGCGCCGGCCAGCCCGTCGAGTGTGAAGTTGAATGTCTCGCGGTAATGCGCGGTGAGCAGCAGGTAACGGATTTCGCGGCCGGTGAAGCCCTTCGCCAGTAGGTCGCGCAGCGTGAAAAAGTTGCCGAGGCTCTTGCTCATCTTCTTGCCCTCGACGAGCAGGTGCGCGCCGTGCAGCCAGTATTTCACGAACGGTTTGCCGGTCGCGCCTTCGCTTTGGGCGATTTCATCCTCGTGATGCGGAAAAATCAAATCCTCGCCGCCGAGGTGCAAATCGAAGCTCGCGCCGAGGATTTTCATGCTCATGGCGCTGCACTCGATGTGCCAGCCGGGACGGCCCTCGCCGAACGGACTCGGCCAGAAAATGTCGCCGTCCTCAGGCGCGCGTGATTTCCAAAGCGCGAAATCGGCAACGGACTCCTTGGCATATTCGTCGCTTTTCACGCGCTCGCCCGACCGCATCTCGTCGAAGTTGAGCTTGAGCAACTGGCCGTAGTTGCAGCCGCAGCCGCGGTATTTCTCAATGCTGAAATAAACCGAGCCATCGGCGGCTTTGTAAGCGACGCCGCGTTGGATCAATTTTTCAATGAGCGCGATGATTTCGGGGATGTGCTCCGTGGCTCGCGGTTTGTGATGCGGCTCGCGGCAATTAAGTGTTTCCATGTCCGCGAAGAACGCCGCTTCATATCTGCCGGTGAATTCACGCAGCGTCGTCTTCGCCTCGCGGACGCCCTTGATGATTTTGTCCTCGATGTCCGTGATGTTCATCACGTGCGTGACGGCGTGGCCCTTGAATTCGAGATAACGACGGACGAGGTCGGCGAAGACAAAGGTGCGCCAGTTGCCGATGTGCGCGAAGTCATAGACCGTCGGCCCGCAGCAATACATGCCGACCTTTTTTCCGGCGGGATAGAGCGGCGCGAATTCTTGAATCGAGCGCGAGAGTGTGTTGAACAGTTTTAGAGCCATTTGCCTGCGCGGAAGTTAAGCCGCGCCGCGTCAAAGCAAAAGCCGAAAGTCACCGGCGTAAAAAAACTATGGACACCCGTTTTTGTCGTGACTAATCTCCGCGTAAGTTTCCCCGTTGGAGCGGATTAATCTGGAACGGAGCCGTTATGGAACTGAAAGTCGTTTGCAATTGCGGCCAGAAATACAAGTTCGACGTTGAACCGATTGGAGGGCGGATGCCCATAAGGGTCAACTGTCCCGTTTGCGGCGCAGACGGGACGAAGTCGGCCGACGACGTGCTTGCGCAACATTTTCCAAATCAGGCGCCACCGATTCCCATGGCTGTCGCCGTGCAAACCGCCACAGCGATGATGCCTCCACCACCGCCAATCGCCGCCGCCGCGTCCGCCGCCGGGCTGCGGGTCAACCGCCCAGCGCCCGCGCCCATGGCGGCCACCGCCGGCGTGCCGCCATTGCCTGCCGCGCCCCGGCCCATCGCGCCCATCAGTCCCGCCATAAAACCCGCGGCAAAGCCCTCGAAGAAACCCAGCATGGGACTGGGCGTTTTGGGCGCATTGGTGGGGGCAGCCTTGGGAGCGGGACTGATGTATGGATTCTACGAACTGGTCGGCTTCCGGTTTCCACTGACTGGTGTGGGCATCGGTGCGCTGGCGGGTTACGGCGCACGATTGATGGGAAGGGGAACAGACACGACGTTGGGAATCATCACAGGGGCAATTGCTCTGGTATCAGTTTTTGGGACGTTTTATTTGATGTATGGTGGATTCGCCATTTTCAACATCATCTCGATTGTGCTTTGCGTCGGTGTGGCCTACCGCGTCGCGTCTGAATAAACTCAATCCTTCGGCACCTGGACGAAATTCGTCTCCGACGACTTCAATAACCCGAACCACCCGGTGGAAGATTTTGCCGCTGGCAAGTGCTTGACCTTTCCCGCTCAAAAGGCATACTATCCGACTCGATTTGAAAAGAGGAAGCAGCCGCGCTCTTTGGATTGCGTTTTCGCGCGAACCGGAATTTGCGGCCAAATGATTCGACCATAAAATTTATGCAGCACATTCGAAATATTGCGATCATCGCGCACGTTGACCACGGCAAGACCACGCTCGTGGACTGCCTGCTCAAGCAATCCGGCACCTTCCGCGCCAACCAGCACGAGTCCAAGGAGGAGCGCCTGATGGATTCCATGGATTTGGAAAAGGAAAAGGGCATCACCATCCGCGCCAAAAACGCCGCGTTCAAATACAAGGATTACCACATCAACATCGTGGACACCCCCGGCCACGCGGATTTCGGCGGCGAGGTCGAGCGCATCATGAACATGATTGACGGCGTGCTGCTGGTGGTGGACGCCGCCGACGGCCCGCAGGCGCAGACGCGCTTCGTTTTGCGCAAGGCGCTGGAAGCCGGCGCCAAGCCGATCGTCGTCATCAACAAGATTGACCGCGAGAACGCGAATCCCAAGAAAGTCCTCGACGAGGTGTTTGAATTGTTCGAGTCGCTCAACGCGACGGACGAGCAGCTCGATTTTCCGTTCATTTTTTGCTCCGCCAAGGGCGGCTATGCAAAAACGGACCTGGAACACGTCAGCGGCACGATGGAGCCGTTGTTTGACGCCATCGTGAAGCACATTCCGCCGCCGCGCGCGAAGGCGGGCGTCGGCTTCCAAATGCTCGTGGCGAACTTGGATTACAGCGATTACCTTGGCCGAATCGCGTTCGGGAAAATTTACGAGGGCAAGGTGAAGCTTGGCGACGCGGCGATTTGCCGCCACGGCCACGGGAAAATTTCCAAGGGCAAAATCACGGCAATTTTTCATTTCGAGGGCATGAAGCGCATCGAAGTCCAGGAGGCGCACGCGGGCGACATCGTCGGCCTCACCGGGTTTGAGGAGGTTTTCATCGGTGAGACGATTTGCGATTCCGAGGCGCGTGCGGCGCTGCCTTACATCCCGATTGACCCGCCGACCATCCAGATGGAATTTGCCGTGAACGACGGCCCGCTCGCCGGCAACGACGGCAAGCTTGTCACCGCGCGCCACATCTGGGACCGGCTCGTGAAGGAAATCCGCACGAATGTCGCCCTGCGCATCGCGCAGACGAGCGACCCGAAAATCTTCGCCGTCAGCGGCCGCGGCGAGATGCAGATTGCCATTCTCGTCGAACAGATGCGCCGGGAGGGCCACGAAGTGCTCGTCTCCCGCCCCGAGGTGCTTTGGAAAAAAGACGCCAACGGCAACGCGCTGGAGCCGATTGAAAAGTTGTTCATCGAAATCCCCAATGACTGCCTCGGCACGATCATGGAAAATCTTTCCGGCCGCAAGGCGCAGATCACGAGCATGAACCACGTCGGCAACCAGGTCTCCGTCGAGGCGCTCGTGCCGATGCGCGGATTGATTGGTTTTGAAACCGACCTGGTCAATACGACCAAGGGCATGGGCGTGATGAGCCATCTATTTCACGAATACGGCCCGGACTGCGGCGAAATTGCGGCGCGCAAAAACGGCTCGCTCGTTTCGATGGATTCCGGCGAGGCGACGAGTTACGCGCTCAACATGGTGCAGGAACGCGGACGCCTGATGGTGGAGCCGGGCGACAACATTTACGTCGGCATGATTGTGGGCGAAAACGCACGCGAAAACGACATTCCGGTGAATCCGGTGAAGGAAAAGCGCCTCACGAACATGCGCTCGCAGGGCGACGGCAAGGGCATCCAGCTCAATCCGCCGTTGAGGTTGAGCCTCGAACGCGCGCTGGAATACATTGACGTGGACGAATACGTCGAGGCGACGCCGAAAAATCTCCGGCTGCGGAAAAAAATCCTCAATGAGACCGCGCGCAAACGTTCCGAGAAATCGCGCGTGATGAAGTTTGTTGAAAATTGACGCGCTAGGTCTTTTTCGGTGGCGCGAATTCCATTCCGACGAGGCAAACATCGTCGTCGAATTCGTGGCTCACGGAAAAGGCGCGGATGGCTTCGAGCAGTTCGTCGAACAACTCCCCGTTGGACTTTGACAGCAGGCCCTGCACATCCATCATCATCCGCTCCTGCGAATACAATTCCTCGTTCAGCCCCTGCACTTCGTAGAGGCCGTCGGTGAACAGCATCACGAAATCGCCGGGCGCGAGGGCGACTTCCGTCGTTTGATACGGCGGGTCGTCGAACAGGCCGAGCGCGGGCTGGCCCTGGCCGTTGACGTTGACGAGCGGTTCGACGCTTCCGGCAGAGCGGCGGACGAGCAGCGGTTTCGGATGGCCGGCGTTGGCGAACCGCATGACGCCGGTCGTCCGATCGGCGACCATGTAAAACGCCGTGGTCAACATCGGCGAGCCGGTGGTCTTGAGGATGTTGGACAGGTCGGAATTGAGCTTGCGTAGGAACATTCCGGGATCGCGCGCGATTGGCTTGAGTTCCTCGGTCAGCGCGCGAATCATCGCGGTGACGAGCGCGGCGCGGACGCCGTGGCCGGTCACATCGCAGATGAACATCGCGGCCTCGTCGTCGGACAGTGCGGAGACGCTGAAAAAATCGCCGCTGACCGATTCGGCCGGCTCATAGCGGTGGACGAATTGAAACGCGCTTTCCTCCGGCGGAACATCCTGGGGAAAGGTCGGATATTGCTGCGGCAGCATGGCGGCCTGGATTTCGCGCGCCATCCGCAGATTTTCCTCCATCATCAGGTTTTTGGCGCGCAATTCCTCGCGGCTCCGCGACAATTCGCCGGTGGCGCGGCGGATTTGGTCCTCGGCCCGCTTGCGTTCGGTGATGTCCTCGACCGTGCCTTCGTAATAAAGCAGCTTTCCCTCCGCGTTGCGCACGGCGCGGCAGTTTTCCGCAATCCAGATGATCGTCTCGTCCTTGCGGTAGATTTTCGACTCAAAGCCGCTCAACGTGTCGTGCTCCTGCATCAGGCGCACGAACTCGTCGCGCCGGCCCGGTTCAACGTAAAGTTTGCGCGCGATATCCTTGATGCTCGCCACCAGTTCCGCCGGCGAATCGTAGCCGTAGATGCGCGCCAGCGCCACGTTCGCCAGCGAATAATGCCCGTCGGTCGTCGTGCGAAAAACGCCCTCCACGAGATGATCGAAGATGCCGTAGTAATTGTCCTTTTCCTCGATCAACGCCACGCGCTCCTGCTGGCGTTCAATCGCGCAGCGGATGGCGCTCCGCAAACCGCGCGCTTCGAGTTTTTCCTTTGGCAAATAATCCTGCGCGCCCGCCCGCACCGCTTCGGCGGCGAACCGCTCGTCGTTTGCCGGGCCAAGAACAATGATTGGAACGCGCGGCGCCTGCACGGCCAGCAGGGTGATTTGCGACAGACCGTCCCGGTCCGCAGCGGGAACGTCGAACAACACGGCGTCAAAAGCGCTTTGCCCAAGCTGCGCCAGACCGGCGTTGACCGTTGGCGCGGTGGCGGGCTGATTGGCTCCGCCGCCTTCGCGCAGCAGGTCGCCCACGCTGCGCGCAAAACGCTCGTCCTTCCCGATCAACAAAACTTTCAGCGATTCAGATTCCATAAGCGACCCGCACACACAGCGCGCAAGGTCAAACCAGCCACCGGTGGGAACATACAGAATTGCGGCGCGTTCGCAAGCGGGCGTTGCACGCGGCATGCGCGGATTTGAAAGTTGAGCCACGCAAACGGATGACACCCACCCGCAAATCGTATATCGTAAATCACAAATCGAAAATAAGAATGCCAAGCGTTTTCATCAAAACCTACGGATGCCAGATGAACGAGCGTGACAGCGAGGCCGTCGCCGCGCAGCTCGTGGCCAAGGGCTGGTCGCTCGCGCCATCGGAAAAGGCCGCGGATGTGGTTTTGCTCAACACGTGCAGCGTGCGCGATTTTGCGGAACAAAAAGCCATCGGCAAAATGCAGAACATTGCGGCGGATGTGCGCAAGAACCGGCCGGGTGTCGTGCTCGGTTTCATGGGCTGCATGGCGCAGAGCCGCGGACAGGAGTTGATTGATAAACTGCCGGACGTGGATTTGGTGCTCGGCACGCAGAAATTCCATCGCGCGGCGGATTACCTGGATGAAATCATTTCCGGCGCGCGCGAAAAAATCGTGGACGTGGCGGAAGAGCAGGGGAGCGAGGCGACGATTCGCGACCATCTGCTCAACGGCAGCGCGAAGACGTCCGTGTCCGCGTTCGTCAGCATCATGCAAGGCTGCAACCAGTATTGCACCTTCTGCATCGTGCCCTACACGCGCGGCGAGGAGCGCAGCCGGACGATTCCCGACATTGTGGCCGAATGCCGCGAGCTTGTTTCGCGCGGCGTGAAGGAAATCACCCTGCTCGGCCAGATTGTGACGAGTTATGGAAAACGTAGCGGTGTGGCGGCAGGCATCTTGCCTGCCGTAGAGTCGGGCTTCCAGCCCGGCGGACAGGCGCTCAACAGTTCAAAGCATTTAAAAGTATCGCAAGTCGTTCCGGGCGGCAAGATGCCGCCCTCTACAGCAGGCGGGACGCCTGCCGCTACATCCCCCTTCGTCCAACTGCTCGATGCCGTCCACGAAATCGAAGGGCTGGAACGCATCCGCTTCACCTCGCCGCACCCGAAAGGTTACGGCGATGATTTGATTGACGCCTACGCACGGCTACCCAAGCTCGTCGAGAGCGCGCACCTGCCCGTGCAAAGCGGCAGCGACCGTGTTTTAAAATTGATGCACCGCGGCTACACGCGCGAACAGTTCGTCGGCATCATCAAAAAGTTGCGCCGCGCCCGGCCAGACATCGGCATCACGACGGATATCATCGTCGGCTTTCCCGGCGAGACGGACGAAGACTTTGAAGAAACGCTGTCGCTTGCGCGTGAGGTGGAATTCGACAATGCCTACATCTTCAAATACTCACAACGCCGCGACACGCCCGCCGCCACCATGCCGGACCAGGTGCCGCAGAAAATCCGCGAGGAACGAAACAAGCGGCTGCTCGAAACCGTCAATGAAATTGCTGCGCGGAAATACAAACAATTCGTCGGGCGTCAGGTGCAGATTCTGGTGGAAGGGCCGAGCCGGAAAAATCCCGCGCGGATGACCGGCCGGACGAGCTGTAACAAAATCGTCCTGTTCGACGGCAGCGACCGGCATCGCGGCCAGCTCATGGATTTGAAAATCACCCGCGCCGGCTCCTTCACGCTCTATGGCGACCCGGCGATTGTGAATTTGTGATGATTAACGGTGCAGCCTATCCTCATATTGGGCGGCACAGTTCTAAACATCTCGCTTCCCTTTCCGTTCTGCTTCAAGCAATGCCAGCACCAAATCAATCTCCCGCCGGCTCCGCCGCTCGCTGATGCTGTGAAGTGTGAATGTCACGGTGAGCGCGGCGAAGAAAACCAAAGCATAGCCTCGGCCATTCGACGAGATAAGAAACCCAAATGACACAGCGAGAAGAATAGGAACCAAATACGGGACAAAACTCGTCGCTCGTAATGCGCGCAACTCTTCTGGCTGTGTGGCGGGATTGGTGGATTCGGATGTTTTCATAATGGTGGTGCGTAGTGCAGGCTAACAGATAATCGGTGGCTCGGTTTGCAGCCTATCAAGTTTCATATTTTGAACTTTGCGCCCGGCGAAGTTTTTTGACAAGTGGAATTTCCCTTTGAATTTTTCATGTCCTTTTGTGTCTATTCGTGGTTATTATTCTCAAAATGAAACTGTCGCTTTTGGCCATTTTGCTCGGTGTCGGCGTGGGGTTGCCGCAGGTCTATGGGATTGTGAATCCCGCCGGGCTGGCCGCCGCCGCGCGCAAATTCCCGCGCAACCTGCGCGCCGGCATCGTGCTCATGCTCCTCGCCACAGTGTGGTTCGTCTGGAACGTCAACATCGAGCCGATTGCGGACTTTTCCGTCTTCAAGCCCTACATGCTCGGCGCGTTCATTGCAGTGGGAATTTTGTCGTGCGTTTTCGTCCAGGACTTTCTGGCCGTGCGCGGTCTCGCCGTGCTCATGCTGTTGCTGGCGAAATTGATGGTGGACACCGGGCGGCCGCACCTCGGCGAATCGCCGTGGGTGCTGGTCATCCAGGGCTGGGCTTACGTGTTCGTGGTGCTGGGCATCTGGTTCACCGTCACGCCGTGGCGTTTGCGCGATTTGATCAACTGGGCGACCGCAACGGAAGGGCGCACCCGCCTTTTGAGCCTGATCCGCCTGGGATTCGCGGCCTGCATTGTGGACCTCGGTCTGACCGCGTTCCACGGGATGTGAGGCTGCCATGGCAATCGCCGACATCAGACGGGACTACTCCACCAGCGAATTGCGCCGGGCGGATTTGGATGCGAATCCGATGGCGCAGTTCAATTCCTGGTTTGCGCAGGCGTCGGCTGGCAGCCGCTGGCGGAAAATCGGCATCGCGCTCTACAAACTCTGGCATGCCATCCTCGGCCATTCCCCGGCGGACGTGAACGCGATGGTGCTGGCCACGGTGGACAAATCCGGCCAGCCCTCGACGCGCGCGGTGTTGCTCAAGGGCGTGGATGAGCGCGGCTTCGTTTTTTTCACGAATTACGACAGCCGGAAGGGGCTGGAGCTGGCGGAAAATCCCAATGCGGCGCTGACGTTTTACTGGCCGGATTTGGAACGGCAGGTGTGCGTCACCGGTTTGGTCGGAAAAATTCCGCGTGAGGAATCGGAGGCTTATTTCAAATCACGTCCGCGAGGCAGCCGGCTTGCGACGTGGGCGTCGAACCAACGTGACGTGGTCGCCGACCGCGCGGCGCTGGACGCGAAGTGGAACGAAATGGCGGAAAAATTTCCGAACGACGTGCCGCTGCCGCCGAACTGGGGCGGTTATGTTTTGAAGCCGGAGCGGATTGAATTCTGGCAGGGCCGTCCCAGCCGGTTGCACGACCGTTTTTGCTACACGCGGCAGCCGGACAATTCGTGGAAACTGGAGCGCCTCGCGCCGTGAGAATCATGTTGCGGCAGGCGTCCCGTCTGCCGTAGAGGGCGGCATTTTGCCGCCCGGAACGAGGCTCGAGTTTCAATGTTCTATCCACCGGGCTGGAAGCCCCGGTTCCACGGCAGGCAGGATGCCTGCCGCCACAATGCTCGCGCGGTTCCGGGTTTTTTTAGGCACGCCCTAAAACTTGTAAACGAGACTGCTGATGATCTTCACGTCGTATTTCTTGCGCCCGGGGGCGGGTTGGTTGATAAAGTTGTCCTGCAAGGTGACCCGGAGGCTGAGTGTTTTGATGAGCGAAGCTTCCGCGCCGACTTCGGCGTTGACCAGAAAGTTTCGCAGCTTGTTCACCTGCGGCAGGAACTCGGCCTTTTCCCAGACCCGCGCGCCGTTGTTCAGTTTGTATTCGAATCGCTCCGCCAGACGCAGTGTTGCGTAAGTGGTGTCCACGCCGCCTAGCCGTTCAGATATCAGGCCGGGACCGGCTTCGCCGGCCAGCGTCGTATTGGTCTCCTTGAGAAAATAATAACCGGCGCCAGGGCTGAACGTGAAACGATAATCCAGGTCGGCGATGCCGTCGTGCAGGGCTTCAATATTGAGGAAGCCGTAGAAGCGGTCGGTGAACAGATGATTGTATTGTCCGACTCCGTGCAACGTTTCATTGTTTTTGACGGAATTATTTTCGCCATACGAGCCATCCACACCGAACATATACTCGTTTTCCACGGCTTTTTTGCTGGTTTTGAAAGCGGCGGTGGTCAGCAGCGTGTCGCTGTTTCCCTTGGTGAGCGAAAAGCCAACAGCGATGCTGCTTTCCCAGGCCGGCTGGTTGGTTGAGACCATGGCGTGTGGAGGGGTGTCAACCGCGCTGCCGGACAAAGCCAAAACGGCCATGACCGATGCAATGAGAATGTGCTTTTTCATTTTTCCTGACGCCTGCAAATTGAATTCACGCCAGGCAGGGGGCGTTTGAAAATTATTTTGCCGGTTTGTCTTCGACAGCGGCGTCTTCCTTGTCTTCGCCGATGACCGGTGCTATGGCCTGAAGCTTGTCCTTCTCGGCGAGGTTCACCAGTTTCACGCCCTGCGTGTTGCGGCCGGCTTCGCGGATGCCTTGCACGGGGATGCGCACCATCTGGCCACCGACGGTGATTAACATGATTTCGTCCGTGTCGCGAACCGTCAATGCACCGACCACCGCGCCGGTCTTCTCGTTGGTCTTCATCGTGATGATGCCCTTGCCGCCGCGCGATTGGACGCGGTATTCCTCGAAGTCCGTGCGCTTGCCGATGCCATTCTCTCCGGCAACCAGCAATTTTGCGTCCGGCACGACGACGGACAACGCGACGACGGCGTCGCCCTTGTAGAGGCTGATGCCGCGCACGCCGCCGGCAGGACGGCCCATCGGCCGCGCGTCCTCTTCGTTGAAGCGGATGCTCATGCCGTCGCGCGTGATGATGACGACTTCGTTCTTGCCGGTCGTGAGTTTCACTTCGATCAGGTCGTCGCCGGGGTCAATGCCAATGGCAATGATGCCGCCCTTGCGGACATTGGCAAAATCGGCGAGAGCGGTTTTTTTCACCGTGCCCTGTTTCGTCGCGAAGAAAATATAGCCGGGCTGTTCCCAGGTGATGTCCTCTTTGTCCGCATTCGTTTTTGAAAGAACGCGGATGAGCGCGGCGACCTTTTCGCCCGCCTTCAATTCGAGCAGGTTTGCGATGCTGCGGCCTTTTGCCGCGCGTCCCATATCGGGAATTTCGTGGACGCGCTCGACATAGACACGGCCCGTGTTCGTGAAGAACATCAGGTAATCGTGGGTGCTCGCGGTGAACAGATGCTCGATGAAATCCTTGTCTTCCTCGGTTGCGGCCTCGCGCGTGGTCATGCCAATGACGCCCTTGCCGCCGCGCCGTTGCGAGCGGTAGCTGGAGACGTTCGTGCGCTTGATGAGGCCGTTGTGCGTGAGCGTGATGATGACGCCTTCGTTGGATATCAAATCCTCGATGGCGATCTCGCCTTCATCCGGCACGATCTGGCTCTTGCGCGGCGTGGCGTATTTATCCTTGATGGCCTTCAGTTCCGCCTTGATGATGGTCATCACGCGCGATTCCTTCGCCAAAATATCGAGTAAATCCTTGATGCGTTCGATGAGTTCCTTGTATTCGGCCTCGACCTTGTCAATTTCCAGCGCGGTCAGTTGATACAAACGCAATTCCAGAATCGCGTCCACCTGGCGTTCGGTCAAAGCGTAGCGGCCCTTGTCCAAACGCGACTCGCTTCGAATGAGAATTCCCCAACGCTCGACCTGTTTTTGCGTCCACTCGAATCCGAGCAGCTTGACGCGCGCTTCCTCGCGCGTCTTGGATTTGCGGATGATGGCGATGAATTCGTCCAGGTTCGCGAGCGCGACGAGATAGCCTTCGAGCAATTCGGCACGCTCCTCAGCTTTCTTCAATTCAAAGCGCGTGCGGCGCAAAATCACTTCGCGGCGATGCTCGATGTAGCACTGGATGATTTCCTTGAGGGTGAGCGTCTTCGGCTTGCCGTGGTCAATCGCGAGCGAATTGACGCTGAACGACACCTCCAGCTGCGTGTGCTTGTAAAGATTGGCGATGACGACCTTGGGGTTGCCGTCGCGCTTGAGTTCCATCACGAGCCGCGTGTTCTCGTCGGACTCGTTGCGCATTGCGGAGATTTCCGTGATGATTTTTTCGTTCACCAGCTCGGCGATTTTTTCCTCGAGCGCCGCACGGTTGACGTTGAATGGAATTTCCGTGATGACGAGCTGCTCGCGGTTGCCCCTCAATTCCTCCGAACCGACGCGCCCGCGCAATTTCACGCTGCCCTTGCCGGTCGTGAAATAATTTTTGATGCCTTCGACGCCGCAAATCATGCCGCCCGTCGGAAAGTCCGGACCCTTGATGTGCTTCATCAACTGCGCGATGGTGATGTCCGGGTTGTCAATCTGCGCGCAGATGCCGTCGACCACCTCGCCAAGATTGTGCGGCGGCATGTTCGTGGCCATGCCGACGGCGATGCCCGTGCCGCCGTTGACGAGGAGGTTTGGGAACGCCGAGGGAAACACGGACGGTTCGGTCATGCGCTCGTCGTAATTCGTGACAAAATCGACCGTGTCCTTTTCCATGTCCTCCATGAGTGCCGCGCCGAGATGCGTGAGCCGGGCCTCGGTATAACGCATCGCCGCCGGCGGATCGTCTTCGATGGAGCCGAAATTACCCTTGCC
>Ga0265338_10004226_pt1 | contig 19550 bp, 21 predicted proteins | sample 42126metaG_FD_193579 | JGI IMG/M metagenome (GOLD analysis project Ga0265338, IMG submission 193579) | Rhizosphere microbial communities from Carex aquatilis grown in University of Washington, Seatle, WA, United States - 4-21-26 metaG | ecosystem: Host-associated > Plants > Roots > Rhizosphere...
GCGCGGCGCGTCCCCGGCTGCCCGGGGTTACCGCGCAGACGGCCCCGAAGGCCGTCGCGGTGTCAAAAGCCAAGATCACAGGTCGATCCTCACGCTCCGGTGCGACTCGTCGACGTGCTTGAGGGTAACGACCGCGCGGGCCGCGGGGAGCCAGTCGCCGCCGTGCTCCGGCCATTCGACGAACGCGATTGTGCCGTCGAAGTAGGGCTCGAGGTCGCCCCACTCCTCGGGATCGAGGCCGGAGATGCGGTACAGGTCGAGGTGGGCGACGGGCACAGGGGCCTCGTAGCGGTGCCCGATCGTGAAGGTCGGGCTGGCGACAGGCCCGGTGACGCCGAGGGCGCGGGCGGCGCCGCGGACGAAGGTGGTCTTCCCCGCCCCGAGCTCACCGGAGACGGCGACGACGTCGCCGACCGAGAGCCGCTGCGCCAGCGTTGCGGCGAGCGCCTCGGTCTCCTCAGGGGAGCCGGTCACTTGCTCCATGCCGTGGAGGCTAGAAAAGGCCGAGCTGGGTCGGCTGCTCGAGCACCGGCTCGGGCGGCGGGACGAGCGCGACTGGCGCCGGCGGCGGCTCGACGGCCCGGCCGAGCAGCGCCGGGATGCGCGCGAAGTCCTCTTCGAGCACCTGCAGCATTCTTGGCGTGTAGAGCGCCGCCGCCGGATGGAAGATCGGGTAGAGCGTCACCGGGTTCCCGCCGAGCACGACCTGCTGCTCGCGGCCGTGCACCTGCGTGATGCCGTTCGGCTTGCCCGAGAGGAGCTTCGTCGCGAAGTTGCCGAGCGTCGCGATCAGCGTCGGCTGGATCAGCTCGATCTGCTTCCAGAGGTGCGGCTCGCACGACTCGATCTCCTCCGCCGACGGGTCGCGGTTCCCCGGCGGGCGGCACTTGATCACGTTCGCGATGTAGACCTCTTCGCGGGTGAGCCCGATCCCCTCGAGCAGCTTCACCAGCAGCTTGCCTGCGGCGCCCACGAACGGCACGCCCTGCTTGTCCTCGTGGAAGCCGGGCGCCTCGCCCACGAACATCAGGTCGGCGGTCGGCGAACCGGAACCGAAGACCACCTGCGTGCGCGTCTGCGCGAGCGCGCAGCGCGTGCAGCCCGCAGCGACGTCGCCGTAGGCGAGCAGGGAGAGGTGAGCGTCAGCCGCAGCTGCCACACGAGCCTCCGCAACAGCCGCCGCCGAAGCTGGGCTGCCCGGAGGTGCCGTGAGCTGCGAACGACGTGCTGAACTGCTTCGCGACCTTGGACTTGCCGCAGTCGGGACAGCTCGGATCGGGATCCGACATGCCTACGAGCTCCTCGAAATGGGACTCGCAGCTCATGCAGACGTATTCGTAGATCGGCATCAGACAGACCCTAGCAAGGGGCCATCTTCACGCCTCGTCCGGACGGAGCAGCGCAACCAGCCCGTCGGCGAGCGTCTCTCCCCACCAGAAGAAGTCGTGCCCGCCTGGAAACTCCTGGTAGGCGACCGAATAGGCCTTGCTCGACAGATCGTCGCGCAACTCGCGGGTCGACACGAGCAACGCGTCCTCGAGCAGGCCGACGTCGAGGTACCAGCGGACCGGCAGCCCGGGCGGCACGTCGACCGGCAGGCCGGGGAAGCCGCCCGATTGCACCAGCGCGTTCCCGAACACGTCGGGCCGCTCGGAGGCGAAGTAGAGCGACGCAAGGCCGCCCATGCTCGAGCCGGCGACGATCGTTCGCTCGGGCGTCGCGATGACGCCGTTCCACGGCAGGAGCACGTCGCAGCACCAGTCGAGGAACGAACGGTTCTGGCCCAGGTCGCGAAACCGCGACTCGGTGTCGAGCGAGTCGGGCAGAACCGCTGCGACAGGAGGGATCCGCCCGGCGGAGATCAGGTTGTCGAGGACGGTCTGCGCGGGTGCGAGCGTCGTAAAGGCGTGCCCGTCGAAGAGGAGCAGCAGCGCCTCGGGCTCGGCGACCGGTGTGTAGCGCCAGACCCGCCGGCCGTCGAGCTTGTCCACCCGAAGCGTGCCGCGAGGCACGTCGTGCTCGACACTCCAGCGGAGCGGCATCGCGTCCGGGACGACCAGCAGCGATCCGACCACCTCGCGATCGCCCGTGAACTCGAGCCCGGCCGGGTATGTGTACGACGGCCGCGCCGGGTCGGGAAGCCAGTTCGCCCAGTCATCCTCCCCGTCGAGCGCGAACCAGTACACCGCGCGGACGTCGGACGGAAGCTCGATCGACGTCACCCATTCCTCACCCTCGCGATGCATGTCGGTGTCGCCGGCAGCCTCGACGCTGCCTCGGACGCGCACGCTCTGAGCCTCACCCGCATACCGAAAGTCGAACAGCGGCATCTCCTCGGCTAGGCTATCCGTGCCCGGTATCCGCAAGGAACTGGAGCCCAACATGTTCAGAGACGTCACCGTCATCGGCGCCGGCCGCGCCGGCTCTGCAATCGCTGCGCGACTGCGCGAGCGGGGCATCGCCGTGCGCGACGAGGGCGAGCTGCGGCTCCTCTGCGTCCCCGACCGCGCGATCGCCGACGTCGCACAGTCGATCGAGCCCGGCCCCTGGGTCGCGCACGTCTCGGGAGCGACGCCCCTCGCCGCGCTCGACCCGCACGTCCACCGCTTCTCCGTGCACCCGCTGCAGACGCTCGTGTTGAGGCGCGGGCCGGAACAGCTCGACGGCGCCTGGGGCGCCGTGACGGCCGAGGACGACGAGGCCCGGGCGCGGGCGCTCTGGCTCGCCGAGACGCTCGGGCTGAAGCCGTTCCCGCTTGCCGACGACCAGCGCGCCCTCTACCACGCGGGCTGCGCCGTCGCCTCGAACTTCCTCGTCACCCTCTACCGGGCCGCCTCCGAGCTCGTCGAGCGGGCGGGCGCGCCGCCCGAGGCGCTCGTGCCCCTGATGGAGCGGACGATCGAGAACGGCTTCGAGCTGACCGGCCCGATCTCGCGCGGCGACTGGGAGACAGTCGCGCGCCACCGTACGGCACTGGACGGCTCCGGGTTCGAGCAGGCCTACGACGCGCTCGTGGAGGCGACGCGGGCATGAGGCGTAGGCTCGACGGAGCCGAACAAGGAGCGCAGGTGCCGGCTTGGCCGGCGCCGGAGCGGATATGAGGGTCATCCGCTCGATCACCGAGCTCGACCTGCCGCGGCATGGCGTCGTCGGCCTCGTGCCGACGATGGGCGCGCTGCATGGCGGCCACACCGCGCTCTTCCGCGCGGGACGCTCCGACTCGGACGTGCTCGTCGCCTCCCTCTTCGTCAACCCGGCGCAGTTCTCGGAGGGCGCCGACCTGGCTCAGTACCCGCGCGACCTGGAGCGCGATCTGGCGCTCGCGGAGGCGGAGGGCGTCGACGTGGTCTTCGCGCCCAGCACCGAGGAAATGTACCCGCCCGGGTTCGCGACCTGGGTCGAGCCGGCGGGCGCGGCCGAGGGACTCGAGTCGGAGCACCGGCCGCGGCACTTCCGGGGCGTCGCCACGGTCTGCCTGAAGCTGCTCAACATCGTCCGCCCGGAGATCGCCTGGTTCGGACGGAAGGACGCGCAGCAGGTCGCCGTGGTCAAACAACTCGTCCGCGACCTCAACCTCGCCGTCGAGATCCGCGTCGTCGACACGGTTCGCGACGAGGACGGTCTCGCGCTCTCGTCGCGCAACGTCCTGCTCTCGCCGTCCGAGCGCGAGCAGGCGCTCGCGCTCCCCCGCGCTCTCGCCACCCGCGACCCGGCACGCGCCCGCGCCATCCTCACAGCTGCCGGCCTGACCCCCGACTACGTCGAGGTCGCCGACCTCGACGGCCCGACGCTCGCGATCGCCGCGCGGGTCGGCTCGACCCGCCTGATCGACAACATTCCGCTCCCGGAAGGAGATCACTCGTGACCACCCGCCCGCGCAAGCCCGCGCCCGGCACGCCCGCTCCCGGCAAGCTCGCACTGCCCGAGCTCGCCGAGATGAAGCGGCGCGGCGACCGCATCGTGATGATCACCGCCTACGACGCGCCATCCGGCCGCATCGCGGACGCGGCGGGCGTCGACCTGATCCTCGTCGGCGACTCGGCGGCGATGGTCGTCCTCGGCCACGACTCGACGGTGCCCGCGACGATGGACGAGCTGGTCATGCTCACGAGCGCGGTCAACCGCGGCGCGCGCAGGCCGCTCGTCGTCGCCGACATGCCGTTCGGCTCCTTCCAGGTGTCGAACGAGCAGGCGCTCGAGAACGCGATCCGCTTCGTCAAGGAGTCAAGCGCGGACGCCGTCAAGCTCGAAGGCGCCGGCCCGATGCTCCCGCGCGTCCAGGCGATCGTGGGCGCCGGAGTGCCGGTGATGGGCCACATCGGGCTGACGCCGCAGACCGCGACGAAGCTCGGCGGGTTCAAGGCGCAGGGCCGCACTGCGGCGAAGGCCGTCCAGCTCTACGAGGACGCGCTCGCCCTCCAGGAAGCGGGCTGCTTCGCGATCGTCCTCGAAGCGGTGCCGACACCGGTCGCGGAGGCGATCACCCGCGCGCTCGAGATCCCGACGATCGGCATCGGCGCCGGGGCCGCCTGTGACGGCCAGGTGCTCGTGTGGCACGACCTGCTCGGCCTCTACGAGGGCCACGCGCCGCGCTTCGTCAAGCAGTACGCCGAGCTGGCGTCCGTGATGCAGGCGGCCGTCGCGAGCTATGCCGGAGAAGTGCGCAACGGCTCGTTCCCCGAGCAGCAGCACACGTACTCGATCCCCGAGGAAGAGCTGGAGCTCTTCGAGGAAGCACTCGCGGAGGTGCGAGCAGCGCGCTAGTTCAGCAGTTCGTGATCGAGCGCCCAGCGGACCACATCCGCACGTGAATCGGCAGCCAGCTTGCGCATCGCGTTCGCGCGATGCATCTCCGCCGTTCTGACGGAGATATTCAGCCGGTCAGCAATCGCCGTGTTCGTGTATCCGTAGGCAAGCAGGGTCGCAACCTGCCGCTCGCGCGGCGTGAGCGTTGTGGTCATGGTCATGTGCCCACCCTGCGCGACTCGGGAAGTCACGGCATCAGCAGCCTCCCGATTCAGGTGCCGGTAGTAATTACGGGTTGCGGCGACCTACAGGGAAAGCACGAACCCGAGCAGGGCGGCGACGACGATCGCGAGCGCGCAGGCGGCGCCCGCCCGCGCCCAGGTCCAGCCGTGCACGGCCCGCACGCCTACGACGAGCAGGGCCGCGGCCCAGAGCAGGAAGCCCAGCTCGAGGACGTCGAAGACGCGTGTGCCCGCCCCGTGGTCGCTGCCGCCGCTACGGAAAAGCGCCTCGCCGTAGAGCGCGATCTTCACCGGCCAGAGCACGAGCGACAGCGCGATCGGCGCGGCGGCGAAGGCCAGCACATGGCGGGAGCGGCGATACGTGCCCTGCGAGCCGAACGCCTTCGAGCCGCCGTAGAGGAGGGCGCCGAACGCGAAGAAGCCGAACGCGCCGTAGAGGCACCCGGCGAGGAAAACCCACACCGCAACGACCAGGCCGCCGTACGACCCACCGTCGAGGTAGGTGCCGGCCGCATGCGACGGGAGCAGCGCGGCGATCCCGGCCAGCAGGACGATCGCGAGGATCGGCTCGGACCGGTCGGAGAGCGATTCCTTCGATTCGTCGCGCAGGGCGACGAACACCGGCCGCGGCCGCTGCAGGACGAGCAGCGCTCTCAGCCACCAGTCGCGCATCAGCCGGGTGTCGTCACGAGGCTGCCGTCGTGACAGCGGTACTCGACCTGGCCGAGGATGCCGCTGCGCTGCGAGACCGGCGCCTTGCCGTCCTTGCAGATCGTGTGGTGGCGGTTGTTCCAGGCCGCCGCCATCCCGGCGACGAACACGATCAAGCACGCGGCCCCGATCAGGAGCAGCACGAAGCGCCTGCTCTGCCAGTTCACGCGGCGACGGCGCTGCGCTCGAGCAACGGCCGCAGGAACTGCCCGGTGTACGACTCGGGGATCTGCGCGACTTCCTCGGGCGTGCCGACGGCGACGACCTCGCCGCCTTCCTCTCCGCCCTCGGGGCCGAGGTCGACCAGATAGTCAGCCTGCTTGATCACATCGAGATTGTGCTCGATCACGAGCATCGTGTTGCCGCCATCGACCAGCCGCTGCAAGGTCTCGAGCAGCTTCTCGATGTCGGCGAAGTGGAGGCCGGTCGTCGGCTCGTCGAGGATGTAGAGCGTGCGCCCCGTCGAGACCTTGCAGAGCTCGGCTGCGAGCTTCACGCGCTGCGCCTCGCCCCCCGACAATGTTGTCGCCGGCTGGCCGAGCGTCATGTAGTCGAGGCCGACGTCGTGCAGCGTCTGCAGGCGCCGGCGGATCTTCGGGATCTTCGAGAAGAACGCGAGCGCCTCCTCGACCGACATCTCGAGCACGTCGGCGATCGTCTTGCCCTTGAACCGGACTTCGAGCGTCTCGCGGTTGTAGCGCTTGCCCTTGCAGGTCTCGCACGGCACGTAGACATCGGGCAGGAAGTGCATCTCGATCTTGATCTGGCCGTCGCCCTTGCACGTCTCGCAGCGGCCGCCCTTCACGTTGAACGAGAACCGTCCGGGCTTGTAGCCGCGCACCTTGGCGTCGGGCGTGAGCGAGTAAAGCTCGCGAATGTGCGTGAAGAGGTCGGTGTACGTGGCCGGGTTCGACCGCGGGGTGCGGCCAATCGGGCGCTGGTCGATCTCGATCACCTTGTCGAAGACCTCGATGCCTTCGACGCCCTTGTGCTCCCCGGGACGCACGCGCACGCGCGAGAGCTGGTTCGCGAGCGCCTTGTAGACGATCTCGTTCACGAGCGTCGACTTACCGGAGCCGGACACGCCGGTGACCGCGACGAACTTCCCGACCGGAAAGTCGACGTCGATGTTCTTGAGGTTGTTCTCGGAGGCGCCGAGGACGGTGAACCAGCCGCGATCCTCGGTCCTGCGTTCGGGAACCTTGATCGACCGCGAGCCCGCGAGGAACTGCCCGGTGATCGACTTCTTGTTGCGCTGCACCTTCTCCGCCGTGCCTTCGGCGACGACGTGGCCGCCGTGCTCGCCGGCGCCGGGGCCCATGTCGACCAGCCAGTCGGCGACGCGCATCATCTGCTCGTCGTGCTCGACGACGATCACGGTGTTGCCGAGATTGCGCAGCCGCTCGAGCGTGCCGATCAGCTTGTTGTTGTCGCGCTGGTGCAGGCCGATCGACGGCTCGTCGAGGATGTAGAGCACGCCGACGAGCTGCGAGCCGATCTGGGTCGCGAGGCGCAGGCGCTGCGCCTCGCCGCCCGAGAGCGTCGCGGAACCACGGTCGAGCTGCAGGTACCCCACGCCGACATCGTCCAGGAACGTCAGCCGCTCGCGGATCTCCTTGACGATGCGGTGGCCGATCAGCTGCTCGGTCTCCGTGAGGCCGAGCTCGTTCAGGAACTCCAGAGCGCGCGTGATCGAGAAGCGAGTGAACTCGTGGATGTTTATCTCGCCGATGATCACGGCGAGCACTTCGGGCTTGAGTCGCGCGCCCTTGCAGACCGGACACGGGCGGAACGACATGTATTCCTCGATCCGATCGCGTTGTGTGCTCGAGTCGGTCTCGCGGTACCGGCGCTCGAGTGACTTGGTGATCCCTTCGAAGCCGACCATGTACGAGCGCCGCCGGCCCATCCGGTTGCGGTACGCGACGTAGACCTTGTCACCGCCGGTGCCGTTGAGGAAGTAGTCCTGCTGCTCCGTCGTGAGCTCCTCCCACGGCACGTCGGTGGGGATCTCGTAGCGGTCGGCGATCGCCTGGATCACCGACTCGTAGAACCCGGAGACACCGACCGCCCACGGCACGAGCGCGCCGTCGTCGATCGAGAGCGACGGGTCCGGCACGAGCAGATCGGGGTCGACCTCCTGCTGGGAGCCCAGGCCTGTACAGCGCGGGCAGGCGCCGTGCGGCGAGTTGAACGAGAAGATGCGCGGCTGGAGCTCGGCCAGCGAGACGCCGTGCTCGGGGCACGCGAAGTTCTGGCTGTACGTCATCGTCTCGCCGCTCTCCACGAGGTCGACGGAGACGAGCCCTTCCGCGAGTGCCGCCGCCGTCTCGACCGACTGTGTCAGGCGCGTGCGCAGGTCGTCCTTCATCACCAGTCGATCGACCACGACTTCGATCGTGTGCTTGAACTTCTTGTCGAGCACCGGCGGCTCGTCGAGCGTGTGCGGCTCGCCGTCGACCTTGATGCGCGAGAAGCCCTCGTTGCGGAGCTCCTCGAACAGCTCGCGGTACTCGCCCTTGCGGTCGCGGACGACCGGCGCGTTGACCGTGAAGCGCGCACCTTCCGGCAGCGCGAGGATCTGCTCGACGATCGAGTCAATCGACTGGCCGGCGATCGGGCGCCCGCAGACCGGGCAGTGCGGCCGGCCGACGCGCGCGTAGAGCAGGCGCAGGTAGTCGTAGATCTCGGTGACCGTGCCGACCGTGGAGCGTGGGTTGCGCGACGTCGTCTTCTGGTCGATCGAGATCGCCGGGCTCAGCCCGTCGATCGAGTCGACGTCGGGCTTCTCCATCATCTGCAGGAACTGGCGCGCGTAGGCCGAGAGCGACTCGACGTAGCGGCGCTGTCCCTCCGCGTAGATCGTGTCGAAGGCAAGGCTCGACTTCCCGGAGCCGGAGAGCCCCGTGATGCAGATGAGCGCATTCCGCGGGAGCCGGACGGTGATGTCCTTGAGGTTGTGCTCCCGGGCGCCGTGGACTACAAGCTCTTCGGCCGCCATCGAGAACGTCATTGTATCGAGCGAACGTACGTTCGTCTAGCCTTGAATTCAGTAGCTCGCCCGAACCAGATTCGCTCTTTGAATCTGGTTCGCGAGTTTCTCGGAGGGCGCGGCAGCTCGAAACTGGTGACCTGGGCTGGCTTGCGCCAGCGTTCACGAATGACGCTCGTGGCGGGTGTTACGGCGACGAGGAGGTCGTGGCCGCGGAAGGCCTTCACTTGCCCCCCAATGCGCGCCGGAACCTTAGATAGAGCGCCGCAAACACAAAGACGATCCCGACGTTTGCTATCAGCCGCTCCCAGAACTGATGCCTGAAGAACAAAACATCCACGCCCACCACAACTGCTACCAGAGTAAGCACGTAAAGCGCGACGGCGGCCTGTCTTCTCACCGTTTCATCCTAGGGGAGTGCACCCTGACGAGCCTCTCGGCGGGCGTAGTGTCGCGTGCGTACAACCGTGACTCAGGGGGTACGTCTTCAGTCGTGCGAGTCGTCGGCCCCTTCCTTCTCGCAGCAACGCTCCTCCTGGTCATCGTCGGAGCGACGCCCGCCGAATCAACCCGGCAAGCCGCGCCCTGCCGCGGTCAGCTCCGCTTCCTGAAGCCAACGAGCGAAGGCGTCAGCTCGGCTCAAGTCCTCTTCTACTTCAAGTTGAAGAACACCGGTCGTCGCGCCTGCGTGGCACCGCACTTCTTGATGGTCGAAGTGCCACGGAAGACGGCCGCCCCGGTAAGCGTCCAACCCCGGGTAGGAGGCGATTTGGTTCCTGTCGTAGGTCTCGCACGACCATTGCTCGTCCAACCCGGGAAGATCGTCGAGACATCTGTGATCCTCGACACGCCATGCGGCGGCATCGTCGGCACGGTCGTCGCCAAGGTCGTATTCGCCGTCGACGAATGGCCGGTTGACGTCAAAACATCGATCAGTTTCGGTTTTTGTCGAACTGAGGCAAACGAGATCGAGATCTACCCACTCGCCCACCCGTGACCGCGAAGAGCCCGTTGGCGCCCCGCAGGCAGCGTTCTCGGCCGGATGACACTCGCCTGTGCCAGTGATGCGCGAATGTCCCCCGAATGTCCCGCGCTTACGTCGGCGGTGGGGGCCAAGCGAAGGCCCGCGTTCTTACAAGGAGATCATGTTTCCATCACGTAGGTGGTGGACGATCTCGGCCATCCTGGTGTGACGTCCCTGCGGGTAGGAGCGAAGATGAAGGCTGTTCTGTCCTGTTGCTTTCTCGCTGTCTGCTCGCTGGTAGCGGGAGTTGTCGTCAGCCGCCCAGCGGCCGCGGCTGTCCCGCCGTCGCGGATTGTCTTCGCTGCGAACGAGTTGCCTCGCTGGTATGGAGAGATCTATCGAGTGACACCCGACGGTGTTCGGATCGATCTGACCCAGAGCCCGGCTCCGGACATTGCGCCTTCGGTTTCGCCGGACGGCCGCTGGGTTGCGTTTCTCAGCGGGCGGGGTGGTCGGTCGGCGTTCTACGTCGTCGGGACGGACGGCCGTGGGCTGCGCCGCATCTCGCCGCTGCTTTCCCAAACGAGTGAGGGCGAGTTCGCTTCGATTGTCTGGGCGCCGAACAGCCGCAATCTGGCTGCGGAGATTGACGGGGAGAAGCCGGTCCTCTATCTCGGCAGCCCCGCAGGTGGGTTGCGCGTTTTCGCCCAGAACGTCGTTGTCTTCGGCGGCGAGCTGGCGACGCTCGCCTGGTCGCCGGACGGTCGCATGCTCGCGTATTCAACGAACGACCTCCTGAACGGTGGACAGGTGCGGGTTGTGAGTGCGGAGGGTCAGAAGCTGTGGTCGGTCGTCGGATGGGTCGTCGGGAATGCGTGGTCGGCAGATGATCGCCTCGCCGTGGCCGCCAGCGACCACACTGGAAACGAGACTACTGGCAAGGTCTACGACAGCCGCGGCCGCCGTCTGACGACGTTCCCGTCTCCTCAACCGCCTGTCTGGTCTCCGGACGGGAAGCTCCTTGCGAGCACCTCCCCCTACGCGGTGCAGATCCGGCGGGACGGCGTGGGCGCGCCGATCTTCCGTTGGCCTGCGCGCAACGCGGTCACGCTGCAATGGATCGACTCGTCGAAGCTGCGCTTTCAGGGGCAGAACGGCTGGGTCGGGCTCGACGTTGCCCGCCGCAGCGCCTGGGATCAGATCGACCCGACGACGCCCTACAACAGCGTCATCTCTGCGAGCGGCCAGGTGCTCGCCGAGCAGCAGCAGAGCGACAACAGCTCGAAACTCTTGCTTTCGAGTGTCGGCTCGACGAGCACAACGACGCTCGCGACCGGCCCCTGGTGCCCAGACAACGGGGACTTCTCGAACCTCGCTTTCATGCCTCGTGGGTTGGGGATCATCTACCAGACGAACTGCATGACCCCCTCACGCGATATCTACTCGATCAACCCCGACGGAACAGGGCTGCGCCAGCTCACGAATACCCCAACCGACGAGATCGAGCCGAGCCTCTCCGCCGACGGCCAGAACATCGTCTACGTCCAGCAGCTCACTGCCGGAAGGTGCGACGGCTGCGCGCAAACCCTCTGGCGTGTGTCGGCGAACGGTGGGACGCCGCAGCAGCTCACAAGCCACGCCGACGACGAACCGGCACCCTTCGACGAGAACCCGAGCTGGTCGCCGGACGGGAGCGAGATCGCCTTCCAAAACAGCGGTGCGAACTCACCACTTCGGCTGTTGACGATGCCCGCGACGGGCGGCAGCCCGCAGGACTTGCACGCCAAGGGAGCCGCCCTGCCGATCTGGGGGCCGCAACAGATCGCGTTCGCCGACTGGAGCGTGCCCAAGCGCGTCGTCAAAACGATCAATCCCGCGACTGGACAGATACGAGTCGCCGCGACCAAAGGTCGCCCAGACGTCGAGGCGATCGCCTGGTCGAACAGCGGCCGCCTCGCCTACCTCTACACCGACGCCCACAACCACACCGTCGTCGCCACCGTCGGCTCCACCGCAAAGCCGCTCGACCTCAGCGCCCACCTTCTGCCTCACGCACGCGTCACTGGCCTTGCCTGGTCGCCCGACGGCACGCGCTTCGCCTTCGCCGCAACCGACACCAACGGCATCGGCGAGATCTACACCATCGCCACCAACGGCCAGCACCTACGACAACTCACCAGGAACATCGGCGCGGCCGACAACATCAACTACGAGAGCACCCTAACCTGGCGTTAGCTCGGCTCGCCTGGGCGAGCGATGCTTCTATGTTTGTCAAGTCGCCATTGGTGGTCCGTGTTCGAGTAGCCGGTAGAGGTTGCGGGCGAGGTAGCGTTTGAGGCAGCGGTTTGCTTCGCGTCGTGTCTTGCCTTCTTGCATGCGTCGTTCGATGTAGGCGATCGTGGCGGGGTGTGTCCGTTTGCGTGTGTTGAGGATCAGGTGCAGGGCGCGGTTGAGTTTGTGGTCTCCGCTGCGGTCGAGTCGGTAGCGGATCGTTTGGCCGGAGGAGGCTGGGATTGGGGCGACGCCGGCGAGGCGGGCGAAGGCGGCCTCGTTCGCGATCCGGCCTGGGTGCGACCAGGAGAGCACGACCTGCGCGGCTAGGAGCGCTCCGATGCCGGGCTGTTCGAGTAGTTGGGGTGCGAGCGTTCGGATCAGCTTCTCGATCTCACGAGCGAGCTGGCGCTCCTCGAGAGTCAGGCTTTGCACGCGGCGTGCGAGCGCCCGCAAGGCAAGCATGATGCCGCGCAGTTCCGGGTTACGCCGCCGCTCAGGTCGTGTGGCGGCGAGACGGTTGAGCAGTCTCGCCTGTGTGAGCGTCCGGAGCTCGCCGCGGAGCGGCTCGGGTGTCGTGACGAGCAGATCTCGCAGTTGATTGAGACCCGCCTGCTTTGCATTCACCGCGCCTTCGCGGGCCGCTACCAGTGCCCGCAACGCTTCCCGCTCCCCGCTGCTGCGCGGCAGCGACGGCCGCTTCTGAGTGAGCACGCTTCTGGCGGCCCGGACCGCATCGAGCGCGTCTGTCTTGCCGCCTGAGCGACGCTCCCGCCGCAACCGTCCGACCTCGAACACCTGCTCGCCACGCTCGACGAGGAAGCGAGTCAGCCCTGCACCAAATGAGGCGGTGCCTTCGACCGCGAACGCGCGCCGCCCCGGCGCGTGACGCTGCGCAAGCCGGAGCGCCTCTGCGTAACCGTCGCTGTCTGCGGCGATCGCCGCCTCGAACACCACGACACCGCTTCGTACTTCGATCACACCGACCGCATGCACGTCGCGGTGGGTATCGACACCCAAGACGAAGTCCAGCTCGTCTGCAAGCATCACTCATCGACCTCCAGCCCAGGTTGGGGGACAACAACCGGTGCCGGTCTGGGGATGAGAACCGCTGACGGCAGGACTGTGATGGGTCACGCCTCCAAAGGCGGACAGGCTTCTGATCAGGCCAGCAAGCGGACGCCAGGCCGGTACCGGTCTCTTCGCCCGGACATATCACTGGAAAGACACCCGAACGCGGGGTCATCCTTACGCTGAGTCACAAACGAAGAGCACCGGCACCAACCTGACGACAGCCCCAGACAGGGCCCATCCACAGTCACAGTCCTTACGCCTGACGAACCGCGCTAGCCGTTTGCGACGGTGTGCGGGCCGACGACCACGAGCAGCTGCTTCGAGGTCAGGCCCGGCGCCGATTGCGCCTGCACGTCGAGCTGCCGCGCCAGGCGGACGGCGACTGCCTGCCCGCCGCTGCCGTAGTAGACGGTCGACGTCGGGTAGTTGAAGCGATCCGCGCGTCCGACCTTCGAGATCGTGTAGCCCATCGCGCCGATGCGGCTGGCGACGGTGCGCGTCCAGTTGATGTCGCCGCTGCCGTTCTCGACCGTCACGTGCAGCTTCCACGGCGGCGTGAGGTTGGCGTTCGGGATCGCCTCGACGATCTTCGTACGCGTCAAGTGGATGTTCGGCGCGAGCACCATCACCCCGAGCGCGGAGAGCAGTGCGGCGAGCGCGCCGACGACGATCAGGCGGGCCTTCGCGTTGACGCGCACGACGCCGGTCAGCGGCAGCCCTGCGATGCGGCGCGCCTCGAAGCGGTCGATGCCGACGGCGGTCGCGTAGACGATGCCGGAGAGGATCGCCTGGTTCTGCGACGGGAAGCGGTAGAGCCGCCCCTCCTCGAGCCACTCGATCTCCTCTTCGGAGAGCCCTGTGCGGAAGGCGACCTGGGTGATGCTCAGGCCGTGCCGCTCCCGGGCCTCGACCAGCGGCGAGACCTGCGGTACGGCATCGAGGGGATGCGCGAGCTCGAGCATAGGGACGTCCATCCTTCGGTACGCAGGGTTCCGTCCCTTCTATCGGCGCACATCGACGTCTCCTGGAGGGCGAAGGTCGGAGCAGTCGACGAGCACCGGCTCGAGGCCCCGCCCGCCCTCGTCGGGGACGTCCGCCCAGGCGCTGCGTACGAGCGCCACCGGGTGGCTGCGGGCGCCGTCGTAGCTCGCGGAGACCACCGGCCCGTCGTGGCCGAGCACCCGCTCGACGGCGCGCGGGTCGAGCTCCGGCCCGTCCGCGAGCACGATCACCGCGCGGTCGACGCCCTCGCCGAGCGCGGCGAGGCCGCACCGAAGCGACGCACCCGGGCCGCGCTCCCAGTCGTCGCACTGCACGATCCGCGCGCCCGGAGCCTCGAGCGCATGCGCGCCCTGGACGACGACGATCTCGGAGACGCTCGTCTGCCGCAGTGCCTCGAGCACGCTCGGCAGCAGGTCGCGCTGCTTGACCCCGCCGTAGCGCGTCGAGGCGCCGGCGGCGAGCACGACGGCGCTAGTGGACGTTGACGGTCGCCTTCTCGATCTCGACGGTCTCGGTCGGCGTCCCCTCGCCGCCGGACGCGGGATCGCCGAGCTTGCCGATCGCCTGCACGACCTTCAGCCCGCGCACGACCTGGCCGAGCACCGCGTACGAGGGCGGCAGCTGCGCGTCCGCCGCCGTGACGACGAAGAACTGGCTGCCGGCCGCGCCCGACGGCTCGGTCGGCGTCTTGGCCATCGCCGCGAGCCCGAGCGTGTACCGCGTCGACGCGGGAGGCGGATCGACGGTCGTGTAGCCGGGCCCGCCGCCGCCGGTTGCCGTCGGGTCGCCGCCCTGGATCACGAAGCCCGGGACGATCCGGTGGAAGATGGTGTGGTCGAAGTAGCCCTTCCGCACGAGACTGACGAACGACGCGGTCGTCTCGGGCGACGTCTTCACCGCGAGCCGGATCGTGAAGCTGCCGCAGTTCGTGAGCAGCGTGACGTCGTACGTCTTCGACTGGGTGAGGCGCGTGGTCGGCTTCGCCTCCTTGATCGCGTGCCCCTTCGGCGCCGAGACGGGTATGCAGCCGTTCGCGTCGGTCGTCGTCTGTTGCGCCTGCTTCGACCCGCCCCCGCACGCGGCGAGGCCGAGCACCAGCACGGTGAGGAGGAGTCGGCGGAACACCACGTTGTGCCTCCGGGCCGCGCTGGGCGTCCCGACGCGGCGTCCTCGGTTGCGCCGATAGCTTCGGCTATCGGCGCGTCCTGCGTCCTTGCGTCGGGTCACCCATCGCACCCCGGAGACGAACGGCGTCCCGCCGACTCCTCCTAGCGGCAGCCGGCGACCGAGTGCCACAGTGCGTTGACGTTTGCGACGTAGCGCTCGACGCCGATCGAGGGCGCCTCGCCCGCAAGGGCGACGGCGGTCGGGCCGGCGTTGTAGGCGGCGAGCGCGAGGTCGCTCGAACCGAAGCGGTCGATCATCTGACGGAGGTACCGCGCGCCGGCGAGCACGTTCGAGCTCGGTTCGTCGATGTTCAGCGCGAGCGACTGTGCCGTCGACGGCATTACCTGCAGCAGCCCGCGTGCGCCGGCCGCTGACTCCGCGTCCTGGCGCAGGTTCGACTCGACCTTCGCGACCGCGTAGAGCATGGCGGGCGGGATCGACGCGTCACGGGACGCGGCTTCGAACGCGCTGCGCAGCGAGGCCGGGAACGGGCACGCCGCAACCCGCACCGCGCTGACGTTGACCGGGGCGGTCGCGCCGACGCGCGGCGAGGAGGCCGCGCTTGCGACCGGCGTCGATACCGAGGTGCCCTGCAGCGCCGTGACCCAGCCGACTGCGACCGAGCCAACGATGCCGAGGAGCGCCAACCGCCGCTGTGTCTCCCGCCCCATGGGAGCGCCAGTCTAGACGGTTGCCAGTGCCTTTACAGCCCGTCTGACCAGGGCCGTTGCGACGTCAACCTTGTAGGCGTTCCGCGGGAGCGGCGTCGCGTCCTCCAGACTCCCCTCCAGGAGCCACGGAATCGGCGCCACCCCAGCGAGTGCGACGCGGGTCTCACCGCCGGTCCGGGCTGCGGCGACGCCGACGAGCGGGAACGCCCAGCGCTTGCGCTCCATCGCCTTCAGGTAGACCGACCGGTCGGCCGGCGGCACCTCGACGGAGAGGAGCAGCTCGCCGGGCTCGAGCGTCGTGACCCGGCGGTCGTCCTCCGTCGGGACGCGGTAGAGCTCGGCGACGGGCAACTCGCGCCGGTTCGTGCGCAGTGTCGCGCCGAGCGCGACGAGCGCGGCGGCCACGTCGGACGGATGCGCGGAGGCGCAGAAGCCGTTCTCGAAGATCGCATGTTCGCGGTGCTCCCCCTCCAGCGCGAAGCACTCGTCCCCGCCGTGCAGGCGGCAGGGCCACTTGAGGCGCCAGTACCAGCAGCGGGTCGACTGGAGCAGGTTGCCGCCGAGCGAGCCGACGTTGCGGAGCTGCGGGCTCGCGGCGAGCTTGCAGGCCTCGCGCAGCGCGTCGGGGATCTGCGGGTCGCATTCGAGCTCGGCGAGCGTCGTGCCCGCCCCGATCGTCTCGCCGTCGATCCCGCGCGGCACCACGCCGCGGATGTCGACGAGCATGTCGGTGCGCACGATCCCGCTGCGGATCAGCGGCACGAGTTCGGTGCCGCCGTGCAGCGGCGTCCCGCCGTCGAGCTCGAGGCTAGACGCCTGCCGGAGCTCCAACCTTCTCCTTCGCCGCGGCCTCGCGCAGGGCGCGCAGCATCTCCTCGCGCGAGATCGGCAGCTCGTGCACCTCGGCGCCCGTGGCGTCTCGGATCGCATTTGCGATCGCCGCTGCGGTCGGGACGATCGGCGGCTCGCCGAGCCCCTTCGAGCCGAGGTTCGTCAGCTGGCCGTCCGGCTCGTCGATCAGCTCGCTGACGATCTCGGGCACGTCGGCGATCGTCGGCAGCTTGTAGGAATCGAGGGTCGTCGTGAGGATCTGGCCGGTGCGCGGGTCGTGCAGCCGGTGCTCGGAGAACGTGTGCCCGATGCCCTGGATGATCCCGCCCTCGATCTGGCTCGACGCGCCGAGCGGGTTGATCACCCGGCCCACGTCGTGCACGGCTGCGATCCGGTCGACCCAGACCTCGCCGGTCTCGACGTCGACGGCGACCTCGGCCACCTGGACGCCGAACGTCAGCACCTGCATCCCCGTCGGGTTCGGGCCGCGGGCGCCCTTGCCGAGGATCTGCGCGTCCTCGAGCAGCCCGACGATCTCCTCGAGCGGCGCATCGGGTGTGCCGCGCTGCTCGGCGATCTCCTCGATCTGCTGCCGCGCGTCGGCGGCTGCGGCGCGCACCGCCGGCCCCATCGACGGCGTCGTCGACGAGCCGGCCGAGATCGAGGCGAACGGCCCGCGTGCGGAGTCGCCGAGCGAGACGGTGACGTGGTCGAGCGGGATCCCGAGCTCCTCGGCGGCGATCTGCGCCATCGTGGTGCGTGTGCCGGTGCCGATGTCCTGCATGGCGGTGACGACGGTGGCGCGTCCGTCGGAGCCGACGCGCACCCACGCGTAGCTCGGCGGGCCGCCGCCGCCGTACCAGATCTGCGACGCCATGCCGACTCCGCGCTTGACCGTCTCCGTCGAGCGCGCGCGCACCTCGTGGCGGCGCTCCCAGTGTGGCTCGGCGCGGCGGTAGCACTCGAGCAGGTTCTTGCTGCTGTACGGACGATCCTCGGTCGCGTCGTGGTTCGCGTAGTTGCGGCGGCGCAGCTCGAGCGGATCGATGTCGAGCTTCGCTGCGAGCACGTCGAGCAGCGACTCGAGCCCGAACGTTCCCTCGACGAACCCCGGTGCGCGGAACGCCTTCATCGGCGGATGGTTGATCTTCGCCCCCGACGTCGTCGTCTTCACGTTGTCGCACGCGTAGAGCATCTGCATCGGGCCTTCGACGGGCGACGACCAGCCGCTCCAGCCCGTCGCGTTGACGTAGTCGCCGGCGAGGGCGGTCAGTGTGCCGTCGGCGCGCGCGCCGATCGTCAGGCGCTGGATCGTCGCGTTGCGGTTGCCGGTGGCGAGGTTCTCCTCGCGGCGCGTGAGCGCACAGCGCACAGGCCGCTGCGTGCGCTTCGCAAGCTCGATCGCGATGAAGGTGTAGTCGTCGGGGCTGTTCTTCGAGCCGAAGCCCCCGCCCATGTAGTTGCAGACGACTCGGATCTTGTCCGCCGGAATGCCGAGGCCGCTCGCGATCTCGTCCCGGATGCCCCAGATGTACTGCGTGGAGATGAACACCTCGAGCGAGTCGCCGAGCCACTGCACGACGGCCTGGTGCGTCTCCATCGAGTTGTGCAGGACGACCTGGGTGCGGTACTCGCCGGTGACGACGACATCCGCCTCTGCGAGGCCGCGCTCGACGTCCCCGCGCTCGCGGACGCGCGGCTCGCCGACGAGCTGGCCGCGCGCGACCGCTTCGTCGGGGTCGATCAGCACCTCGAGCTGCTCGAACTCGACGTCGATCGCGGCCAGGGCAGCGCGCGCCTGCGCGTACGTGTCGGCGCAGACCGCCGCAATCGCAACGCCCTGGTAGCCGCACTCCTCGACGAGCACGTCGAGCTCGCCCGGGCCGACCGCCGCGTGCACGCCCGGCGCCGCCAGCGCGGAAGCGAGGTCGATGCGCTTCACGCGGGCGTGTGCGTACGGCGAGCGCAGCACGGCGGTGTGCAGCATCCCCGGCAGCTGCAGATCGGCGGTGTAGACGGCTTCGCCGCGCGCCCGTTCGAGGCCGTCGATCCGCGTCGTCGGCTGACCGACGATCGCGCGCGGACCGGCCGGCCACTGCTCGAGCGCGTCCTCCTCGACGACGAGCCAGACCTCTTCGTACCGGCCTTCGACTTCCTTCTCGGTGCGGATCAGTCTTGCCACGTGCGAATCGCCTCCTCGATCTTCGGATACGCGCCGCAGCGGCAGAGGTTGCCGGCCATGGCGTGTCGGATCTCGTCGCTGCTGGGCTTCGGCGTCGCGTCGACGAGTGCGACGGCGCTGACGATCTGCCCCGGGGTGCAGAAGCCGCACTGCAGCGCGTCGGCACGCACGAACGCGTGCACCATCGGATGATCGCGGAGCCCTTCGATCGTCGTCACCTTGGCGTCGCCGACCGTGTGCACGAGCGTGATGCAGGAGAGCGTCGGCACGCCGTCGACGAGCACGGTGCACGCGCCGCAGTGCCCTTCGGCGCACGCGACCTTCGTGCCGGTGAGCGAGAGCTCGTCGCGCAGCGCTTCGGCGAGTGTGGTTCCGACCTCGGCGTGGACGTCGTAGAGATGGTCGTTGACGTCGAGCCTAGGCAGCGGTGACCGCCTCGATGTCCGCGATGTGGATCAGCCGCTGCGTCAACCGCATCGCGAGGCGCTGCTCGACCTCGTCCTCGATCGCCGGCGTGGCCAGCCAGAGGTCGCGTGCCGCCTCGAGCAGCTCGCGGATCCTGTCGACCTCGGCCGCGTGCCCGTTGCGCTCGCCACACGTGTTGATTGCAAGACCGAGCACGCCCATCGTGTCGGGTTGCCGCATCCAGAGCAGAGGCGTCGCCATCGACAGGTACTGGTGGATGCGCGCCAGCTGC
>Ga0265338_10004227_pt1 | contig 19548 bp, 10 predicted proteins | sample 42126metaG_FD_193579 | JGI IMG/M metagenome (GOLD analysis project Ga0265338, IMG submission 193579) | Rhizosphere microbial communities from Carex aquatilis grown in University of Washington, Seatle, WA, United States - 4-21-26 metaG | ecosystem: Host-associated > Plants > Roots > Rhizosphere...
CCCAAGGGCGGATGGTTTGATTTTGTTGGCGCATATGAAACGCTCAGCGAGGCCAAATCACAATTAAAATCTAAGGAATCTGAAGCGGTAGCAAGGGGATGGTCTATTTGGGGGCACATTGCTGATACAGAATCCATGTCATTAGCGCACGCCCTGCATGGACACTATGAAGCCTAAGCCATGGTCGTCCGAAGAGACGGCTCTTCGCGATACGCTCCGCGCCAACAGCCGCAATTTCGATGCGACACTGCGGCTAGCGCATATTCTTTTGAACGAAAGTCGACTTTGGGAAAGCTCCGTTTTCGCTGCCAACGCCGCCGCGCTCCGACCGGAAGACGCGCGCGGGCATGATCTACTCGGGACAGTCGTAACCGAGACGAGTCCAGTATCAGCCGAAGAGCATCTTCGCCGCGCTTTCGCGTTGGACCGCTCTTGGCCGATCGCATGTCGGCTGGCGCGCTGCCTGAAGCGGCTAGGGCGCTTCGATGAAGCCAGGGAGCTGTATCTAGGCACGCCGTTGCTCGCCAAACCGCATCCGAACGGCCTATGGGCGCTCCGCGAATGGGCCGACCTGTCCGAAATAGCCGGATGGTTGGCCGAGGCTGAAACGCTTTGGAAAATGATCCTCGATATTGACCCGGAGGTGCATGACCCGCTTGTGCGGATCGCGCGCCTGCGCAAGCGCGCCGGCTGGAAAGCAGATGTCGAACGCAAGCTTCGCCAGGCTACCCAGCTCACGCCGACCGGATGGTCCGACGCTGGAATGCTCTATGATGAACTCGGGCAATACGCCAAAGCCTGGCACTGCTTTGAGCGCGGGAAGGCCATGGCGCGCGAGCAAGGCGCGGGCGAATACCCGAGCGAATATGTTGCCGAAATGTTCTCTAGGCTTCTCACATTCCCGTGGGGCGACATAGAGCCGGCGGACACCATCCGCAACCTGCCACAACCGCTGTTCGTGGCTGGATTCATGCGCTCCGGGACGACGCTCGCCGAGCAAATTCTAACAACGCACCCCGAGATCGCGCCCGGCGGGGAGCTGCGCACTTTGCCGCAGACGCTTGCCTTCGCGAGCGAATTGCTCGGCCGCAAAGAGCCGGAGGATGGCTTCCTGATGGACGCTATCCGCGATGGCGACATGGGAAAGCTGCGAGATTTCTACATCGACGAAGCCTTGCGGACATGCCGACCTGCGCCCGGCGCGCGATGGTTCTGCGATAAAATGCCGTTAAACGAAGTCTATGCTCCGATGATCGCGCTCATGTTCCCGAAGTCGCCTATCATCCGCATGGTGCGACATCCGCTCGACGTGATGGTGTCGGCCTTCAGCCATCACGCTACCCACGGGCATAACTGCTGCTTTGGAATTGAAACTGCTGCGCTGCACTATGCGAGAGTGGACGATTTAATGTTCTCCTACTGGGAAACAGCGGCCCGCATATCGCCATTGCGTTATGAGCATCTTGTCGATGATCCATCAACGGCATTTGAGGCAGCGAAAATTCCGTATGGCGCCGCCATCGACCACACCACAAATACGCGCGTCCCGCTAACGCCGTCACACGAGCAGGTCCGCGAGCCGCTCTACACCACCTCGATTGAAAGATGGCACAATTACCGTAAGCAGTTGCAGCCGGCGATTGAAATACTGGGTCCGACGATCGAGCGCCTGGGTTACAATTTGTAATACAAATTCACCTCTCCGGTGTGATCGCTATCACATACAGGGATATGTAATCCCGCTATAACCTTTCTATGGAAAGGTTATTAGAAGTAATGGCGTCAATCGCCCTTATCCTCGGCTTGGTTGCTCTTTTGGTTATTGGCATCCAGGACGACGGACCACCTCCACCAAGTATCATCATTAGTAATTCCGCGCAAAATCGCTGAAGGGAAAATCCATGTCCACCTCACACCATAGCTACGCCGATTTGGTATCTGATGACACTACGGCCGGCGCCTCCGCGCCCAATCCGATGGCGCCGATCGCTGGCGCCGAAAGCATCTTCGGGCAGCCCGAGCAGCTTTACATTCAGGAGCCGGGAGATGCAAATCAGATATCAATGAATGATATCAATCAAGGCTCATGGGGCGATTGCTATCTGCTGTCCGCCATAGATACTTTCATTCGCAAGGGGCCGAGATTCATTTCCCAGGACATCACGCAAAATTCTAACGGCACGGTGACGGTGAAGCTTTACGAAGATGCCCAGACAAACGCGCCAATTACGGAAATGACGAGTAAGTTCAAGGCTGTATACGAGGTGGTAGACCCGAACGCCCTGCAATTCGGCGGCGTGAATACCCTGTCGCCGACCACGGACTCACTTAATGGCGTCAAGGAAATCTGGCCCCAAGTCGTCGAGCAAGCCTATGCCCAGCTTAACGGAGGGGCGGCGAACGTCGCCAATGGCGGCTTCGCGGCAATCGCCATGGCGACTCTCTCAGGTATCGACGGGCAGAAGGCGCCAGGAACTAACGTCAGCAACAATATCATCCAGGCGCAAAGCCTCAATCTACCCATGTTGCAAAGGTTGATAAACGATAATTGCACCATCGCCTTCGATACGAACTCGTTTGGCGCGCTGGCGGATGGCCTTATCGCGGATCATTCCTACGCTTACAATGGATGCACTGTGTCAGGTCCGAATGGCGCGAACACCACCCTTAATCTAGTCAATCCTTGGGGGCCGGCTTACGGGACAACGATCGTGCCGCTAAAGGATGTCGCGCAAAACTTTACCTGGGTAGAGGTCGGACATGCCTCTAACTAGCCTGGCGGTATCAGGGGATATCCCGATGCCGCTTCATTCATTCATCCGCGAGGCGCCCCCAGACCTGTCCCGGACTGAGCGCGCTGTCTGGCGGGAAGCTGAATGGGGCCTCCCCGTCGAATGGTTCCGGCTTTGGGCTGAAGACTTCCTTATCGCCCGAGGCCGCTCCCTATCGCGTTCTGCGCGTTGGTGATATCAGACGCGCTCGGCACTCCGGTAAATGCATAAAAGTCAAAGAGTTGCGAGTATGCATTGCCGGAGTTGATATTCCCGATGTTTTGTATGATCGAGCCGCCATAAGAGAACGTAGTGGCCGAGAATGGGTCCGTTCCACCGATGGTCGTCGAAACATACGGCCCACCGTCAATGCTGTAGCGGAGCGTGCTCCCGATCTGCTGGGCGGTGAACACATGATAGCCGGAGCTGGATAGGGTCGTTTGGTTCGGCGCCCAAAGCGCCCCGCCAGACCCGGCAGTATCAACCTCGGTGGTGAATGGTCCGGTGTTGTGCCCGTTCCATCGGCCGGCGGTGATGAAGCTTCCTGTCGTCGAGGATGGCCACCATCCCCAGATCGGGCCGCCCTGATAGATTTTGGTCACATCCAGATAGCAGCCGAATACCACGCACCAATTGTTACTATTGATGCTCGACGTATTCAGCATCGTAATCAGAGCGTCGTTTAGACCGCCGTTCGCGCCAAGCAGGCCGGCGCCAAAATAGTTGGCGTTGTTATCGAATACGATGCTGTTGGTCGTGCATGTCATTCCGAGGCCGGTCTGTCCACCGTCCTGGCCAACGCCACGATTGAGCAGGACCGGATTGGCGCCCGAAAATACGGAGCCGGCCGGATTGTTCGGCGGCGTCGTCGGGCCGACCGTCAGGAACCGCTGCGATCCGCCGATGTCGAGCAGCTTCACGACATGGCCGAGGTTATCAGTCTGAGTAAAGGCTGGATTGGCAACTGCCGAGCCAAATATAAGCTGCCCCGAGCTTGGCGCGGCCGGGCTGAAGGAATTCACCAGCCATTTGCCCGGAATGTTTCCGACCGCATTGTGATTGTTGGTATCGCGCACGCTGACGGAGTTGTTCGCCGGATATGTGCCAGCCGAGACGCCAGCCGGGATATTGATCGACCATGTAAAGTTACTGGCGTTGATGGTGGTGCTCGACGTGGCGGCCGTGATCCAGCTCACACCGTTATTGATGGTGTAATCAAGCGACACCGGAGGCCCACCGACAAAGGTTCCCGTCAATGTGACAGAGGTATTCGGCTGCGTATAAGCCGGCGTCCATACACCGATACTTGTTGCCGTGGTCGGGCCGCCGCCAACGAAGCCAGCACTAACGAGCGGAACGCCCTTCGCCTTGACGATATCGAAGGTCGAACCATCGCCCCAGACCGTTCGGTAATCCTGCGTTGTCGGCGTTGTCGGCGGCGGTGAAGTCAGGACGGTAAACGGCTGTTGCGGTGATACGATCGTGCCGCCGCCCCCTGGGGGCGAGGTGTCTTGAACCTGGAATTCGACGAGACCGGCAGTCGGATTAACCAGAGTGAAGACGATCCGCGAGCCGCCCGATACATTGGGATTTGGCTGAATAACAGCGCCCTGTGGAGACGTGAGGGATGTCGCCGAGACGAAGCCTCCGGCCGGCAGGTATTGCACGCCGATCGTCGATAGGCTGCCCACCGCATAGTTGAAGTCAGCAATTCCGGTCCAAGCCACCGTCGCCTGTTGCGCGGCCGGCTGGTAGGCAAGGATGAAGGGCGATCCGGTGACGGTCGGTTGTATCGTCACGGGATAGGTGACGATCGGCGAGCTGGCCGAGCCGCCGCCAGGCGCCGCATTGTCCACCACCACAAGGCTGACAGTGCCGACCACCGACTCTTGCAGGTTCATGATGATGCGGGTGTTGCCAAGCGCGTTCGTGGTGATAGTCGGTGCAATCGGCGAATTCTGCATCAACGTGTAAGGCGCGGCGCCCGTCTTGGAATAGACCAAGGTCGAGGGTATCGGGCCTCCGGTCGGAATATTGATGATGTAGTTGAAGTCCACCACCACGTTGTAAGTCACAGCGACATATTGCGGCGCCGGCTGGTCGATGATGATCGCGCCGATAGGTGTCCCGGTGACTCCGGTGCTCACGTAGGCCGCGCCGTTGAGGCTATACCAAAGCGTCTCCGGCACGCCGACCTGCCCGGCTACAACCGTGGCGCTCCAAAGCTGCCCGAGAATGGTCGCATTGACAGCATTCGACGCCCCGACGCTGGGCGCCCCGAGCTGCGTTGCCTGAAGCACGACTTGCAGGGCGCTGCCGCCCGAGCCAAGCGTGCCGCCGACTGAAAGCGGACCCGGCAGGAATGGCGTGGGTAGTGCATTGGTAGAGAACTGCACGTTTTGATTGAAGGGCGATGCGGTCCACGCGCCGGACCAAGTTTGCCCGTCAGTCGTATACCACAATGTCTGCCCGAGGCCGCCGCCAGTGATCGCGAGCGTCGCACTAAACTGATTGTTCGGGAGCAGCGTCGCTTGCACAACGCCTGGGTCGATGACGCTCGTCGGCTGATTGACCTGGAACGCGAGATAGATCGCGCTAGGCGCCGTGCCGTTTGTGGACCAAAAGCCGGTTATGCCCTGGATGCCAACAAAGAGAGGCGAAGGCTGATTGACTGTAATGGCGGCCGGCGTGATCTGCGGCGCGGGAAGCGCCCCTGTGCTCGCGATGGCATTCGGGTTAGGCTGCTGATCGACAACCTGGATGCTGTCACCAGAATTCTGGAAAAAGACAACCTGATTGGCGGTCCCGTCACCCTTCAGCGCGACGGTGACATATGGCGTTTCGACCGAGCCGTTAGGAGTCAGAACTTCAAGCTGCACTGAGCCGCTTGTGATATTGGTCGTCGCGATCTGCACAAGGCACTGATAATTCGTCCCGGATGGCGCAATCGCGATATTGATTGCGGTCGCCGTGATAGTTGGCGTTCCGGCGGTCGAGGAATTAAAATCGGTGATTACGACAGGCGCGCTAATCGCCGTGATTGTTGGCGACGTGGTATTGTCAACCATCTTCACGTAATCGCCAGTATTCGCGAGGTGCGGTGATATGGTGAAAGCGTTTCCCGATCCGGTATAGGTCGTCGCCTGTGTCCAGTGGATAGCCTGCGTTGTGCTGGGCTGCGCCCAAGTCAGCAAATACTGCATTCCTGGGCCTTGCAGGAATGACGTGCTGTCTGTCGCGGTGATCTGCGAAACCTGGGCGCCGGAGCTATCGAAGAGAGTCAGAGTCAATGCGGTCGGATTTGTCCCTACCGCGCTGAAATCAAGTGTATATGTGCCATTCGTGAGAGTGAGATTGCCACTGACGGCAAGCTGTGTTCCGGTATTGTTGTAGCTATATATCGTAATAACAGGATTGACCGCGCCATTATCGGATGGCAGCAAGCGCGCAAGATAGGATTGCGTGATCGTTCCTACCTGCATACGAAGCCCAAGGGCGGCTTCTGACATGACCGTGGAATTGTAGACGAACGATCCAGTTATGCGGCTGTTCGTCGCCGCCTCGCCGCTCGGGCGAGTGAGCCATGCAACAATACTGTGCGTCGAAACGGTGCCGACTAGCTGGTTGCTGTTGATGTTCCAGACGCCACCATTCTGGTCCGTCCAGTTGTTCCCGGCGCCGGTTGTGGTCCCAGCCCCACCTGTCGAGGTGTTGGCGCGAGTGAAGTTGTCGGAAACGACGGAGGTCCAGCCGGCCGGTATCGTGACGGAGACATAGCCGCTTTCGACGGCATTCGTGGCCGTCAGAACCTCATAGAAGAGGTTGCCCGTGAGGTTGTTCGACGTGATCGTGAGTGTTGGTGTCACGCCTACGCCAAGCGCGGTTTCCTGGATCGTGCCTGGCGCCGAGATCGCCAGCATCTTGGTTCCGCTGCCGCTGTCATAGATCGTGACAGGGCTGCTGAAGCCGGTAATGCCCTGGATGGTGTTGTCGGTCGCCGCTGCAACGAAGCCGGCCGTCGCGAGCGCCGCGCCGGTATAGGTCGTGAAGGTGCAGACCACGTTGCCGGGGCTGACGGTGGACTGCCCGAACATGACGGTTGTGGCGTCGGTGCTGGTAAACGTGAACGTGCCAGTCGAGCCGGCCGCGATCTGATTGGTTGATGTGGTCCAAGCGATCGAACTGCCGCCGCCCGAGGTCGTGACGGTATTAGTCCATCCGGTCGGATTGCTCGGCGTCGGGGCGGTCGGAAGCAGATTGAAACCCGGCGTGCTACCGAAGATGAACGTGCCAATCGGCACGGTGCCGTTGTTCGCGAGCGTGATTGTATAGGTAATCGTCCCCGAGCCGCTATAAGTGATCGAGGCCGATCCGGCGATGCCGGTTATCGGCTGCAAGGATGCTGTTCCTTGCAGATAATCCTGATCGTGCAGCATCAACTGCGTGAAGGTGAACGACTGCGGCGAAGGCGCGGGCGTGGGCGCCGGGACGGATACCGTTCCGCCGCCGCCGGAAGAGCCAACACTGAAGCTCACGGTCGAACTTAGAAGCGGCGTCGTGAAAGTTGTATCTTTCATCTGGATAGCAAACGAGCCTTGATATCCAAATGCGTTCGTTATCGTTAGGAGCTGCCCGGTTCCATCCCAGGCTACCGTTGCGCCCTGCGTCGAAACAATCGTGGCCATGGAATAGAAAGTCATTCCAGTGCCGTTGATATTGATCCCAATGCTGATGTTGGTTTGTATCGGCACGTAATTGAAGCCGATTTGAAGAGAGAAAGCCTTCCCAACGGCTTGGTTCGGGATAGTGGTCGGCAGGGTGATCGCGGCCCCGTTCGGGGCATAGGTCACATAGCTGGTTTCCTGAGTGTGATCCGACTTGCGGACGCGCACCGACAGGCCGCCGGCAAGATTCACAGTGTTCGCCGTGATGGTCGGCGACACGTCTACGCCAGACGAAGCTTCCTGGATGATACCGGGGGCGCTTAGGGAGACAGTCTGGACAACTGTATTGCCCACTACCTTGCTGACAATCACAGGCTGGCTTGTAACGCTCACGGCCGGTTTCGCCGTCGTGTCGCTCGCGACGTAGACAACCTGCCCGGTTGCCGTGAAGTTAGCCGTCAAGGACGCGCTGCCGTGGGCGTCCAGCGCAAGCGATGTCGGGCCAGAGACTACATTGCCGCCCTGCTGACTGAGCACGGACCAGTAGACGGGTCCGACAAGATTAGCAGAAGCAACCGTCAGAGTTGCGTTTACGCTGCTGGCGCTGGATGGTTCAACGATCGTTCCGGGAGACGTAATGGAAAGCGTCGGCGTTGCCGCCGATGCCGTGAGGGTAACAATCGAAGATTTCGCGGTGGTTGTCGGCGAGGTCTGCGTATTCTGCGCCCCGACATAATCCCCGGTCGCGAGGAATGTCGCTTGCACCGTAACCGATCCGCTCGTTGATACCGATACTAGCGGTGCGCGCAGGACGTTCGATGAAGAATAAACGCCCCACCAGATGGTTGATAGGTTCGTGGTTGTGATGGTTACGTTTGTAGATGCGCTTGTAGCGCCGGACGCAACGGTAAGATTGCCCGGAGCGCTGATGGAAATCGTCGGTGTGACATTGCCAGAGTCAATAATCGTGACCGGATCACTTTGGGCCGTAACCGTGGGCGATGAGACGTTATCGACAACCTTGACGTAGTATCCGCTCAAAGCCAGGAACGGCGAAATCGTCGCGCTCCCGGACGAAACCGAGACAGCCGAACTATACGAGCCGACAAGGCTGTTGCTCGAATTGAATACGCCGTAGAATACCTGATTGTTCGGGATGTTCTGAGCGATGATCGTTAGCGTCGGCGTGACGCCAGCGCCAGGGGAAGCTTCCTGGATCGTGCCCGGCGATGAAATCGTAATGACGGATGAGGTCGATGCGGGAACCGGAGCGGGTGACGTGATGAGGCCGCCGCCGCCAGACCCGTAGGAGTTCGTTACGACATTGCTCATAAGAGGCTGAGCGAAGGATACGTCTTGGACCTGGGTAACGTGATCCGAGCTAATGCCATCCTTGAACGTCAGGGTTAGGAGCTGGCCGCCATCAGACCACACCGCCGACCAATTTGAGTTCATATAAGCTTGCGGCTGGAACGAGGCGCTTGTCCCGTGGCTCGCTTGGACGTTTGCCTGATTCGGGACGTATCCGTTAAACGCGATCTGCACACTGAAAGCTTGCCCGGTCGTTTGCGTCGGGATTGATGGGATGACAATCGACGCGCCGGCAGGCTTTGGAAGCAGAACAGCGTAAGTCTGCGGAACAGCCTGGATGTTATTGACTGTATCCTTAATCACCATCTGGAATGATGATCCGGGAACGGTCGAGGTGAAGGAAAATGTGACGCTGTTCGCCGTTGTGCTTGCCACAGCATTCGCGGGAAGCGATTGGTCACTCCCGCCAGTCCCGGCATTATAATTGTAGTTCGACAGAACTGGGGTATACGTCGTTATGAACGTAACCACGACAGGCTGACCAAGCGTTACGCTAGGGATTTGACTTATATAAACAGCCTTTGCGACCGGTCCGCCGCTTGCTGTCAAGCCGGCATCAGGATTGCCGACAAATTCAGGATACGCCTGAGCCATCCCCTGAAGCGTGGCAATCGACTGATTTTGCCAGAACGACATTTGCAGGCATGTGCCGTTAGCGATCCCATTGGAGGAAACCGATCCGAACCAATTTAGCCGCGAACGTATATAAGCCCCGAGCCATGGCGCGGTGCCGTTTGATGCCTGCCAAAGATTATTAGTCGTGTAAACAGTTCCGGGACCATTATAAGCGCCGAATTCTGGCACGGTCCAAGGCTTGCTTTTGGCAAGCGCCCATCCGAGCGTTTCCTGAGAAGTGTATCCGCCCGTGTGATTGGTGGTCGTCGGCGGCATCGTATTGAGCCGTCCGGCGAGGTAGTCCATGGCGTAGTAAAGCGTGCCGGTGTCACTTGTCCAAGTTGTGTCGCTCGGCCCCGACGGATCGGATTTAACGGTTCCGGTGAAAGCCGTATACGGTTGCTGATTTTGGTATCCAGTGAAAAGGCTTTGCGCAGTCGGCCCATAAAACCCGGTGCAATACCAGTCTGGCGCAATGGCATCGACAAGGCTTCCAAGCCCGTCGCTCGTATTGTTATCAGGATACCAAGTAAACGGATGCGAGCCGTTCTGCCCGCTCGAAATATGCGTCGGACCCCAGCACATATAAAGCTTCAAGCTATTCTGCGCCGCGAACGTCTTGGAGAGGTGCGACGCATAGCGCCATTGGCTGATGTGGGCCGCCGACCAGCCGGAGACGCCATAGATCGTCCATGGCGTCTTGGCGCTGGCCGTCTTTCCGTTCTTCAGGGTAGCCGGATAGCTGCCGCCGCTGCCAGCATAGGCGCCCTGGCCGGCTGGCGTCGTCGGATAGTTGTCTTCATACGCCCAGCGCTGGAAGACGATCGGCCATGAGCGCTGTGTCCACGGCGAAAGCGTTCCGGTGATGTAAGTGTCGCACTTCCCGGCCGAGATATCAGCCCAGTTTAACACGCCATCCAATGTGGCGGATGTGCATCCCTGGATTGGAATGCACTTTTTGCCGGTGTTCGTCCCGTTAAGGTTCGGATCATTCGCCCAGAGGCTTGCGCCGTAGAGCGTGACATAGGAATTCTGCCCAGAGGCATAATAGAAATTCGACGCATAATAGAGCATCGAACGCGGAACGCAGAAGTATTTAGTGAACCAAGAGAAGTTGCTTGCGACGCTGCCCGACTGATTTGCATATCCGAGCTGGCAGCCCCAGCCATAATACGGCAGACCGCCGCCGGTCGTGACCGGAACTTGCGGCCCAAGCGGTGCGGTGATGGCGTTATTCAGGATCGGCGTAACGAACGCCTGTCCAGCCGTCGTCGGATAGACCAAATCGGGATTGATATAAGCTCCCGGCAGATTGGTTGCCGGCACAAAGATTGCTGGCGTCCCTACCTGCGGCGCCCCGGTGTAGACATACGATGTCGCCACAATATTCGGCGGATTGGCAACACTCGTTGAAAGCAGAACCTTCGGCGAGTCCGCGCTTGTGAAGCTAAAGGTCTTCACGTTGCCGGGCGTGAGCGGCGTCGTGGTCGTTACCCACTGGATGCCATAAGCGCCCGTCGAGCCGGTAACGGTGTTCGTCCACCCGGACGGATTGCTTGGCGTCGGCAGTGATGGCAGGAAATTCAAACCGGGCGCCCAGGCAAACCAGAACGTCTCGATATTCACGCTGCCGTTGTTCGTGACGTTCAGCGTATGCGTCCAGGTCGAGCCCGAAAGCACGGAACTGATGCTCGCGTAGGCGCTGATTCCGGTCACGTTGGCAGGAATGCCAGTTGTCGTTTCCAGCGTGTTGGATGTCGCCGAGCCGAGGTCGATGAGGTAAGCCGCCGTATCGCCAGAATGGGCTGTCTGATAGTTGGTCACGCCGAGCTTTAGGGCCGTCAGGTAGGCCGAAGGATAGACGGCGCTATCATAGAAGCCGAACGGCACCACAACGCCCAGGACGGCGCTAGGAGCCGCCGCGCGAGCCGCTACAAGCCATTGCGTGACGGAGGCCGTCAGATCGCTTGTGGACTTGCTGGCGAGCGCGTCGGCTGTGCCGAGGCAGACAAAGATGGCATAGGGCTGCTGCGACGTTCCGCCGCTGCCGGAAATGTGGCTGGAGCCATCTAGCACCGACACGCCATTATTGACGAGATTCCAGCGGCTTAGGCTAGAATTATAGGTGCCGCCCGAGACATAGTAATAGGCCGGCACATCGCCGCTCGGGCCGCCGGCCGTGATCCAGCCGGAGCCAACAGCCGCATCCGCAACCACATCATAGGCCGTGAGCGCGTTATCGAGCAGATAACCGTAAGCCTTCAGGAAGTTCTGTCCGGCGCTGATGGCGGCTGGATTTGGGCCATTCGGCACACTGAAGTCGGTTTCGTATCCAGTCAGAATGCCATCGCCGATCAGCATAATATACGGATTGGCGGTCGCCGCCGTGCCGGCCGTCGATGCGTTATCGACAACCAAGCTTGTGACCGTGAGAGTGTTCGCCCCTGCGTTCCAGACGGTTCCGGTGCTATATCCCGAGTAATAGACCAGCAGCGTATTCGCGGCATTCTTGACGATGCTGGCGCTCGGGACAGTGAGCGCTCCAAGCGCGCACCGATCGCCGATCAGCGTATTATTGAGGTAGATCGAGACAAAGCCTGTGTTGCTGGCGCCACCAGAGATATTCAGGACGGCGGACGGTGCATTGCTTGCGTTCCAAGTTACGGAGAACCATGCGCCAATCTTGCAGGTCGTCGGATTGCCACTGCCGCCGCTGCGCGCGGTGCCGGTCCAGTTGGTCGAGCTATATTTGAACGCAGCGTTATTCGAGGCGATCGTGGTCGTCGGGGAACTGGTGCTCGACGAAAGAGCCGCAACCGTCATCGGCCCGATGATGGAGTCAACGTAGGCATGGCCGGCCGCCGAGAGATTGAGGCCATCGGACTGCAAGCGGCCGCCCGTCAGGAGTGCCGTGGACAGCGCCGCGCCGCCGTCGATGAGAAAGACCTGCGTATCGCTCGGGGCGGCGGTCTGGTAGGCCGTGAAACCCGCCTTGATCGCCGCGACATAAGTTGGCCCGTTTGCGTAGATGCTGGTCGAGTAGAGGCCGAACGGGATGGTAATCAGGATTTTGCAGGTCGATGAAGTCGCCGCGCGAAGCGCCGTGATAGCGGCCGTAATCTGCGTTGTCAGTGTGCTGGTCGAGGCAGACTTTATGCAATCCTCGCCGCCGAGCACGATATTGATGAAGGCGGGTGTGGTGCCGGTGCTGCCATAGCTCGAAATCTTGCTAGCGCTATCGAGCAAAGAGATCGGCGTCCCGCTCGGATCGTCGATGGTGTTCCAGCGCTGCGTTCCGCTAGACGGATAGTAAGCCGTCCATGTGCCGCCTTCGCCTGTCACAAGCCAGCCGGAGCCGGTTAGGGACTGATTGCTGATGTCGTTCGACGGCAGCCGCCCTTGCAGCAAATATACCCAGCTATTGGTGCTTTCGACGCCGATAGGCTCGGATATCTCATCGCCAATCACATATCCCCAAGCTTGCGTCGCTGGCGCGCTGCCAGCCGAGGAGCCGCTATCAAGGATGGCGTTCGTGACGGTCCAATGGGTATAAGTGCCATTATTCGTCCCGAAGTAGACGCGGATGGTGTTCGTGGCGCTCGGGACAATGCCGGTGATGGTCGAGGTTAGCGCCTTACCCTGCGTAAGCACGCCATTCAAGCGCCAATCGACCAGCATCCCGGCCACATCGCTGGACATGGTAAAGGAAAGCGTCGGCGTGGCGCTCGCGGTCCAAGTGAAATCAAACCAGTCGGTATCGCAGGCGGTGACGCGATAGGTCGTTCCGCCGCGACCTGAGTTGCCATACCAAAAGCCAGGGCTGAATTTGAAGGCCGACGTGCTAACGCCGACCGTCACAGCGCCGCCGCCCGTGCTCGGGGCATTGACGTTATAGGTCACGCCGGAGCTGCTCACGCCGTATCCAGCATCCTGGACGTAGGCGATATGCGGCACTTGCGAGCCGGAGGTGATGCCGGAAATCGTGACCGTCATCCCATCAGTAGAAAGCGACGCCTTCGCGTTCGGTTCAAACTGATCTGGCGCGGCGACATATGTAACGGTTGGCGAAATCTGCGAGGAATACAGGATATTCCCAACGCCAGAAAAGGCGTGACCGACAGCCTGCCCGACAATCTGATACGGCGAATTCGCAATAACAGGATTGGGGACAACGGTCACATTGATCGCTGTCAGCCCTGGATTAGTGACCGGAGGCGAACTGCCGCCGCTATTTGCTGATTGCAGGCTTACGAAGCCGCTTGGCGGCGAATGCGCAAATGCCGTTGTGCCGTCATTAAGCTTCGCGACCGGCTTGCCGCCGCTCCACGTTTCCGCAGAAATGTAGAGCGGAACAGAGCCAAGACCGGATACATTGAACGCACCCCAGACAGCGGCGCCATTCTGGTAAAACTGGATGGTCTTTGCGATGCCGTCATAAGCAAAACCGATCACATCGCCATTGTGCCAGAAACTAGGGGCCGGCGATCCGGCGACGCGAGCGACAACATAGCCGCCGTTGCTGTTGTATACGGTTACGCTGTGATTATAAGAGAAATTGATGCCGTAGATGGTCCCGCTCGGGAATGCAACGCCAGCGCCGGTGCTGTCATTCCCTGTCTGGAAATTGTTTGGATTTGATAGAATGCCGTTTTGAATGCCGAGAATGAATGCCGTGTAAGTGAAGTTATTGCCGCCCAGAGAATTTCCGCCGTTTACGGTGATTTCCCAATAAACTTTAGCGCCGGATGGAAGGGCTGGCGAGGCTATGTCCTGAACAATTCCCAATTTCTGCGGATCGGTCGCCTGCCCAGCGTTGGCGGTAGCCAGATTATTGGGCGAAGTAATTGTATTCGTGCCATTGCCGCCCCAGCCGCCAGACTTCCATAGCGTTGTCGTCATAAAGAGACTTCCTTAAACGGGCGGAGTATTTGAAACGGGAGCGCCAGAAATGGGAGCGCCAGCCAATTGATTCCAAGTCAGGCAGTGGGCTTCTTCTAGGCGAGCCTCTATCCAATTCCAGGTCGCCGGCATCCAGGCTCCCCACGTCCCGACTCGCACTGTGTTCTCGTCGGCAAGCCCTGTATAATCCCAAGCATTGATGGCATGTCCACCGACAATTGCGCCATCGTCTCGACCGTCCACCACATCCCAGACAGCCGGATTTTCCATGTCGCGCTCGCGGAGCGTCACGCCCCAGTATCCGTGCCCGAACTGGAAGATGGCGCGAGCAAGCGTCTGGCGGTCTGTATGGTCGATCGTCACAGGAACGCCGACATAATTATTTTCCGCCGCCGTCAGGCCGTGCTCGATCTGCCAATTGAGCACGTCGAGCATTTCGGCTCCCTCGGTTAGCGCCAGGTCCGGCGGCTTCCCGAGAAAGATATCATATTCATTTACCGGATCGTTCTCATCGACGGCGAGTGTGAACTTGTGCGTTTTGGCAACGCCGCACATGGCATTCGTCAGGGCAACGAATGTGCAATTCGGATACAGGTCGTTACCAAAAAGCCCAGGCGTGAATTCGAGATATCGCCTGTCAACTCTAGCGGGCGCAGGCATCGCCCCGAACACATGCCGGGGCGATGCTGCCAGTTTGTCTGGATTATGCGGAAGACGGCCAAGCATCATCCTTTGACGGCTTTCGCCAGGATCGCGGAGCCTTCGGCCGGCGACATGCCATATGAACGCGCCGCCACTACGCCGATCGTGCCGCTAACCGGGACGGTCTGCGTTGAAGCGATGTATGCTTCGACGGTCGGAATAATCGCGGCGGCGGCGGCCACATACATATTGTATGGTTGTGGCAGGACTGGCGGCAGCGCGACCAGCGCCGCATTCAGAAAGCCCTCGGCTTGCATCAGCGCGTTGGCGGTCGAGACGTTGGAGGCTTCCGCGCCGAGCGCCGCGAGCACCGCAAGGCCCTTGGTCGCGTCGTCCTGAACCTGGATAACGGTCGCGGGCGGCAGGTTCGGAATGAGCGCCACATCCGCTTTCAGAACCGTCAGGGCGTTGCTGATGTCGGTAATGACAACGGTCGGGGTAGTCCTTGGAGCCGTGCTGCTGCACGCCGCAAGGGCGACGAGCCCGCAGAAGAGGATGCCGAGACGGGACATATTACACCTTTGAGCTTGGGAGTGATGGATTGGGAATAGGAGAAAGAGGCTGTGGCGTGGTCGCTGGGCTTGCCGCAGTAGCGACGTTCGTATCTATATTCTTCAAGCCAAGGCGAGCGCTAAGTTTTTGCTCGATCATGTCGGTTGTGATGCCAAAGCGGGCCAGTTCTGCCGGCGCGTGGTCGAGCACATATTGAATTCCGGCAGCCATTGGCGCCGTCGTATAGGGCAGTTGAAGCTGCAATGGATGAGTGGAAATGCCACTCTGCACGGCTTGCTGCATTGCGCCGAGGCCGTTTTGCAAAGTTGTATTAAGTGCGTCGGCCGCCTGCTTGTCTTTGATGTGGCTTGCAATCCAAGCAGAGCAGAGAGGAATTGCGACGGCGATTGCAGCTTTGATAATGATGTCGGCTAATTGTGCGAAATCTACAGTATTCATTTATATCTCATGATGGTTATCGCCTCGATTGAGCCGCCTCTAAGCGTTCAAGCCGAGGGAATATGTTCGCGAATGCTGATTTTGCGTCGTCGCTTCGGTTCCTGAGTGCGTCGAGCGCGCGGGCGTTGTCTTCAACATGCTGGCTAATGGCGTTTATTCTGCTGTCGCTGTTATCTTCTCGGCGCCCCATTTGCGTTAATTCAGCCGCGACAGACGGAAGGTTAGCGATATCCCTTCGGATGCCATCAAATTGGCCGGTCATGTCGGCCTTTAAATTATCGAAGTTCTTAGTCGTGGCCATTCCGTCTAACCGCGTTTGCATCGCGTCGAGACTTTTTGCCATATTGACTTCATCCGAATGGATAGTGGCGATGTAAATGGTCACGCAAATTATGGCCGTGGCGGCCGTTATCAGCGTTCCGAGCTTTACATCTAAGTCCAAGGCCATTCTTAGGGTCCATATCGTAGTGTGCGCGCCATCACTGACGGGGACTCGCCTGCCGATGTAACCCATGCGAAGTTTCCTGTGTCATCGTCATCCGCCTCCGTTTGCGGTTGATGGTGGGCTTAGGGGCCTCAGTCATGTTCCCGCATGGCTGGGGCCTCGGGATTACTTAGCAGGCGGCGTCGGCGAAGACTCCTTTGCCTTCAGATCGTCCAGCTCCTTTTGAAGCCCGTCGATCTTGGCCTTTAGCTGAAATGCGGCGGTTGCCATCGCCAATTCCCTTTGCTGCGCCTGAGCAAGCAACAAGGCTGCGGCTTGCTCCGGTGGAGTCTGCGGCGTTTGTGCAAGCACCGCACTCGTCAAGAGCATACCAAGCGCGCAAAAGTAAAGACAAAACCTCATGAAATCCTCTGTTTCAGACGTAACAAAAATTAGCCGCCGATAATGCGTCCGCCGCCATTGCTGCCACCGCCTCCGCCGGTAGATGCGCCGCTGGCGAAAAGGATGCCGTTCGACCACATTTCGCCATAAAGAGCCTGCGCAGCCCCGGCTGACGGATGAATGCCGGGAGCACTGGTCACGCTCGCGTCCTGAAGGAATGTGTTCGGATTATTGAAGCTATATTCTGCGGCGGTCGTATCGCCTTGGAATACGTGAACGCCATCAATTAGCGCCTGATCCGCTTCCCACATGAGCTGATAAATCTCATGCGGATATTGCGTCGTATAGCTCGTAAAGGCGTTCGGGAAACTAGAACCTGTGAAATCGCACGGCGGCCACGGCAGATTGCTTGCAAGGTTGGCATTGGGCCAAGTGTAAGGAGGCTTCGCGAGAATTACTTTAAATCCTAGCGCTACCCACTGAGCACAAATCGCCGTCATGTTGGCAAGGTGCGCCGCAACCGTAATTGGCCCCTTTAAGTGCGTCTTGTTGCCGGTGATTTCATTGGTATAGAGCATTATATGGACGTAATCATTGTTCGTAACCGTCGATGATCCTCTTGCCGACGTTGCGGCGGCGACAGCGCGATTGAAATAAACGCCAGGCGTCGTCCCGGTCCCGAAGTTATCGAAGTTTGACGCAACAGGGGCGGACCCATTGATTTTCACCAATGCCCCGCCGTCCAGGCCGGTGTTGTGGCTGTAGTAAGTGTCCTGTCTCCATTGATCCGTCCAAGAACCATCAACGGCCGCCGTCGCATACCAATTGACCGTCGCGCCCTTCGCCTTCATCGCATTGACGGTATAGGTTCCAAGGTCGCCATAAACGTTAGTTGGCGTGGTGTCGCTTGCAGTGATGCTGTCACCAATAAACAGCACGTTGATCGGGCCAGCGCTCGTGAGCCCGGGCGGAAAGGCCGGAGCGGTGGTCGGCGTCGCGACAGTCAGGGTGGCTGTGAGGCCAGCCGTGACATTGGTAATCGTGAGGTTGCCCCATACCAGCGGATTTGAAGCAAAGAAGCTGCTCGGGGTGCCATAAGGGTTGCCTGGATACTGTGGCCCCGGATCGAAGCGCAGCGTCACCGACGTTGTGCTATTGGTGGTCACGCTCAGAAGGCTGGCGCCAATCAGCGGCGTTGATGGCGCCAGAGGATTGGTCACGGTCCAAGTATCAGACGACTGAAAATTGGTTCCTGTCCCTGTGACCGTAATTACGGCGCCGCCCGTGTTCGGGACCAGCAAAGTAGGCGCATTACCGGATGTTACCGAAGGCTGACGCGCGGGAGCTGGCTGGCGAGCCGGGACGCTAGTTGGCGAAATAGCAATGGACGCGGCGCCGACGACAAGCGAGATAGGCGAGCCGGTATGCGTGAGCGAAAGACTGTCCGTAATCGAAATTGATTTTGTGCCATTCGAAGCCGGCGTATAGGTAAAAGTCTGCGGCGTAATGTCGCCGGCATTGAACGTCAGCGTCGTTATGGTGGTTCCGCCGCTGTTCTTGAACGTGCCGCCATTGGCGGCGTCCGACAGGGTTACGGTGCAAGTTGAAGCGCAGCCAGAGTTGTTAGGCGTGACAGTGAAATTGCTGCTCGGGAACCCGTTCGTCGCTGTCGATGGTCCATAGAGCGAAAGCGCTGTGGCATTCCCTGGCGGCGTGCCGGTATACCATGCATAACTTGTGATCGCGTTGGATGATGCCGACGTTCCTGGCGTGACGGCATATACATGCGATCCGATTGTCCCTATCGGCTGTAAGGCGGATGTAGTGTCAACGACAGAAGCGCTTGCTACAACGGTGCCGCCGGGATTTGTGGTTAAGCTAAACCCAATGGTGGTTGCGGCCGGACCAGTTTGATAGGCCCAAAAGTCCAATTGCAAGGCGGCGCCGGCAAAGGTGTAGCTTGCTGAAGCTAAGTTTCCAACGGCCTGAGTGCCGCTTGTAACCTTATTGATAACTACCGTTGAACTAGTATTGTAGATTTCATAATAATTTGCGTTGTCTTGGTAATGCAACATGACAACGGTTCTAGCGACCGAACCAGCGGACGCAACGGCAGTAAATTGAATGACGCCGCGCATGCCGCCAGCGCCGGAGAATTCGGACGATGGCCGGATAATATCCGTGCCAGTTACAGTGGCGCCCTGAGTGTTAATTGTTGTGGTTCCAACAAGGCCGCTCGTGCCTAGAGTAGAGCCGTTGATGCTCCAGACTGATAGCGGATCAATCCAGCTATTGCCGACATTGCCGGCAGTCTGTGGCCCGCGCCCAGCGAATGTGTCGGTCGAACCTACTTGCGTCCAGGTCATGAGCGCAGCCCTTTAACGCCAGTAAACCGTGCAGTTGGCCGCTCCGGCCGCAACACTTGTATTGTCGTTTAGCGCCTGCCCAGCAGTCAGCGCGATATAAATTCCGTTCGGATAGTAAATCCCCGGCGTCATGCTAGAAGCCTCATGCCCGTTGCCCGATGTAGAGCTTGCGACCGGAACCGAGATTTCATCAACCGCGTTGGTTGTGCCCATGGTCGGCTGACCGTTATAGAATTTGAGATAGAGCACGCCAGCGGCGGCGATGCTTTCGCAATGGGCGCCGGTTACAACGGCGCTACGGGCGATAACCGTTTGGGCGTTGTTTGATGCCGCTGCGATAAATGTATACGGATGGCTCGGCCCTTCAGCTTTCGCTTGAAATG